>Ga0187892_10002214_pt1 | contig 40411 bp, 34 predicted proteins | sample MA1701073metaG_FD_139345 | JGI IMG/M metagenome (GOLD analysis project Ga0187892, IMG submission 139345) | Bio-ooze microbial communities from a basaltic lava cave in the Kipuka Kanohina Cave System on the Island of Hawaii, USA - MA170107-3 metaG ... | reverse complement strand
CTCCGGCCAGGCGAGGGCGTGCGCGATCGGTGTACGCATATCCGGGTTGCCCAGCTGGGCCAGCACGGAGCCATCGACATATTCCACCATCGAGTGCACCACGCTCTGCGGGTGCACGAGTACCTGTACATCGTCGGGCTGCACGCCAAACAGCCAGCAGGCCTCGATCAGCTCGAGCCCCTTGTTCAGCAAGGTGGCCGAATCCACCGAGATCTTTCGTCCCATGACCCAGTTGGGATGTGCGCAAGCCTGCTCCGGCGTGACACGCGCCAACTGTTCCGGAGGTGTGCGCAGGAAGGGACCACCCGATGCAGTGAGCATAATGCGTCTCACACCGGGACATCGCGTGCCGGTTCCGGCGCCATGCGGCAGGCACTGGAAAATGGCGTTGTGCTCGCTGTCGATGGGGATCAGGGTTGCCCCGCCCTTGCGGACTGCATCGATGAGCAGGCCGCCCGACATTACGAGCGATTCCTTGTTCGCAAGCAGCAGCCGCTTGCCTGCGCGGGCTGCGGCGAAGGTGGGCAGCAATCCAGCGGCGCCCACGATAGCGGCCATCACGAAATCCGCGCTCGCCAGCTGCGCTGCGCGCTCGAGACCTTCCGTACCGAATGCCACCTCGGTCGGAACTTGCGCGGCGCGCAACTGCTGGGCGAGTCGGTCGGCGGCGGCCTTGTCGAGCATGACGGCCAGTTCGGGCCGGTACTCCTGGCACTGGGCGAAGAGCCTCGCATCGTTGCTGTGTGCAGTCAGTGCGACCACACGCAGGGATTGCGGGTGACGCGCGATCACGTCCAGCGTGTTGACTCCCACGCTGCCGGTGGAACCCAGGATGGCGACGCCCTTCATTGCAGCGACTCCAGCCATCTCATGCCGAGCAGGAACATCGGTGCCGCAGCGGTGACACTGTCGATGCGATCCAGCACTCCGCCGTGACCGGGAAACACGGCACCACTGTCCTTGAGCCCAGCGTAGCGCTTGAACATGCTTTCCGTCAGATCGCCCACGATCGAAATCAGCACGACCGCGAGGCACAACGACACGAACGCCAGCCGCGGTGCGTCAAACCACGTTGCCCCGACCACCGCCACGATTGCCGAGGCGCACAGACCGCCGAGCACGCCTTCCCAGGTCTTGCTGGGACTGACCTTGGGGGCCAGTTTTACGCTGCCGTAAGCACGCCCGATGAAGTACGCGCCGATATCCGCCGCGAACACGAGCATGAGCAGGAAAAGCACGCGGTACGGACCGTCGGCGCCGCGGAAGATGTGCGCGAGCGACACCCAGGCCGGGACCAGCACGAAGAACCCGCAGACGATCACGGTCGCGCGGTTGTGCGTCGCGGGCCTGGATACGACCCACAGGAACGCCACCACCCACCACGCCGCAGTGATCCACAGGAACCAGTCGAGATCGTCCGCCTTCCGCGTGTTGTTCTGCGCGACTGCCATCAGCGCAGCCACGAAGATGACGTAGACGAAGCGCGCCACCTGGGAGCGGAAGCGCATGAACGCCGACCACTCCCACGCACCGATCAGCACGACCAGGGCGAAGATGCCCAGCGCGACGCCTTCGTAGTCCCGCGGCAGCCCGAGAATCACCGCCAGCAGCAGCGCGCCGGCGCCGAGGGCGGTCAGCACGCGTTGCGTCAGCGCTGTCACGATCCGGATCCCGCCTGCGCGGCCGCCATCCCGAAGCGGCGCTGTCGCTGACCGAAGTAATCGAGCGCGCCGTCGAATTCCGCGATCGAGAAATCCGGCCAGAGCACGTCGCAGAAATAGAGCTCGGTGTACGCGAGGTTCCAGAGCAGGAAGTTACTGATACGCCGCTCGCCACCGGTGCGGATGAAGAGATCCGGATCGGGCAGGCCAGCGAGCGAGAGCTCGGCGGCGACAGCCGCTTCATCGATCGATTCCGGCGCGCTCGCACCGGTTACGCAACGGCGAGCGAGCGCCTGTGCCGCCCGCACGATGTCCCATCGACCGCCATAACCGACAGCGATCACCAGGGTCAGGCCCTTGTTGTCGCGCGTGTGATCCTCGGCGTCGTTGAGCCTGGCCTGCAGCCGCACGCTGAGCTGGCGTCGGTCACCGATGAATCGCAGGCGTACGCCGTTGCCATGCAGCTCGTCGATCTCGCTCGTGAGGCTCTCCATGAAGAGCTCCATCAGCCGGCCGATTTCGTCGGCCGGGCGGCGCCAGTTCTCGCTGGAGAACGCGAATAGCGTGAGCACGTCGATCTTGCGCTCGCCGCACGCCTCCACGCACAGGCGTACCGGTCGGATGCCGGCCTTGTGACCGGCGTGGCGCGGCAGGCCCCGGGCCTGCGCCCAGCGTCCGTTGCCATCCATGATGATCGCGACGTGGCGCGGGCCGGAGGTCGTCACACCTGCATCAGCTCCTTTTCCTTGTCCGCCAGCACGTGGTCGATCTCGGCGATGTGCTTGTCGGTGAGCTTCTGCACTTCTTCGTGCGCCCGTTTCTCGTCGTCCTGGGACAGGAGTTTTTCCTTGAGCATCTCCTTCAGCTCGGCGAGCACCTCGCGGCGCACGTTGCGCACGCCGACGCGCGCGTTCTCGGCCTCGTGGCGCACGACCTTGGTGAGGTCGCGGCGGCGTTCCTCGGTGAGCGCGGGCAGCGGAATGCGGATCACCTGTCCCGCGGTCGCCGGCGTCAGGCCGAGATCCGACTTGAGGATGGCCTTCTCGATGACCGGCACCATGTTGCGCTCCCACGGGCTCACGGCCAGCGTGCGCGCGTCCTCGACGCTGATGCTGGCCACCTGGAGCAGCGGCACGTCATTCCCGTAGTACTCGACCTTGAGATGCTCCACGAGGCTCGGGTGCGCGCGCCCGGTACGGATTTTCTTCAGGCCGTCCCGAAATGCCTGCACACTCTTGTGCATGCGCACGGTGGCGTCTTTCTTGACGTCTTCGAGCATGGCGGATGCTCCTCTCGTCGCGTCACTCGTTGGTGACGACAGTGCCCAGTTCCTCACCCTTCACGATGCGGATCAGGTCACCGGGGTTGTTCAGGTTGAACACCTGCAGCGGCAGGTTGTTGTCGCGACACATGACGATCGCGGTGGCATCCATCACGGCGAGCTTGTCGGCCAGCACGCGATCGAACGTGAGGCGCGGATAACGCACCGCTTGCGGATTCTTGACCGGATCCTCGGAATAGATGCCGTTCACCTTGGTCGCCTTGAGCAGCACCTCGGCATTGATCTCGATGGCGCGCAGGCTCGCGGCGGTATCGGTGGTGAAGAAGGGATTGCCGGTGCCGGCGGCAAAGATCACCACGCGCCCCTTCTCGAGGTGGCGTACCGCGCGGCGGCGGATGTAGTCCTCGCAGACTTCGTTGATTCGGATGGCGGACATCACGCGCGCGTAGATGCCCTGCGACTCGAGTGCGTCCTGCATCGCGAGAGCGTTCATGACTGTCGCGAGCATGCCCATGTGGTCAGCGGTGACGCGGTCCATGCCCGCGCGTGCCAGGCCGGCGCCGCGGAACAGGTTGCCGCCCCCGATGACGACGGCGACCTGGATATCCATCTGGGTGATATCCCGGATCTCGCCGGCGATGCGCTTCAGGACGGCGGGATCGACGCCGTAGTCCCCGTCACCGAGCAGTGCTTCCCCGCTCAGTTTCAGCAGGATGCGGCGGAACCGCGCTTTGTCGTTCTGAGCCATCTTCGCGCCCCCGCGGTCGTCCGCTGCCGGACGGCCCTTGTTCGGCCGACTGGATTCGGCCCGATTATAGAGAATCGTCAGTGCTTGACCGGCGTTTCGTCCTTGCCCTTCTCGCTGCCACGCACGGTGGCCAGGACTTCGGACGCAAAATCCGCCTGTTTCTTCTCGATACCCGCGCCGACCTCGTAGCGCACGAAGCCGGTCACCTGGGCATTCGCCTGCCTGAGCAGCTTCTCTACCGTCGTCTTGTCGTCCTTCACGAACGGCTGCCCCAGCAGCGTGATCTCGGCCAGGCGCTTGCGGAGCTTGCCCTCGACCATCTTCGCGACGATCGCCTCGGGCTTGCCCTTGCCTTCCGTCTTCGCCTGCTCGGCAAAGATCTCGCGTTCCTTGCTGACGATCCCGGTCGGCACGTCTTCCGCGCGGATGTACTCGGGGTTGATGGCGGCGACATGCATCGCGAGGTCACGCGCCAGCGTCTCGTCGCCACCCTTGAGCGCGACGAGCGCGCCGATGCGCGTGCCGTGGATGTAGGCACCGATCACCGTTTCGGCTTCGAGCACGGCGAAGCGACGCACGGTGATGTTCTCGGCGATCCTGGCCACCAGGCCCCGGCGGTATTCGTCGAGCGAGCTGCCGGTGTCGATCTTTTCCGCCAGCAGCGCTTCCAGCGACGCTGGCCGCTTCGACAGCGCGATGGCAGCCGCGTCAGTGCCGAGCTTCCGGAACTCCGCCTGCTTGGCGACGAAGTCGGTTTCGCTGTTGATCTCGACCAGCGTCGCGGCACGCTTGTCGTCGCGGAGGGCGGAAACGATCGCGCCCTCGGCGGCAATACGCGCCGCCTTCTTGTCGGCCTTGGCCAGGCCCTGCTTGCGCATGAGCTCCGCTGCCGCGTCGAGATCACCGCCCGACTCGATCAGCGCCTTCTTGCATTCCATCATGCCCGCACCGGTGCGTTCGCGAAGTTGCTTGACCGCATCAGCCGTAATGGTCGTCCCGGACATTTCGTGATATTCCTCTGTCAATCTGGCCTCTCGAAATCCGGCCTCGGAGAAATGGGCTTCGGAAACGTCGGCCGGATGCCCAGCAGGCGGCCGGCCCTGGTTCCCACGATTGCTGCGGACTACTCGCTCGTGCCGCCTTCGGTCTTGACGCCCGGGCGACTCTCAGGCTTGCGGCCGGTCTTGCGTGCAACAGGTCGACGCGGAGCCCCGCCGAATCGATCGGGCTCAGGCTCGACCGCGTCCGCTTCATCGCCACTGTCTGTTTCGACCGCGGCCGCCTCTGCCACCGGCTCAATCTCGATGGCCTTGGGACCGGGCTTGCGGCGGATCGCAGCCTTGCGCTTCGGCGGTTGTGGCTTGCGCCGCGCGCCACTCCTCTTCTTGAGGTTGCCTTCCGCGTCGAGCTCGATGAACTCGTCCTCGCCCGCCGGCACTTCCGGAATAGCGGACTTGCCTTCGAGCACCGCGTCCGCCATGCCGAGCGTGTAGAGCTGGATGGCGCGCATGGCGTCATCGTTGCCGGGAACGACGTAATCGATGCCATCGGGCGAGCAGTTGGTGTCCACTACCGCGACCACTGGGATGCCGAGCTTCCTGGCCTCGTGCACCGCGATGTTCTCGTGGCCCACGTCGATCACGAAGAGTACGTCGGGGAGCGCGCCCATCTCCTTGATGCCGCCCAGGCTCTTCTGCAGCTTTCCCATCTCGCGGCGCAGGCCCTGGGCCTCTTTCTTGCCGCGCTTGTCGAGCGCGCCGCTGGTGGACAGATCCTCCAGCTCGGTAAAGCGCTTGATGGACTGGCGGATGGTCTTGAAATTCGTGAGCATGCCGCCCAGCCAGCGCTGGTTCACGTAGGGCATGCCGCAGCGGACCGCTTCGCGCTGCACGGCTTCGCGCGCCGATCGCTTGGTGCCGACGAACAGCACCTTGCCGCCATCGGCAACGACGGTCTTGATGAAGTTCGCGGCCTCCACGTACAGCGGCTGCGTCTTCTCGAGATTGATGATGTGGATCTTGTTGCGCTCGCCGAAAATGAAGGGCGCCATTTTCGGGTTCCAGAAGCGGGTCTGATGTCCGAAATGAACACCCGCTTCCAGCATCTGTCGCATGGACACGCTGGCCATGAAATAAACTCCTCGGGGTTGAGCCTCCGCGCCGCCCGTGTGGAGACCCCTTCGGGGCACCCCTCCGCACGTTTACCGGCAGCGCGTGTGGATTTGACTGGCCTAGCCTCGCTACACCAGCCGCATTGCGAAAAAACGGCGCGCTTTATACCATAGTTTTGCAGCGCCAACAATGCGTTAGGCGTCCCCGGACCCCATCCCACAACTCCCTGTCGAGCATGCGAAAACCCCGATTCCCCGCAGCGGGCCGGTTGGCCCCCATCAAAGCGACGTGAAAGCCACGGTCAAGAGCGCTGCCGAGCAGCAGCGCATGCGCGAGGCCGGACGGCTGGCCGCCGAGGTCCTGGACATGATCGGCGAGCACGTCGTCCCGGGCATTACCACGGGCGAGCTCGACCGCATCTGCCACGACTACATCGTCAACACGCAGAAAGCGATCCCGGCCAACCTCAACTACAAGGGGTTCCCGAAGACGATCTGTACGTCGGTGAACCACGTGGTCTGCCATGGCATTCCCGGGGACCGCGTCCTCAAGAGTGGCGACATCGTGAATATCGATGTCACAGTGATCCGCGATGGCTTTCACGGCGACACCAGCCGCATGTACTTCGTGGGCAAGCCCTCGGTGCAGGCCCAGCGCCTCACGGAAGTGTGCTTCCAGGCTATGTGGAAAGGCATCGAGCAGGTGCAGCCCGGTACCACGCTCGGAGACATCGGGCACGCCATCCAGGCGTTCGTCGAGTCGAACAACTTTTCGGTCGTGCGCGAGTACTGTGGTCACGGCATCGGCCTCGTGTACCACGAGGACCCGCAGATCCTTCACTACGGTGAGCCGGGCATGGGCGATGCGGTGGTGGAAGGCATGACCTTCACCATCGAGCCCATGGTCAACGCAGGTCGCCGTCACGTGCGTCTGCTCCCCGACGGATGGACGGTGGTCACCAAGGATCATTCGCTTTCTGCTCAGTGGGAGCACACGGTCCTGGTGACGCGCAACGGGTATGAAGTCCTCACGCTGAGCGGCCAGGATCGCAAGCAGGCGTGACGGGCCCCACTCCCCTTCTTTCCTTGGCGGCGCATAATGCGAGTTAGGGCAGCTCTGCACAGGTTCTGCGAGCACGCGTTGCGCCAACGGCCATGCGAGCGGCGTCACCGATGAACACAGTTTCACCCACTGACGAGCTCGAAGACAGCTTCGTTCCGAAGCCTCCGCCTCCTTCCACCTGGCGCTATCTACAACTGCTCAGCGAGACGCTGTCCGGCGTCACCGACCGGGTTGCGGCATTTCGAGCGGCGCTCGAACGAGGCGATGTCGAGCTCAAGGAGCGGTTCCTGCAGGAAGAGCCCGTCGATGAGCTCGTGCGTGATCGCGCACGCCTCGTCGATGCATTGTTGAAGCAGGCGTGGGAACTGGAAGCGGGCCCGAAGGCGCGCGATCTCGCCCTCATCGCCGTGGGCGGCTACGGGCGCGGCGAGCTGCACCCCTGCTCCGACATCGACGTCTGCATCCTCCTGCCGAAATCCGAAGCACACGACTGGCAGCCGGGGCTGGAGAAATTTCTCACTTTCCTGTGGGACATCGGCCTCGAAGTCGGTCACAGCGTGCGCACCATCGATGATTGTCAGCGCGAGAGCATCGCGGACATCAGCGTCGCAACGACGCTGATCGAGGCACGCCAGCTCGCGGGCCCGGAAGGCCTGTTCAACGCGATGAAGCACGCGCTGGCTCCGGATCGCGTGTGGCCTGCGGGCGAGTTCTTCGAGGCGAAGGTCAAGGAGCAGCTCGCACGGCATCACCGCTTCCACGACACGGGCTACAACCTCGAGCCCAACGTGAAGTCGAGTCCCGGTGGCCTGCGCGACATCCAGACCATCGGCTGGGTGGCCAAGCGGCATTTCGGCACCGACACGCTCGACGGACTGGTGCCGCACAGGTTCCTGACGCGCAACGAGCTGCGCAAGCTGCAGAGCGCGCAGGCGTTCCTGTGGCGCGTACGCTTTGCGCTCCACATGCTCACCGGGCGTCGTGAAGACCGGCTGCTGTTCGATCACCAGATCAAGTTGGCCAGGCTCTTCGGTTACGAGGACGCGACGTACACGCTTGCAGTCGAGCAGCTGATGCAACGCTATTACCGCACGGTGATGGACGTCAGCCTGCTGAACGAGATGCTGCTGCAGCTGTTCCGCGAGGCGATCCTCACGCAAAGCGCGCCGCCTGTGCCGATCAATGCGCGCTTCCAGATCCGCAACGATTACCTCGAGACGACGCACGACGAGGTGTTCGTGCGCAATCCGTCGGCGCTGCTCGAGCTGTTCGGAATCATGCAGCAGAACCCCCAGGTCCACGGCGTGCGCGCGGCCACGATCCGCCAGGTCGGCAGGCACCTGTGGCTGATCGACGAGGAATTCCGGCAGAACCCGCGCCATCACCGCTTGTTCCTCGACATCCTGCGCGCGCCGGTGGGCGTGACGCACGAGCTGCGGCGCATGAATCTTTACGGCGTGCTGGGTCGTTACATTCCGGCTTTCGGCCGCGTCGTGGGGCGCATGCAGTACGACCTGTTCCATGCGTACACGGTCGATGCACACACGCTGTTCGTCGTGAGCAACCTGCGCCGCTTCGCGATGACGAAGTACGACACTGAATTCCCGATGCTGAGCCGCATCACGCAGGCACTGCCGAAACTCGAGCTGGCCTATCTCGCGGCAGTGTTCCACGACATCGCCAAGGGACGCGGCGGGGATCACTCGGAGCTCGGCTCGGTCGACGCCGAGGCGTTCTGCCTGGAACAGGGCCTCAGCCGCTACGACGCACGCCTGGTCGCCTGGCTGGTCCGCAATCACCTCATGCTCTCGGTGACCGCGCAGAAGAAGGACATCAGCGATCCGCAGGTGATCCACGATTTCGCGCAGAAGGTCGGCGACCAGGCGCACCTGGACTACCTGTACGCGCTCACGGTCGCGGACGTGCGCGGTACGAATCCGAAGTTGTGGAACTCGTGGAAGGCCTCGCTCTTCGAGGAGTTCTACGAGCGGGTCAAGCGCGCGTTGCGCCGCGGCCTCGAAGCGCCGATCGACCAGGACGAGCTGGTCCGCGAGACCCGCGAAGCCGCCCTGGCGCTGCTCGCGCAGCAGGGGGTTGGTGCCGAGACGGGGGACGCCACGTGGGCGTCTTTCACGGAGACGTACTTCCTGCGTCATACGCCGCAGGAAATCGCGTGGCACACCACGCTGTTACGCGATCACGAGGAACCGCTGGTCGCGATCAGCCCGCATGTCGATCGCGGCGGCACGCCGGTGTTCGTGTACACCGCGCAGGGGCGACACAGCTTCGCGCGCACGACTGCCGTGCTGGACCAGATGGGTCTCAACATCGTCGATGCGCGCCTCACGCCGACGACGCACGGTTTCAGCCTCGATACGTACCTGGTGCTCGAGGACAATGGACGCACGATCACCGACGCCGATCGCCTGCAGGAAATCGAGCGTGCGCTGAAGCGCACGCTGCAGCAGCCGGAAGGCGCGCCACCGCTCGTGACGCGGCGTGCTCCGCGGCAGGTGCGCATGTTCGCCACGCCAACGCAGATCACCCTCGACACCGATGATCGCCAGCACCGCACCAACCTCGAGATCATGGCGGGTGACCGGCCCGGACTCCTTTCCGAGGTCGGCAAAGTGTTCATGGCGGAGGGCGTGCGTATCCACGGCGCTCGCATCATGACCGTCGGCGAGCGCGCGGAAGACGTCTTCTACCTCACCGATGGAAGCGGTGAGCCGCTGGACGAAGCAGCCAGCCGGAGGCTGCAGCAGGGATTGATGGAAGCGCTCGATCGCAAGTCCTAGGACGTTTGCCGCACCATGAGCGAAAACCCCGGCCTGCAGCGCCTTCACGCCTATCCCTTCGAACGGCTGCGAACCCTGATCGCCGGCGTGCAGCCGCCCGCGGAACGATCGGCGATTGCCATGTACATCGGCGAGCCCCGGCACCCGGCGCCGCATTTCATCGTCGAGGCACTGAAGAATTCATTGCACACCCTCGGCAGCTATCCGCTCGCCCACGGGCTGCCTGAGCTGCGACGCGCGGCCGCGGGCTGGCTCGAACGCCGTTTCGCGCTTGCCGCGGGTGCAGTCAATCCCGAAACGATGGTGCTCCCGGTGAACGGTACGCGCGAAGCGCTGTTCTCGTTCGTGCAGGCGGTCATCGATCCGGCGCGCCAGCCGGCCGTCCTGATGCCAAACCCGTTCTACCAGATCTACGAGGGAGCGGCGCTGCTGGCCGGCGCCGAGCCCGTGTACATCGACACGGTGGAATCGAACCGCTATTGGCCGGACCTCGACGCGATTCCGGCCGCCACCTGGAAACGCTGCGAGATTCTTTTCCTGTGTTCACCCGGCAACCCAACGGGCGCCGTCCTCGATCGCGACTACCTCGCGCATGCGCTCGACCTGGCGGAGCGCCACGACTTCATCGTCGCTTCCGATGAGTGCTACGCGGACATCTACCTCGACGATCCGCCGCCCGGACTCCTCGAGGTTGCGCGCGCGACGGGACGCGATACCTTTCAGCGGTGCGTGGTGTTCCACAGCCTGTCGAAGCGCTCGAGCGTCCCGGGGCTGCGCTCGGGAATCGTTGCCGGCGATCCAGGGATCCTCAAGCGATTCCTGCTCTATCGCACTTACCACGGGTGCGCCGTCGCGCAGCACACGCAGCTCGCGAGCGTTCCAGCCTGGAACGACGATGCGCATGCCGCGGAGAACCGCCTGCTCTACCAGCGCAAGTTCGCCTCCGTGCTGCCGATCCTCGAGCCGGTGATGAACGTGAAACGACCCGACGCGGCGTTCTATTTGTGGCCCGACGTCGGCCATAACGACGACGCTGACGACGAAACGTTCGCGCGCGATCTGTACGCACAGCAGAACGTCCTGGTACTCCCCGGCACGTACCTGGCGCGCGAGCATCGCGGTATCAGTCCGGGTCGCGATCGTCTGCGCATCTCCCTGGTGCCCGGCGTCGAGGAATGCACCGAGGCCGCACGTCGCATCCGGGCCTTCGTCGAGTCGCGCCAGTCGAGTCGCGCCAGGATAGAGCGATGACAGCCACCGACCGCCTGCGAGCAACGATCGAGACGGCTTTCGAGACGCGTAGCGCCCTCACGCCGGCATCCGCGACTCGTGAGGTGCGGGCCGCGATCGACGAAGCCATCGGCCTGCTCGATTCCGGCGAGTTGCGCGTCGCCGAGAAGGTCGACTCGCAGTGGCGCGTGAACGAGTGGCTGAAGAAAGCCGTGCTGCTCTCCTTCCGCGTATACGACAACCAGCCGCTCGACGCGGGATTCACGCGCTTCTACGACAAGGTGCCGCTCAAGTACGCCGGCCATGACGCGGCTGCGTTCCGGGCGGACGGAACGCGGGTCGTTCCACCCGCCGTGGTGCGGCGTGGTGCCTTTGTCGCCCCGAATGTCGTGCTGATGCCGAGCTACGTGAACATCGGCGCGTACGTGGACAGCGGCACCATGGTGGACACGTGGGCGACTGTCGGCTCGTGCGCGCAGATCGGGAAGAACGTGCACTTGTCGGGGGGCGTAGGCGTCGGCGGCGTGCTCGAGCCGCTGCAGGCCGCACCGACGATCATCGAGGACGATTGCTTCATCGGCGCGCGTTCCGAGATCGTCGAGGGCGTCGTGGTGGAACGCGGCGCCGTGATCTCGATGGGCGTCTTCATCGGGCAGAGCACGCGCATCTACGATCGCGCGAGCGGGCAAACGCTGTTCGGTCGCGTGCCCGCCGGTTCCGTCGTGGTTCCCGGCGCCCTGCCCTCGCGCGATGGCAAGTACAGCCTTGCGTGCGCGGTGATCGTGAAACGCGTCGACGAACAGACCCGCGCCAAGACGTCGCTCAACGAGTTGTTGCGCGACCCCGACTAGTCGGAGCAGGCTGATCCCGGAGAGCGATGATGAAACTGGCCATCGAGGTGATCGGCTGGAGTGGCGCCGCGCTCATGTTGCTGGCGTACCTGCTGCTGTCGAAGGGCCGCCTGCATGGCGGTTCGGCGAGTTACCACTGGATGAACATCGTGGCAGCGCTCGGATTCATCGTGAACAGCGGTTACAACGGCGCGATCCCTTCGGCGACCATCAACGTGATCTGGATCGGAATCGGCGCCTTTGCTCTCCTGAGGCTGCGGTTGCGTCGACCGGAAGGCGCCAACAGCAACTGAACGGGTTTCCGGCGGCGGAGTGTCTGTCAGTGCCGCTGGCCGGCAGCAGGTCCCAGTACCGCGTGCGCGTGTCGGACATCGTTGCCGCTCACGAGGAACACCACGTGCTCGGCGACGTTCTTGGCGTGGTCGCCAATACGCTCCAGGCTCTTCAGCGCGAAAACAGTGTCGATGGTGGCCCGGATGACGCGCGAGTGTTCCATGGCTACGGTCATCAACCGGCGAAGCGCAGTTTCGAATTCCTGGTCAAGTTCCTTATCCATGCGCGCCACCTCATGGGCGGCCGACGCGTCGGCGCGATCGAGCGCGTCCACAGCGTGGCGCATCATGCGCGAGGCGAGCTCCGCCATGTGGCGCAGGTGCGTGTGCACCGGCACGGATGGATCGCTCGCCATTCGCTCGGCCGTGGCGAGCGCAAAGCGCGCGATTTTCTTTGATTCGTCGCCCGCCCGTTCGAGGTCGGTAACCGCCCGGCTGATCGCAAGCACTGTGCGCAGGTCGGTCGCGACTGGCGCGCGGCGCGCGAGCAGCCGGAAGGTTTCCGCCTCGATTTCCGTGTCGTACTCGTTTATCTGCCGCTCTCTCAGCAGGACCTGCTCGGCAGCAGCGCGGTCGTATTCGAGTAGCGCGCGGACGGCGGCCGTGACCTGGTCGGACACCAGGCCGCCCATTTCGAGCACGCGCAGACGCAATCGCGACAGCGCGCCATCGTAATCGCGATGCGTGTGACCTTCAGTCGGTTCGGGCACTGAACTGCTCAGCCGTAGCGACCCGTGATGTAGTCCTCGGTCGCCTTCTTGCTCGGGTTGGTGAACAGCTGACTGGTCTCATCGAACTCAATAAGCTCACCCAAGTACATGAAAGCCGTGTAGTCGGAGACCCGGGCGGCCTGCTGCATGTTGTGCGTGACGATGATCACCGTCACCTTGTCTCGCAGTTCCGAGATCAGCTCCTCGATGCGAGCCGTGGCGATCGGATCCAGCGCGGACGTGGGTTCATCGAACAGCAGGATCTCGGGATTGGTCGCAAGCGCACGAGCGATGCACAGGCGTTGCTGCTGGCCACCCGAAAGCGATAAGCCCGAGCTGTTCAGGCGATCCTTGACTTCGTCCCACAGCGCCGCGCCGCGCAGTGCCTTTTCAACCTCTTCCTCCACCAGCACCTTCGCCCTCATTCCGCGCACCCGCAGGCCGTACGCAACGTTCTCGAAGATGGACTTGGGGAACGGGTTTGGTTTCTGAAACACCATGCCTATGCGCATGCGCACTTCGATCGGGTCTACCTTGCGCGACACCAGGTCTATTTCGTCCGGATACAACATCACTCGACCTGCGTAACGGGTTTCGGGTGTCAGGTCGTGCATGCGATTGAAGCAACGCAGGAACGTACTCTTGCCGCAGCCCGAAGGGCCGATGAGAGCGGTCACCTGCTTGTCGCGGATCTCGATCGAAACCGATTTAAGAGCCTGTACGCTTGCGTAGAAGAAACTCAGGTTCTCCGCACGTGCCTTGACCGCCCGCGCCTCGTCCGGCGCGACCTTGCGCGTCATTTCGATGGCGATCTGTCCCGCGCTTCTGCCCTTCTCGGTCGGAAACGGAGCCTCTGCCACTGTTTGCGGCGAAGACTCGGCCCGGTCCTGCTTCTCACGTGTGACTTGCATCTCGCTCACCAGTTGATCTTCTTGCGGTAACGATAGCGCACATAGATGGCTATGCCATTCATCAGCAGCGTCATGCCCAACAGGATGGCCCCGGCGGCGGCCGCATTCACCTGGAAGGCCGGATCAGGTCGCGAAACCCAGTTGAACATCTGGATTGGCATTGCAGTGAATGCCTCGGACAGCCACGCAAACGAGAAGAAAGGAAACTCGCTGCTGAACGGGGATTCGGGAAGGAAGGCGATGAAAGACAAAGCACCAATCGTGATCAGCGGGGCAGTCTCGCCGATCGCCCGCGAAAGCCCGATGATCATGCCGGTCAGGATGCCGCCGACCGAATACGGCAGAACGTGATGGGCCGTGACCTCCCAACGCGTCGCTCCCAACGCGTAGGCGGCCTCCCTGATCTCGCGCGGCACCGCGCGTACCGCTTCACGCGTCGCGACGATGACGATGGGGAGGATCAGCAGCGCCAGTGTGAGACCCGCTGCAGCGATACTCTGACCGAGATTGAACTGGTATACGAACAGTCCGAGCGCCAGCAGGCCGTAAATAATCGAAGGAACGCCGGCCAGGTTGGTGACGTTGATCTCGATGACGGCAGTCATCCAGTTCTTGGGCGCGTACTCCTCCAAGTAGACTGCAGCGGCAACGCCGACCGGCATGGCCACGGCCGCGGTCACCAGCATGATCAGGGAAGTACCAACCCATGCCGAAAGGATGCCGGCGCGCCCCGCGTTGCGTGATGGGAACGACGTCAGGAAATCCCACGTCAGCTTGGCCGAGCCGTCGCGCACGAGATCCAGGAACAGGATCACGAGGATAAGCAATGCGCCGAACAGGAAGCACAGCCCGATCATCACGAAGACGCGATCGAGGATCTTGCGGCGGCTGACGCCCGCGCGGATGGAATCCGCTGGAACCGAGATCACGGCGGCGTTCATCAGTACGCCTCCCTGAACTTGCGGGTCAGCGCGAAGCCCGCGATGTTGAACACGAGCGTCATGAGCATCAGCACCAGCCCGGCAGCGAAGATGGACTGGTATCCGATGCTGTCGTGTGGCAGATCGCCCAGGCTCACCTGCACGATGAACGCGGTAATCGTTGCGGCCGATTCAGTAGGATTCCACGTCAGGTTGGGCTGGAGCCCGGCGGCAACCGCGACCACCATTGTCTCGCCCACGGCGCGAGAAATGCCGAGGATGTAGGCAGCCGCAATACCAGAGATCGCCCCCGGAACGACGACGCGCGTGGCCGTCTGAAATCGAGTGGCCCCCATCGCGTAGCTGCCTTCGCGCATGTAGTTGGGGACCGCCCGCATGGCATCCTCACTGACGGACGCCACGTACGGAATGATCATGATGCCGATGACGAGACCGGCCGAGAGCATGTTGAACCCGGGCAGATCCGGCATGAACTTCTGCAGAAACGGCGTGACCATCATCAGCGCGAAGTAACCGTACACGACAGTCGGCACCGCTCCGAGCAACTCGAGGCACGGCTTGATGGTTTCCCGCAGCTTGAACGGCGCGAACTCGCTCAGGTAGATCGCGATGATCGTGCCAGCCGGGATGGCCACCGCCAGTGCCACCATGGTCGTAACCAGCGTTCCGGCGACGAGTGGCAGGATCCCGTATCGCGCTTCGGCGAACAACGGCGTCCACATCGTGTCGGTCAGGAAGTCCTTGATCGGCACGGCCTTGAAGAAAGGGATGGACTCGTAGACGAGCACGACGACGATTGCGACCGTCGTGAATACGGCGACGAGCGCAGCGACCAGCAACCCGCTTTCAATGATGCGGTCACGCACTTTCCGCAGCCGCAACGCGGTTGGGCTCGGACGAAACGTGCTGATCGTCGCTGCTGTGCTCATGACCTTTCGTCACCTGGCGTCGCCCGGAGCGCGCTCAGCATGGCCAGACGAAAAAGAGAGCGAAGCCCGTTACGGCTTCGCTCCCTGCATGTCGAGACGTGAAGGCTAGTGAGATTGGCGCCGGTACGCAAACCTCGGTGCCTTGCGCCCCCAGACCTTACAGTTTCGCTTCTCGAGCGAGCAGTTCTTCCACTTTCAGGCCCACTTCGGGCGTTCCACCGAAGCCGGTGCCAACCTTCCCTTCGTGGAAGTGCCTGGTTGCAATCTGGTAGGCCTGCGGCGGCAGCGGCAGGTAGCGCACTTCCTTGATCAGCGGCTCGCCCTGGTTCAGGTAGAACTCGACGAACTCCTTCACTTCGGGCCGTTTCGCGGCCGCGTCGCTCACGTAGATGAAAAGCGGGCGCGACAGCGGTTCGTACGAACCGTTGGTGACATTGTCGAGCGACGGCAGTACCGGCTTGCCCGAGGAGCCAACGATGGCAACCGCCTTCAGGCGGCTCGAGTTCGGCGAGTAGTAGGCGAACGGCAGATAGCCGATGGCATTCTTGTTGTTCGCGATGCCCTGCACGAGGACGTTGTCGTCCTCGCTGCCTGTGAAGTCGCCACGGCTCGACTTTGCCTTGCCGACGACTGCTTCCGTGAAGTAATCGAACGTACCCGAATCAGACCCCGCGCCGAACATGACCAGGGGTTCGTTCGGCCACTTCGGATTTACCTGGTTCCAGCGCGTGATCTTGCCCTGCGCGGCCGGCTCCCACATTTTCTTGAGCTCTTCAATCGTGATCTGCGTGAGCCACGTGTTCTGGGGGCTGACCGCGACAGTGAGGGCGTCATAGGCGACCGGAAGTTCGTAGTACTTGATCCCGGCTGCCTTGCAGGCTTCCATTTCCTGCGTGAGGATCGGACGCGAAGCGTCCTGCACGTCAGTTTCACCGCGGCAGAACTTCTTGAAGCCGCCGCCGGTACCGGAGATGCCCACTGTCACGCGTACCTTGCCGCGCTTCTTGATCTGGAATTCCTCTGCCACGGCTTCCGTGATCGGAAACACCGTGCTCGAGCCGTCGACCTTGATCACCTGCGCATGTGCACTCGGGGCGGCAAACGTAGCCCCCATCGTGAGCACTGCGGCAGCGGCAGCCAGAGATTGCAGTTTCATAACGTTTCCTAACCTCATGTTTCGACTAACCTTTCGATCCTAATAGCCACTTCCTGCGGTGCGACTTTCGCTGTCGGCGCGAAAGATAGTCCAGCTGTGTGACAGCGGGATTACAGGCTGGCAGCCGTTTGACGACCTACGGCGGCGCTTCCAGGGGAAGGTGACGCACGTCTTTGCCTCGCACGATGTAGATCACGTGTTCGCAGATGTTCTTGGCATGGTCGCCAATACGCTCGAGGGCACGAACCGCCCACATGACATCCAGTGCCCGCCGTATGGCGCGCGGGTCTTCCATCATAAAAGTAATGTTCTGGCGCTGGATGGCTTCGTATTCCTCGTCGATGAGGCGATCTCGGTGAGCGACCTTCAATGCGGCGTCGGCGTCATGCCGTGCGAAGGCATCCAGCGTGTCATGCAGCATGTTCGCCACCGAACGCCCGAGATGCCGCAGTTCGGTGAGCCGCTGAGTGGGGTGCTCGATGGAGTTGAGCCTGATTCCCAGCCGGGCGATTTTCTTGCCTTCGTCTCCGATACGCTCGATGTCGGTCGCGGTCTTGAGGATACCGATGACGAGCCTGAGGTCCGAAGCAGCCGGCGTGCGCGTGGCCAGTATCCGGCTGCAGTTCTCGTCGACCAGGCGTTCCAGCTGATTGATCTGTCGCTCCTCCTCGATCACCAGTGCGGCAAGCTGCAGATCTCCCTGCACAAGGGACGCGATCGCCTGGTTGAGCTGCTCTTCCGCCAACCCACCCATCTGCAGGATGCTGGCGCGCAAGCGCTCGAGGTCCTCATCAAAGCGCTTCGAAGTATGGTGGCCGAGATTCTCGTTGCTCATGGCGCACCCCTGTGGGTCGAGGTGCGGTCAGAACCGGACGCTGGTGTCGAGTTGCCAGCGGTCATAGCTGCGCTCGGTCCCCACATCCACGAACCGGTCATTCGAGAAGTACGTGCCGTTGATCACGACGTTCTTGGTCGGCGCGAAGCCAAGTTTGAGCACCGCTCCCTCCACGTCGGTGAAGCCGCCGCCAAAATCGGAATCCACGAACTGGCCGAAGAGCGCGTCCTTCTCAGTCTTCTGGTAGGCCAGGCCGAAATCCCACGTCATCGCGTCGCTCGCGCGCCCGAGAGTGAAACCTGCAGCCCATGCCTGGTCGAGAGTGTTCACGGCACCTTCGTTCTGCGCCGCCTGCGCGAACACGCTGAAGGGCAACGAGCCGAGTTTCATGTCCGCCTGCAGCAACACTTCGAGGATCTCGTAGTCGTTGAGCAGCCGGGCGCAACCGCCCCCCGTGAACGTGGTGTTCCCCTGCGGGCCGCCGAAGAACGCGTTGTTCGCGGTGCAGGCGCCACCCGTAGTGGTGATCTCGCCCTGAACCGCGCCGACATCATAGTAGTGCAACGCGCCGGTGAGCGTTACCGGACCGAGCGGCTGCTTGATACCCAGCTGTGCGCCGACGACGTTGGCATCCGATGTCGTTCCGGCTTCCTGAAGCCAGAAGCCATAGGCGTTCGCGAAAAACGGTCCCTTTGCGAGCTTGAATGCGCCACCTTCCGGCGTGATGTCGTTGTCCCAGAAATAAGAGCCGGCGCGCACGAACGGCAGCGGCAGCTTGCCGAGCTGGACGTTGATGCCATCGGCCGCCTTCCAGTCGACGTAGGCGAGATCGATCGCCACACCCTTGCGATCGAAACCACTGCCGATGGTCTGGTTGGTGGAACGCGGATCGTTGTTGCCGCCGCTGGTGGCCAGTTGCACCGTCGTGCTGATCGTATCCGTGACCTTGGCAGTCAGTCCGAAGCGCGCGCGGATACGATGGCGCGTCTGGTCGTTGGCTGCCTCCTCCGGGTCCACGGATTCGTGGCGGTAGCGGAAATCGCCTTTCCAGGAAAGCTTGCTTGCCCACTCGGCCGCCTTTGACGCCTTCTCGAGATCCGCAACCTTCGCGAGATTCGGCGCCTCTTCCGCCAGCTCCTTGCGAGTCGCCGCAGCGTTGGAACGCAGGTAGGCGGTCGTCGCATCAAGGCGGTCGTTGCTGGCTTTGAGCTCTGCGTTTTCGGCTTCCAGCCGGGTATTGTCCTGCTCCAGCTTGTCGACGCGCTTGCTCAGCGCGCGCAGCTCTTCGAGGACCTGATCGAGCCGCGGCTGCTGTGCGAAAGCGGGCGCCGCGATGAGTGTCGCCGCCACGGCCCCGGCTAACAGAGTCTTCTTCACGAGCAATCTCCAGGTGAGTTGATCTGACGAGTCCTTCATCCGGTGTGTCCCGGACGATTGCCGCGTTATAAAGACGTTGTGTGACACTTTTGTGTCATGGGCCGCTCTTCGCTTCGCGCACGGCGCAGCGATCCGACCTCGCAACACATGTGTAACGAACCAGGAAACTACCTGCGGCGGCCGCGCATGAGGCACACATCGACCAGCCGACGACCTGCGCTATCGCGCTCCGAACCAAGTCCTGTGCTTCGCCAACCGCTCGACGAAGGGATCATGATGGCGGTCGCCAAGGTCGGAGAAGTCCAGGATCTCGTAATCGGCGAATTCCACAGTCAGCGGTTGGGACCCCTGCTGCCTCACCCCACGTAGTGAGCTCTACCAGGTCGAGCGTCGCGGTTGCGCGAGCTGCCGTGACTCGCATGTGAGCTGGTAGGTCCGGCCCGTCCAGCCACCACAATTCAGTTTCCGCCCCTTCGTAGGTGCCTCGCCAGACTGCAGCTTGCTGGCCTGCGAACTGCCTCTTTTCTGATGTACGCGTGAGGCGATTGAGCAGTTCAGGCTCTACCACATTTCTTACGTGATCCCACGAGGCGGCAATCGCACCGAGCTTGAGGTCCGAAGGGCGGTATTCGACTATCTTTTTCTCGCGATGAAAGATCCTCACGTACCAGACTCGACCGGCCTCGTCACGAGACCACCTTTCCGCATGGCCCTCGGCCGGGTTCGTCACCTGTACGACACTCGCGCCACGTTCGAACACCCACTCGATGGAATGGACCGCCGCCTTCTCTCTTTCCGGTGATCGCGTCTCCGAGCGGTAACGGGCGGCCAAAGACGTATCTTCTCGAAGGTCCTGCGCCGTGGAGGTTGATGCGAGTGCGATCAACGTGAGGACGAGAGCGCGAGCCTGCGCGATCATTTCGTTTCTGACTCCGGTGTTCTACGAGAACGGGCGGCTGCCCGTTGGAGCGGCTGCCCGTTGGAGCGGCCGCCCGTGACCGAGGAACTGGTTGCGGCTAGAAGCCGAGCGCAGCCCGCATGATGTGATAGACCTCGTTCTGCTCCATCGTGCCGCCGACCAGGTGCGACTTCGGTCCGCGACCATACAGTGCGACGTCTTCGCCGGCGTGCGTTTCGGAGCTCAATCCGACCAGCGATTCCTGATGGAACCCCTCGTCCATCGTGTCGATGATCGAGAGATCGACGACACGGCCCGGTGTTACTGGCAGTGCCGAGCGGATGTCGCCACCTGTCGCCAGCGACGCATAGCCGGGCCCGTTCGCGTATGAGACAGTCGTGTAGGGACGCCCCTGAAAGTCCTTGCTGAAATTTGTCGAGCCAGGAGTCTTGACGAGTCCCAGAATCGGATTACCGCGTTCGGGGTAGCCTGCGATCGTGAACACGTGACTGTGGTCCGCAGTGACAAGGATGAGCGTGTCATCGCGATCCGTCATGCGCATCGCAGTGCGAACCGCATCCGAGAGCGCAACGGTATCGGACAGCGCACGGTAGGCGTTCCCTGCATGATGGCCATGGTCGATTCGTCCGGCCTCCACCATCATGTAGTAGCCTTTCCGATTCTTCGAAAGAATCTGGATGGCTTTCGCAGTGAGATCGGCGAGCGAAGGTTCGCCTGCACCGTCGGAAGAGCGATCGGCTTCGTACTGCATGTGGGATGGCTCAAACAGACCGAACAGATGCTTCGTGTTGTTGGGATTCACGGCGTCGAACTGCGCCTTGTTCCACACGTACGTGGACTTGGGCTGTGCCGCCACCCACTCCTGGGGGAGATTGCGCCCGTCCGTACGACGTCCGGTCCGCGTGGCGTACTCAGGGTCCGCCACGCTGGTTGAGAGGAACATCTCCCTGCCGCCGCCCAGCACGACCTCAAGGCCGTCGCCGATCTTCTGCTTCGCGATGAGCTGCGCAGCGATATCGAGGACGGTGGCACTCGCCGGCAGCTGCCCCGCCCTTTCCCAATCGCGATTTGGGATGTGAGCGTAGTTCACTGCGGGCGTAGCATGCGTAATGCGGGCCGTCGAGACGATGCCGGTCGACAATCCTCGGCGCTCGGCCTGCTCGAGGATCGTTTCCAACACGAAGGGTGCGATCCGAGCCGCATTGGACTCGAACCGATCGACGCCGCTCGCCACGGAGATCGCGCCGTCATTCGTCTTGAAGCCCGTAACCATTGCGGTTGCAGTGGGGGCTGAGTCCGACGTCTGCTGGTTGACGCTATAGGTCTTGATGAGCGCCGTGTGAGGGAACGTATCAAAGCTCAGCGCGTTTTCTTCGCCCGAGCTTCCCTTGTCTTGACCCTCGAAGATGCGTGCGGCGGTGACCGTGGACACGCCCATGCCATCGCCGACGAACAGAATGACGTTCTTGCCTCGCGAGGAGCGCCCATGGTCGGAATCCCGATCGCGTTCGCTGACCTTTGCCGATGCGACGCCATAGCTGGTGCGGCTTTCGTCGCGATCGTCCGCAGCAGCGAGCGTGCACATGGCGGCGCTGGCCAGCAAGACACCCACCTTTCGTGCCATGAATCTCGAAGACATGTGGCTCTCCTTTTTTGACACCACCTGACGCCGAGGTATTCAAAGGGAGCCACATGACATTGCGCTTACCGCGAAGTGACGGTCCTGTGCCGGAAGGCCCTACGGAATGTAACGCGCCGGACAACGAGCCACGATGCGTCCTTCGTCGTTCGTCACGTTGCGCGGCAGCAGGCACGTGCGCAGACGCCCGGGAGTGACTTCGTGAAACCTGGTCGCAGTGGCGCACAGTTCCCGCGCGTGCCTCATCCTTCCTGGTGGCGCCGCGATCTCTACATTTATCAACGGGAACCGCTCGCGAACGTGAGACACCAGGGGGATATGGTCACTATCTGCTGTGATAAGAATGATCCGGTTCACTGTTCCGGAATAGGCATCGCGCATGACGCGAACTGCGAAACCGACGTCAGTCTGCTTTTCCTCGTTGAACTCGCACCACCGGTCATACGCTTTGCAGTAGCGGCTGCCCTTCATGAACCGCGACTCAACGACTTCAACACCGCTGGCCTCGAGTGCCGCTATGTACTCACGATGACGTTGAATCTTTGCCCGGTCCCATGTCGAGATTGCGGTGAAGTACGAAACCCCGACCAATGAATCTTTCTTCTCCAGGTAAGAGGTGGCAAGAGTGCGTAAGTTGAGCCACTTGAGCTCAGGTCGCTCCAGCCGATCGATCGCGTGGTAGAGATTGAATCCGTCGATGTAGCAAGCCACTTGTGACATGGATCTATCGTCGAACGAACGATTCCTCTATACTTCCGCCATCTCCCCGGTGGCCCCAGGCGCCGGAAAAAGGGGCTAAACCGCAAGGTTGGCCCCTTTCGCTTTCTCGGGTACAGCCCTCCGATTCGCTACACGTCCTGATAGCCGAGGCCTAAGGCGAGCGCCTCGAGCTGGTCGGCGGTCCTATCCAGTTCATCTCCGGCTGTCCGCCGCAGAACCTGCGCGATCTCCACATCCATGTCTGCAGCTTGCTGCTGCAAGGCTTGGACGCAGACCGAGATCGTTCCGTTAACGAAGCGCAGCTTGCCTAGGTGTGTGGCGAGCTGATTTCGAATGTCCTCTGTACCCTTATTCTGACTGTCGTCTTGCCTGCTTCTGTCAGGGCACGCATCAGCCTTTGCCCGCCGGCGCGGTCGGACAGGGGCGTGCTTAGGCGTAAGCTTGCTGTCACCCATTGGTCAACTCCTGATTGATCAGTGGCTAGGCGTCCGCCAGTGGGCTCAATCACTGGTGGGCGCCGCTTCCACGGTTGTCAATACGGTCCGCGTTCGTTTCCACGCAAACGCGCTCCGTTCCTTGTGGACGAATCCACTCGGGCACACTAGCGGAGGAAGTCAAGAAGAACGAGAGGCATTTATGCCGAGTTTGTGCAGAAATTAGACGTTCCGCAGAGTGAGAGCCGTGAGCACGTCTTCGGAGTGCTAACTGCGGCGCCTGAGGCGCGCGTTCCTGCAGTGCGGAGTTGCAACTCTTTTATCAAACGATGCAGAGGTGAGGGCTTCGTGATGTCCGCTGCGTTGGCAATTACGACTTCTTCCGGGTCTGCCGTGTAGTCCACAAAGAGGCTGATGCCATATCCGACCAGACCACAGATTACGCCCCAGCCAGCGTTGATGAGTTGCGTCCTGCTAAAGACGCAGCCTCGGCACTTCTGGCGGTCCGCCTCCGGCTCAATTCGTCGATTCAGCCGCTTGTTCGGCAACGCGCCGCGGTGGAAAGTGGCACGTGAAGGTGCTGCCCTTCCCTTCCTCGCTTTCGATTTCCAGTGTCGCTCCATGCCGTTGCAGCACGTGCTTCACGATCGCAAGCCCCAAACCCGAACCGCCAGTGGCGCGCGAGCGGCCTGGATCGACGCGATAGAAACGTTCCGTGAGGCGATGGATGTGCTCGGGCGGAATGCCGATGCCCGTATCCGTAACGGAGAAGTGCGCCCCCTCCTCGTCAGTCCACCATCGCAATTCCAGGCTCCCGGTGGCTGGCGTGTACTTCGCGGCATTGTCCACCAGGTTGGAGAACGCGGAAGTTATCTCCGGCGCATCGCCAACCAGTTGTGCATCGGACTCGGCTCGCACGCGCACTTCGGCCGGATGGCTGGCCCGCGCGAGTACATCCTTGCGCAGCATGGACATGAGGGCGATCACGTCCACGGGCTTGCCGGGCAACTCTTCATCGGTGGTTTCGAGCTTCGAGAGCTCCAGCAGATCGCTGATGATGTTCGTCATCCGCTCCGCCTGTCGGCGCATTTCCGTGATTGGCCCGACGAGATCTGATTCGAGCGCCGGCATGGAACCGAGGGTCTCCAGGTATCCCGAAATCACGGTCAGTGGCGATCTCAATTCGTGGGACGCGTTGGCGACGAATTCCTTGCGCAACTGTTCGAGGTGCCGTTGCCGCGTGACATCCCTTACGAGCAGCAATCGCTGTCCATCGCCGTAAGGCAAGACATGAAACGACAGGTACGTCGGCGGCGTGTTGCGCATTTCGAGCACGACCGGATGCGCTCGATGTTCGCCGTGAAGGTGTTCGATGAACTCCGGCTGACGGATCAGGTTGTCGATGCGTATCCCCACGTCCTGGCGCCGGCGCAAGCTCACGAGCTGGGCAGCCGTGCGGTTGAACCAGACGATCTCGCTTTCCGAATTGAGCACCACTACACCATCGGGCATGGCGGCCGTCGAACTGCGCAGCTCTCGCAGGACCTGCCTCAGGCGAGCCTTGTGGTAGCTCTTGCGTCGGTGGAGCCGAACAAACTGCGTGACTACGTCATCCCAGACACCACCCAGCACGGGCGGCTGCACGAAGTTGCGATGCCTGACCCAGTGATCGAGTCGAAACAGGTTGACCAACTGCCAGCAGACGTAGAGCGCCAGGGTAACGAAGAGGCCCGTCAGGACCATGTCAAAAATGAGGCCTACGACCAAGCCAACGGCAAGAGCACCGACCAGCCGGATCGCCGCGAAACTCCACATGCGGAGCGCGAGCGGACGCGGGTTGCGCGTCGCGTCCAGCTCCGCGGCGGGAGCATCGGACTCGTCCAGAAGAGACGAATCCACGGGTTGCACGGGAGCTCGGGCGCCAGCTCGGACCGCGGTTGTCACCTGCATCTGCACTTCTTGCGTACTCCCAGCCGCACGGAGGACTGTGGCAGATAGATTACACTGGCACGTCATTGCAGATTCGTGACTGAGACCTGGCAACGACCCGTCCAAAGCTTGCTGTAGGACTGAATCCCCCCTATAAAGCGCGTGCCATCGACGCCTGCCGGGTGACCATGTCGCGAGCCCTCGAGCTGACTCAGAGCCTGCTTTCCCGCCCATCCCTAAGTCCCGTCGATAGGGGTTGCCAGGACCTGCTGATCGAGCGCCTGCAGGCGTGCGGATTCGAGGTCGAGCAACTCCGCTTCAATAACGTCGACAATTTCTGGGCGCGGCGCGGGCGCGCGGCGCCGGTGTTCTGCTTCGCCGGCCATACCGACGTCGTGCCCACAGGCCCCCTCGATGAATGGGCGAGCGATCCGTTCGTGCCGGTGGTGCGGGACGGATACCTCTACGGGCGCGGTGCCGCGGACATGAAAAGCGGCCTCGCCGCCATGGTCACGGCGGTCGAGGATTTCGTCGCTCGGCACCCGGTCCACAGGGGCTCCATCGCCCTGCTCATCACGAGCGACGAGGAAGGACAGTCGGTCGACGGCACGCGCCGCGTCATGGAAGTCCTCGAAGGCCGGGGTGAGAAGATCGACTGGTGCCTGGTCGGTGAGCCTTCAAGCGAGAACCAGCTCGGTGACACCATCAAGATCGGCCGTCGAGGCAGCCTCAGCGGCAGGCTGACAGTGCACGGCATCCAGGGGCACGTGGCCTACCCTCAGCTCGCGGACAATCCTGTCCACGCCCTCGCGCCTGCACTTGCAGAGCTCACGGCACACATCTGGGACGAGGGCAACGAGCACTTCCAGCCAACCACGTTCCAGGTTTCGAATCTCAACGCCGGGACCGGTGCGCCGAACGTGATTCCGGGCGAGCTGAAGGCGCGCTTCAACCTGCGATTCTCGACGCAACAGACCGTCGAGGGATTGAAGCGGCAGGTCGAAACCCTGCTCGACCGCCACCGGGTCAAGTACACGCTGGAGTGGTTTCTCTCGGGCAATCCTTTCTTTACCGCGCCGGGAGCGCTATCCGACGCGGCCAGCGCCGCGTTCCGGGAGCTGACCGGCCTGATGCCGCGACTGTCGACGGGCGGTGGCACCTCCGACGGCCGTTTCATCGCACCGACCGGTGCGCAGGTCGTGGAGATGGGCGTCGTGAACTCGACGATTCACAAGGTCAACGAGCACGTGAAGGTCGAGGACATCGAGACGTTGCGCCAGGCCTACCGCAGGACGCTCGAGCTGTTGTTGACCTGAGCCGGCCCTGGGCCTCAGGCGAGACGCACTCCGGCTACCCGCCGTTCCCGCCAGTTGAAAACCACGCCCCAGATCCCGAGTACGACGAGCGAAATCAATACCCAGGCGGGCATGCTGAGCCCGAGGAAGGTCCAGTCGACGACACCGCACTCACCGGACGCCGTCAAGACCTTGCGGATGACGTCCATCAGCGGGAAGACGTCGAGCATGTAATCGAGCGTCGCTCCACACGCGGGCACCTCGCCCGGGGGCAAGCTCTGGATATAGACGTGCCGCGCGGCGACACCCATTCCAGCCAGGGCCACGATCCCGATGAGCACGGAATAGACGCGAGCTCCCACGCGCCCGGCGTTGTGCACAGCCGCGACCAGCAACACGACTCCGAGCGCGAATACCGCAGCCCGCTGGAACACGCACAACGGGCACGGCTCGAGTCCCGTGCCGTACTGCAAATAGTAAGCATAGGCAAGCAACAGCGCGCACGCCGCCGCACCAGTGCCATTCGCCGTTCTCCTGCTCAGCGTGAGAAACATTGCACCTCCGAAAGGCTACCCTCACTCTAATGCTAGCGCAGGGGCATTTGCGGCGCGCGGCCTCGTGCCGCAGAGTGGCGGAATGAACACGCCCATTCTTTCTTCCGACCTTCGCGCATGGATCTGGCAGCAGGCGAAGTCGGGACGATCGCCGCAAGCCGTGGTCGAACGCCTGCTGGCAAGCGGGTGGGACGAGCAGTCGGCCATCGACACGGTCGAGGACGTCGTGCGCGAGTTTCTCGCCGAGCATGCGCGTCAGAACGATCTTCCCCTGCCCGTGCGCGTGCCTGCGCCGACGGCGCTGAACGACGCCGCTGTAATCGATGCCGGTGATCGCAGCGTGCACGTGCTGGCCAGTGTTCTCCATCCGCGCATCGTCGTGTTCGGCGGACTCCTCGCGGGCGACGAGTGTGATGCGCTGATCGCACTCGGCCGCGACCGGTTGATGCGTTCCAACGTGGTGAACCCGGAAAGCGGCCACGATGAGGTCCATGCGGGCCGAACCAGTGAAGGCGCATCGTTGCAGAGAGGGGCCAATGCCCTCTGTCGCCGTATCGAAGACCGCTTCGCGCGCCTGCTCGAGTGGCCAGTCGAGAATGGCGAGGGACTGCAGATATTGCGCTATGCGGCCGGAGCCGAGTACCGGCCGCACCATGACTATTTCGATCCCGCCCATCCCGGCATGAAATCAATCGTCGCCCGCGGGGGACAGCGGGTGGCATCGCTCGTGTTGTATCTGAGCACTCCGGCGCGCGGGGGCGCGACAACGTTTCCCGAAGCCGGTTTGGAAGTCGCAGCGATCAAGGGCAACGCCGTGTTCTTTACATACGATCGCCCGCATCCAATGACCCGCACGCTTCATGGCGGAGCGCCGGTGCTCGAGGGCGAAAAATGGGTCGCGACGAAGTGGCTGCGGGAGCGGCGCCACGAATGAGAAACGAGGCCGCGGCTGCGGAAAGCGGCATCCCTGCCGCTTTCCGGTCACGTATCAGAAGTTCGCCGTCAGGCTGATCGAATAGCTGCGGCCCAGGTCGTAGCGGTTGAGATAAACGATACCACCGCCCTGCTCCTGGAATTCCTCGAAATCCTCACCCAGCAGGTTGCGTGCCTCGACGCCGAACGTCAGGTTCTGGCCGAACGCTTCGAATCCCTGGCGCAGCACCAGGTCGACAACCGTTCCCGGATCCTGCACCAGGTCCGGCTGGCCCGGCCGGCCGCGGGCGGAGATGCGCTCACCCACGAAGGTCGCGAGCACGGTCATCTGGGTGCGGGCCTGGGAATCCTCGATACCAAACTGCAGGTTGGCGAGGTGCTCCGACTGGCCCTGCAGCGGGCTGCCGTCCCGCAACAGGTCGGCGGCCGCTCGCGGCGCGCCGCCACCCGAGAGCGGGAAAACGACATCGTTCTCGTCGACTTTCACTTCCGATTGCGACCAGGTGTAGTTCGAACCGACAAACAGCCGCTTGTCTCCCCACCAGGCCGCGTTGACCGGCAGGTCGAAGTACTTCTTGATCTCTATCTCCGCTCCGTACAGCAATGCCTCCGGCGCGTTGATGTAGGTCTGCTGCACCGTCGCCCCGGCTTCGTTGACGATCGACTCGATGGGATTGTCGAGTTGCTTGAAGAACGTTCCCAGCGTGAAGAACTCTCCTTCGTCGAAGTACCACTCGTAGCGCACGTCGAAGTTGTAGATCTCGGTATCCACCAGGAACGGATTGCCTACGAAGACGCGGTCGCTGTCGGAATCGACGTACTGCTGCGGCGCCAGCTCGCGGAATTGTGGACGGCCGATCGTCTTGGAAGCTCCCACGCGCAGCTGCATGTCGTCGTAGAAGTTCCACGTGAGAGTCGCCGTCGGCAGGACGTAGTCGTTCTCGAGTGCCGGTACTGCCGCCGGCGCCGGACCGGCGAACAGGTTGCGCGGTGTGACCCTCTGCTCACCTTTTTCGTAACGGGCGCCCAGCGACAGTCGCAATGATGGAACGAACTCCGCGTCGATCTGGGCATAGGCAGCTTGCACTTCGAGCGTCCCATCATATGCGGCCGCGCCGTCTGCGCCCGTCGTCTCGCGGATACTGAGCAGGCCTGGTCCGATGTTGACGTCGGACAAGAGAAAATCGACCCGCTGGCGCTGAACCTCGATCGGCAGCGCCGAGTCGAGCGCGAGCAGCCTGAATTCGCGCGCCTGCGAATCGCGCTCGTTGTCCAGCCATACGAGGCCAGCGCTCAGCACTGTGTCTTGCCGGCCAGCGGCAGGCCAGGCATAGGCAAAGTCGAGCCCAGCGCTGAGCACTTCATCGTTCACTTCGCTGAAGCGCGTGTAGTTCTGTTCCTGCGAGGCGTTGTGCAGGAATTCGTCGTCCACCAAGCGATAGCGGATGCCCTTTTCATAGGGTGCTTCGCGTGTCGTGCGCGCATACGCGCCGCGCCAGTCGACCGTGAAGGCGCCAAACCCGTGCGACCCGGAAAGCTGCGTGCTGAGCAACTCGCGTTCGAACCACTCCGTGAAGTCGTCACGCACGAAGGCGCCCGCCAGCTCGTCGTTGCCGGCCCGGCTGCGGGTCTCCTTGGTCGTCGTGTGAACGTAGAAGTTCGTCCAGTGGATGGAATGCTCGCCCCACTCGAGCGCCGCGCCACTGAGTCCGTTGACGACGGCATCGTTCTGGGTCGACTGGAAGTCGTAGTCGGTGCGCGGCGCGATCACGCCGTTCTCGACGATGCCTTCTTGCTGGATACCGAGCCGGTTGTGCCAGGAGTTGTCGAAGCTGGCGACGGCGATCAACCCGAAGGATCCCCAGTCGGAGCGAAAGTCGCGGCCCGCGCTCAGCTCGGCGCTGAAATCCGGCTCGACACCGTCCGTGGCCTGCACGAGATTCACCGGCGCATTGACAAAGCTGCGCCCGACGCGCTGCAGTTCCGCGGGCGTGAAGGACGCCGAGTCCACGCGCCTCCCCGTTGCAATCGCCGCCTGGAGGGCGTCCGGCATGTCGCGCGTACCATCGTCGAAGCCGGTGAAATCCGTGTCGGAGCCATAGTGCGTCAGGCCGCGCTCGGAAGTCGTTTCCGAATTGAAGCCGCCGCTGACGGAGAACGACAGGAAGGGTTCTTCCGGCACGCCGACCGTTTGCATGTCGATCAGTCCGCCGCCGAACTCGCCGGGATACTTGGCGGAATAGGTCTTCTGTACCAGCACGCTGGAGAGGATGTTGCTCGGGAAGAGATCCAGCGGCACGACCCGCTGCAGGGGTTCAGGGCTCGCCAGTGACGAGCCGTTGAGCAGCGCCGCGGAGTAGCGCTCGCCGAGGCCACGCACGTAGACGAACTTGTTGCTCACCAGGCTCAGGCCCGTAACCCTCCGCAGAGCAACCGCGGCATTGTCGTCGCCTTGTCTCACCAGGTCCGCCGGCGTGATGAATGACGCAATCTCCGGCGTCCGCACCATCGGTTCCGGGATGTGTTCTCCGCGAACGAAGATTTCTTCTATCGGCCCCGTCGGCGGCATGGCTGCGGGCTGCGGCGCGGCGCTAGTCGCGCTGGCATCCTGGTCTGCGGCCCTCGCCGCAGTAGCCGCATCTGCCTGGTCCTGCGGGGAAGACAGGACCGCGTGCGGTAAAAGAATGGCTGATATCGCGAAAGCAAGACGCGTACGCGAGCCGGAAGTCTTGTGCATGGTTGGACCCTCGTTCATTCGGACGGGGAGGCAGCGGACGGCGCGGTGGTTCGCGCCGCCCGTGCGCTTGTCAGCAAGGCGTGTCGGCAGTCAGGCCGCAGGTCCATCCCTGCCACCATGTGTCGCTCGCGTCGCGTACGCCGCCGATGTAGCTCACCTGCTGGAAGAAGGAGCTGATCGACGGGAGATTGGCAAAGGCCGTCACGGCAGTCTCGTTCGCCCCATTGACGAACGTGGCCGTGAGCGTTGACGTGCCCGCCGACGTATTCCCGGCACCCGCGTTGAAGAGCGTCGCGGCGGCCGTGCTGGCATCGTCGTCAAACGCATTCGGGCACGAGAAGAAAACCGAATTGAAGGCACCGGTCGTCGTTGCGTCGTCCACGTCGAGACAGGAGGCGCCGGCGCCACTGCCGCCGGCAGCCCGCGTGACCACCACGTTGTAGAACTCGGAATCCGTGCCGGTGTTCATGACGATACCCGCCCCGCCGCCGGCCCGCCCGACGTAGGTGACGTTCGCGATCTTCGGATTGGCGGCCGGTGTGCGTGTCGAACCGCTGAACTCGTTCATGCGATCGCCGCCGTTGGCTCGCTGCACCACGATGCCGAACTGGATCGAACCGCTGAAACCGACGTCGCTGTCGAACGAGTCGTCGTCGATGCCCGTCATCACCAGGTGACGCGCGTTGACCGTGCCACCGAACCACTCGATGCCATCGTCGGAGCTGTTGTGCACCTGGACGAAGTCGATGGTCGTGCCATTGCCGACACCGGCCAGCGTGATGCCATTCAGTTCGTTGTTCGGAAGGATCTGGAATCCGGAGTGCATCAGGCGCAGGTAGCGCAGGGTCCCGGAGTTGTCCGCGGGCCCGTTGCCGCCGTAGAAGGCGTTCGTGCCCTCCACCTGGGCCTCGCATTCCGGCGTTCCGGGCGTGACCGTGCCCGGGCAGTTGCTGATGGGAGCACGTCCGAGGATGACGAGCCCGCCCCACTGGCCGATGGAATCCACGCCGGTGTTGCCTTCGATGCTCTGCTTGCTCGTCATGATCACGGGCAGCGTAGGCTCGCCCTGCACGTTGATCTGCGATCCGCGGTTCACGACGATGAAATCGAGTCCGGCCGACCCGTAGACGCGAACACCCGCCTCGACGGTCAGCACGCCGCGCTGCGACCCGGCCAGGGGCGAGTTGAAATCGCCGCCCTGGTCCTGGCCAACGTCGACGCGCCCGCTGACCGAGTACACCGTTCGCTCGCGTTCGGGCACGACCAGTCCACCAAGCACCTGCTGGGGTAGCTGGCAGCTGCGCAGGATGTCGCCGGTACGATCGAGAATGGTGCCGACGTTGATGAAGCCAGTGGGGCAATCGGCCGGGGGTCCCGAGTTCGACGGGGGTGGCGGAGGCGGCGGAGGCGTGGGCGCAGGAGCTCCCGAAAACGCAGCTTCGCCCGGGGACGCCACTTCATCTGCCCCCCCGCAGGCGCTCACGGCAGCAGCCGCGCTGAATGTCATCACGAGCGTCTTCAGAGTGTTCTTCGCTGACATCGAGATCTCCGGTATGTCGGGCAACAGGCAACGGCACGACGCGCGCTGCCGGTCGTTGTCGTTCGCGCGCGCGTGCGCTCGGTGGGAGGACGTTGTAGAGGAGGTTTGTGACGACTAGCTGACAGTCAAGTGACAGTGGTGGCGGTCATGCAACTGCGGAGCAATGATTCAGCGCGCCGCGAGGCGCCGCGCCGGTGGGAAGGATGTCAACCGGACGACAGAACTACTGCGTCGCGAGGCCGGGGCGCTGGTGCAGGAGAAGTTTCAGCGGGCGCCTGAGCGCAGGTCCCTTTCGACGTCCTCGAGCGAGGTGTGCCGGACGTCCTTGCCATGCACGGTGTAGATCACGTACTCGCAGATATTCTTGGCGTGATCGCCGATCCGTTCCAGCGCGCGCACCACCCACATGACGTCCAGCGCGCGGCGAATCGTGCGCGGATCCTCCATCATGAACGTGATGCACTGACGCTGGATCGCCTCGTACTCCTCGTCGATGGTCTTGTCCTGGCGCGCCACGTTGATCGCTGCCTGGGCATCGAGTCGGGCGAAGGCATCCAGCGCGTTGTGCACCATGTCCGAGACCAGGCGTCCGAGGTGCTTGATCTCGCGGTACTTGTCGGCCGGCCGTTCCATGGCCGCCAGCCGCGAAGCGATGTAGCCGATCTTCTCGGCCTCGTCGCCGATGCGCTCGAGGTCCGTGATGGTCTTGATGATCGCGACGATGACCCGCAAGTCCCCCGCTGTCGGACCGCGGGTCGCCAGGATCCGGCTGGCCTCCTCGTCGATCTCGACCTCCATTTCGTTGACCTTGTGGTCGTCCTGCGCGACCGATTCACCGAGGTCGCTGTCAGCATCGACGAGCGCAACAGTCGCCTTCTGCAACTGCTGTTCAACGAATCCGCCCATGGCGAGCACCTTGTTGCGCAGGCGTTCCAGTTCCTGGTTGAACCGGCGGGACGTGTGATGCATCAGGTCAGCGGTATCCATGTTCGCTCCCGGGCGCAGGCGCCCTGCAACACAATATACATCAAGGCCCTGCGGTCGTTTGTGGAATCAGTTTCCCGGCTCGGACCGGGCCGGAACCGCGGTCGGCGAATGGACCGCGGCTGTTGCGCGAGGTTCGAGATTGGTGACGAACTGGCGGGTTGCCTTCTCCCACGTAAATTCCTCCGCGTGACGGCGGACTTCTTGCCGGTCGAGCGTCGGGGCATGCTTTACCGCGACGGCCAGGTCGTCATCGAGCCACCCTGTCACCCCCTGGCGCACGACATCAATTGGACCAACGACCGGGTACGCGGCAACGGGGACGCCACACGCCATCGCTTCGAGCAGTACGAGTCCGAACGTGTCGGTGCGACTGGGAAACACGAAAACGTCCGCCGCGGCGAGGTGACGAGCCAGGTCGGCGCCGAACCGATATCCCGTGAAGACAGCATCGCCGTACTTTTCACGTAACGCCGCCGTAGCCGGTCCGCCGCCCACGACGTACTTCGTGCCCTCGGTTTTCAGTTCGAGGAACGCCTCCAGGTTCTTCTCGACGGCGATTCTTCCCGCATACATCAGTATCGGCCGAGAGCCGGGCAGATTCGCGCGATCGCCCGGATGGAAGAGTTTCGTGTCCACACCGCGCGACCATCGGGCGAGTCTCGCGAACCCGTGCTGCTCCAAGTCACGCTGCACGTGCTCGGTAGCAACCATTACTCGCGCAGCGGCGCCGTGAAACCATCGCAGCATCGCGTAGGACCAGCTGAGAGGAATCGGGAATCGCGCCCGGACGTACTGCGGAAACTGTGTGTGGTAGGACGTCGTAAACGGCATGCGGTTGCGCACACACCAGCTTCGCGCGGCCATCCCGAGGGGTCCTTCCGTGGCCAGGTGAACCGCATCCGGTGCGAAACGGTCGAGCCGCCTCGCGACCTGGCTGCCCGCCATGAGCGCGAGCCGTATTTCCGGATAGGTTGGACACGGAATCGTGGAAAATTCCTGCGGAACGATGTGCTCGATCTCGTGCCCCATCGCCCGTAGACATTCGAGAGTTCGCGTCAGCGTGGTAACGACTCCGTTCGTCTGCGGCAGCCACGCGTCCGTGACCAGCGCGATTCTCATGCCGCGCGATTCACGGGTCGTGCTGGCGCTGGCACCGAGAGTGAGAGCAGTCGTTCGCGCTGCTGCGTCCAGCTCCAGAGCGAAAGTTGGCCGTTGAAATCCTCCACCAGCGCGGTGCAGCTCTCGACCCAGTCGCCGTCATTGCAGTACTGGACTCCCTCCATCGTCGCGATTTCCGCGCGATGGATGTGTCCGCAAACCACGGCATCGACGCCCCGCGTGCGGGCGGCTTTCGCTACCGCATTTTCGTAGCTGCCGATGAACTGAACGGCGTTCTTCACCTTGTGCTTGAGGTAAGCAGCCAGCGACCAGTACGGCAGGCCGAACACGCGCCGCAAGTAGTTGACGTAGCGATTGAGCCGCAGCAGCAGGTTGTACGCAGTCGAGCCCAACTTCGCGAGCCAGGGGCTCAGCTGCACGACTGCGTCGAACTCGTCGCCGTGCAGCACCAGCATCTTGCGGCCATCCGCACACTCGTGCATGTATTCGCGGTGAATCTCGAGATTTCCGAACACGGAACCGTCGAGATCGCGAAAGACCTCGTCATGGTTGCCGGGGACATAAATGACCCTGGTGCCGTGCTTGGCTTTCTTGAGGATCCGGCGCACGACATCGATGTGGCTCTGGGGCCAGTAGAGCGACTTGCGCATGGCCCAGACATCGATGATGTCTCCCACGAGGTAAAGGGTGTCCACCTCGACCGACTTGAGAAAATCGAGAAGGAGTTCCGCGCTACAGCCCTTCGTCCCGAGATGAACGTCCGAGATGAACGCCGTACGCATGCGCACGGTGGGTCGGTCGCTCATATGCCACCTCCTCCGCCAGCCAGGGTCCATGCCAGCAGGATCGGGAAGGCGTGTGACGGTGCGATGAAATCGAAGCTAAGAAATCGTTACAGGGCTTCAGGTTGCGACGTGATTCGCAACTTGTTGCTCAATTGCGTGTGTTTCCCCCGGCGCGCGGCGACCGGAGAGGGTCACGACTCGCGGGTCGAGAACCGGTAGCCGGCGCCTCTCACCGTCTGCACGAGCTTATCGCAGCCCACTTCCTGCAAAGCCTTGCGCAGCCGGCGGATGTGCACGTCCACGGTACGTTCTTCGACATAGACGTTGCCGCCCCAAACGCGGTCGAGCAGCTGGTTGCGGGTATAGACACGCTCCGGATGCATCATAAAGAAGCTCAGCAACCGGTACTCCGTTGGCCCCACCTGCACGGTCTTTTCACCAGCCGTGACACGGTGACTGCCCGCGTCGAGCGTGAGGCCGCCGAGGCTGATGACTTCGTCCGCACCTCCGGGAGCGGCGCGCCGGAGCACGGCCTGGATTCGCGCCACCAGTTCTCGTGGCGAGAACGGCTTGGTGACGTAGTCGTCCGCGCCACCCTCCAGTCCCGAGACCTTGTCCTGCTCTTCCGCGCGCGCGGTGAGCAGGATCACGGGGACGTCGCGCGTTTCCTTGTCGCGCTTCAGCGCCCTCGTGAGCTCGAGGCCGCTCATGTCCGGGAGCATCCAGTCGACCAGCAACAAGTCGGGCCGGCGGTCGGCAATGCGCGCCCGCGCCGACTTGCAGTCTTCCGCCTCCAGCACGTCAAAACCGGCGCGACGCAGCCCGAAGGCGATCATCTCGCGGATCGGCTTCTCGTCCTCGACGATCAGGATGTGCTTCCCGGCGGTGGTCATCGGCACCTGCATCTGCATCGACAGATCCCGTCGTGATAAATGACGGGCGTATTACAGGGGAACACTATGACACTTCCGTGAAACCCACCGTCAGTTTCCGGCACTTTGTGACGGAGGGCGTGCGACCTTGTCGCGCAGGTACACCGGCAGCGCCTGTTCCGGCGGAACGCCCTTGCCGGCGTGGAAGTCCCGACGGGCCAGCAGCGCAATCTCCCGCGCCCGGGGAAGCAGCTGCGGAGCCGTACGGTCAGCGGGGAGCTTGCCTCGAAGCGAGTGGAGTCCCCAACCAGTGCCCGCGCCCCACCAGTCCCCTGGGGTGGGGACAACAATCTCAGCCGGTGGCCCTACCCGCTCGTCGCTGTCTGCGACGACGAGTTGCTGCGCATCTACCGCGAACCGGCCCCAGTAAACCTCGTCCATGCGCGCATCGATGCAGGCAATGACGTTGTGCGCGTTGTGCTCGACGACGGCGCGCTGCGCCAGTGCCGCGAGGTCGGACACGGGAACGACGAGTTTGCCGGCGCCGAAAGCCAGCCCCTGGGCCACGCTGACTGCAATCCGCACGCCGGTGAAGGCGCCCGGGCCGCGTCCCACCGCAATCACGTCCAGGTCGCGGAGCGCGAGACCCGCCTCGGCGAGCACGGCATCCACCATCGGCAGGATCTGCTCGGAATGACCGCGGCGCGGCTCGTCGTAGCGCATCGCAATCGTTTCGCCGCTGAGCACGGCTGCCGAGCACGCCTCTGTCGCAGTGTCGATGGCGAGGATCTTCACGCTCGCTCCCGCCGGCGATGTCGACGGCCGTACAGGTGAGACTCGAGGAACTGGATGGCTTCGCGCGGTTCACGCGTGACGGGCATCGGCGGCAGGCTGTCCAGGAAGACGCGGCCGTATGACTTGGACGCGAGGCGCGGATCGCACAACATGACCACGCCGTAATCGTCTTCGTCGCGAATCAGGCGGCCGACGCCCTGCTTCAGCGCGAGCACGGCCTGGGGGAGCTGGTAGTCGGAAAATGGATGGCCGCCCGCCCGCCGGATTCCTTCGAGGCGTGCCTTGAGGACCGGGTCTTCAGGTGATGCGAACGGAAGCTTGTCGATAACGACGAGCGACAGCGCATCTCCTTTCACGTCAACGCCTTCCCAGAAGCTGCCGGTGCCGAGGAGCACGGCGTTGCCCAGCTCCCGGAACTGGCGCAGCAACAGGTCGCGTGAGCCCTCGCCCTGCACGAGCAGCGGGTATGGCAGGCTCTCGCCGAGCCGCTGCCGGAGATAGGCGCTGCCCTCCTCGAGTGCACGATGACTCGTGAACAGGATGAATGCGCGCCCACCCGCCGCCTCGAGCAAGGGCAGCGCTGCGTCGATCACTTCGCGCGTGTGCGACGGGGCACTCGGCTCCGACAAGCCATCGGGCATGTACAGCAAAGCCTGGCGCGAATAGTCGAAAGGGCTCTCGATCCGCAGCGCGCGGGCATCTTCGGCGCCGATGCGCGTGAGGAAATGCGAGAAGTCTTCACCGACCGCCAGCGTCGCCGAGGTGAGAATCCACGCGCAGGCCGTCGAGCGCATCCACTGTTGCAGGCGATCGGAGACTTCGAACGGCGTGAACTGCAGCGACCAGCTGCGCGGCGTCACGTCGATCCAGCGCACCCCGAGCTCGTCGGGGCCGCTGCAGAGGATGTTGCAGCGATCGTGCAGTTCCGCCGCGCGCCGCGCGCAGTGCTCGAACGCGGTTCCCTGGTCGATCGCCGCCAGGCCGTACTTCACCAGGTCGAGCTGGCGCTGCATTTCGTCCAGCGTGTCCTGCGCGCCCGCGCCCAGCGTCCGCCATTCCAGGCGCGCGGGTGTGCGTGGCAGTGCGCGCCGCAAGTCTTCGTGCAACCGTTCCACGCTCACCAGCGCAGCCTCGAGCTCGGTCGCAACGACCTTCGCGGCGGCGAGCTCGACTCGCGCGTCCCGCAGGAAAGCCTGCAACTGGCGCCCGCTGAAAGAAACGCCGAAGAACTGCGCGGCGATCTCGGGGACCTGGTGCGCTTCGTCCAGGATGACGGCTTCGGTGCCGGGCAGCAGATCGCCGAATCCCTCTTCTTTCAGGGCCAGGTCCGCGAGCAACAGGTGATGGTTGACCACGACGATGTCGGCGTTCTGCGCGGCACGGCGCGCGGCGACCACGTGACAGCGATTGAACTCGGCGCACTCCGAACCGAGACAGTTCTCGCGCGTGGACGTGACTGCGCTCCAGACCGCGTGATTATCCGGCACGCCGCTGAGCTCGCTGGTATCGCCGGTCGACGTCTCCATTGCCCAGCGGTCGATGCGCTGGAGCACGCTCTCTCGCGCACCCGCTGATTTCCTGCGGCCCCGCTTCGGGGCCGACGCCTCGACCGGTACGGCTTCCAGCGGAAGCTCGGGAGCCGCGCGTGCGAGCTCGAGCCGATGGCGGCAAAGGTAGTTGGCGCGACCCTTGAGCAGCGCCACCACGACCGGCCGGCCGAGGGCGGCGGACAACGCGGGCAAGTCGCGATGGAAGAGCTGATCCTGCAGCGTGCGCGTGCCAGTGGAGATGATCACGTGCCGCCCTGACAGGAGCGCCGGCACGAGGTAGGCGAACGTCTTGCCGGTGCCGGTGCCGGCCTCGATCACCAGCGTCTCACGCCGATCGAGGGCAGCCGCGACCCGGCCCGCCATGTCGAGCTGGCCCACGCGGGGCGCAAACCCCGGCAGGTGCCGTGCAAGAGGTCCGTCGGCACCGAGCAGCGAAGCGAGATCTGTCAGAGCCCGAAGTCCTTGAGAGTGTCCTGGTCTGCCTTGATGCGCAGTTTAATGAACGGGCCCTGTTCCGTGTATCGGTTGGCGGAGAAATCTTCGTCGTGGAAGCCCGTGAAGTGGTAGCCCACCCCGATCCAGATGTTGCGTGCCAAAGTGAAGCCGACAGACACACCCAGGGAGTATTCGTGCAGGTCGCTGTTCCACGAGTTGAGCACGGTCGTATGCAGGCCAAAGTCATAACGGGCGTTGATGTCGCGACGCAGGTCGAGCCCGTATACGTCGCTGTAGCCCGAGTAGGCTTCGCCGTCGAAGTTGGTACGCGCGTAGCGGCCGCCAACCTGCAAGCCGAGCTCCGTCCGCGGATCGAGCTGCCAGTTGGCATTGAGCGTGTTCACGATGCGGGCGGTGGTCTGCTCGAGGCTTGCGCCTGCCGGGTCGAGCCTTTCGTGGATCAGGTCGAGGCGATCCAGCACGACCCAGTTGCTCTCGACGGGGCGGTAGGCCCAGCTCAGGCGCGCATCGATCTGAGTCGAGCCGCCAGCGCCGCGCGAGTCGCTGTCCAGCGCGAGCAGCGCCAGCGAGAACGCATGGCCCCTGATCGGTTCGCGGTAGAAACCGCCCGCCACGCTCAAGCGGTCTTCGAGATCCGACGACCGATGCTCGAGACGTGACGTGAACGTCCAGAACTCGCTGCGATAGAGCGCGCCCGCGTAGGCCGCGAGGAAATCGTCGTTCAGCGTGCCGGAAGCCAGCGGCACGTTCGGGCTCAACGGCTGAGTCTCGGGACCGCGCAACGTGTTGCTCTGGTCGAGACCGAGGTCGAGCGCCCAGCGCTCGTTCAGCTGGAATCCCTGGATCAGGCCGATGTTCGAGAAGGTGCGCGGGCCGTTCTCGGTCTGTTCCTGGTTGATGCTGCTCTGGACGCGCGAACGGTTCCAGGGCGTGGCCTTCACACCGACGCGCGTCATGTCGCTGTCGATGTTTTCGCCCTCGGCGTGCTCGTACTCGGTAAACAGCGACACGTCGGGGGTCAAGCGCCAGTCCACGCCGAACAGCGATCGCGACGGGAAGTCGATGCTGCCACCGGTCTCGCCCAGGGCCATGTCGCCCGACGCCCGCAACCGCAGGCGCCCATCCAGCAGGTCCATGCTTGCCTGGGCATAGGCCTCCTCGGATTCGAGCGTCTGTCCGCGCACGTCATCCGAAACGTGGCGCAGGCCAACGCCCGCGCCATACGACTCCTCCTGGTAGCGCAACTCGAGTGCCGCGAGCTCGCGTTGGGCATCCGTCGCGAGATACTCCTGGCGATACGTCTCGGCTTGCACCGAGAGCTGGTCGGTCAGGGTGACACGCCCTTCGCCGCCAATCTTGCGCGTGCCGGCCTCGGTCGCGAGCTGCTGACCGAGCCCGAAGCCCTGTTCCTGCTCGCGCACGTACGCGCGTGCGTTCACGCGGCCGGAGATGTGCGTCACTTCGGCCAGGTACGCATCGGCTTCGCCGTCCGGATCCGTTTCGTCATCGCTGCGTGCGAACTCGGCTCGCACTTCGGTCGACTGTCCGGCGCGCCAGCGGACATCGGTGCCGGCCAGCGATCGATCGCCCGCCTGCGCGCCTTCATGCAGCACGCTCGCGCCGATCTCGACGCCGCCGAACTTCACTGCGGCACGGCCGCCCGCGGTCGTGTCGTCCGAGCTGGCCGTGGTCGTTTCGTACTCGGCGATGATGAACACGAAATCGAAGTTCTCGTTGCGCGACGGCACGGGCTCCTTGAAGAACACGGTGCCGCGCTCGTAGTCGATGCTGTAGTCGAGGAAGCGCGCGAGTGGGCGCGTTTCCAGCACGCGCTCGGTGCGGAAGCGATCGCGCACCTCGATGCGGAACTTGTCACTGCCCGGCAGGATCGACTGGCGCGAGAGGCGGTAAAGTCCAGACGTACCGTCGCCTCGCAACTCATCGCGCACGGCGTTCTGATCGGTGTGAGCCGCGAAGGCGCTCACGCTCCAGAGGTCACCCCCATACTCGGTACGCAAGCCGTTCAGCGAGCGGGAGTAGCGGCTGAGCTCCGTGATCGTCAGTCCTGTTTCGAAGTCGCCGAACAGCGCGTAGAGCTGCTCTCGCTCGAGTTTGATGTAGAGCTTCTCCCGCGATGCAGCTTCGTTGCGCTGCTCGGTGCCATCGCCGTACAGAGTGTAGTAGCGCTGCGGCTCGACCACATCCTGCAGTCG
>Ga0187892_10002213_pt1 | contig 40412 bp, 39 predicted proteins | sample MA1701073metaG_FD_139345 | JGI IMG/M metagenome (GOLD analysis project Ga0187892, IMG submission 139345) | Bio-ooze microbial communities from a basaltic lava cave in the Kipuka Kanohina Cave System on the Island of Hawaii, USA - MA170107-3 metaG ... | reverse complement strand
TACCTGGTCATCGGAATCGCTCATCCGGGCTTCACGAACCCCGACCAGATGGAGCTGTACGACGCTTCGAACATGATTGCACGGCAACTGGTGCGCGCCGTTGACCACATCCTGAGGGAACATCACAGTCCGGGGTCGCCATTCTCGCGAGTCGATCAGGAGCGCATCGGTCTCGTGGGCCATTCAGTCGGCGGCTCGGCCTCGGCGCAAGCTGCTGCATGGGATTCGCGTGTGTGCGCGGCCATGGATTTGGACGGGACGATCTTTGGGGATGTAGTTCACACCGGCATGCGTCAGCCGTTCTTCCTCATGCGAAAGCGGTACCCTGTCGACCCCAACGATCCACCCCAGTTCTTCGAGCACCGGGACCAAGGGAACCTCCACGAGGACTCCGTCTTCGTGCATACAACGACAATGTACTGGCTGACGGTGGACCCGATGGACCACATGGCCTTCACTGACGCGGACTCACCGTGGCGAAGACGACCTCCCGCCTCGGGGTCGGCGGCGGCTGATGATGACAGTCTCAGCGCCGCACGCATTCAGGAGATCACTACGCAGTTCGTGCTGGACTTCTTCGGGCACTATCTGTCTGGTATGCCCCGGTCGGCGCGCTTGGATCGGTCCCCGTTTGTCGGGACGGATTTGCGCTTCAAACGCTAACACGTGGCGCGACGGCTGCCTAACCAGCCGATGAAGCTGACAGCCGCCTTCGGCGGCCGCAGCTTATCGGCAGGGCGTTAGCCAGCCGGATTTTCTTCTGGGAGGGCCGTGTTTCCCGACATCGCATCCGAGGGCATGCCGAGCCGGCCGCGCATCCTCGCTTGGACTGCGGGCGCCTTAGGAATCATCGGGGTGGGACTGCTCGACCACGTCAGCGGTACCGAGCTGCGCGTATATCCGTTGTACTTTGGGCCCATCGCCATCGTCGCGTGGCATGGTCGGCGAAGGGGTACCATCGTCGCGGCGGCCCTGAGCGCCGGTACTTGGCTGGCAGCCAACATGCTCGCAGGCATGCGCTTTTCGACCAACGTCATGTGGGTGGCCAACACACTCGTCCACGGCACCGCGTTTCTCTTTGTCGGATTGCTTATTAGTGCACTGCGCACAGCGCTCAGATCTGCCCGAGACCTTAGCCGAACCGACCCTCTGACGCGCCTCCGCAATAGTCGTGCGTTCTACGAGGACGCGCGGCCGCTGCTGGCATTATGTCGCCGAACGAAGCGGCCGGTCACGCTGGCATTCATCGATCTCGATCACTTTAAGTCAGTGAATGACAGCCAGGGTCACGAAGCCGGTGACAGCCTGCTGCGCGAGATAGCACGCGCGGTCGAGCGATCCGTGCGGCCCAGCGATCTGGCTGCGCGCCTCGGTGGCGACGAGTTCGCCGTCCTACTCCCGGAGCTGGGGGCTCACGAGGCCGCAGCAGCCCTAGAGCGCCTCCGCGGGGCCGTCAGCATCGCGGCCGGCGTCGCGCCTCAGGTCACGGCGAGCGTCGGCGGCATCACGTTACTAGAGGCACCGCCCGGGCTTGAGGATCTGATTCGTCGGGCTGACGGCCTGATGTACGCCGCCAAGGCGCGCGGGCGTAACCGAGTAGCGCACGAAGTCGCATCGTCAGTGCCACACGCGGCGCCACAACAGGTCTCACAGCCGGCTGGCTAACTAGGGCTTGGAGCTGCCGAGCCGGCTGGCCGCGCCGCGAGTGGTTCGGTATTGTTTGAGTGTCCCCGAGGCGGCGCGGCCAAAGCGCCGCCTCGCAGCTCAAGCCCAGTCCGTTAGCCGGCAGCGCACTCAACACATGCCTGCGCATGGAACACAACCGACTGGCGCTGGTTGAGCTGTTCCGGGATCTCGATGCAGCACCGCCGCCCCAAGGCTTCCTTGCGCGGTGGCGGCGGCGGCAGGAGAGTCGGCGGCTCGAGGCAGCGCTCGAGTGGCACGACATTCGGTCGCAGGGCGTGGCGGCGCTGGCCCCTGCCCGCCGGCGGGCGGTCGGGGGCTTTGCACTTATGTGGTTCGGCGCCAACGTACTCCCCACCCTCTTCTCGCCGCGCCCCTTCTCCATTGGTCGCTTGGCGTTGGGGTTGGTGCTGACCGCTGTGCCACTTGGGCTCCTGATCCTGTACATCTACCGATTGCCGCCGCGTATTTGGCGAGAGCAGGAGAACGGGTACGCCGCACTGCTTCAGCGGGCACTGGCTCGGCGCCCGGTTGCACTCGCAGGCAGCGACGACGCTGCCGGCTAACTGTTAGGTAGACGGCGGTGCCCCACTGTTTGTCGAGTGAGTAGAGCATCTGACCCCAATCGGAAAATGCGCGCGATCGTGTGGAATCCGGCAAGGTCCAATGATGACACTGCCTCGCTCCAATGTTGGGCTTCTCCGTAGATGTAGGAGTCGACGAGAAGTAGTATCCTGGGCAAACGGGTATGGGCCAGCTTCGCCCGTTTTCCTTGCACCGATGCGCCGACAAGCCGCTGAAGATCGGCTACCACGGTAGAACCGCGTTTCAATGGACCAATACCGATGCCGCCTACAACCTGAGCGCGATCAGCGTGGACCTTCTTGATTGTGACGTGGCGCGAAAGGGTACCGATGCCGAGCACACATGCCGGCACCGAGCCCGAATCGCGGGTTTGTGAAATGTAGTGGAGCGCGCGCGCTACGACTTCGGACTCGCGGCGGCGCAGGTCGGGAATTGGGACAAGGCGAAGCACGTACGTGCCCGAGAGTAGACCGCGCTCCCTGGCTGTACGCTCGATGCGTCGCGCGAGCGCATTGAGCGCATGCCGAACACCCTGCGTGGTGCTGGACTGATTGCCGATCTGATAGACTTCCATCACTCGAGTGACTTCGACCGCGAAAGATCGGTCTGGTGTTCGAAGATAGAAGTCGGGTGGTTCGGGACCGCGACGCCAATGCTGCGTTGTGGTACCAAGCTCACGAAGCAAGGTTCTAAAGACGTCGCGTGCATGACTCTCGTTAATGCGAACCAAGGTGCACCGCCGTCTAACGTGATGGCCTTGACTGGCGGCCCGGCCGTCCAGACGCGCTGGCGCCAGTCGGGGAACGCGCACCCACCGAAGCCTGAGTCATGCCCGACAGCTTACGGCTTCGGAAGCGCACGCGCCAGCGCGGCTGGCCGGGCCGGCCAGTCCAACGCGTCGTTAGCCGGCCGGAAGCTGCGATGGTTGACAGAAAACCGAGCCGGTGCGAAGGTGAAATCGGGCAGCGACCCCGAGTCCAAGTACCGGGGCTTGGAGATCTCACCCCGGGGCGTCAGGACTCCAGGCTTTCTGAGCCAACAAATCCTGCTTGCAGGAGCGCCATCTCCGTTGGGGCGCTGCCCATCTCCCCTCGAGCGCGATGGAGCATGGTCCGGCTAACTAACAGTTGTAGCTGACGAAGCGCCGCCGGGTCTCAGGTCGGTGCACTGCGCCGTGGCGTTCTCAGCTCCAGTCGCGTATGCTCATTGAAGCTGCCAGCGCGGCCCACCACCAGCGTGTACCGCGGGTACAGGGCGGCCGCGCTGCAGCTTAACGCTGTTCGTTAGCCAGCGGCATGCCTCTCTCCGATACGCAGCGGGCACACGTGTCCAAGATGCTCGACGCATATTGCGACCGAGTGCCGGTTGCCGTCCGCGATAAGCTCCAACTCAAGTACCGCATCCAAGGCAACACGGTAGTGCTCTTTGAATGGCGCCCGCGATGGGATGACCCGAATGAATGGCTTGAAGAGAACGTCGCCAAGTTCCAATTCGTGCAGTCAGCGGGTCGCTGGCGACTGTTCTGTCAGTTGAGGGATCTCAAGTGGCACCGCTACGACCTGTTGCCGGAAGCCGCGGCATTCGGCCAGCTGTTGAACGAGGTCGATCGCGATCCGACCGGTATCTTCAAGGGGTAGTGCATGCCGCTGTCTAACAGGGCGTTGGACTGGGCGGCCCGGCCAGCCGCGCTGGCGCGTGCGCTTCTGAAGCCGTAAGCTCCTCGAGTATGAGTCGGTCCCTCGGGGGCGCGCGTGTCTCTCCCGGCGCCAGCGCGTCTCAGCGGCCGGGCCGCAGCTCAACGCCAGTACGTTAGACGGCGCCGATTCTTTCGGTGTTCCGAGTTCGCTGGATAGCACGCAGGGCCTCAACCATCCGGAGACGACTGCCATGGTCCACGGTCCAACCGCGCAGGAATCTCGCCGAGCCCTGAAGCAGCGCCTGTTTCTGGCGGTCGTCGCGCTGCTGGGTTGTGCCACGACACTTTACAACTGGTACATCCTAGGCGTGGAGCATCGCTACTACCCCAAGCTGGCTTTCTTTGCGCCGGGTTTTGCGGTTCTTTTTGGCGCTGTCAGCATCCGTCCTAGCCTGGCCGGCCCCGTGTCGCCGGCGGACAAGCAAAAGAAATACCGCCAGGCGGCGCTACTGCTTCTCGGTGTGACAGCGGGGCTCATCAACTGGTATGCCATGGCCCGGTCATAGCTGTCGGCCGTGGCGAGACGGGTCGCCCGACGCCGTCTGACATGGAAATGGAGCTGACGGCCGGGCTGGCCTTGCTGGCGCGGCGCGCCCGCTAGCGACAACTTCTAAGACGATGCATTGCTTGTTGCTCCTTCCCGCGCCAGCTTCGGCCAGAACGCCCGGCCGCAGCTCATTTCCAGTCCGTTGGGCAGACCAGTTGTAATCGGAGGACACGATGACGCTCTGGGCGTGGGTCCTCATCGCGAGGGGCTACCAGGCACGTCGTGCCGGACGTTCGACCGACGCGCATCGGCACTTCGCGCAGGCGGTCGCCGCCAGTCGACGTGGGGGCAGCTCACCAGCGTTGGTTCGCGCGCTCAAGGGGCTGGGACAGATGGAGCGCGACCTTGGCCGCGGGGATGCCGCCCTGCCGCTCTACGAGGAAGCGGTCCGGATCTGCCGAGACGGGGGCGACGCCCTGCGGCTAGCCCACACGATTCGACATCTCGGTGATATCCATCAGGATGCGGGGCGTCCTGAATTGGCGGAGCCTTGTTACCAAGAGGCTCTGGCGATCTACCGCAGCCATCACCGAACGGGTCCGCTCGACCTGGCGAATGCTCTTCGACCGTTCGCGATATTGCACGAGACGCTTGGGAAGGCCGAGCAGGCGATCGACCTGTGGACGGAGGCGAGACAGCTCTATGCAACGCTGAATCTGCAAGCCGGGGTGGACGAAAGCAACGAACACCTCTCCAAGCTGGGTGCCCAGTTGGAAGCTGCCCAACCAGCCGCTGCAGCCGACGAAAGCGGCGGGCAGGTGGGTGTAGAGTGAGCATCGAGTTCGCCGCTCGCGGCTGGGCGGCGGTCGTTGGCCCGCTGCTACCAACCCAGGACTGACCTCAGCGAATGGCGCGTTTCGAGATCCTCGGCAGGATCGACGCGGCCACGAGGATCGCGGCCGGCCCGAGTCTCAAGGTTCGCAAGGTCCTCCGCACGCACTACGGTCCCGGTCGCTGGCGCAAGATGAAGGGCTTCGCCACCGTCCGGCTGGCGAATAGCCGGGTGCGCCGCGTTGAGCTACATTGGTACGAGGCACATGGCATCGGACCGCGTGACTTCAAGATCAAGCGCTACGTGGATGACCAATGAGGAAAGCACCGGCCAAGGGCTTCGCCGTCTGCGTCGATAATCAAGGCCACGAGGCATCGCTGATCTTGGGAAAGGTGTATCGCGTCCTTCCAGATCCGGCCGCCGCGAAGGACCATCTCGTGCGCGTGGTGGACGAGAGCGGTGAGGACTATCTGTTTGACCGCAGCCAGTTCGCCTTGGTCGATTTCCCCCAGTCCGTCCGCCGGCGCCTCCTGGCGCTTCAACGGGCCAGCTAACTACGGGTTGGAGCAGTCGGCCGGCTGGCCTTGCTGGCCCGAGACTGCAACCTGTAGAGTAATGGCGTGCTTCGCATGACAGCCTCGGGCCAGCTACGGCCAGAACGCCGGCCGCTGCTCAACCCTTCTCGTTAGACGGACACGAAGGAGGGACTAGTGACACCGGCCGATTTCCGGCGCATAGCGCTCAGCCTCCCTGACGCCTGTGAAGCCTCCCACATGGCGCATCCCGACTTTCGCGTTGGAGGCAGGATCTTCGCGACGCTTGGCTATCCGAGTAATCGCTTCGGCGTGGTGATGCTTTCGCCGCGGGATCAAGATCTGATGATTAGAGACCATCCCGCGATCTTTGCACGCGTCAAAGGAAGTTGGGGTGCGGCGGGCGCAACGACAGTTCTGTTGCTGCAAGCGCGCAAGCGCCAGGTTTCCATCGCGCTCGAAGTGGCGTGGCGCAAGCGCGCGCCGAAGCGCTTGATTGCTCGGCTCACCCGCGAGAATGAACGTGCCGTCTAACCGGGCGTTACTGCTGACGAAGGCAGATGATTTCGGAAGCGGCGGGCTCGCTGGCGCTCGCTCGCCGCGATAGTTGTTAAGCGTTCGCAGCAGAACGCCATTTCGTTTGGCGGCACGGAGGAGCAGCGCTGCAGCGACTTCGCATCATTCTCGTCAGCCTTAGCGCGGCGGCCGCAAGCGTTGTGCTGTTGTCGTCAGCAGCACGCCTAAGCGATCTGCCGACACCCCTCACCAGTCCATCCCCCGTCGAGCGGCGCCAAGTACTCGCCATACAGACCCTGTTTGCGTGGGACAGCACCAGTCATCAATTCCAGGACGCGCAGTCGCATGTCACGGCGCTCGGAGTTCACTTCCGCAGTCGATTGGTGACCGCCGCGGGCCACATCGTCACCGGCATGATCATCATTGTGCTCGCGGGGCTTCAGTTTCTTGCTCCCGTGCGGCGTCGCTGGCCAAGGTGGCACCGCGGGGTCGGCCGGGTCGTGCTCGTTGCTGCTCTCATTGCAGGAGCTTCTGGCCTGTACCTCGGAGTTGGCATGCCTTATGCTGGCTGGCCGGAAGCAGTGCCCACTGCCCTCTTTGGCCTCCTATTCCTCCTTTTCGTTGCCCGTGCCTACCAGACCGCGCGACGTCGGGCATTCTCCGAGCATCGCGAGTGGGTGATCCGTCTTGTCGCACTCGCGGTCGGCGTCGGCACGATTCGGCTGGTCGGTCTGGGGCTTGTCGGTCTGGGGATGGGACTTCGCGAGGAGATAGGGTGGTCGTTTGCCATCGGCTGGACCATCAGCCTCTTGATAGCCGAGTGGTGGATTCGTGTGACGCGAGGGAAGGTGCAGATGCCGGTCAGCCACGCGAGTCCTTCCGGCCGTGTCGCCTAACCCGCGCATGAAGCTGTCGGCGCGGCCGGCGACAAGCTCCGGGGTGGCGGCTGCTCAGCCCGCCGTGCACCTTCTCAGCATGCACAGCAGCTCCCGAGGTGCTGCCCGTTCGCTCGCCTCCAGGCTGCTGGTGTGCCGGCCGCGCCGCAGCTTATGCGCTGTCCGTTACGCGGCCTGGAACCATTGGGTGGAACCACACGACCTCCGTCCGGAGAACGCGATGAGCGCTCCTACCACAGCTCGGAGTCCCACACACCTTTCGGCTCGTACAATGAGGCATTGAGGTATCGCCGTGCGGTGCGGCCGCCGGTTTGGCGGCGGGCGGCCCCGCCGCAGCTCAACGCGGATTCGCTGCGGACTCCCCTCCACCATGCCGAGCAGGCGGAACGCAATAGACCATGTCGATTGAGATCGGTGAAGTGGAAGCCGTTATTCGGTACCGCGTGAAGTCCATGAGGGGTGAACCTCTGGGCGCTGCCGAGCTTGACTGGCACGGCATCGTCGGTGACCGGCGCCTCGCATTGCGCCGCCTGGACGACCACAGCGGCTTCCCGTGGCTTAGTGCGAGTAAGCTACCCGAGCTCATCCTTTTTGCTCCTCTGCTGCGAGGATCTCCCCTCGAGCAGGATCTCCCGACGCACGTTCGCACGCCGGAGGGCGACGAATTGGCCGTCTTCGGACAGGAGCTGGCGGCGGACGTCGGTCGTCGGCTGGGCTCGCCGGTGCAGATGATGCACCTGAGGCAGGGCATTTTCGATGAAGCTGGGATTTCCGTGATCACCGCTGCAACCGTGAGCGAGATCGGGAAGCTCGCGGAACTTCCGCCGGACCTCCGGAGATTTCGCCCGAACATCGTGATCCGCTCGCTGCGATCCGTGCCTTTCGAGGAGGATGAATGGGTGGGAGGCGCCCTCTCGTTCGGTGAGGGAGCCGGTGCCGCCTCCATCGCCGTTACGATGCGCGACGAGCGCTGCTCGATGGTGAATTTCGATCCTGACTCCGCACGTCCTGCCGCCGCAATACTCAAGGCGATCGTTCAAGTGAAGAACAACAAGGCCGGAGTCTATGGCACGATCACGCGATGTGGGCGCTTGACGGTGGGACAAACGGTGTTCTTCGAGCCGCACCTCCATCGTGTAGTGCGGGTGTGAATCGGGCGGCAGTGCCGGGCGACTCCGCCCAACAAGCCGATGAAGCTGACGGCCGCTGTGCGGCCGCAGCGTATCTGCGGCCAGGCGACTCGCTACGAGGTGAGTGACCCGGCACGCCGCGCGAGTCGCACTACGAGCCGGTCGCTCATCCCGTGCTGTGGACCGCGCGGCTCGGCGGCCAAGCGGGTCGCGGGCCTCAGCAAGCTGGTGTTCATCGGCCCTTGTGCTGTCGCACGGCAGGCGCTACCTCCGGCATCGGGCCGGCCTCGCCGTGGTGACCGACTCCGTGATGGTAGCGCTGTTCATTGTGTCCCTGGTCGGCGTCCGCGACCCGACTGACCACGGCGTGATGCGCCCGGCCCATGGAGGTCCCTGAATGGCGGTGCGCATCGTCCGTCTCGGCGCCGATCGATTCCCAGGTGAGGGCCTTCGTGTCGGGACCGTGAGGCGCCCCCCTCGCGGCGTGGCGAAGACCCAGTATGCGTCGAAGAACTTCTACGATGTCTGGTTGCCGACTCTGGCGCCGAGCGCCGCGACCGTCACGCTGGCGCGGAGGGCGAAGACCGAGCGCGAGTGGGGCCGCGTCATGAGGAAGTACCGCGCCGAGATGGCTGCGCCGGAGAACAAGTCGACGCTCGATCTCCTCGCCGCTCTCTCCCATCGGACCGCCTTCTCCGTCGGCTGCTATTGCCCCGACGAATCACGGTGTCATCGCTCGGTGCTCCGCGCGTTGCTGCTCGAGCGCGGGGCGGAGGTCGTCTGAAGGACTCGCGCGCCGCCCGGCGGCCGGCTCATGCTCTGCCAAGCGGCCTTCCGTTCTGCCAACCGACGCCTCGACCGGTTGCACAGATACAATTGCGTTCACCCGACACGATCACCGCTGCCCTTCAGCTCGGTGACGCCGCCGGCCGACGGTTCGAGCCCCGTCGTGCTGCGGCGAGGAGGAAGGCTCGGACACGCTGGTCCCGTTCCTGGCACGCCGGACGTCCGGTGGCTTCCGAAGGCCGTCGCCGCCGGCCTGTCGCCCGTGACCACGATGCTTGAACCGGTCCGCCCCCTGAGCCTGGCCGAGATACGCGAAGCGCGCGAACGCATCGCGGCGACGATCGTGCGCACGCCGCTGGTCCGGCTGGAGCTGGGACCGGATTATCCCGATATCCGGCTCAAGCTCGAGAACCTGCAGCCGATCAACGCGTACAAGCTGCGGGGCGCCGCCAATGCCGTGGCGATGCTGCCCGAGGCCGACCGGCGGCGCGGTGTGTGGACGATCAGCGCGGGCAACGCGGGGCAGGGCGTCGCCTACGCGGCCCGGAACGCCGGCGTGCCCTGTTCGGTCGTCGTGATCGAGACGGCGCCGACCGCGAAGGTCGAGCGCATGAAGGCACTCGGCGCGAGACTCGTCCTGGTGCCGTACGAGGTCGCGTGGCAGGCGCTGGAGGAGCGCGCGTTTCCGGGGGTGGAGGGCACGTTCGTCCACCCGTTCGACGATCACAACTTCATCGCCGGCCACGCGAGCATGGGCCTGGAGATTCTGGAGGACGCGCCCGGCACGGTCGCGGTCATCGCCAGCATCGGCGGCGGCGGGCTCGTCACAGGTGTCGGCAGCGCCGTCAAGGCACTCAAGCCGCAGGTCAAGGTGTGGGGCGCTGAACCCGAGACGGCCGCCCCCGCGGCGCTCTCGTTCGCCAAGGGGTCTGCGCAGAGGCTCGAGGAATGGAAGCCGTCGTTCGTCGACGGCGCCGGCGGACGGAGCGTGTTCCCGCGCATGTGGCAACGCATGCAGCCGGTGGTCGACGGCTCGATCGTCGTCAGCCTGGAAGAAACGAAGCGGGCGATGCGGCTGATGGCCGAAACGGCGCGCGTCATTTCGGAGGGGGCGGGAGCCCTGCCGCTCGCGGCGGCATTGACCGGGAAGGCCGGGCCGGGCCCGATCGTTGCGATCGTCTCCGGCGGCAACATCGACATGAAGACGTTCACGGACCTCATCGGATCGGTGGCGGGTTGAAAGCGGTCGAGGGAGTGCCTTCAGACTCGTGACACATCCGCCGGTCTCGTCTCCACCTTCCACACAGCCTTCCAGCGTCGGGACGCCGCCGAGATGAATGCGTGCTTCACCCCCGACGTCCTGTTCTCCGACGCGGTGTTTCGCGGGATCACTGAGGCCACGGCCTGACTATCGGCCTGGAGGCCACCGGCGCCCTCGGGTCCGCCTCCGCGAGGGGGGCCGCCAGCGCGAGGTCAAGGGAGTAGCGGCCTCAGGCCGCCGAGCGTACCCTTTACGTCATCGTCTCCCCGCTCGACGGATGAACCCATGCGCTCACGACCACGACTGATCGCGGCCTTCATCGTTGTGCCGGCCACCCTCGCCACGGTCCCGCCGATGGCCCACGCGCAATACGTGGACCCCGGCGCGGCGAGCGTCCTGCTGCAGGTTCTGATCGCCGGGCTGGTGGGTGTCGCGGCCGTCCTCAAGCTGTACTGGAGGAAGATCACCGGACTGTTCGGGAAGCGCTCCGGCGGCGACGGCGAGGCGTAGGCCGCGCGGATGCCGCGCGATCCGGCTTCGTTCCGGGACCCGGCCGGCCACGTCCACGAGCGCCACGGAAAGGTGTACCGGACGATCCTGCCGTGGGGCGCCGCTCGCTACCGCGCGGTCCGGGAGAGCGGCTTCCTCGACACGGCCACGGCGTCCGGCCGGCTCATCGAAGGGCGGGAGGTCGATCCCGCCGTGCTCGGGGATGAGGAGCCCGACGCGGTGCACGTGCTCGAGCACCCCCGTCTCGCGTTCGTGTCCCATCCCTACGAGTGGTCCTTTTCCGGGCTCCGGGCCGCCGCCCTCCTGACCCTCGACCTGCATCTCGAGGCGCTATCCGCCGGGGTCACCCTGTCCGACGCTTCCGCCTATAACGTCCAGTTCGCCGGCCCGCGTCCGGTGTTCATCGACTACCTGTCCTTCATTCCTTATGAGCCCGGCCAGGTGTGGCTGGGGTACCGCCAGTTCTGCGAGCAGTTCCTGAACCCGCTGCTGCTCACCGCGAAGGCCGGCGTGGCCTTCCAGGCGTGGTATCGCGGCGGGCCCGAGGGCATCTCCGCCGCCGACCTCTCGGCGCTCCTCCCCCTGCGGGCGCGGCTGGATCCGCGGGTGGCCCTCCACGTGCTCCTGCGGGGGCGGCTCGAGCGGCGGGTGACCGCCCGCGATACGGCCCGCGCGCGAGCGGTACGGCTCCCGCGGTCCGCGCTGGTGAGCAACCTGCGAAGCATGCGCGGCTGGATCGCGAACCTCGCCCCGCGGACGTCGACGACGCCGTGGGAAGCCTACGAGCGATCGGCCCACTACACGCCGGAGGAGCACGCGACGAAGGCGCGGTTCGTCGGCGACGCCATGGCCGTCGCGCGGCCGGGAGTCGTGTGGGACCTGGGCTGCAACGCCGGGACGTATGCCGAGATCGCGCTGGCGTGTGGCGCCGGGCTGGTCATCGGGTTCGAGCCGGACGCCGGGGCGGTGGATGCCGCGTTCCGCCGAGCGGCGGAGAAGGGGCTCAACTTCCTGCCGCTGGCCGTGGACGTGACGAACCCCTCGCCCGACCTGGGGTGGCAGCAGCGCGAACGCGCGGGGGTGGCCGCGCGCCGCAACGCCGACGCCGTGCTGTGTCTGGCCCTGCTCCATCATCTGGTCCTCGGCCGCAACCTCCCGCTGGCCCAGGTCATCGAGTGGCTCGTGGGTCTGGCCCCGCGCGGCGTCCTCGAGTTCGTGCCGAAGCAAGATCCGATGGCGGCCCAGCTCATCGCGCTGAAGCCCGGCATCGGTCCCGAGTACACGCGCGAAGCCGTCGGCGATCTGCTCGCGGCGCGGGCGCGCATCGAGCAGACCGCGGTGGTCACGGCCTCGGGCAGGACGCTCCTGGCCTGGAACCGTGCATGACAGCTCCCGTCGAGCGTCGCCCGGAACCGGCTTGGCTGTACGCTCTCGCGGGCGCGCTGTTGCTCGGGGGCCCGGTTTGGCACGAGTTGTGGACAAGTCACTATCCGTTTCACCGCCCCGAAGCGATCGTGCTGCCGCTTGGCGCGGCGCTGGTTGGGGCGGGGGCGGCCGTGGCGGCCCACCGGCTCGCCGGAGTGATCGCCACCCTTGGGTTCGGTGTTCTGCTCTCCCTGTTCGCCGATCTGCAGTTCGACTGGCACCTCCAGGTCCGATCGGTGCTGATCGTCGCCGGATGTCTGGCCTTCGCCCACGTCTTTCGAACGCACCGGGCGCTGCTCGTCTGCCTCATGGCCGGCGCGTTCGACCTGAGCTCCCTGGTCCGGGCGCCCGAAGTTCCCACCCGCACGGCGACCGGAGTCGAGCCGGCGAGGACCGGGCGTGGACCGCCGCTCCTCCTGCACGTCATCCTGGACGAGCAATGGGGGGTCGGCGGATTTCGGGCCGGCGGCGATTCGGCGACGGCCGAGTTCCTCACGGCGTTCTACCGCGAGCGGGGATTCGACGTCTATGAAGGAGCGTACTCCCGGGAACGCTGGACCCGGTTCTCCATCCCCGAGCTGATGTCCCTGGGCCGCCCCCACCGGGTGGAGGAGATCGGGCGCCACTTCTGGCTGCCCGGCAACGCCTGGTTCGAGTGGCTGGCGGACCGGGGGTATCGGATCCGCGTGGTGCAGACGACGCACCTCGACTTCTGCCGGGCGCAGCGGATCGCGGTCGCGTCGTGCCGCGTGATTCCCGGCAACTCGATCGCGAACATCGGGTACCTGGAGGGGCGTTGGCTCGTGCGCGCGGCGCGGGCGGGCCGGTTTTTTCTCAACGTGAAGTCGCATGCCTACGCGCGGCTCCGCTCGCCGCGGGACGCGGTGGTCTGGAGGACGGCGTCCGTCGGTCGCGGGCTGGATGAGATCCGGCGGCTCCGGGTCGACCTCACCGCCCAACCGGCGCGTGGCACGGCCTACGTGATCCACGTCCTGCTGCCGCATCGGCCCATCGAGGTGGACTCGGCGTGCCGAGCCCGCGGCCCGAGTGGCGACGAGCACTGGTCGCGGGGGCACATGGGCGCTTCGGCGTACGCCGCCTGGCGGGCCGCCTATGTCGGGCAGGTCCGGTGCCTGCATCGCGCGCTGGATGGACTCCTTCGGACGGCGGACAGCGTGGCGGGCGGTGACGAGATCGTGATCGTCCACGGGGACCACGGTACCCGGATGGGCATGGGGAGCGGGCCGCTGTCGCGATTCGAAGCGGGGCAGCTCAACGCCGCGTTCTCGACCCTGTTCGCGATCCGGCGGCCGCGCGCGACGCCGGCGGCGTACTCGATGCCGGTCCCGATTCAAGACCTGTTCTGGAGGCTGGTGGATTCAAGCTTCGCGGGCACGACGAGCGGGGCGTGGCGGCAGTTCGTGCGGGACAGGGGCCGGCCCGGGAACGCCGACACGCTGCGGCTACTCGAACCCGCGGAGATGATCTGGGCCCGGCCCGGCGGGCCCGGCCCGTGAGCGGGCAGCCGAACCGGCACTTGACTGTCTCTTGGCCGTCCCGGCGCAGGTTCGATCCATCTCGTGCACCGGAGCGGCCACGTGCGCTGTCCCCTTCTCCTTCTGCTCGCCGGACTCGGCTTCCATTCGCGCGTCGTAGCGCAGCGCTGTCCCTGCGACCCGCCGGACCGGGTCGTCACCGGGTTCCTCGGCTCGCTGCGCGTCGAGGAGGGCGGCCTGGGACTGGTCGGGGTGGAAGTCCTGGTGCCGGACCAGCGGCCGCTCGCCACGCACTTCCGGTTCGGAACGCTGGCCGGACCGGGCATGCTGATGTTCCTGGATGCGGAAGCGGGGCCGGCCGTCCTGCTGCCCGTCGCCGAAGGCGTGTGGGCCGTGGGGACCGCCGGTCTGGCTCTCGAGATGCTGCCGTTCCATGGCGCGGCGTTCGGCTACGGGCCCTCGGCGGGCGGCGGACTCCTGGTGCGCGCCCCGGGGTTCATCACGCGGCTGACGGTCAGCCGGCGGTGGCTGCGGCGCGACCACGAGCGGTTTTCCATGACGCTGATCGCGGTCGGCTTCGCATTCCCCCACGGGGGCGGGGCGATCGGCGCGCCGTGACGGTTTCGGGCCCGCCGGTCTATCTTTTGGGCCCGTGACTACCGTCCACGACCTGCCGACGCCCGCGCTGCTGCTCGACGCGGACGTGCTGGAACGCAACGTCGTTGCGATGGCCCGCAAGGTGAGCGGCCTCGGCGCGGCCCTGCGGCCGCATGTGAAGACACACAAGTGCATCGAGGTGGGCCGGCTCCAGCAGCAGCACGGGGCCCGCGGGATCACGGCCGCCTCGATCGTCGAGGCGCGCGACTTCGCCGACCACGGATTCGACGACATCACGTGGGCACTGCCGCTGCCCGTGAGCCGGCTCGACGACGTGATCGCCCTGGCCAGGCGCATCACGCTGCGCGTGCTGGTGGACTCGAGCGAGGCCGCCGAGGAGCTGGAACGGGCGGCGCAGCGCGCCGGCCTCCGCGTCCACGTCTGGCTCGAAGTGGATTGCGGGTACCACCGGTCCGGCGTCGATCCCGCCGCGCCGGCCGCGCTGGCGCTCGCGCGCCGGCTGGCCGAGAGCGCGCACCTCGTCTTCGACGGGCTCCTCACCCATGCGGGACACGGCTATCACGCGCGCACCGGCGAGGAGCGCCTCGCCGTGGCGCACCAGGAGCGCGAGGTCACGGTCGGGTTCGCGAACCGGCTCGCGGGGCAGGGTATCGCGGTGCCGGCGGTCAGCGTGGGCTCGACGCCGACCATGGCGGCGCAGGACCGGCTCGACGGCGTGCAGGAGGCCCGTCCCGGCAACTACGTCTTCTACGACTGGATGCAGGCGGCGGTCGGCGTGTGCCGCCCGGAGGACGTCGCGGTCAGCGTCCTCGCGACCGTGATCTCGCATCAGCCGGGCGCGGATCACTGCATCGTGGATGCCGGCGCGCTCGCGATGTCGAAGGACGCGGGGCCAGGCCCGGCCGACCTGCGGCGCGGGCTGGGTCCCGTCTACGCGGGACTGGCGGGCGGCGCCCTGGAGGACCGCGTCACGCTGTACGCCGTGTCGCAGGAACACGGCTTCGTGGGCGCGGGCGATCCCGGGGGGAGCGAGGGGGCCATCGCGGGGCGGTTCCGCGTCGGCGACCGGATCCGCGTGATGCCCAACCACTCGTGCCTCACCGCGGCGCTGTTCGACGAGTACGTCGTCGTGCGCGGTGAGGAGGTCCAGGGCCGCTGGAAGATCTGGCGGGGCCGCTGATGACGACCGTCTACCTCAACGACCAGCTCCTGCCGCTCGCCGAGGCGCGGCTCAGCCCGCTCGACCGGGGGTTCCTGTACGGAGACGCGGTGTACGAGGTGATCCGATGTTACGGGGGCGTGCCGTTCCGGCTGGAGGGGCACATGGCGCGGCTCGCCTACAGCCTGGGCGAGATGCGCATCGCCGCCTCGGCGTCGGCGCTGCGCGAGGTCCCGGCCCGGCTGGTCGCGGCCAACCGGCTCGGCGCCGGCCAGGCGCTGGTGTACCTCCAGGTGAGCCGCGGCGCGCCGGCCGTGCGCCAGCACGCGTTCCCGCCGCCCGACGTGCCGCCCACGGTGTTCGGGTACGCCTGGGCGTTCGCGCCCAGGCCGGAGTGGACCACGCCGGGCCTGACGGTGATCCTGGTGCCTGACGTGCGCTGGTCGCGCTGCGACATCAAGGTCACGTCGCTGATTCCCAACGCGATGGGGCACCAGCGGGCGCTGGAGGGCGGGGCGCACGAAGCGCTGTTCGTGCGCGACGGCGTGGTGCTCGAGGGCACTCTGAGCTCGCTGTTCGCCGTCGTGGCCGGCGAGGTCCGGACGGCGCCGCTGTCGAACTACGTCCTGCCGAGCATCACGCGCGCCGCGGTGCTCGAGCTGTGCCGCGACGCGGGCATTCCGGTGCGGGAGGCCCCGATCTTCGAGCACGAGCTGTCGCGAGCCGAGGAGCTGTTCGTGGCGAGCACGGTGCACGAGATCGCGCCGATCCGCGCCGTGGACGGGCGCGCGCTCCCCGTCGCGCAGCCGGTCACGCGGCGCCTGATGGGGCTCCTCACCGAGCTGATCGCGCGCGAGACGCGCGCGTGAGCGCGGAGACGCTGCTCGCCGAGCACGAGCGGCTGTGCTTCGCCCGGGCGTTCCCGCGCACCGCCGCGGAGCGGCGCCGGGCGGACGCGGCCCTGGCGACCTTCGAAGGGCGGGTCCGCGGCGTCAGGGGCGACCTCGAGAACACCGGCATCGCCGGGACGCGGTACCGGTATCCCTTCAACCTGACCATGGCCCGCTGGCTCGCGGCGCGGTACGGGAGCGCCGTCGAGGTCGACTGGGCCGCCTACAAGCGCCACGAGTGGGACGAGGTCGCGGCGCTGTTCTCGCTCATCGTGGCGTGGGCCGAGAACGAAGGCCTCGACGACGACGACCTGCCGTCGTGGGACTGGGTCCGCCGGGCGAAGGGACGTCGCGGCGGGTCCGACCTGTCGTGGCTGCTGGAGCGTCTCGGGCAGACGGGCTTCGCGCCGGACCTCGAGCGGAGCCTGTACGAGCGCCTCGAGCTGCCGCTCGTGTGGGACCTGTCGGGCTGCGGTGAGTCGGTGACCCACGCCCGGCTGCCGGCGCGCCGCGTGTTCTACCACCGCACGATGCTGCGCGAGCGCCCGGCCGACTTCGCAGCCGAGGTCCGCAAGCCGATTGGCGTGCTCGAGCTCGTGCCGCGCGCGCGGGCCCATCGCCTGATCGACGCGGCCCGCGCCGCGCTGAGTCAGCGCGAGCGCGAATTCCACGTGATCGTGCACGCCAACCCCGACGAGGTGTACCGCGTCGAGGCGGATCGCGGCCTCGAGGTCCTGGTGTTCGGGCTGGCGCGCGCGCTGCGCCTCACGCTCGAGTCCGACTACGGCGCGTTGCTCGTCAAGAACGGGGTGCCCATCGGGTACGGGTACTCCGTGCATCTGTTCGACCGCGCCGACATCGCCATCAACATCTTCCCGACCTACCGGGCCGGCGAGTCCCCCTGGGTGTTCGCGCGGTTCGCCTCGCTGTTCCATCACCATTTCGGCGCGCAGAAGCTGATCATGCGCCGGTACCAGGTCGGGTGGCGGAACCTGGAGGGCATCGAGTCGGGATCGTTCTGGTTCTACTACAAGCTCGGCTTCCGCCCGGTGGACGCGCGGGTGGCCGCGCTCGCCGGGCGGGAGGCGGCACGGCTGGCTCGCCGGCCCGGCGCGCGCAGCGGCGCGGCGATGCTGCGCCGCCTGGCGCGCAGCGACCTGGTGCTGCCTCTCGACGGCAGCCTGGCCGAGGACTTCCGCGACGCGGATATCCGGGCGATCGGGCTCGCGGTCACGCGGCTGATCGAGCGGCGGTTCGGCGGCGACCGGCGGCGCGCGCTCGCCACGCTGACCCGCCGCGTGGCCCGCAGCCTCGGCGTGCCGCGCGTGCCCGAGCGCCTCGCGCCGGTCGCCGCGCTCATCCCCGACCTTCCGCGCTGGCCCGCGGCCGACCGCCGCGCGCTGCTGGCCGTGCTGCGCCGCAAAGAAGGAACGCGGGAGCGGCCGTTCGTGTTCGCGCTGCAGCGCGCCGCGCGGTTCCGGCGGTTCCTGGCGCGGGTCCGGTAGCGCCCGTGCCCCGCGTCGTCTCGCTGATCGCTTCGGCCACGGAGATCGTGTACGCCCTCGGCCTCGGCGACCTGCTGGTCGCCCGCTCCCACGAGTGCGACTGGCCGCCCGAGGTCGTCCGGCTGCCGGCCGCCAGCCGGCCCGGCTTTCCGACCACCGGCACCAGCCGCGCGATCGACCTTGCCGTCAAGGACCGCCTGGCGAAGGCCCTCTCCATCTATGAGGTCGATGCGGACGTGCTCCGCCGGGTCCGGCCCGACGTGATCCTCACCCAGACGCAGTGCGCCGTGTGCGCCGTGACGCCTGGGGACGTCGAGCGCGCCGTCTGCCAGCTCGCCGGGCAGGCCGTCACCGTGGTGGCGCTCGAGCCCAATCGGCTCGGGGACGTGTGGGAGGACGTTCGCCGGGTCGCGGCCGCGCTCGGCGAGCCCGCGCGCGGCGAAGCGGTGCTGGAGCGGCTCCGGCGCCGGGTCGTGGAGATCGGCACGCGCGCAGCCGCGCTCCCGCGTCCGACCGTCGCCGCCGTCGAGTGGATGGACCCGCTGATGGCGGCGGGCAACTGGATGCCGGAGCTGATCGAGCTGGCCGGCGGAACCAGTGTCGTGGGCGAGGCCGGCCAGCACTCGCCCTGGATTACCTGGCAGGATCTTGCGGCCCGGGACCCGCACGTGATCCTGGTGTCGCCGTGTGGCTTCGACCTCGCGCGCACGGCGCGGGAGCTGCCGCGGCTCGCGGCACGCGCCGAGTGGCGCGCGCTCGCGGCGGTGCGCGGGGGCCGCGCCTATCTCGCCGACGGCAACGCGTATTTCCACCGGCCCGGCCCGCGGCTGGTGGAATCCCTGGAAATCCTGGCCGAGATGCTTCATCCGGAAACGTTCGCGTTCGGGCACGAGGGCAGCGGCTGGACCCGTCTCTGAATAGGTTGTTCGCGTGCCCGGCGTGCTGACCGGACGACGGCTTCCGGCCGCGATGGCCGCCCTGCTCATCGGGTGCGGTCACGGCGATCCGTTCCGGGTGCCCGACTACGGTACCCAGGACCCGCAGCAGCCGGGGCCGGTGGTACGCCTGACTTTCAACGACGGCCACGACCGCGCACCGACGTGGCTCCCCCGCGACGGGGGGATTCTCTACGCCTACGAGCGGCGCGACCGCCCCGACCGCGACGGCTGCCTCGGTGAGCTGCCCGGCACCGGCGGGCAGCGCCGCTGGAGTGCGTGCGAGGGGCCGACGGCCCGCACCGATTCGAACGAGAGCCTGTCGTGGCCGGTGGTGTCCGCCGGCGGCCAGCTGGCGTATCTGTACGAGCGCGGCAGCGTGCTCGCGCTCACCTTCAGTCCCGATGTCCGGCGGTTCGTCGTCACGCGCCTGAGCGACGTGTCAGCGCGGCGCGTCACCCTGACGCTCCCCGATTCCACGGACGACGGCGTGCTGCATGCCAGCGTCTCGCACCCGCGCTGGCTCGACGAGGATCGCCTGCTGTATCGCGCGGACGTCTACTTCATCACGCGGCCGCCGTTCTGCACCGCGTGTCCGCGGGATACGCTCGTCTCCGGACGGGCGATCGTGCTCAGCACCATGGGGCCCGGCGGCGTGACGCGGGTCACCGTGCCGGGCACGGACTACGCGTCGTCGCTCGATGTCGCGGGAACCGACACGCTGTTCTACACGTTGGGCGGCGACTCTCGCGTCTTGCGGCGGATCCTGTCCACGGGTGTGGTGGACGTCATCTGGGATTTCGCGCCGGAGATCGCGCGGGGTGTGCAGGTCCGCGACCGGCGCCTCGTCGCCGTCGCGGGAGGGACGGTCCGGTTCGGATTCGAGCCCGGTCTTCCCGAGCCCGTGCAGCGCGACAGCGGCGGCGTCCTCCAGGTCGTGCAGCTCGACAGCGGCGTCGTGCGGGTGATCGACATCGGGCTGCCGATCCGTCACCCGGCGCTGGCCGCCTCCGGCCGATCGGTGATCGTTGAGGCGGCCGTGGGCCGCTCGACGGACCTGTGGTCCGTGGTGCTGGACCCGTGAAGGGCGCCGCGGTCGCCGCGTTGCTCCTCGCGCCGCAGCTCGCCTGCAGCCACGCCGAGCCGTTCGGTTTCGACGTGCCGCCGGCCGACAGCGCGCTTGCGCCCGGTCCCGTGGCGCGGATGACCTTCAACGCCGGTGACGACGTGGATCCGGCCTGGCTGGACTCCACGGCGCTGCTGTACACCGCGGAGCGCCTGGACCGCGCCGATCGCGACCGCTGCGTGGTGATGCTTCCGGCCCGCGGCGGCACGATGGCGCCGTGGCTCTGTCCGGAAACGCTGGACTCGCGGGATACGCTCGACGTGATCGAGGCCGTGGCGCCGGCCCGCACCGGCGCGCTGGCGTATGTCTGGACGCGCTTCGACCTGTTCCCGCTCACCCCGTTCCGGGAGCGACACCTGGTCGTCGCGACGCGCGGAACGCCGTTCACGGCGCGGGCGCGGGTGCGCCTGCCGATCCGCGCCGCCGGCGGGTTCGTGCCGCACTTCGGCGCCCAGGATATCCGCTGGCTCGGGCCCGACGAGCTCGTGTACCGGTCGGTCACGCCGCACTACCCGCAGCCGTGCAAGGCCTGCCGTCGTGACGCGGTCACGCCGCTCGAGATCGTGCACGGGCTGGTCGACGCCGACACGCTGATTCTCACGGCGATTCCGGGCACGCTGTTTTCGACCTCGCTCGCGCTCATCCCGCCCGATACGCTCCTGTACACGGTGATGGGCGACAGCCTGCTGTATCGGCGCGTGCTGGGCGCCGCCACGAGCGACGTGGTGGCCGACTTCGGGCCGGAGATCGTGCGCGGCGTGCAGGTGGTGGGCAACCGGATCGTGGTCATCGTCGGCGGCCTGGTGGCGGTCGTGATCATCCCGACGATCGGGATCGTGCAGAACGACGACGGGGGCCGGGTGGTGCTGGTGGACCGCGCGACCGGCGCGCGCGTCACGCTGCTCGCCGGGCGGCTGTATCGGCACCCGGCCCTGGCCGCGGACGGGCGGCGCCTGCTCGCCGAAGCGCGCACCGGCGCGACGTGGGACGTATGGGCCCTGGACCTGCCGTGACCCGTCTGGCGGTCGGACTCGCCGTGCTGGTCGGGGCCGCCGCGCCGGCCGCCGCGCAGACGGGCGGGACGCTGGCGGGGCGCGTGCGCGACGCGATCGCGCTGGCGCCGCTCGCCGATGCCCGCGTCGAAGTGCTCGGCGCGCAGCGCAGCGGCACGACGGATACCGCGGGCACCTTCCGGATTCGCGACGTCCGGGCGGGATGGCAACGCGTGCGGGTGTTGCGCCTGGGGTATCGGCCCACGGTGCGCGATAGCGTGCTGGTGCGCGCGGGCGAAACGGTGACGCTCGACATCGTGCTGCAGCCGGCCCGCGAGCTGGATACGCTCGCGGCCATCGACATCGTCACCCGGCCCGACGTCGTGCTCGACCCGCTGGTGACCGAGGCGCGGCAGCTCGTCACCGCGCAGGACCTGCGCGCGCTGCCGGTATCGTCACTCGAGGAGGCCCTGGCGCTGTCGGCCGGCGCGGTCGGCGAGAGCTACCGCGGCGGCCGGATCGGCCAGCAGTCGTTCATCCTGGACGGCCTCGGCGTGAAGAACCAGCTGGACGCGTCGACCGGGGGCCTGGGCGTGCGGTTGCCCGCGGACCTGCTGACGGAGGCCGCGCTGGTCACCAACGGGTTCTCGGCGCGGTACGGCCAGGCGGTGAGCGGAATGGTGAACGTCGTCACCAAGGACGGCGCGGACCGGCTGACGGGGCGGGTCGCGTACGAGAGCGATCGGCTCGCGCCGGCGTCGTGGGACTACGGGCTCGACCGCCTCGTGCTTGCCGCGGAAGGGCCCCTGCCGGCCGGCATCCGGTTCGTGGTGGCGGCCGATGCGACGGGCCGGCTCGACTTCGAGCCGGTGAACGCGCCCGCGCCGGACGATCCGCTGGATCCCCGCGGCCGGCGGCCGAATTTGCTGCCGCACAATCGCGGCGAGACCTGGGACCTGGCCGGCAAGCTCCGGATTCCCGTGGGGACGCGGAACACGCTGCGGCTGTTCGGGCTCGGGTCGCTCGAGCAGCGCCAGCTGTTCGACCCGGCGCTCAAGTACGACGCGGCGTTCGCGCCGGCGCGCCGCGTCGCCGGCCGGCTGGGAAGCGCCCACTGGCAATACGCCACGGCGTCGGGTCCGTCGAGCTCGTTCATCGTGGACCTGCGCGTCGCCTCGTTCCGGCGCGAGTTCCTGCGGGGGCAGCTGGCCGAGGATCCTGAGCCGCGGTTTGGCGCCCTCACCCTGGGCCGGATGCGGTTCCACGGCGAGGACGTCGCGCGCGCGCGCGACACGGCGGCGGCCGCCGCGGGGATCGCCGGCTACGCGGTCCCGGAGTTTTCGAGTGCGACGCCGTGGGGCGTGCCCGCGCTGTTCCTGACGGGCGGGGGGCGCGGCGGCCTGGCGTGGAACCGGTTCGGCGAGACCCGGGCGCAGCTCGACCTGAGTCTCGGCGGGGCAGAGGCGGACCTGCTGGTGGGCGGTGAGGTGGTGCGCCAGCGCGTCGAGACCTTCCAGCGCGCGGCCCCCGCGCTGCCGGTGGGCGATTCGATCCCGCCCGCCACCGCATCCGATTTCGCCCCGCTCTCGCTCGCGGGGTACGGCGAGGCCCAGTTCCGCTGGAGCGATCTCGGGTTCACGGTGGGGCTGCGGTTCGACCGGTTCGATCCGCGCACCGCGATCGGCGGCCGGCAGACGCGGCCGCGGCAGGCGCTGAGCCCGCGGATCGCGGTGTCCACGGTGCTCCGTGGCGCGACCTTCGTGGCGAGCTGGGGCCGCTTCGCGCAGGCGCCCGACTTCCAGTACCTCGTGGACGCCGCCTTCGACGACACGGTGCGCACCGGGCGCTTCCGCGTCGGCAACCCCGCCCTCGGGTACGAGACCTCGACGCAGTACGAGTTCAGCCTGCGGGCCCGGCCCCGGCCCCACCTGGCGGTGCGCGTGAACGCGTTCATGCGGCGGCTCGAAGGACTGGTGGCGTCGGTCCCGTTCGGCCTCGACCCCGACTCGTCGATCTTCGGCAACACCGATTTCGGCACCGTGCGCGGCGTCGAAGTCCTGTTCGAGCGGGAGTTGACCGAGACCTGGGGCCTGCGGGTCAACTACACGCTCCAGTTCGCCGAGGCGACCGCGACCGACGCGTTCCAGCTGCTGCGGCGCATCCGGATCGATCCGGCCGGCGACACGGTGTTCCCGGCGCAGGTCGAGTTCCCGCTCGACTACGACCGGCGCCACGGGATCACCGTGATCGTCCAGGGCCGGATCCCGGAGCGGGCGCCGCGCATGTTCGGCGTGGCCGCGCTGGGCGGTTTCGAAGCCGCCGCGCTCGTGCGGTTCGCGTCGGGCCTGCCGTACTCCCGCACCAACCTCGCGGGCGACACGTTGCTCGCGCTTCCGAACAGCTTCCGGCTGCCGACCCAGCTGACGCTGGACCTCCTGCTGCGCCGCCCGGTGGCGCGGCTGGGCGCGCGGGGCAGCGTGTACCTCGACGTCCGCAACGCGCTCAACCGCCGCAACCTGGTGTCGGTGCGCCGCGACACCGGCACGCCCGGGCTCCAGGGCATGGCGCTCGACAGCGCGACCCAGCGGCTCTACCAGGCCCACCCCGAGCCCGTGCCCTACGAATCGCCGCGCTACCGGTCGTGGGCCGACCTGGACGGCAACGGGCTCATCGAGGGCGCGGGCGAGCTGGTGCCGCTGTTTCGGGCCGCCGCGCGCGACTACGGCCAGCCGCTGTTCGCCTACGGCGCGCCGCGGCTGGTTCGGCTCGGCGTCGAGGTTATCTTCTAGCCCGTGAACGTCCGCCGCACCAAGATCGTCGCCACGCTCGGCCCGGCCACCTCGACCGCGGAAGCCATCGCCGCGCTGATCGGCGCGGGGGTGGACGTCGCGCGCATCAACGCCAGCCACGGCACGCCCCAGCAGCGCGCCGAGCTGATCCGGCTGGTGCGGGCCGCCGCGGCGTCCGCGAGCCGGCCCGTCGCGGTGCTGCTCGACCTGCAGGGCCCGCGGATCCGGGTGGGGGCGCTGCCCCGGCCCGTCACGCTGACGCCCGGTGCGGCGGTAACGTTCGCGCCGGAACGGCAGGCCACGGGCTCCGAGATCCCGACCACCTACGAGGCGCTCGCGAGCGACGTGCGGGTCGGGGCCCGCATCCTGCTCGACGACGGCAACCTCGCGTGCGAGGTGACGGCGGTCCGGCCGCCCCGGGTCGAGGCGCGGGTGGTGTACGGCGGCGAGCTGAAGAGCCACAAGGGCATGAACCTGCCCGGCGTGCAGGTGTCGGCGCCGTCCCTGACCGAGAAGGACCTGGCCGACGTCCGGTTCGCGACGGCGCACGAGGTGGATTTCGTCGCGCTCTCGTTCGTGCGCCGCGCCGACGACGTGGTCGCCCTGCGGGCCCTGCTGGACCCGGGCATGCGCGTCATCGCCAAGATCGAGAAGGACACCGCGCTCCAGGACGCCGACAACATCATCGAGGCGAGCGACGGGGTCATGGTCGCGCGCGGCGACCTCGGCGTGGAGCTGCCGTTCGAGGAGGTGCCGGCGATGCAGAAGACGCTGATCCGGCTCGCCATCCAGCACCGGCGCCCCGTGATCACCGCGACCCAGATGCTCGAGTCCATGATCGAGCATCCGCGGCCGACGCGGGCCGAGGCGTCCGACGTCGCCAACGCGATCCTCGACGGCACCGACGCGGTGATGCTCTCGGCCGAGACCGCGGCGGGTCGGTATCCGCGCGAGGCCGTCGAGGCGATGGACCGGATCATCCGGCACATGGAACGGCAGGACGCCCGCCCCCGCCGCGACGAGCGGCTCGCGGACCGCGGCGAGCCCGCCCGGACCGAGGTCGCCGTGGCGGCGGCCGCCGTGGCCGCCGCGCGGATGATGCACGCGCCCCTGATCATCGCGTTCACCAAGAGCGGGTTCACGGTCCGCGTCATCGCCGCCAACCGGCCGCCCATGCCGATCCTGGGCGTGACCGAGGTGGCGCGCACGTACCGGCAGCTGTCGCTGCTGTGGGGCGTGATCCCCGTGTACGCCGACCAGCCTCCGCGCTACGAGGCCATGCTGGACGCGGCGCGCGAGCGCATCCTCGCCGCCGGGTACGCCAAGGGCGGCGACCGCGTGGTGACCATGGCCGGCATTCCGTTCAACGTTCCGAGCAACACCAACTCGATCAAGGTCGAGGAGGTGTGAGGGCCCGGTGCGGCTGACCCTGCTCGGCACCGGCACCTCCTTCGGCGTTCCTCAGATCGGCTGCGCGTGCCGGGTGTGCCGCTCCCGCGACCCCCGCGACCGGCGCCGCCGGGCGGGGGCGGTGCTCGCCTCGGGGGCCGCCACGATCCTGATCGACACGCCGCCCGAGCTGCGCCTCGGCCTGCTCGAGAGCGGGATCGGCGCGGTGGACGCGGTGCTGTTCACCCACGACCACGCCGATCACACCCACGGCATCGACGATCTCCGCTCCCTCTCGGGCGGGGGTCGGGGCACGCTCCCCGTGTTCGGGCCGGGCGACGCGCTCGATCGGATGCGCGCCAAGTTCGACTACGTGTTCGACCCGCATGCCCGTCCGCTGCCGGGCTCGGCGCGCCCGGCCGTGGACGCCGTGCCGCTGGCCGCCGGGGTCGAGGCGCTCGTCGCCGGCGTGCCCGTGCGGCCCATCGCGTTCGAGCACGGCCCCACCGTCGTGTTCGGGTACCGGTTCGGCCGGCTGGCCTACGTGACCGACGTCAAGACCGTGCCAGACCCGGCGCGCGCCGCCCTCGCGGGCGTGGAGGTCCTGATCCTCAACGCGCTGTGGTACCGGCAGCATCCCACCCACCTCTCCATCCCCGAGGCCGTCGAAGTGGCGCAGGCCATCGGCGCGCGACAGACGTGGCTCACCCACCTCACGCACGAAACCGCCCATGCCGACCTCGAGGCCGATCTGCCGCCCGGAATCCGCCCCGGCTACGACGGGCTGGTCATCGAGGTCTGATCGGGTCTATTTTTTGCGACGGAGCGGGGCCGGACCGACCGCCCACCCGGAGTGTGTGATGACCGACATCCTGCAGAAGCTGCTGGCGCCGTTCAGCGGCGGCGTGACGGTGAATGGCGGAGGCGCCGTGGCGGTGCCCCGGACCGCGACCCTCGAGACCCCGGCCATGGACGCGCTGGCGCGCGCGGCGGTGTTCGGCGACGACGCCACGCGCGACGTGGCGCGGTGGCTGCTGTGGGAGATCGGCCAGGTGGCCGGGGTGCGGCCGGGCTCGATCCACGATCTGTATCTGGCCCGGGGCCGCGGCGAGTGCGGCGGCTTCACGGTGCCGGCGATGAACGTGCGCGGCCTCGCCTACGATACCGGGCGGGCGATGTTCCGCGCCGCCACGACGCTCAAGGCCGGGGCCATGCTGATCGAGATCGCCCGGTCGGAGATCAGTTACACCGAGCAGCGCCCGTCCGAGTTCGTGAGCGTGCTGCTCGCCGCGGCGCTGCGCGAGGGGTTCCGCGGCCCCCTGATGGTGCAGGGTGACCACTGCCAGGTGAACGCCAAGAAGTACGCCACCGACCCGGAGGGCGAGGTGGGCGCCGTGAAGGCGCTCATCAAGGAAGAGCTCGCGGCGGGTTTCTACAACATCGACGTGGACACCTCGACCCTCGTGGACCTGTCGAAGACGACGCTGGACGAGCAGCAACGCACCAACTACGAGCGCGCCGCCGAGATCACGCAGTTCATCCGCGGGCTCGAGCCCGACGGCGTCACGGTCTCGGTGGGTGCCGAGATCGGCGAGGTGGGCGGCAAGAACTCCGACGTGCACGAGCTGCGCGCGTTCATGGACGGCTACAACCGCACGCTGGCGGCGATGGGCAAGGACCTCGTCGGCATCTCGAAGATCAGCGTCCAGACCGGGACCTCGCACGGCGGCGTGGTGCTGCCGGACGGCTCCATCGCCGACGTGCAGATCGATTTCCAGGCGCTCCAGGATCTCTCACGCGAGGCGCGCGAGGCGTACGGCCTCGCGGGGGCGGTGCAGCACGGGGCGTCGACGCTGCCCGAGTCGGCGTTCGGGAAGTTCCCCGCGGTCGAGACCTGCGAGATCCATCTCGCCACGGCGTTCCAGTCGCTGCTGTACGACCATCCGGCGCTGCCCGCGGCGTTCCGGCAGCGGCTGTACGACTGGCTGCGGCAGAACGCGGCGGGGGAGCGCAAGGCGGGGCAGACCGACGAGCAGTTCTTCTACACCACGCGCAAGAAGGCTCTGGGGCCGTTCAAGCGCGAGTGGTGGGACCTCCCGGCGGACACCCGCTCCCGGCTGGGACGGGCGCTCGAGGAGCAATTCACCTTCCTGTTCCAGGCGTTGCGGGTCGCCGACACCCAGGCGCTTGTGGCGCGTCACGTGGTGCCGCCGGTCCAGCGCCGCCACGAGCCCGCGGCTGCGACCGCCGCGGCCCCCGATGACGCCGAAGCCGGCGAGTAAGGAGTCCAGGCGATGGCACGGCACGAGGACGACGACGTGGTGGTGGTGGAGAAGCACGGCTCGGCCGTCGGGCCGTTCCTCATCGGGCTCGCCCTGGGCGGCGCGCTGGCGCTGCTGTTCGCGCCCATGAGCGGGAGGGCGTTGCGGGGCGAGCTGACGCAGCGTGGCCGGAAGCTCCGCGACCTGGCCTCCGAGCGGGCCGAGGAGCTCGAGGAGATGGTGAGCGACGGGTACCGGCGCGCGCGGGCCCGGGTCGAGGAGAAGGTGGACGACGCGCGGCGCACGGTGCGGGACGTCGCCGACGCCTCGCGCGCCGCGGCCGGCACCGCGCGCGACGAGCTGGAGCGACGGCTGGCGGAGGCCCGGGAGGCGCGACGGGCCGGAACCCGGCCGAGCGGGGAAGAGGAGCCCGTCGCCTAACGCCCCGTGCGGCGGCCGGCGCTGGACCGCCTGCGGTTCGCGGTGCACGACGTCCGGAACTTCGCCGGGAGGGTCTACGAGGGCGCGGCCGAAGCCAACGTGCCCTTCCTGGCGAGCGGCCTGACGTTCGACGCGCTGCTCGCGGCCGTGCCGCTCGTCCTGCTGATCCTGGCGCTGGTGGGCCACCTGCTGTCGGTCGGGGCCGACCGCGCCCAGCTCGAGCTCACCGACTACGCGCGGCGCTTCCTGCCCCGACCCGGAGCCGGCGGCGATCCGTTCGGACCGGTGCTGCGGCTGCTCGAGGGCGTGGTCCAGCAGCGCGGCACGATCGGCACGCTGGGCCTGCCGCTGTTCGTGTGGTTCTCGACCCGCCTGTTCGGCTCCCTGCGCGCGGCGCTGTGCGAGGTCTTCGACACCGAGGAGACGCGCCCCTGGCCGGTGGGCAAGCTCACCGACATCGCCCTCGTGCTCGTGACCGGCCTGCTCTTTGTCGGCAACACCGCCGCCTCGGAAGGCGTCGCGGTGCTGGCCGCGCGCGGCGGCCGCCTCGGGTTCGTCGCGTTCTTCGGCGCGCAGCTGCTGGCCTTCGCCTTCGTGCTGCTGCTGTTCCTCGTGGTGTTCCGGTACGCGCCGGCGCGCCGCCTCCGCGGCGACACCGCCTTCGTGGCCGCGCTGATCTGCGCCCTGGCCTTCGAGGTCGCGCGGCCGGCGCTCGGCTGGGTGTTCACCCGCGGGGTCCGGCCCGACCAGCTCGTGAGCGACAGCACCCTGGGCGCGCTGCTCGTGCTCGTGGCGTGGACCTACTACCTGACGCTCGTCTTCCTGGTCGGCGGCACGATCGCGCAGGTCTACGAGCTGCGGCGACGCCAGGCGGCGCAGCGGCTGTTGCTGCGATGAGCCGGGAGTGAACTTCAGGTCGCGCCCTTGACTCCGGACTCCCGCCTTCCGACTCTCGACCGATGCCCATCGATCTGCGCTCCGACACCGTCACGAAACCCTCCGCCGCGATGCGGCGCGCCATGGCCGAGGCCGAGGTCGGCGACGACGTGCTCGACGGCGACCCCACCACGCGCCGGCTCGAGGACCGCGTGGCCGAGTTGCTGGGCAAGGACGACGCGCTGTTCTTCCCCACCGGCACGCAGGCCAACCAGGTCGCCCTCCGCCTCGACACCCGGCCCGGGACCGAGCTGGTGGTCGAGGCGAACGCGCACATCGTCAACCACGAGATGGCCGGCGTGGCCGCCCTCGCGGGCGTGCAGATCCGCCCGGTCGCCACGCCCGACGGCCTCCTGACGGTCGAGCTGGTGCGCGCCGCGATGCGGCCGGCCTCGCCGCACCTGCCGCGGGTCTCCGCCATCACGATCGAGAACACGCACGCGGCGGGCGGCGGCAGGGTGATGCGGCCGGAGGTCGCGGACGCCATCGGCCGCCTGGCGGCCGAGCACGACCTGCCGCTGCACCTGGACGGCGCGCGGCTGTGGAATGCGGCGGTCGCGCTGAGCGTCCCGCTCGCGCGGCTCGCGGCGCCCGGCGACACGGTGATGGTGTCGTTCTCCAAGGGCCTCGGCTGCCCCATCGGCTCCGCGCTCGCGTTCAACGGCATCACGCGCGCCGACGCGTGGGAGGTCCGCAGGCGCCTGGGCGGCGGGATGCGCCAGTCGGGCATCCTTGCGGCGGCGTGCCTGTACGCGCTGGACCACAACCTCTCCCGCCTCGCCGACGACCACGCCACCGCGCGGCGGCTCGCCGACGCGCTCGTGGGGCATCCGGCCGTGCGGCCCGTCCCGCCCGATTCCAACACCGTGATGCTGGACCTCATGCGGGACCGCGACACCGCCGACGACGTCGCCGCGCGCCTCGCGGCGCGGGGTCTGCTGGTGGCGCCGTACGGTCCGAAACGCCTGCGCGCCGTGACCCACCTCGACGTGTCGGGGTCGGACATCGAGCAGGCGGCACGCGTTGTCGTCGAGGTACTCGGCTCGGAGGCCGGATGAGTCGCGGATGGGCATGGGTGTTGGGGCTGGTCGCGGTGGCGGCGTGCGGCCGCCACGCCGATCAGGAGGCCGAGCTGGGCCGCGCCATCGCGCGGTGGCGCGCTGCCGGCGCGCACGACTACGACGTCGTCCAGCAGGTGTCGTGCTTCTGCGGCTTCCCCACGCCTGATTCCGTCCTCGTCCTGGTCCGCCAGGACACCATCGCCTCCGCGACCGACGCGTCGACGGGGCAGCCGATCGCGTCGATGTTCGCGGGCTTCTACTACGACGTCGAGGAGCTCTTCGACCTGGTGCAGTCCGCCATCGACCGGGACGCTTCACGCCTCGACGTGCAGTATCAGGCGGTCCTGGGATACCCCACCGCCATCGACATCGACTTCGCGCCGGGGATCGCGGACGACGAGATCCGCGTTCAGGTGTTTCGCCTGACCGTCCCCGGCCGGTAACGGTCGCGGTCTGGCGGCGCGCCCCGGCGCGCCGCAACTTCCGTCCATGCGGTCTCGCGGTCCCGGTGCCGCCCTCGCCGGCGCTACGCTCGTCGCGGCCAGCTTCGTGGCGGGGTGCGGCCCCCGCGTCGGCGTCACCCGCCCGATGCCGCGCGGCGTGATCGTCATCGGCAGCACCCAGCCATACCCGGTCGATGGCCGGACCGCGCTGGAGATCGGCGCAGCCCTCGCCAGTGCGCGACGGGGCGATGGGCGCGGCTTCGTCGGGTACCACCAGTGGCGGATGCAATGGCGGTGGCGCTACGCGAATACCGGGAGCGGCTGCCGCATCTCCGACGTGCGGATCGAAGTCCACAGCACGGTGCGGATTCCCGAGTGGCGTCGCCCGGCCGGCCCGCCGGCCGAGCTGGTGGACCAGTGGGAGCGGTACCTCGCCGCGCTCCAGGATCACGAGCTGCAGCACGAGCGGATCGTCGTGGAGGGAGCGGGCGAGATCGTCCGGCGCCTCGAGCAGCTCCGCGAGATGTCGTGCCAGACGCTGGGCGTCGAGGCCAACCGCGAGGGTGAGCGGCTGGTGCAGGAGCTGCGGGAGCGGTCCGCCCGGTTCGACGCGGACACGCGGCACGGCGGGACGGCCGGTGCCCGCTGGCCGCCTCCGGCGCGGCCGGACCCGACGCCCTGATGCCGTGGCGCCGCTTTCCCTCCTCGCGCGGGCGTGGCGCAGACTCGGCAATGGCATGAGATCCCGGTAGGAGGGCTGCATGGAACGACGTGACTGGCTTCGGACCGTGGGCGCCGCGGTACCGGCGCTGGCCGCCCTGTCGCCGGACGACCTCCTCGCCGTGGGCCGCGCGGCCCACGCGCGTGCCGGCGGATCGGGCGCGCTGACGGCGCAGCAGCAGGCGACGGTCGCCGCGATCGCCGAGCGCATCATTCCCGCGACCGACACGCCCGGGGCCCGCGAGGCCGGCGTCGCCGAGTTCGTGGACGTCATCGTCGGTCAGTGGTACGCCGCCGGCGACCGCGAGCGGTTCCAGCGCGGCCTCGCCGAGCTCGACGATCACTGCCGCGCGTTCCTCGGCAAGACGTTCGGGGACGCCGCGCCGGGCGAGCAGGACGCGGTGCTCACGGGCCTCGAAGCCGAAGCGCGTGCCCTGCGGGCGGCCAACCCGTCTGCGCCGCGGCACTTCTTCGACCAGATCAAGGGCCTGACCCTGCACGGGTACTACACGTCCGAAATCGGGATGCGGCAGGAGCTCCGCTTCCATGTGATCCCCGGCCGGTATGACGGGTGCATCGACCCGGCGGCCATTCCGGCGCCACCCGGGGGCGGAGGCCTCTGATGCAGCGCCGAGACTTCGACGCGATCGTCGTCGGCTCCGGCATCAGCGGAGGATGGGCGGCGAAGGAGCTGGCCGAGCGGGGGCTGCGGACGCTGGTGCTCGAGGCGGGCGGCCCGATCGATCCGGTGCGCGACTACGTGATGCTGACGCAGCCCTGGGAGCTGCAGTTCCGCGGCTGGCGCGACCGGGCGAGGCAGGAGCGGGAGCGGCCGGTGCAGCGCCGGTGCTACGCGTGCGACGAGTGGAGCGAGAAGTTCTTCGTCCGCGACGACCAGAATCCGTACACCACAGCCGAGGGCAAGCCGTTCTTGTGGATCCGCTCGCGCCAGGTGGGCGGGCGCTCCATCGTGTGGGGCCGCCAGGTGTACCGCTGGAGCGACCTCGACTTCGAGGCCAACGCGCGCGACGGCTTCGGCACCGACTGGCCGATCCGCTACGCCGACATCGCGCCGTGGTACGACCACGTCGAACGGTTCATCGGCGTCAGCGGGCAGGAGGAGAATCTGCCGCAGCTGCCCGACGGCCGGTTCCTCCCACCGATGGCGCTCACCTGCGCCGAGCAGTTCGTAAAGGACGGGATGGCGCGCCGGTTCGGGCGCGAGCGGGTGCTCACCATCGGCCGGTGCGCGATCCTGACGACGGAGCACCGCGGGCGTGCGGCATGCCACTACTGCGGCACGTGCGAGCGCGGCTGCACGACCCACTCCTACTTCTCGAGTCTCGCGGCCACGCTGCCTGCCGCGCAGGCCACGGGCCGGCTGACCCTGCGACCGTGGAGCGTAGTCCACAGTGTCGTCTACGACCCGCGTCGCGGGCGGGCGAGCGGCGTCCGCGTGATCGACGCCGAGACCCGCGAGACCGTCGAATTCCGAGGGCGCATCGTGTTCTTGTGCGCCTCGGCCCTGGAAACCGCGCGCATCCTGCTGAACTCGCGCTCCGAGCGCTGGCCCCACGGGCTGGCGAACTCGAGCGGTGAGCTGGGCCGGAACCTGATGGACCACACCATGGGTGGCGGGGCGAGCGGGACCATCCCCGGCTTCGAGGACCGCGACGTGTTCGGCCGCCGGCCCAACGGCGTCTACGTGCCGCGGTTTCGCAACGTCACTGCCAGCCATCCGGACTTTGTGCGCGGCTACGCCTACCAGGGCGGTGCGGGTCGCGCCGGGTGGGGCCGGGGGAGCAGCATGGCCGGCTTCGGCGCCGAGCTCAAGCAGGTGCTGCGTACGCCGGGTCCCTGGTCCATGAACTTCTACGGCTTCGGCGAGTGCCTGCCGCGGCGGGAGAACTTCGTCGAGCTCGATCCGGAGCGGGTGGACGCGTGGGGGATTCCGGCGCTGCGCGTCCACTGCGGCTGGAGCGACAACGAGCGCGCGATGCTGCGCGACATGTCGGTGGCGGCCGCCGAGATGCTCGAAGCCGGCGGCGCCCGCGACATCGCGCCGTACGTGCAGGACAACCCGCCCGGCCTCACCATCCACGAGATGGGCACCGCGCGGATGGGCCGGGACCCGCGCACCAGCGTGCTCAACGCCTGGAACCAGTGCTGGGACGTGCCCAACGTGTTCGTCACCGACGGCGCGTGCATGGCGTCGAGCGCGAACCAGAACCCCAGCATCACGTATATGGCGCTCACCGCACGCGCCGCCGCACACGCCGTGGAGTCGGTGCGGCGGAGGGAGCTGTGATGGAAAGGCGGGACTTCCTGGGCAGCCTCGCAGCCTTGGCGCTTGGTCGGGGGTCGGGAGTCGGGAGTCAGGCCGGCGGGATCCGCTCGGCTCACAACTCACAACTCACAACTCACGACTCTCGACTCTCCCCGCTCGGCGTCCAGCTCTACACGCTCCGCGCCGAGATGCGCAGCAGCGTCGAGGCCACGCTCGCGCGGGTGCGGGATATCGGGTACCGCGAGGTCGAGTTCTGGAGCTACTACAACCGCACGCCGCGGCAGATCAAGGACGCGCTCGACGCCGCGGGCCTGCGCTCGCCGTCGGCGCACGTCGGGCTCGACGCGCTGGAAGGCGACCAGGCGGCGCGCACGTTCGAGGCGGCGGGGATCATCGGCCACCGGTACCTGGTGGTGGCGTGGATGCCGGCCGAGTGGCGGCGCACGCTCGAGGACTGGCGCCGCGTGGCCGACCGCATGAACCGGGTGGGCGAAGCGGCGCGCGCGGCGGGCCTCCAGTACGCCTATCACAATCACGACTACGAGTTCCGGCCGCTCGAGGGCCGGGTGCCGTTCGACCTCCTGTGCGAGGCCACAGACCCCAGACTGGTGCAGATCGAGCTGGACCTGTTCTGGATCACGCACGGCGGCGCCGACCCCCTCGCGTTCATGCGGCGCTGGCCGGGGCGCGTGCCGATGGTGCACGTCAAGGACCGGACGCCCGAGGGGCGGATGGTGGACGTCGGCGCGGGCGCGATCGACTGGCGCGCGATCTTCGCGCGGCGGCGCCAGGCCGGCATCCGGCACTACTTCGTCGAGCACGACGAGCCGCCCGACCCGTTCGCGTCGGTGCGGGCGAGCTACGAGTACCTGAGGCGGTTGGACGTGTAGGGGCCACGGGCTTTCGCCCAGCAGCGTGTGGGGCTGCCGCGTCTGCCAATTCCGCCACGCCGGCACCGTTTCCGGCGGCGACCGTTGGCCCGAGGGCGATGACGCGATCCACGCACGCTGTGCCGTCCGCGGCGCCACGATCCGGCACCCTGGGAGGCAAGCGACAGCCGGAATGACGATGGCCCGGAGCGTTTTCATGCGAGTCGAGTCCTGAAGCGGCGCGAATTCGTGGGCGCGGCGGGGGCGGCCGCGAGCGTCCTGGCGATCCCGGGGGACATGGCAGGTGCTATGTCCATGCCCCGGCTGGAACGGGAGCCGTCGTCGGGCCGCGGCCCCGGCCGCCTCCGCCAAGCGGTCTGCCGTTGGCCGTTCGCCGGCATCCCGCTGGCCGATTTTTGCCGCGCCGCCGCGGCCATGGGCCTGGAGGCCGTGGACCTGCTGCACCCGGACGAATGGCCGGTCGCGCGCGACAACGGCCTCCTGTGCTCGATGGGCAACACCTCGCGCCGGCGCGACTTCCTCACCTCCGGCATCGCGGACCCGCCGATGCACGACACCATTCTGCGCGAGCTGGAGGCCGTAATCCCGCGGGCCCGGGTGGCCGGTGTGCCGAACGTGATCGTGCTCTCAGGCAATCGGCGGGGGCGCGCGGACGCGGAGGGCGTCGACGCCTGCGCCTCGCTGCTCCACCGCGCGCTGCCGATCGCGGAGCGGGAGGGCGTGACGATCTGCCTGGAGATGCTGAACAGCCGGGTAGATCACCGCGACCACTTCGCCGACACAACCCGGTTCGGCGTGGCGGTGGCCGAGGCGGTGAATTCCCCGCGCTTCAAGTTGCTGTACGACATCTATCACATGCAGATCATGGAAGGCGACGTCATCGCCACGATCCGGCGCCTCGGGCGCCACCTCGCCCATTTCCACACGGCCGGCGTGCCCGGCCGCCACGAGTTGGACCACAGCCAGGAGCTGAACTACGTCGCCATCGCGCGCGCCATCGCCGAGACCGGGTTCGCCGGCTTCCTCGCGCACGAGTTCCTCCCCACCCGGGAGCCCCTCACGAGCCTGCGGGAAGCAGTCGAGGTATGCACGGTATGAGGCGTGGCGAACGGCGAAGGGCGGAAGGCGGAAGGGGGAGCGCCGTATCGAGGCTGCTGGCCGTTTCGCTGATCGCGGTCACCCTGATGGCCGAACGCGCCGAACCGCAACAGCCGCCACCGCGGTTCGACCTCATCCCCTATCCCGCGCAGCTGGTGCCGGGGCAGGGCAGCTATCGCGTCCCCGGCAACGCGCTCATCGTCCTGATCGGCGAGCCCCAGCTCGAAATGCGCGGCCTGGGCCGGCTTGCGAACGAGATTCTGCGTGAAACGACGGGCAACGGGCCGTCGCTGCGGCACGGGGGCGCGGTGCGCCCCGGTAACGTGGTGCTGCGTGTGGCGCCCCATCCGGCCCCCGCGCCCGGCGCCGGCGGCGAGGGTTATCGCCTGGTCGTCACGCGCGACTCGATCACGCTCACCGCCCCAGCCCAGGCAGGACTGTTCTACGGGTTGCAGACCCTTCGCCAGCTCGTCGCGCGCGACTCGACCATCCCGGCGGTGACCATCACCGACGAGCCCCGCTTCCCTTGGCGGGGGCTGCACCTCGACGTCGGGCGGCACTTCCAGGGCGTGCCGTTCGTGAAGCGGTACATCGATCTCCTGGCGCGCTACAAGCTCAACACGTTCCACTGGCACCTCACCGAGGACCAGGGCTGGCGGATCCAGATCCGCCGCTACCCGCGGCTCACCGAGGTGGGCTCGTGCCGGCGCGAGACGATGGTCGGGCGCAACTTCGACCCGTTCGTGGGCGACGGGCGGCCGCATTGCGGCTTCTACACCCAGGACGAGATCCGCGAGGTCGTACGCTACGCGGCCGAGCGGTACGTCACGGTGGTGCCGGAGATCGAAATGCCGGGGCACTCGGTGGCGGCCCTGGCCGCCTACCCGGAGCTGGCCTGTACGCCGGGCCCGTTCGAGGTCCATACCCGGTGGGGCGTCACCGAGGACATCTACTGCCCGAGCGAGCCGACCTTCACGTTTCTCGAGAACGTGCTGCGCGAAGTGATGGCACTGTTCCCTTCGACCTTCATCCACATCGGCGGCGACGAGGTGCCTAAGCGACGCTGGCGCGAGAGTCCGCTCGCCCAGGAGATCATCCGCCGCGAGCACCTGCGCAACGAGGACGAGCTGCAGAGCTGGTTCATTCGCCGCATCGAGCGGTTCCTCTCGGCCCACGGCCGACGGCTGGTGGGCTGGGACGAGATCCTCGAGGGCGGCCTGCCGCCCGGCGCCACGGTGATGAGCTGGCGCGGCACGGCGGGCGGCATCGCGGCCGCGCGCGCCGGGCACGACGTGATCATGTCGCCGACCAGCCACCTGTACTTCGACTACTACCAGGGCGACCCGCGGTTCGAGCCGCTCGCCATCGGGGGCCTGCTGCCGCTCGAGCGCGTCTACGAGTTCGAGCCGCTGCCCGATTCGCTCACGCCCGAGCAGGGGCGCCACATCCTCGGCGCGCAGGGCAACGTCTGGACCGAGTACTTGCCCACGGCGGCGGCGGTCGAGTTCATGGCGGTGCCGCGGATGCTCGCTCTCGCCGAAGTCGTGTGGTCGCCGAGGGGCGCACGACGGTGGGACGCGTTCGTCGCCCGGTTACCCGCGCGGCTGCTCGAGCTCGATCGCCTGGCCGTGAACTACCGCGTGCCGAGCGTGGCGGGGCTCGAAGAGGACCGTCTCACGCTCGCCGATTCCGTGGTGGTGACGCTCACCGCGACGCTCCCAGACGCCGTCATCCGCTACACCACGGACGGCAGCGATCCGACCCCCGGCTCCGCGGCGTACACCGGCCCCGTCGCGGTGTCCGTGACCGACAGCGGCCGCGTCGTGACCGCCCGGATGTTCCTGGGCGGCGGCCGCGCCAGCCCGCCCCGCGCGGCGCGGTTCGCTCGGACCCGGCATCGCGCGCCCGAGACGGTGGAGGAAGCGCGCCTCGAGCCCGGCCTGCGCGTTACCTATCACGAGGCGGACAGCCTGGTCCGTGTGGCGCAGCTCGCCGGCCTGCCGCCCGGGCGCGACACGGTCCTGCGCGACGTCGCCCTGCCCGGCTTCGCCCGCGCCGAGCACTTCGCGCTGCGGTTCTTCGGCTACGTGCGGGTGCCCGCGGACGGCATCTGGCGGTTCCGGCTTGCGTCCGACGACGGCAGCCGGCTCTGGATCGGCGAGCACCTGGTGGTGGACAACGACGGGCTGCACGGTCTGGACGAGCGCTCGGGGCTGATCGCCCTGCGGCAGGGTTACCATCCGGTCCGGTTGGAGTATTTTCAACGGGGCGGCGGCAAGGGTCTCCGGCTCGTCGCGGAGCGCGACGATGGGTCCCTGCGGCAGCCGGTGGCGGGGTGGCTGTATCGCGAGCGGTGAGCGGGGCTCGCGACGCGACGTTGGCCGATTCCGTTCCCTTGAGGAGACCTATGCGGGTCGCGCTCGCTGCTCTGGCCGTCACCCTCGCCGCTTGCGGCGGAAGCCGGGCGCCGGCCGCGCCCGCGCCCGCCCCCCCACCGGCCCCCGCGCCTGTGGAGCCCGCCCCGGCGAGCCCGCCCCCCGTGGCCGCTCCGGTGCGCGACCCCGAGCTCGAACGCGAAGTGGCGCGGCTCCGGGTGCAGGTCCTGGAGCGGGACGCGCAGATCGCCGAGCTCGACCGGCGACTGGACGAGGCGATCAACGAAGTAGTACGGGCGATGGCCCGGCTCCGGACCCTCGCGACGCGGGCCGAGGCGGCCTCCGCCATCGCCGAAGCCGAGGTCTCCATCCAGCAGCTCCGGCAGCGCGTGGGGACGCAGCGGACCCCGGAGCTTCCGCAGGCCGAGCAGCTGCTCCGGTCCGGCAACACCGAGTTCGAGGCCGGGAACTTCGGCGGGGCCGTCTACCTCGCGACGCAGGCCAAGCGCGTGGCAACGGTCGGGCGCGGGCGCGTCGCGGAGGCGGGCGGAGGACCGTCGCGCCGGGGCGAGACCGCCTTCAGCGCGCCCGTACCCCTCGTGACCACGTCTCGGGCCAACCTCCGCTCCGGACCGGGCACCAACTTCGAGGTGGTCGCCACGGTCGAGCCGTCCACCCGCCTGACGGGGCACGCCGCCTTGCAGGACTGGCTGCGCGTGACGCTGGCGGATGGGCGGGCCGCCTGGGTGCACCAGGGGCTGGTGCGGGGCGCGCCGGCCCGACCTTAGCGGCGGGTCTTCCTGGCCGGCGCCTCCGGAGGGGTGGGACTGACCGCCGCGCTCGCCGCGACCACCCGGTTCCGGCCACCCTCCTTGGCGCGATACAGGGCCTGGTCCGCGGTCGAGATCAGCGTCTCGGGCGAATCGGCGTCGGCGGGGAACACCGCGAACCCGATCGACAGCGTCACACCGACGGCGTCGCCGGTGCCATTGGGTGAGAACCGCTCTTCGGCCATGCGCGCCCGGATGCGCTCGGCCACCCGCGCGCCCTCGGCGGCCGGCGTTTCCGGCAGGATGACCGTGAACTCTTCGCCACCGTAGCGCGCCGCCGTATCCACCTCCCGCACGACCTCACGCAGCACGTCCGCCAGCCGCCGCAGCACGCCGTCCCCGGCGGGGTGGCCGTACGTGTCGTTGAAATGCTTGAAGCGGTCCACGTCCATCATGATCACCACAAACAGGCGCTTGTGCCGCTCGCTCCGTTTCCACTCGCGCTCCAACTCGGCCGCCAGCCGGCGGCGGTTGGCCAGGCCGGTCAGCTCGTCGGTCACCGACAGCCGCTCCAACTCCTCGCGCCCCTGGCGCAGCCGCCGCACCATGTCGTTGAACACCTGCGTGAGCTGCGACAGTTCGCCGCCCCCCGCCACCGGCACCTCGACCTCGAGGTCTCCTCCGGCCACCCGGTCGGCGGCGCGGGACAGCCGCCCCAACGGCCGGACGATGAGAAGCGCGAGCGCGTAGGCGAGTGATCCCACCCCGACCAGCAGCACCAGCGTCAGGATCACGGTGGTGTTCCGGAGTCGGGTGATCTCGGCGAACGCCGACGCCTGCGGGATGTCGGCGATCACGCTCCAGGTGGTCCGTGGCACGGGCGTGAGTGCGCCGACCACGCCCTGGCCGTCCGACGCGTCGTACGTCACCGCCGCACCGCCGGCGGCGATCAGCCGCTGCAGCGTGGCGGCGCGCATGGCGCCGCGCCGCTCCGCCGTGGCCACGAACCGGCGGCCCTCGGCGTCCACCACGCCGATGTGCCCCTGACGACCGGCGAGCAGCCCCCGGAGCGATTCCTCCACCCCGCGGAAGTTCAGCCGCGCGGCCATTACGCCGAGGAACCGGCCGGTCGTCCCCACGATGGGGACGGCGACTTCCATGGTGGCCGGTGCCGCCGAGTCGGCGTGCTGCGGATTCCCCAGAACCGCGTCTCCGGAGCGGGCCTGCTGCAGCCAGTCACCCGTGAAATGCAGGCGGACGCTCAGTCGCTCGCTGCTCGCCAGCGTCCGCCCGTCGGGCGCGACCACGAGCAGCTCGTCGTAGTCGGGGAAGCGCTCCTTCACGGAACCGAGGTAGTCGGCGAGCCTCGCGCGGGTCTGCGGCGTGGCCCGCTCGATGTTGTCCGCGACTTCGTAGGACGCCGCGAACACCTTCAGGTTGTAGAGGCCCTCCTTCACCCACAGGTCCATCTCCCGGGCCCCCTGGGTGCTGAGGCCGGAAAGCCGCTCCGCCAGCTTGGCGCGGTTGGCCCGCCGGTTCTGGCGGTACGAGATCCACCCGGTCGCCAGCGCGGGGATCAGCGTGGCCAGCAGCGCCAGCGCGAGGATGTTGGTGCGGACGCTCTTGAGGCCGACGGCTCGGAGCCCGCCACCGAACCGCGATTCCCAGCGCGTCATGATGCGCGACGAGCGGGGGAGGCGGGGGTTGGTCACGCCTCAAGATGCCCGTTTTCCGCGGCCGGCGCCAAGGGGGCGGCCTGAGGGTGCTCCGCGTTGCGCGGCGAGGCCGTGGGCCACAACTTCCCCCCCCCCCCCCCCCCCCCCCCGCTGGGGGGGGCCGGGGCGGCGCGGGCACCCCGCACTCGGCCGGGGGGGGCGGAGGGGGGGCGGGG
>Ga0187892_10002212_pt1 | contig 40425 bp, 28 predicted proteins | sample MA1701073metaG_FD_139345 | JGI IMG/M metagenome (GOLD analysis project Ga0187892, IMG submission 139345) | Bio-ooze microbial communities from a basaltic lava cave in the Kipuka Kanohina Cave System on the Island of Hawaii, USA - MA170107-3 metaG ... | reverse complement strand
TACCGGGCCAGCGTTTCTGGCCGGTGATCTTGAGATCGGGTTTGCGCCAATGAACGCCGTCGTCGCTCTCCGCGTAGCAAACGAGGGGACGGTCGGCCATTTCATTCATGTTGTCCGCCTCGCGCATGCCCATGTACCACATGCGAAAACGTCCGTCTTCCTTGAGCACCTGCGGGTACGACGTGAGCACGGCGTCCCACGAGCCGGGCGGCCCGGCTTCGAGGCCCGACAGCGGGACTTTCTCCGGCGGCGGAAACCGCTGGAAGATGCCGATGTCCCACTGGGCGAGACTGTCAATGTCGAGAAAGACGCGGCGTTTGAAGGGTGTTTTGTCGGTATGCATGTTCATGGTGAAATCGTCCTCGTCCTCGCCCGCGTCGTCATACTCGAATCCGATCGCGCGAGGACGCGCTTTGTCTCAGGCCGTGCAATCTACTGTCTGCCAAGCTGCGGACAAGACCGATCGCGAAGCCCATTTATTGGTACAGGATGCTGGCAGCCTCAGCAACCTCAGCCATCTACCATCGAGGTGTTCCGCCCTCTTGTGGCGGACACCCCTACCAATCTCGTGCGTTCCGTGGTTGCATGAGCCTTCGCGGTCGGCGCCCGCGGCTACAACGCGTGCAAAATACCCTCAAGAAACACAACAAAACGCTGGCCCAACCAGAAGCGCACCGTTTCGCCCTTGAGCGCGAGGGCGGCGATTGCCTACAGTCGAGGACGATGAAGCTTGAAATTCTCTCCGAAGGTTTCGTGCGACGTTGCGAACCGGGCCGGATTGCCGCCCAGCCGCGCTGCGCGGTCACGGCGGATGATGACGTGGTCTGTCATTACGTGATGCAGTCGAAGCTGGGGCAGAACGATTTCGAGCCGTGGTGGTCCCGCAGCAGCGATGGGGGCAACGCCTGGACACATGAGAGGTTGTGGCCGCACTTGCGGCAACGCTGGTCCATCATCGGCGCGGCCGGCAGCGGGCCGAAGGGCGAATTAGTCTGGTTCGGCTCGCGCTTCTCCATTGATCAACCCGGCGAATCGTTCTGGTGTGACGCGACCCAAGGGTTGAAAGCCAACGACATGATCTGGGGCCGCTCCCTTGATGGCGGACGCACCTGGAGCGAGCCGGTGGCGATCCCCCATCCGATTCCCGGCAGCGCCGAGGTCTGCACGCCGATGTGCGTGACGCGACGTGGCGAATGGCTGGGCTGTTACGCGCCGTACAACACCTTCGATCCGGACCTCAAAGTCCCGCGCAATCAGGTGATCGCTCTTGCCAGCGCCGATGAGGGCAAAACATGGCAACACTCCGCCATGCTGCGGTTTCCGCACCCCGATTCGACTGCGGCAGGTTCGTCGGTAGCCGAGTTGTCCGATGGTCGCCTGCTCGGCGTGGCCTGGCACATCAACGAGATGTTCCCCTCCGACCCGCCAAACGCATACGCCCTTTCCCTCGACGGCGGACGTTCGTGGGGACCAACCCTTTCCACCGAGATTCTGGGACAGTCCACCGGCTTGGCGCCACTGCCGTATGGCCGCGTGCTTTTCATCTACAATCAACGCAAGCATGGCGAAATCGGAGTATGGCTGGCGCTGGCCAAACCCACCGAAACGGATTTCGGCTTGATTGCGAACCAGATCATCTGGCGCGCGGAACGTCCCACGCTGCATGGCACCTCCGGCAAGCATTCGGAATGGACCGACCTCGCTTTCGGCGCGCCCTCCATCGTCGTCCTGCCGGACGGGAAATTGTTGGCGACGCTGTGGTGTCATCAGCCCTCGGGCACCGGGATTCGATACGTGGTGTTGCGAGGCAGGGGGCCGGCGGCGCAGTCGTCCCCCGCCAGCGGCGCTGCAAAGTCGGCCTGAATGCCCTGGTCCTCGTCGTCCTCGAAATCTGTGGAAATCGAAAACGAGGACGACGACGAGGACGAGCGTCGCTGATCCCCCGATCCCCCGCGGTCTTGCAGAATCATCTCTTGCTCCGGATTTGCCCGGGCGTTAAGATCAATCCGTCCAGCAAACAAACGCGAAATGACCGGCTTCCCTTTTTCAGACCTGGCTGCGCAGAGCTGACCATGCCCACCCCGATCCACGTCCTGATTCTGGAAGATCGCCTCGGTGATGCGGAGTTGGTCCTGCGATCGCTTCGCGTCGGGGGCTTCGAGCCGCGCTTCGAACGGGTGGAAACGGAAGCCGACTATCTCGCCCGTTTGGATTCGCCCCTCGACATCATTCTCTCGGATTACCACATGCCGCAGTTCGATGCGCTGCGCGCCCTGGAACTCCTGAAGCAACGCGCTCTGGACATTCCGTTCATCATCGTGTCCGGCACCGCCGGTGAGGAAATGGCCGTGGAAGCCATGCGCCGGGGCGCGAGCGACTACGTCCTGAAGGAAGCGCTGGCCCGGCTGGTGCCCGCAGTCGAGCGGGAACTGCGGGAAGCGAAGGTCCGCCGGGAACGCCGCGCGCTGGAAGAGGCATTGGCCGCGCGGGAAGAAGTGTTGGACGGGTTCTTCGACGCTTCGCCGGTGGGAATGGCCGTGTTGGACTCCGAACTGCGCTTCGTGCAAGTCAACCAGACACTGGCGGAGGTCAACGGTCTGCCCATCGAGAAGCACCTGGGAAAGACCGTGCGAGAATTGCTCCCGCAACTCGCGCCGACCGTCGAGCGGATCCTCGGGCGGGTGCTGGAATCGGGACAGCCGGTTTTGAATGTCGAAATCAGCGGCGAAATGCCGAGCCAACCGGGTGTCGCTCGCCACTGGGTCGTGTCCTATTTCCCGATTCCCGGTGCAGGCGGGTCTTCGAGCGCCGTCGGCGCAGCCGTGGTGGAGATCACAGACCGCAAGCGAGCGGAAGAGCGGCTTCGCGAAAGCGAAGAGCGGTTCCGGGAACTGGCCGAGAACGTCAACGAGGTGTTCTGGCTGTCGGACCCGGCGACGACTCGCATCCTGTACCTCAGCCCGGCCTACGAACGGGTTTGGGGGCGGACCTGCCAGAGTTGTTACGAGGAACCGATGTCTCTTGTCGAGAGCATCCATCCCGACGACCGCGAACGCGCGCTCCAGGTGTTGAAGGGCGAAAAGACCCGGGGAGGGTTCGAGATGGAATACCGCGTCGTCCGCCCCGACGGCGCCGTGCGTTGGATTTTCGATCGGGGGTTTCCGATCCGCAACGCCGCCGGTGAGATCGTGCGCGTGGCCGGCATCGCCGAAGACGTCACCGAACGCAAGGCCGCCGAGGAACGGCTGGCCCGGTCCGAGCAGCAGTTGCACGCGCTGGCGGAACGACTGGAACACCTGCGAGAGGAGGAGCGAACGCGGATCGCGCGCTACGTGCACGACTCCCTGGGCCAGGCGCTCACGGGCTTGAGCCTTGAACTCTCCGGGCTGAACGAGCGGCTGGCCGGGGAAACGACCGCACAGGATCGTCGCGAATTGCGTCAGAAAATCCGCCGCATGTTGCAGTCGGTGGACCACACGATCCAGGCCGTGCAAAAGATCAGCCTCGAACTGCGTCCCGCCGTCCTGGACAGCCTCGGGTTGGTGGCCGCGATCCAGGCAGAGGCGCACCAGTTCCACATGCGGACGGGCATTCACTGTCAGGTCGATGCCGCGCCGCCGGACGTGGCGCTTGACCGGATGCGTTCGACCATCCTCTTCCGCATCTGCCAGGAGATTCTCACGAACGTTGCTCGCCACTCGAAGGCGACGAGGGTGCAGATCCGGGTGAGATCGGATGCGCAACACGCGCTGCTGGAAGTGACCGACAATGGGATCGGACTCACCAAGAAGCAGGTGCTCAATCCCGCTTCGCTCGGGCTGCTCGGAATGCGCGAGCGCGTGGCTTCCTTGGGCGGAGAGATCCACTTTTTGGGGCGGGCAGGGAAAGGCACGAAAGTCACCGCGCAGGTCCCTTTGCCAACGGTTCGGAAGGAAACGGAATGAGACTGTTGATCACCGACGACCACGCCGTGGTCCGGCAAGGACTGAAAGAAATCCTGGCCAGCAAGTTTCCCCAAGCGTCCTTCGGCGAGGCCGAGACTGCCCAGCAAGCCCTCGATCGGGTGCAGGAAGTCAAATGGGACGTGGTGTTGCTCGACATCACCATGCCGGGACGAAGCGGGTTGGACGTGTTGAAGGACCTGAAGGCAGCCCGGCCCGAGATGCGTATTCTGATTTGGACGATGCACCCCGAAGAGCAATTCGCCGTGCAGGCCCTGAAAGCCGGCGCGGACGGCTACCTGACCAAACGCTTCGCCGCTGACGAAGTCGTCAACGCGATCAACCGGCTCCTGGCCGGCGGAAAATACGTCAGCCCCTCCCTGGCGGAGAAACTGGCCACCGCCATCCAGATCGGCGCGGAACATCCGCTTCACGAAAAACTGTCCACGCGGGAGTTTGAAGTGCTGCGGATGGTCGCCGGGGGCAAATCGGCAAAGGAAATCGCCGCCGAACTGGGTGTCAGCGCCCAGACCGTGAGCACCTACCGTTCGCGCATCTTCGCGAAGATGCGCTTGCGAACGAACGCGGAGTTGACGCAATACGCCGTCGCGCAGGGCCTGGTTGCACGATAACGAAACAGACACAACCGTCCGTTCCTTCTGCGAGGATTGTGGCCGGCTTTCGATACGGTTTTTGCTGTAGGGAATTGTACGACAGATCGGTCGGAAACTATTCGACACCGTTTCCGTATTCCCTCCGATGGCAAAGCACCCAAAAGGTGCTAATAGTTTCTGCGGTGTCCCGTTCGATATCCTGGGTGTGAGCGCACTTTTACGAGTAGTGGTCGCCAATGAATCGGAAATCGTGCGCGCTCATCTCGTCTCTTTGCTCTCCGCGCTGGCCAACGTTTCCGTAGTCGGCCTGGCCGAAGGCGCACAGCAAACCTTGCAGTCCGTTCGCGACTTGCATCCCGACGTCGTCATCACCGACCCTCGCATGCCGGGCGGTCAGGGCCAAAATCTGCTGCGACACATGAAACAAAGCCACACCTCGCTCGTGGTCATCGTGCTGAATGGAGAGTCTTCGGCGCGAGGCCGCAGGGGATCGCGACGGGCGGGAGCGGATTTTTCCCTCCCCAAGTCGGATGCGCCCACGAAGTTGTTGGAAATTCTCCGGGGACTGTCGGAGCACGAATCCTTCTACGGGAGACGAAAACCATGATGGAAACCCACAGCGCCCGCCTGGTGTTTGGCCTGGTGACGGCAGCACTGATCGCTGCCGCGTTTCGCGCCTCGGCACAAACGAACGAGGTCGTCCAGCCTCCGAGCGCGCTCAAGAAGATGAGCTTGGAGGAGTTGTTCGGGCTGGAGGTCACCACTGTATCCAAGACGGAAAGCACGGTCGGACAATCTCCGGCAGCCATCTTCGTGATCACGCCGGAGATGATCCGACGCTCGGGCGCGACGACGATTCCCGAACTGTTCCGCATGGTACCGGGCATGGATGTGGCGCGCATTGACAATAACAAGTGGGCCATCAGCGCGCGCGGGTTCAATGCGCGCTTCGAGGACAAGATGCTGGTCCAGCTTGATGGCCGCACTCTCTACAATCCGATTTTTTCGGGCGTGTATTGGGACACCGTGGACTATCCGCTGGAGGACATCGAGCGCATCGAAATCATCCGCGGCCCGGGTGCGAGCGTGTGGGGCGCCAACGCCGTCAACGGCGTCATCAACATCATCACCAAGTCGGCCAAAGACACGCAAGGCGGCTACGCCAGTGGCGGCGGCGGCTCGGAGGAACAAGGATTCGGCACGTTCCGCCACGGCGGGAAACGGGGCGACAACTGGTTCTACCGATTGTACGGCACGGGGTTCAATCGCGATGACCAGTTTGCGAGAAGCGGCGATTCGCATGACGCTTGGTGGGGCAGCAGCGCGGGGTTGCGTCTCGACTGGCAGGCCAACGAACAGGACACGGTCACCTTTGATGGCGGTTACCTGCACAGTGATGCGGAGCGGGGGGATTTTCGAGCGATGTCCACTGCACCGTTTAGTTTTAACAATGTGGAATCCGAAGTCAGCGACTTGGGACACATCCTCGGCCGCTGGACCCGCGAATTTGGCAACGATCAAAGGATCGAGTTGCAGGCGTACTGGGACCACTTCCAGAGGGAAGCGGAATCGCTGCAGATCAAAGTGAGCTGGGACACCTATGACCTGGATTTTCAGCATCAGTTTCCGCTGGGTGACCGGCAGAAAATCGTGTGGGGACTAGGCTATCGTTACATTGATGCCGACCTGGGATTTACACGCAGCGACAACGGGTTCACCGTCGCATTCAAGGATCGCCACCTGAACCTTGGCAGCGCCTTTGTGCAGGACCAGATCGAGTTGGTCGAGGACAAGCTGAGCCTGACCCTCGGGTCAAAGTTCGAGCACAACGACTTCACCGGGTTCGAGGTGCAACCGACGGCTCGCCTGCTCTGGACGCCCACCAAACGCCAGTCTGTTTGGGCGGCCGTCTCACGGGCGGTGCGCACGCCGAACGTGGCGGAGGACGCGGGCGTCTCGCGGTCGCTGCCGGTCTCGACAACGCCGCCCACGTTTCCACGCGTGACGCCCAACAAAGATCTCGACTCCGAAGAGGTCATTGCCTACGAGTTGGGATACCGCGCCCAACCCACGGACTGGTTCTCGGCTGATCTCGCTTTGTTCTACAATGTGTACCACGACCTCAGCGTGAGAGTGCCTGGGGCGGTGACGCTGGATCCGGCGACCGGCACATTCTTCATTCCCTTGACTCCCCAGAACGCCCTGGATGGCGAGACGTATGGCGTGGAATTGGCGGCAACATGGCAGGCGACCGATTGGTGGCGGCTGCGCGGTGCCTATGCCTTTCTCGAAATGCAACTGCACCGCGAGATGGCTTCCGTAAAGAGCCAGGAAATTGGAAGAGAGGGCGGAAGTCCTGAACAACAGGTCTATCTGCAATCCTCCTGGGATTTGCCTCACCACCTGGAGTTCGATCTCATCGGTCGCTTCGTGGATCGCTTGAGCGGCTTCAACACGGGCGCGCCCGACCCCGCCGTTCCCAACGTCATCAAAGAGTATTTTTCTTTGGATGCCCGCCTCGCCTGGCGACCGCGCCAGAACCTCGAGATCGCCGTCGTCGGCCAAAACCTGCTCGACAATCATCACCCGGAATCCGGGACGAGCACCTCCATCAGAGCGCCGGTGGTCGAAATCCAGCGCAGCGTGTACGGAAAGGTCACATGCCGATTCTAAGGCCGACAACGATCAGGTCCGTTCGTCGATGGGGTGCTCTCGCGTGCCGGCTACTCGCGCTTTCGACACTCTTGGCGGCAATCGCGACCGGGCTGTACGCCACCGAAGCCAAGAGCAAGGTCACGCGGGAGTACGACTTGAAGGCGGCGTTCCTTTTCAACTTCACCCAGTTCGTCGAGTGGCCTTCCGAGGCCTTTCCCAACGAGAAAGCGCCCTTCGTCATCGGCCTGTTGGGTGAAGACCCGTTCGGAAAGAGCCTGGACGAGATCGTCGCGAACGAGACGGTCCGGGACCGCAAGATCGTCTTGCGCCGCTGCCGCACTCTGGACGAAGCGGCGACCTGCCACACCCTGTTCATCAGCCGGTCCGAAACGCCGCGTCTCCACGATGTCCTTGTGTTCCTGAATGGCAAGAGTGTGCTGACAGTGGGAGACGCCGAAGGGTTCTCCAAACACGGGGGGATGATCGGGTTCGTCGTCGTCCAAAACCGGATCCAGGTGAAGATCAACGTGGAAGCGGCCAAGGCGGCGAAGCTGACGATCAGCTCGAAGCTGTTGCGGCAGGCCGAAATTGTAAGCGCGAAGGGCGGAAACTGATGGCATCCCAGCGCACGAGCATCAAGCAGAAGTTGATGGCCGCCATCATGGGCACGAGCATCACCGTGCTCGTGTTGACTTGTGCCGTATTCATTATCTACGAAGTCGTCACCTTTCGCAGGAACATAGTGCGGGGATTGACCACTCGCGCGGAGATCATCGCGGCGAATTCCACCGCCGCGCTGGCTTTCGAGAACAAGGAAGACGCCACCGAAGTCCTCTCCGCGCTTCGGAGAGACCCGCGCATGGTGGTGGCCTGTCTGTACGACAAGGATGGCCGGCTCTTCGCAAAATACCCTCCCGCCACGATGCCCGAAACGATCCCGACTTTCCCGGAAGAGCAGGGATACCGCTTCCAGAGAGACTACTTCGTCGTTTTCCATCCCGTCATCCATGAGGAGCGACGGCTCGGCACCCTGTACCTGGAATCGGACCTCTCCGCGTTGAGCGAACGATACCGGCTCTATGCCGTGCTCGTTCTGACCGTCATCGCCACGGCAATTCTCCTCTCGTTCGCGCTCTCGGCCTGGCTGCAAAGGCGCATCGCGGGGCCAATCTCCAATCTGGCCGACACAGCCCGCGGAATCTCCGAGCACAAGGATTATTCCCTGCGGGCGAAAAAACAGAGCGAGGACGAGATCGGCCAGTTGACGGATTCTTTCAACGACATGCTTGGCCAGATCCAACTCCGAGATTCGTCGCTGCGATCCAACGAAGCGCGGACGCGTGCGATCCTGGAATCGGCGCTCGATTGCATCATCACCATGGACCACGAGGGCAAGATCGTCGAGTTCAACCCGGCGGCGGAAAAAATGTTCGGCTACAAACGGTCTGAGGCGGTTGGCGCTGCGTTGGCCGACCTGGTGATTCCCCCCTCGCTGCGCGAGCCGCATCGGGCCGGGCTGGCGCGCTTTCATGCGACCGGCCAGGCGCCGGTGCTGGGCAAACGTCTGGAAATGACCGGCATGCGCGCCGATGGCAGCGAGTTCCCGGTCGAACTGGCGATCACGCGGATTGTGCAGGAAGGGCCGCCGATGTTCACGGGATTCATCCGCGACATCACGCAGCGCAAACGGGCCGAGCAGGAGATCCGACAACTCAATGCCGAACTCGAACAACGCGTGATCGAGCGCACGGCCCAACTGAAAGCCGCCAACAAGGAACTCGAGGCGTTTTCCTATTCCGTCTCGCACGACCTGCGCGCGCCGCTGCGCGCGGTGGACGGGTTCTCCCAAGCCGTGCTCGAAGACTTCGGGCCGCAGTTGCCCGAGGAAGGCCGCCGCTACCTGCAGACGATCCGCACAGGCGCGCAACAGATGGGAGAGTTGATCGACGATTTGTTGGCATTCTCCCGCTTGAGCCGGCAACCGTTGAACAAGCAGCGGGTGGACGTGGACGAGCTCGTGCGGCTTGCCTGGGAGGAGTTGAAAAATGGACAGCCGGAGGGCCGCCGAGTAGAATTCCGCCAAGACCCGCTGCCGCCCTGCGAAGGAGATCCCTCATTGCTGAAACAGGTCTGGGTCAACCTCCTGTCCAACGCCCTCAAGTACACGAGCAAACGGAACCCGGCGACCATCGAAGTGGGAGTTGTAGCCGCCGGGACTGACGGTGGAGGACCGTCGGGGCCAGGGCCCTCGGCGCGGGCGGCTGCCACGTACTTCGTGCGCGACAACGGCGCCGGCTTCGACATGCAGTACGCCGGCAAGCTGTTCGGCGTGTTTCAGCGGCTGCATCGAGCAGAAGACTACGAGGGCACGGGCGTCGGGCTGGCCATTGTGCAGCGGGTCGTCCACCGTCACGGCGGACGCGTGTGGGCCGAGGCGGCCGTGGATCGCGGCGCGACCTTTTATTTCACACTCAAAGAAAGGAACAAACCATGAGCGAAACGAATGCAGTGGAGATATTGTTGGTCGAGGACAACCCCAACGACGTGGAACTGGCGTTGCGGGCGCTACGCAAGTCCAACCTCACCAATCGCATCCATGTCGCGCGCGACGGCGCGGAGGCGATCGAGTTCATCTTCTGCGAGGGGCCGCATGCCACGCGCAAGATCGAGAACGGGCCGCGAGTGATCCTGCTCGACCTGAAGCTCCCCAAAGTGGACGGACTGGAAGTGCTCAAGCGCATCAAGAGCGATCCGCGCACCAAAACCATCCCGGTCGTCGTGCTCACTTCTTCCAAGGAACAGAAGGACGTGGTGGAGAGCTACCAACTCGGCACGAACAGCTACATCGTCAAGCCGGTCAGCTTCGAGCAATTCGTCCAGGCCGTCCAACAACTGGGATTGTACTGGATGCTGCTGAATCAGCCGCCCAAAGGGTAGCGAAGCACGATGCCGACACCGTTGCGGGTGCTCATCCTGGAAGACCGGCAGACCGACGCTGAACTCGTGGTCCGCGAGTTGCGCCGCGCCGAGTTCGAGCCGACGTGGGTGCGCGTGGACAGCGAAGCAGACTTCCTCGCGCGCCTACGGGATGGGTGGGAAATCATTCTCTCCGATTTTTACATGCCGACATTCGACGCCACCCGCGCCTTGCAGCTCTTGCGGGAGAGCGGGTTGAACGTGCCCTTCATCATCGTCTCCGGGACCATCGGCGAAGACACCGCCGTCAAAGCGATGAAGATGGGCGCCACCGATTACCTTCTCAAGGACCGCTTGGCGCGGCTCGGGCAGTCGGTGGCGCTGGCGTTGGACGCGAAAAAACTCCGCGCGCAAGCGCGCCTGGCCCAGGAAGCACTGTTGCGAAGCGAAGAGTTGTTTCGCCAGTTGAGCGAGAGTTCGCCGCTGGGGATCCTCTTGATGGACAGCTTCGGGCATTGCACGTATTGCAATCCACGCTGCCGGGCCATTTTTAATCTCTCCCTGATGCAGATGATGAACCTGGGTTGGACACAAACCATCCATGCCGACGATCGCGAAACCGTGATCACGGGAATGCGGGAGGCGGCCCAGCAACAGCGCGAATGGGTCGGCGAATTCCGCATCCAGCTTGCCGGCGTGGCCATCCGCTGGGTCCGTCTGCGCTCGTCCAGCCGCCTGCCCGAGGAAGCGAAGGTAGCCGGGCACGTCGTGTCGATCGAAGACATCACGGACAGCAAACTGCTCGAAGAACAGTTTATCGAGGCGCAAAAAATGGAAGCGGTCGGTCATCTGGCCGGCGGCATCGCGCACGACTTCAACAACATGCTCGCCGTCATCATGGGCTACGGGCATCTGCTGGAAGCGAAGGCCCCGCCCGAAGACCCGGTCCACAAATACGCGGAGCAAATCCGGCTCGCCGCGGACCGCGCGGTCGGTTTGACCCGGCAACTTCTGGCGTTCAGCCGCAAGCAAGCCATGCAGTTCGTCGTCCTCGACCTCAACGAGGTGGTCGGCGGCATGGAAAAGTTGTTGCGGCGATTGATCGACGAACACGTCGAGCTGACCGTGGTCCCCGGAAAGGACCTTGGACGGGTAAAGGCCGACTCGGGTTACATCGGACAAGTGTTGATGAACCTCGTCGTCAATGCGCGCGACGCCATGCCCGGCGGCGGGAAGATCACCATCGGCACCTCGAATGCGGTCCTGGACGAACATTACGCGGGCGCACACAAGGGCGTGGTCCCGGGCGATTACGTGATGCTATCGGTCAGCGACACCGGCACCGGCATAAGCGAGGAAGTCAAGGCGCACTTGTTCGAGCCATTCTTCACAACCAAGCCGAAGGGCAAAGGGACGGGTTTGGGTCTGGCAACGTGCCAGACCATCGTGAAACAGAGCGGCGGACATATCGGCGTCTATAGCGAGCTGGGACGGGGGACGACTTTCAAGGTGTATTTCCCGCGCGTGGACCAGCCACTCGATGCCTTGGCCCAACCTGCCGGGCCGGCGGCCTTGCCCCGCGGCACGGAGACGATCCTGATCGTCGAAGACGAGCCGGCCGTGCGCCATCTGGCGGCCAGTATTTTGCAGGCGCAAGGGTACGCCGTGTTGCAAGCCTCGCATGGCGAAGATGGATTGCGTGTGGTCCGGGAACACAAGGGCGCGCCGATTCAACTGGTCCTGACCGATGTCATCATGCCCCAAATGGGCGGCAGACCCATGGCCGAGTCACTCCAGTTAACCCGTCCGGATCTCAAGATTGTGTTCACCTCGGGCTACACGGACGACGCCCTCGCACAGCACGGCGTGCTCGATCCGTCCATCGCGTTTCTTCCCAAACCCTACACCCCGGAAACGCTTAGCCGCAAAGTGCGCGAGACGTTGGACAGGATGCAACAGGCCGGTTGATCCTGGGCGCGCGCATCGTCCCCGCAGCCGGGCTCGAAGACCCATTCGCCGCGAAAGACACGCTCCCGCCGGCACTATTCGACCGTCACACTTTTGGCGAGGTTGCGCGGTTTATCGACATCGCAACCGCGCGCGACGGCAATGTGATACGAGAGCAACTGGAGCGGGACGACGTTGACGATCGGCTCCAGACATTCGGCGACGCGCGGCACATACATCACGTCGGCTGCCTTCTGGCCGATCTCCTTGTCCCCTTCCGTGGCGATGGCGATGACCGGCCCGCTGCGTGCCTTGACCTCTTCCAAGTTACTGAGCGTTTTCTCGTGCATCGAATTGCGCGTGGCGAGGAATACGCTCGGCGTGTCCTTGTCCACCAGCGCGATGGGACCATGCTTCATCTCGGCGGCGGCATAGCCTTCGGCGTGGATGTACGAGATTTCCTTGAGTTTGAGCGCGCCTTCCAGCGCGACGGGGTAGTTGTATTGGCGGCCGAGAAACAGGAAATCGGCAGCGCCCTTGAACTTCAGCGCGATCCTTTGAATGTGTTCACTCTGTTTCAGAACTTGCTGGATCTTTTCCGGCAACGATTCGAGTCCGCGGATGATTTCGGAAGCTTGCGTGGAACCGAGGTGGCGCATCCGGCCCATGTACAACGCCAGTAACGTCAGGATCGTCACCTGCGACGTGAACGACTTCGTTGCCGCCACGCCGATCTCCGGGCCGGCATGCATGTAAATGCCGCCATCGGCCTCGCGCGCAATGGTGCTGCCGACGACGTTGACGATGGCCAGCGTCTTGTGGCCTTTGCGTTTGCTTTCGCGCAGGGCCGCCAGGGTGTCCGCCGTCTCGCCGCTCTGGCTGATGACGAACACGAGCGTGTTCTTGTCCATCGGCGGATTGCGGTAACGGAACTCGCTGGCGTATTCGACCTCGACCGGGATGCGCGAGAGTTCCTCGAACAAATACTCCCCGGCCAAGGCCGCGTGCCAGGCCGTGCCGCAGGCGGTGAGGATGATCCGGTCCACCTGACGCAACTCCTGGTTTGTCAGATTGAGTCCGCCGAGGTGCGCCGTGGCCTCGGGTTTGTCGAGGCGTCCGCGCAGGGCGTTCTCGATGGTCTGCGGCTGCTCGAAAATTTCCTTGAGCATGTAATGCGGGAACGCGCCCTTGTCGGCGGCGTCGGGACTCCATTCGACCGTGCTCACCGCGCGGCGCACGTGCGTCTCGGCTTGCGAGGAGATGCGGTATTCCTCGCGCGTGAGCGTGACGATGTCGAAGTCGTGCAGGTAAACGACGTCCCGCGTGTGGCTCATGATCGCGCTCACGTCGCTCGCTAGGAAATGCTCGCCCTTGCCCACGCCGACGACGAGCGGACTGCCTTTGCGCGCACCGATCATCACCCCGGGATGGTCCTTGTGCACGACGCCGATGCCGTAGGTGCCGATGACTTCGGCGAGGGCTTGACGGACCGCCTCGGTGAGCATTTCGGATTTTGGATTTTGAACCTTGGATTTCGCGTGGAGGGCGTCGTACTTTTCACCGATCAGATGGGCCAGGACTTCGGTGTCGGTCTGGGACTGGAGCTTGTGCCCGGCCTTCTCCAGCCGCGATTTGATCTGCGCGTAGTTCTCGATCACGCCGTTGTGGACGAGCGCGAGCTTGCCCGAGGCGTCGAGGTGCGGGTGGGCGTTGCCGTCGCTCGGCGGACCGTGCGTGGCCCAGCGCGTGTGCGCGATCCCGACGTGGCCGCGCAACGGCTGCTGCGCGAGCACGCCGGCCAGTTGATCGATCCGTCCCTTTTTCTTTTGCACCGCGAGCGCGCCGTCCGCGAGGATGCAGATGCCCGACGAGTCGTACCCGCGGTACTCGAGCCGCCGCAGGCCCTCCAACAACAATGGTTCCGCTTCGCGAGTCCCGATGAATCCGATGATGCCGCACATAGTTGATTACCGATTTCAGGTTGCAGCCACAGTGCCAATCTCTATACTCGCGGCAGATAGTAGCGGAGGAGGAGGGGTGTGTAAACATGCCTTTCGGCTCCGGCATGGGGTTCGATGACAACTTGGAACCGGAAACGCGCGACATCGAGCAACGTCGTGGCCATCATCATGGGCGGCGGACAGGGGCAGCGCCTTTACCCGTTGACCAAGGACCGGGCCAAACCCGCCGTCCCGCTCGGCGGAAAGTACCGTATTGTCGATATCCCCATCAGCAACTGCATCAACTCGGGCCTCAAACGCATCTACATCCTGACCCAGTTCAACAGCACGTCGTTGCACCGGCACGTCTATCAGAGCTACAAGTTCGACCACTTCGACGACGGTTTCGTGGAAATCCTCGCCGCGCAGCAGACGTACGACAACACCGGCTGGTATCAGGGCACCGCCGACGCCGTGCGCCAGAACCTCCGCCACTTCATGGACGGCCAGTACGATTACGCCCTGATCCTGTCGGGCGACCAACTCTACCGGATGGATTTCCAGAAGCTCATCACGCAACACATCGAGTCGTACGCGGACATCACGATCGCGGCGCTGCCCGTTCGACGCGACCGCGCTTCCTCGCTCGGCATTCTCCAGACCAACGAGGAACGGCGCATCACGCGCTTTGTGGAGAAACCGAAGGAACCCGCGCTGCTGGACGAACTCAAGGTCGGCGACCCGATTCTTTCGTACCTCCGCATCACTTCGAGCGAGGACCATTACCTGGCTTCGATGGGCATTTATCTGTTCAACAAGAACGTCCTCCGGCAGATCTTGGACAACAACAGAGCGGATTTCGGCAAGGACATCATTCCCGAGTCCATCAAGACGCATCGCGTGTTCTCCTATATCTTCCAGGGCTACTGGGAAGACATCGGAACGATCGGTTCGTTCTTCGAGGCGAACCTCGACCTGACCAACCTCGTGCCGCAGTTCAACTTTTTCGACATGATGGCGCCCGTCTATACGCACCCGCGGTACCTTCCCGGCTCGAAAGTCAACGCCAGCCTCGTCACTCGCGCGATCCTCTCCGACGGCTGCATCCTCAACGACGCGCGCATCGACCATTCGATCATCGGCCTCCGCAGCATTATCGATACGGGATGCGAAGTCCGGGATAGCATCGTGATGGGGTCCGACCTTTACGAGCCCGAGCACCGGCGGCTGGAAAAAGAGCAACGCAGCGAACCGCGCTTGGGAATCGGCAAGAACTGCAAGCTCTACCGGACCATCGTCGATAAGAACGCCTGCATCGGCGACAACGTCATCAGCAGTCCCGAAGGCAAGCCGGCCAACGCCGATTACGCGTATGGTTTCATCCGTGACGGCATCGTGGTCATCCCGCGCGGCATGGCAGTTCCGAGCGGGACGGTGGTGTGTCAGTAGGCTTCGTGTTGGCAGCGCAGGGCCATTCTCAAGGCGTTTTCTGTTGGGAACGGCTGGTCAACGCCCTCTGCAGGTTGTCCTTGGCCTCCTGGTAATCCGGCTTTGCCTGGACGGCCTTCGTGAAGTGCCGAATCGCATCGTCCAGCTTGCCCTGGTTGGCGAGCGCGACGCCGAGATCGTTGTGCGCTTCGGCAAAGTTCGGGTCGATTCGCAGCGCGTCGGTGAATTGAGCGATGGCCTCGGATTCCCTCCCGAGGCGGGCGAGCACCAGGCCATATTCATCGCGCCACGGCGCGGACCGGGGAGCGAGCCGGACGGCTTCGGCGTAGTGCGGAAGCGCCTCCTCCAACTTGCCTTGCAGCCTCAGCGCCATCGCGAGATTGTAGTGCGCCTCGTCGTAGCGCGGTTCGTATTCGATGGCCTTCCGGAAGTGCGCGATCGCATCGTCGCTCTTGCCTTGTTTCAAGAGGGCACAGCCGAGGTTGTGGTGGGCAAGACTGTTCTTCTCGGTCACCTGCAACGCGCGCTCGAAGAGCGTGGCGCTGTTTCGCCAGAAACCCAACTGATGCCGGGTGAGCCCACCCAGCACGCAGGCACATGCCACCCCGGCTGCGGTTACGATGGCGCGGGACACGGGCCGGCGGGAAAGCAGGTCGTTGGTTCCCCAGGCAATCAAGATCAGCAACCCGATCTGGGGCAGGTAGGTGTACCGATCCGCCAACGACTGGCGGCCCACCTGGATCAGACCGATGACCGGGACCAATGTGACCAAGTACCAGAACCATCCGACAAACAGGTAGGGCCAACGGCGCGCGGCCAGGATCGCGAGTACCGTGACCAAGATCAGCCCCGCCGCAGCGTTCGCTGCTTCCCACCAGGGGACCGCGTCCGGGTAGGGATACAGAAAGGCAAGTTTCGTGGGCCAAAACAACTTGCCGATGTATCGCCAGTAGCTGACCACGACGTTTTCGATTCGCAGCAAGAATGGGATCTGCGCCAACGTCTTGGCGTACGGCCCCTGGATGCACAGGGTGACGACCCCGGCGGCCACGGAGCAAAGCAGAAACGGGATTTTTTCCACCAACAACCGCGTCAGCGCGCGGAATTTGTCCTGGGCGGTGCTGCCGTCGAATGTCCACCTGCGGAACGGCCAGAAATCCAAAAGCAACAGGATCACTGGCAGCGTGACCACCATCGGCTTCGACATCAGCGCGAGGATGAAAACCCCCAATGTGATCCAATACGCGCCGCGACCGGGGCGTTTCACGTACCGTGCATAGGCTGCAATGGTGAGGATCCAGAGCAGCCCGCTCAGGACATCCTTCCGTTCCGACACCCAAGCCACCGACTCGACCCGTAGCGGGTGCAGCGCGAAGATAACCGCGACGAGCAGGCTTCGACCCGCCGCGCCGGTCAGGTTGGCCAGAATCAGATACAGCAAGGCCGAATTGAGAGCGTGCACCGTGACGCTGCTCAGATGATGGCCGCCAGCATTCACGCCGAATAGCTCGCAATCCAGCATGTGCGACAAACCCGTCAGCGGATGCCAGTTCCCGCCATGGTTTTGGGTAAACACCCACGCGATCCCGTCCCACGTAAGCCCCGACGTGATGTGCGGGTTTTCATAGACGTAAGCCTGATCATCGAAAAGGACGAACTCGAAGCGGCCCACGGGTGCGTACACGGCGACCACCGCGAGCGCGAGCGCGAGGCCAAGGATGCGGCGATTCTGTTGAGGCGAAAATCTCGGCACGTCAGACTTGGGATGAAGCCCACGACGACGCCCTGAAGTCTAGGAAAAAATCCTCCCCTTGCTCGACGCTCGGAAATTGGTTCTGGAAAATCGCCGGGCGCGCCGCTACAAGCTCGCCATGAGTTGCGACGTGCACCCGACCGGCGCCAAAGCCCGCTGATGTCCGAACCAACCAAACTGGTCAAGGCCACCGGCGCAATGGGGCTGGCCACGCTGGGCAGCCGCGTGCTGGGGCTGGTGCGCGAGATCGTGTTCGCGGCGTTCCTCGGTCAGACGTTGGTCGCCTCGGCGTTCTTCTTCGCCTTCACGATCCCAAACCTGTTCCGCAGGCTGCTGGGCGAGGGGGCACTCACGGCGGCGTTCGTCCCCGTGTTGAGTGAAACGCTGAGCAAGGAAGGCGCCGAGCCGGCGCGCCGCGTGACGAACGTGGTCGCTTCGGCGTTGTTCGTCGTGTGCTGCGGGCTTTGCGCCCTGGCAATCTTGGTCGTGCTGTTGCTACGGTTGGCGCTGCCGTCCGATGCAACGCTGCAGCGCTTGCATCTGCCTTCGGGCGAGGAGCTCCGGCTCATCCTGTCACTGACCCAATGGATGATGCCCTACATGGTCTTTGTGTGCATGGCGGCGCTCGCGATGGCCGTGTTGAATACGCGGGGGCGTTTCTTCGTTCCCGCAATTTCACCCGTCCTGCTGAACGTTGCGATGATCGGTTCGGTGTTTGTGCTGCGTCCGTTTTTCGGCGCCGATCTGGAGCATCAAGTTTATGCCTTGGTTGCCGGCGTCCTGTTTGGCGGACTGCTCCAGTGGGTTTATCAGATGCCGACGCTCGCCCGGGAAGGGTTCCGGTTTCAGTGGAATTTCCAGCCGCGCGACCCGGTCGTGAAACGGGTCGCGGAGCTCATGTTTCCGACGGTGTTAGGCGTGGCGGTGTTTCAGATCAACGTGGTCACCAGTGGCGCGCTGGCGTTCTTTGTCGGCGATTACGTGCGCGCGGCGCTGAATTACGCCGATCGCTTGATGGAATTGCCGATGGGCATCTTCGGGGTGTCGGTGGCCACGTATGCGCTGCCTACGCTCTCCGCGTTGTACGCGCAGGAGAAGATGGATGACTTCAAGCAATCTCTGTCCGACGCGCTACGGCTGCTGTGGTTCCTGACGATCCCGGCCGCGGTCGGCCTGATGGTGTTGGCGGAACCGATCATTCGCTTGCTGTTCGAGAGAGGGAAATTCGACGCCGTGGCCACCGGACATGCGGCGTTTGCGCTGCTGTTCCTCGCCCCCAGTCTCATCTGCTACTCGACCGTCAATGTGCTGGCCCGGGCTTTCTACGCTATGCAAGACACCAAGACACCCATGAAAATCGGCGTCATGTCGATGATCGTGAACGTGTTTCTCGCTGCGGTGCTCATGTGGTGGCTGAAAGAGGGTGGATTGGCGCTGGCTAACACACTGTCTTCCGCGATGAACGCGCTGGCCCTGATGACGGCGCTGCGCCGACGCATCGGCGGGTTCGGAGGGCGCGAGCTGTTCGCGTCGGCAACCCGCACGTTGTTCGCGACGGCGATCATGGCCGGGGCATGCTGGGCAGCGTGGCGGTGGCTGGGCAGCCAACGGGCCAGCGGCTTTTGGGGGAGTTGCGTCCAAGCGCTGGCCCCGGTCGGAGTCGGGGTGGCGGTCTATGGAATGGTGGCGTCCTTGATGCGCGCTCCCGAACTGAAAGATGTCCTTCGAGGGCTACGCAAAGGTCCACGCACCGAACCGCGAGACGGCAGATGACAAAAAAACAAACAGGGCGCTCCTTGTGAGAGCGCCCGTGTTCGGTTCGAGTCTGTATGGATGCTTTAGTTCGACAGCGAGTGGCCGGAGCCGGACAAGCTGCAAACCGGGTTCGTGCCCAGCGAGTTGTAGGTGTACGAACCACTGGCGGGACAGGACGGGGTCGTCCCACCCTTGATATAGGTGTTAACCGACGCCGTGGTCACCGTGCCGCCCGAGGCGAGCTTGAACTCCAACGCGCACTGCTCCTTGCCGGAGTCAACCTGGCGCAGGTTGTTGATGCAAGCGTTCGTCTGCGACTGCGTACGAGCCTTCACGAAGTTGGGAACCGCGATGGCGGCCAACAGGCCGATGATCGCGACCACAATCATGATTTCAATGAGCGTGAAGCCCTTGTTGAACTGACGTTTCATTCTACTTTCCTCCATTACTTGGTTATTTTGTTTAAGACTTTCGCACCCTATGCGAAGCGTGAATTACGTTTAAGCAGGGGCGGTGCCAGCACGCGCAGGTTGGCCTCGACAAGGCGGGCCGGGCCATGTTTCGGCTGGAAAGTGTGAGTTTTCGCAGGCTGCAACTATCAAAGATGCAACGCCGGCTTCCGCGTTCCTGCAGTTCCCCAAAGGTGAGAAAGTCGGCGCGAGGGCTGTAGGGTGGCTGCGTCCGACAGGACGCGGAATCTTCCCGCCAAGGCCAACGGTTCCTCCGCGTTCTGACGAACGCGCCACACAAGCGGCTCAAAGTTCGACCGTCTGAAGGTAGTTTGGCACCAGAACCTTGGCCGAGGGCTTGCGCTTTCTCACGTTCTCTGCCATCGCATCGGCTTGGCTTTCTTCTCCGTGGACGATGAAGCAACCTGTCAACTTACCCGTCGTCCGCGAGACATAGTCGCATAACTCGCTGCGATCCGCGTGGCCGCTGAAGGCATCGATCACCTCCACGCGGGCGCGCACCCGGTACGGATCGCCAAAGATGTTGACCTCGGGCGCGCGCGCGCAGAGCCTTCCGCCGAGCGTATCGGGCGTGCAGAATCCCACGATGAGGATCGTGTTCCGTTCATCCTCGACGTTGTTCTTGATGTGATGACGGATGCGTCCTGCTTCTGCCATGCCGCTGGCGCTGAGAATAATGCATGACTCCTTCAACTCGTTAAGCTTCTTCGACTCTGCCACGTCGCGGATGTAGGTGACGTTGAGCCGGGCAAAGGGGTTGCCGTTGCGGTGCAGCCACTGGATAAAACGAGGGCTGAAACACTGGAGGTGCTTCTCGAAGATGTCGGTCGCGTCCGCCGCAAGCGGGCTGTCCACAAAGATCGGCAACGCCGGGATGCAGTTGGATTCGATGATCTGGGCCAGCGTGTAGAGGAGTTGCTGGACGCGCCCGATCGCGAACGCGGGCACGATGATCTTGCCCTTCTTCTCGACGGCCCGGTTGATGATAGTGCACACGAGCTGGTTGATATTCTCGATGTCCTGATGTTCCCGGCCGCCGTAGGTGCTTTCGATCATCAGGTAGTCGAGATCGGTCATTGGCTCGGGGTCGCGCATGAAATCGCTCTTACCCCGCCCGATGTCGCCGCTGAAACCGAACCGCACCCGCCTTCCGCCTTCTTCGAGATCGAGAACGATGCTCGCCGAACCGAGGATGTGTCCCGCTTCGACGAAGGTCGCTGCGACGCCGGGCGCCAGTTCGACCGGCCGTTTGTACGGCACAGCCCGGAAATGCGTCAACGCGTTCCGGGCATCGCTTTGCGTGTACAGGGGCTCGGCAGGCGGCAAGCCTTTCGCGGCGTTCTTCTTCGTGACGAATTCGGCGTCCTGCTCGTGAATGTGCGCGCTGTCCACGAGCATGATCGAGCAGAGATCAAGGGTCGGTTCCGTGCAATAGACGCTGCCTTCAAACCCATCCCGCACCAGGACTGGGATCACGCCGCTGTGATCGATGTGGGCGTGCGAGAGGGCCATCGTATGGACGCCGGCGGGTTCGAAGGGCAGGCGGCTGTTGAGCTGGATGGATTCGTCCCGTCTGCCCTGGTACATCCCGCATTCGACCAGAACCCGCCGCCCATTCACCTCGAAGAGGTATCGCGACCCCGTCGTCGTCTTCGCCCCGCCAAAAAAGGTGAGCTTCATTCGGTTGGAGCGGCAGCCTTTTCCAGTTTCGCGCGAAGCGCAAGCTTCAATTCGTCGAGGCCGGTCTCTTGCTCGGCGGAGATAGCCACGAGCCGTTGACGAACCTTCCGCCGAAACGCCCGCAAGTTCTTCTCGGCGGCAGGCACGTCCATTTTGTTGGCGACAAGCAATCGCGGACGCTTCAGCAGCGACGGATCGTAGAGTTCGAGTTCTTTCAACACCTGGCGGTAGTCGTCCAACGGCGAGCGATTATCCGTGCCGGCCATGTCCAGCACCAGCAACAAGACGCGGCATCGTTCGATGTGCCGGAGAAATCGGTCGCCGAGACCGCGGCCTTCGTGCGCCCCTTCGATCAATCCCGGCACGTCGGCGATGAGGTAGCGCTGGAAGTCCTCGTATTCGAGCGTGCCGACGTTCGGCGTCAGCGTCGTGAACGGATACGGCGCGATCTTCGGATGCGCCTTCGAGATTCGGGAAAGAATCGTGGACTTGCCGGCGTTCGGATAACCGATCAATGCCGCGTCGGCCATGAGTTTGAGTTCCAGATAGAACGCGCCTTCCTCGCCCGGCTTTCCTTCCTCGGCTTCCCGTGGCGCCTGATGCCACGGTCGCGCGAAATGCTGGTTCCCGCGTCCGCCTCGCCCGCCCTTGCACAAAACGAAGCGCTCGCCGGGCTTGGTCAGGTCGGCGACGATCTGTCTGTCCTTCGACTCTCGCCGAACGACTGTCCCGACCGGGACGGTGACGACGCAATCCGCTCCATCCGCGCCACTCCTATTCTTTCCCATCCCGTGGCTGCCTCGTTGCGCTTTGAGAATCGGTTTGTACCAGAGCGAGATCAGGTTGTTCACATCGTTGCTCGCGACCAGCACCACGTCGCCGCCCTTGCCGCCGTCGCCGCCGTTCGGTCCACCTTTGGGCGCGGTCTTCTCACGGCGAAAACTCACGCAGCCGTTGCCGCCGCCGCCGGCCTTGGCCTGGATGGTGATTTCGTCGATGAACATGGCGGAGGGATTCTTGCCGAAGAACCCAGCGCGGAACCACAAAAAAGCGCTTCCTAACGAAGCGGCGCGGTCGAGGATACCGAAGTACGCGACATGGGGATGTCGATCAACACACGCGGCGCCGAATCGTACGGAAACCCGGCTTCGATGTTCCGAAGCGTTTCTTGGGCAGTCGTGAAGTCGGGGAACAGCCTCAACGCCTCCCGCAACGCCCGCTTGGCCTCGTCCGTGCGGCCCATCCGCCAGTAGAGAACGCCGAGCCGGTAATGCAGCTCGGGATTTTGCGGGGCCACGCGCAGCCCCTGCCGCAACTCTCGTTCCGCGTCGCCGAACTTCTCCTGCCGCTGGTAGAGCATCGCGAGATTGACGTGGGGATTGGTGCTGAGCCGGTCGAGTGCCTTGGCCTTCTGTAACCACGCCACCGCGTCTTCGGGCCGGTTTTGTTCCACCGCGACCGACCCCAGCGCGTTGGCGAACTCGACCGCCTGCGGGTCGATCTGGTGCCCGCGCAGAAACTCCGCCGCCGCCGTCCCGAAGTCACGCTGGCGAAACGCGAACAGCCCGGAATGGAACGCGACCAGTGCCGATTGCGGAAACCGCTCCTTCGCGTCGTGGAAGACTTGCGAGGCCTCGTTGGTGCGGCCGAGGCTGCCCCATGTCTCCGCGAGGTTGACGTACGCTTCCACGCGCCAAGGCTTGTTCGTCAACGCCTGCTGGAACAACGCCAGCGCCTTCTCCTGCCGGCCCTGGCGCGCGTGGAGGAGACCAAGGTTGTTCAGCAGCGGATCGTAGCCGGGGTCTCTGCTCAGCCCTTCGAGGAACACCTTCTCTGCTTCGGCGAGTTTGCCTTCTCGTTCGAGCGCCTTCCCGAGGTTGTTGAACAAACGCGAGGAGCCTCCGCTGGCGGCGATTGTCTTGCGAAAGAACGTAACTTCATCCTGCCAATCGCGATTGCGGAGAATCGTTCGCGCGGTAAAGGCCAAGATGAAGAGAAGCACGATGGCCGCCCCCAGACGTGATGCGCGCGCCGCCGGGAGGCTGCCGGTGGCTAGCCGATCCTGAACGATGGCGCACGCTGCCCAGAGCCATCCGATGCTCGCGAAATAGACCCAATGCTCCGCCACGGTGGAATGCAGCGGCCAGAGGTTCGACACCGGCAGGAAGAAAACCAAAAACCACAGGACCGCGAATGCGATCGTTCGGTTCCTCTTCCAATAATGAATCACGCCAGCCAGCAGCCCCAGCGCCGACGCGACGCCCAGTACCGTCAGGAATGTTCCCTTCCATCCCGCGGTCACGACCGTGCGCTCCATATGGAGATCAAAGGGCGCGATCAGAAGGCCGAAGTAAGCAGCCAGCGCCCGGAAACACAGGATCCATCGCGAAAGCCCGGTATCGGCGATGGGATCGGATGGATTCACCGCGCCGAAGATCGTCTTGCGCACAAACAGCATGACGACAACGAGCACAAGAAACGGCGCAAGGCGCGCCACCGCCCGGCCCAGGCCGCGCCTGCCTTCGCCGTTCGGGAGACAAAGCTCGAAAACCAGGAGCAACGCCGGAAACACCACGGCGAACTCCTTCGAACACAACGCCGCCGCGTAGCACACCGTCGCCAGACCGAGCCATCCGAACGACCTCGCGCCCGGCGAGTCCTTCGCGTTCGCGTAAAACAACAGCGTGAGCAGGAGAAAGGACCCGCACAGCGGGTCCGCGCGTCCCGCGATGTAGGTGACAGCCTGGGTGTGGACGGGATGCACGACGTACAGCGCGGCGCAGGCGAGGGCCAGCGGCGCGTTTCGCGAGAAGCGACGCACCAGCAGGAAGACGAGAATGCCGTTGCCGGTATGCAACAGGATGTTCCAGAGATGATAGCCGGCAGAGTTGAGTCCCCACAGCGAGTAGTCGAGCCGATAACTCAGATGTTGGAGCGGCCGATAATAGAAACTCTGGGTCACCGGACTGTCGTAGAGGTCCTGCGTGAACGCGCGGGGCCAATCGTTCCAGTTGCGCACGCTTGACCGCTCGACGATCAACGGCCGGTCGTCCCAGACGAACCCGTTTTGAAAGCTGTTGACGTACGCAACGATGCCGAGCGCCACGAGGAGCAGGACGCACGTGCGGATCTGTCCGAGGTCGATTCGACCGGAGGTCAACCAGCGACCGACGAAAACAGCCATCAGCCCGCACAGCAACAGCGCGCCTATGACCAGAGGAGCGGACACGACTGGGAACTACAGAAACCGGCGTGCCAAGACAAGGAGATCTGCCTGCGCTCCGGAGGCGCGTCGCCAACGGATTTCACGCGCTGGTCGCCGGCCCGCCCATTTGCCGGTACAGGATGAACTGCAACGCGCGCACCGCCAATTCCATTTGCAGGAACGGTTTGCCCATGAGCGCGTTGCCCCCGCTCAGATCGGTCTGCGCCTGTTTCTCCAGGCTGGGCGACGCGGTCAACACCAGGATCGGCACTTCCGTGTAATTCGGCGTGGCGCGGAGTTTGACACACAGGTCGAAGTTGTTCGTCCCGGGCCGCGTCAGATCGAGAATGACCAGGTCAAACAGGTTTTCCTCGACCAGCCGCAACGCGGTCCGCTCGTCATCCGTGCTGATCGCCGTGAGGTGGATCTTCGCAATGGCCTGTCGCAAGGCCTGCCGCGACGGGCGGTCGTCGGACAACGCCAACACGCACGCTGAGAAAGCCGCCTCGCGCTCGTTGTCGGCGTTGGCGCTGGCCCGGAACAATGCTCCAAGAAACTCAATGGCTTTCTCCACCGTGGTGACGGCAACGGCGCTGATGGCTTCCGGCTTGAAATGCAGTTCTTGCAAGTACCCTTCCAGCGCGGCAGCCATGCGGAAGCAATGGTGCAACCGCGACAAGCCCGCGTAACCGCCGAGCGCGTGCGTCTTGCGGGCCATCTCCTGCACGACCGCGTCGCCGCCACCCTGGCTCACGAACGCCTGGTGCAGTCGCTGCAATTCGTCCAGCGCCGCAGTCGCCGCTTCGAGACATTTCCCCCGCAACTCGGTCTGGAAGTCCGCGCCCACGTACCGGTCGGCTTCGTGCGGCTTGGAGACGACCGCCGCCGGCGCGGCTGTGGCAGCCGACTTCTCGGTTTCGGCCAGCGCGGTTTTGACCATCTGCACGATGTGCGGCGGGCCGTGGCGGATCTTGGACGCCATCCGCGTGGCGCCCGCTTTGAGCGCTTCGTCCACCATCGTCGGATGGCTCCCCTCGGAGAACACGATCACGGGCAGTGTTTTCATGTCCGGCTGGGAACGGATGTGTTGCAGCACCAGATGGCCCAGCACCTTGGGCAACACCAGGTCGAGCACGACGACATCGGGCTTCTTGCTGTTGACCATCTCGATGCCCATCGCGCCGTCCGAGGCGATGTCCACCAGCCAGCCTTCCTGGACGAACTTCTGCCGGTAGATGTTCGCGATCAGCTTGTCGTCTTCGATAATCAGGATCCGTTTCATGGCGTCCCCTCACGCAGCCGGTGGATTCCGCAACAGCTCCTTGAGGCGGTCGAATTCCCGTGTCACCTGCGAGAACAATTGCGCGGCGCCGCCCAGCTTGCCGTCCCGGCCCATATACTCCAGCTCGCGCAACGGCGACACCAACGACATCACGCCGCAGGTCGCGCTGGTGCCTTTGCACGAGTGCGCCAGGCGGTGAACGTCGCCCGCGTTGGCCGCTTCGATGGCAACGCGGAGTTCCTCGAACTGCTCGGCGGTCTGTTGCAGGTACATCTCGATCATTTCCTTCAACATCTGGGAGTCGTCGCCCGCGATGTCGTGCAACCGTTGCCAATCAATCGGGGCCGAAGCTTCGACGGCGGGAGATGCCGTCGCGGCGGAGGCGGCCGGTCCGCGCGCCAGCGCTTTCCGCAGATCGTCAGGGCTCACTGGCTTACTCAGAAAATCGTCCATCCCAGCGGCGAGGCATTTCTCGCGGTCGCTGGCGAGCGCATTCGCGGTCAGTGCGAGGATGCGCGTGTGTTTGCCGGCGCCTTCGCGGCGACGAATCTCGGCAGTGGCGGTAAACCCATCCATCACCGGCATTTGACAGTCCATCAATACCACATCGTAGGGCAACTTCTCCAACGCAGTCAGCGCTTCCAGGCCGTTGCTGACCCCGTCGGCGCGATGGCCAAGCTTTTCGAGTTGGAGCAACGCGATCTTCTGGCTCACGGGGTTGTCCTCGACGACCAGCACGCGCATTCGCGGCGCGGGCTCGGCCGGTTCCTGTGGTTTTGCCGTCGTGGGCCCGGATCGGTCCGCGGCAAATCGCGCGGTGAACCAGAACGTCGCGCCCTGCCCCGCGGCGCTCTCGACGCCGATCTGCCCGCCCATGGCCTCCACGATCCGTCGAGCGATGGCCAGACCGAGACCGACTCCATCGTTGGCGCGGGAAGCCGATGTGTCCGCTCGTGCGAACGGTGCGAACAAGGCGCGCTGTTGTTCCGGCGGGATGCCCGCGCCGGTGTCCCGCACGCTGAATCTCAACACGCACCTGTCGTGCGCCTCGCCATCAACGGCAACTGTCACCCCGACTTCGCCACGCTCGGTGAACTTGATCGCGTTGCCGACCAGGTGCAGCAGCACTTGGCGCAGTCGGCCCGCGTCGCCGGTCAGCCGCGCAGGCACGTTCGCTTCCATGCGCACGGTGACCGGCAATCCTTTCGCCTGTGCGCGCTGGACGAGCAGGTCGGTCACGGACGCGATCGTCTCGCGGAGGTCGAAAGCGCCTTCTGATAAACAGATTTCGCCCGACTGGGCGCTGGCGAAATCCAGAATGTCGTTAACAAGATTCAGCAGCGTATCCCCGCAACGACGGATCGTATCGACCTGCTCGCGTTGCTCGGCGGTGAGGTTATCGTCCAGCAGCAACCCGCTCAGGCCGAGGATGCCGTTGAGGGGCGTCCGAAGTTCGTGACTGAGGTTGGAAAGCGCTTCGAGGCCAGCCCGGGCCGAGTCAGCGACCTCCGATGCCTGCTTCGCTTCCATCGCCCGCACGATACGCCGCCCTCGCAGATCGAACAAGAGGAAAAGGGAGGAGGGAACTCCCGACTCAACGCGGCGCTGTTTCCGACGACAACCGCTGAAGATTGCGCCGGCACGCCTCGCGGACGTAGCCGCAGGTGAGCTCCTCGGAGTGACGCGCTAGCTCATGCTCGCCGCAGCCTTCCAGCGCGCGCAGGGCGTTCTCGAATTGCTTGCGCGCCTTTGCCTGCTGGCCCTGCGCGCGGAAGACGTTGGCCAGCGTGAAATACGCCAGCGCGAGCGACGGGTCCACATAGACGGCCTGTTGCAGGCTCGCGATGGCTTCGTCGTGACGGTCCGCATTCGCGTACAACACGCCCAGCAGATAGTAGGCTTCGCTGCACAAATTGTCGGACCGCACCGCTTGCAGCAGATGCGCGATGGCTTCTTCGCGCAGGTCACGGTCTGCCAACAGTGTCGCCTTGCCGACAAGCGAACGCACGTGACGCGGATGGGCTCGCAACGCGTCCTCGAAATGCGTCAACGCCCGGGCATGGTCTTTCGCCCGAAAAGCTTTCAGTCCGAGTTCACACGAACGCGCGGCCGCGGATTCTCCCTTCAGTTCGACGGGCGCGGACGGCGGGGCTGGCCTTGTCCGAGCGGGGGGCGCCACGGCGGGGGCAATCGCCGCACGGGTCGCGGGCCGATACAAGAATGCGTGCGGGAACTCGACGGGGCTGAACCGGTCGGAGATTTGCCAGAGCGTCTCGGCGTCTCCGAGGAACAACCAGCCTGCGGGTCCCATGCAGAACGCCAGTTGATCCATGAGTCGGCGGATCACGGCGGCCGGGAAATAGATGATGACGTTGCGACAGAAAAGAAAGTCCACCTGGGTCATGCCCGGCAACGCGTACGGGTCTTTGACCAGGTTGTGCGGCTCGAATCGGACGAGTCGCTTCACTTCGTCCCGCAGAATGTATGCGCCGTTGCGATTGTGGAAATGTTTGGCCAGCCACGCGTCCGGCACTTTGCGCACCGCGCGTTCGCCATAGATCGCCTCGCGCGCCTTCTGGATGTGCACGCGGTTCACGTCGGTGGCGAGCAGCGAGATGCGCCACGATGCCGGTTGGGGCAACGTTTCGAGCAGCGTGATCGCCAGCGAGTACGGTTCTTCGCCCGTCGAACAGCCCGCGGACCAGATTGTGAGCCGTCGTTCGCCGTTGAGGCGCTCCGCGATCAGCGGCGGCAACAGACGCTGCGTGAGGGCGTCGAACTGCGGTTGGTTGCGAAAGAAATAGGTCTCGCCCACGGTCACGGAGTCGATAAGCGTCCGCAGTTCGTCGCTGCCGTCTCGCGGGGAACGGATGAGCGCGAAGTAGTCATTCACCGAATGCAGGCCGTGCACGGACATCCGCTCGGCCAGTCGGATTCCCAGCAGCCCGCGTTGTTCGTGCTCGTAGTGGATGCCGATCTCTTCGAGCAGCAAGGACTGGAACAACGTCAGGTCAGAAGGGGAGAGTTCGGCGTTCATGGAAGATCATGCTCCATTGACATCCAGCAATCGTCCTCGTCCTCGTCCTCGTCCTCGGTTGCCGTAGAAGTCGAGGACGACGACGAGGACGAGGACGAACGCGTATTCGTTCCATCACCTTTCCCTTCCCTCACCCCAACAGCCTCCCCGCCGCTTCGAGCAACTTCGCCGGCTCGGTGTACTTGGTCAGGAACAAATCCACGCCGGCCGCTTTGCCCGCTTCTTCGACGCCCTGCTCGGTATTGCCGGTCAGCATCATCACCTTCGCGGCCTTCGTTTGGTCGTCTCCCTTGAGCGTGCGACAAACCTCGACGCCGTTGAGGTCCGGCAGGATGCAATCGAGCACGATCAAATCGGGCCGTTGCTGGCGGGCCGCGTCCAGTCCGCTGCGGCCGTCCCTGGCCGTGAACACCTCGTGTCCCGCGCGCGCGAACAGCCGCTGAAAAATCGCCACAATAGTCGGACTGTCGTCCACGATCAGGACTTTAGCCATAGGTTCAACTCCAACTGTTGGATATGTTCGGGCGTGAGCAATCCTTGCGCGTTCAGAAGCAACACCAGGTTCGAGCCCACCCGTGCGATGCCGGCCAGATAATTCTCGCGAAGCTGGCTGGTGACGAACTCGGGCGGCGGCTGGATCGTCGCGTGCGGGATGCTCGCCACTTCTTCGACGCCGTCCACGATCAACCCCACCCATCCACGCCTGCGCGTGGCGCTCGGCAAGCGAGCGATCAAGATGCGCGCCCGATCTGTGGTCGCCCCAGCAGGCCGCTCGAACTGTTTCCGCAAATCCATCACGGGCACGACCCGGCCGCGCAGGTCGATCACCCCGACCAGGAACGCCGGCGCTTTTGGCAACGGCGTGATCGGTTGCATGCGCACCACTTCGCGCACCTCGGCCGCGGGCAACGCGTACAGTTCGTTGCCGAGTTTGAAAACGACTGCCTGCACTGCGGAGGCCGTGGCTTCGCGGAGAGAGGCTTGGCGAGGCGAAATGTGAGTCGTCGGGTTCATGCGGAACTCCGTTCCAATGGGTGAAATCCCCCACGCTTGCCGTGGGGAAAGTTAGGATTGGAAGCTACCCACTCAGCGGCGCTCCCGCGAAATCCCACGGGCTTGCCCCGTGGACGGTTAGGTTGGTTGCCGTGCACACCAGAGCGGATCAGCCTAACCATCCACGGGGCAAGCCCGTGGGATTCCACCGCCGGGTGCGCTGCGGGGTGTAGTGTGGGAGCCGAACGATCCCCACGGCAAGCGTGGGGGATTCGCGTCCTGAAAACGACGACAAACATTTCACGTTTTCGGCAGGTCATAGCATAAGGAACTACGCCTTAACTCGAAAGAATGCCATGCCGGACAGCGCGTTCGTAGGTAGTACCGCCTTCAGGCGGAACCGGCGGGAGCGAGTTGTGCAGATTTCGCCTGTAGGCGGTACTACGAACGGGTTTGCGATCACGCCCGCGGCCTCCCTTTCCCAAATCCCGGCCGCAGCGCGGCCACGATCGTGCTCGCGATCTGGTCCAGCGGCTGTACGAGGTCCACCACGCCGAGTTCGATGGCGGCCTTGGGCATGCCGAACACGACGCAACTGGCTTCGTCCTGCGCGATCACGCGCCCGCCCGCGCGTTGAATCTGTTGCGCACCCGCCGCGCCGTCGCGTCCCATGCCGGACAGCACCACCGCCACGGCGCGCGCGCCATAAACCTGCGCCACGGACTCGAACAGGATCGTGCCCGACGGTTTCTGGCCTTCGCACGGCGGTTCGTCGGTCAACCGCAGCCGGCCACCCTCGGCGACCCGCAGATGCTGACCCGTGGGCGCGACGGACACGACTCCCGCTTCCACCCGCGCGTTCTGGCTGGCGAGTTGCACCGAAAAACTGCACTGCGAGTCGAGCCACTCGACCAATCCTTTGTCGAATGACGGCGCGATGTGTTGCACGATGACGATCCCGCAGCCGAGATCGGCGGGCAACGCTTTGAGCACTTTCTCCAGGGCTTGCGGCCCGCCGGTCGAGGCGGCGATGGCTACGATCCGATCGGTGGGCACATGCGCGACGTGCGGTTTCACGGGCACGCGCCCACGCGCTTCGATCCGCGCGAGCGGGTGGGGGATCACTTTCACCCGGGCCAGCATTTTGATTCGTTCCGTCAACAGCGCGCTGCCGTTCGCCGTGTGCTCACCGAGCCGCAGCAACCCCTTGTCAATCACATCGAGCGCGCCATACATCATGGCCTGAAACGGCAAGTCCGGCGCTTGTTTGGCCAGCGACGCGGTGAGGATCAGAATCGGCGTCGGATGGAAGGCCATGATTTGCTTGGTTGCTTCCAGTCCGTCCATGCCGGGCATCCGCACGTCCATCGTGATCAGGTCGGGATTCAATTCCGTCGTGCGCTGGATGGCTTCCGCGCCGTTCGACGCCATGCCCACCACGCGCAGTTGCGGATCGGATTGGATCATCGCCGTCAAGACGTGGCAGACGAGCGGCGAATCGTCCACCACCAGGACGCGGATGGGTTTGTTGACGGTCGTCATCGTTCGTCCTCGTCGTCGTCCTCAAATTCCCCGCCGGTCGAGTACGAGGACGACGACGACGAGGACGATGGAAGATTGTGCATTAGTACGACAGCTTTCATCCGTTCACCCCACCAACCGCTCGATGGTTTCGAGAAGATGATTCTGATTGAACGCGCTCTTGACGATGTACGCCTGCGCGCCGACCTCCAGGCCGCGGCGTTTGTCTTCTTCCTTGTCGCGCGTGGTCACGATCACCACCGGCAACTGTTTGAACGCCTCGCGCTGCCGAAGCGCCTGACAAAACTCAAACCCATTCATGCGCGGCATCTCCACGTCGGCGACCACCAGGTCGAACGTCGCGCGGCCCACCTTGTCGAGCGCGTCCAGGCCGTCCACGGCCGTTTCGACTTCGTAGCCGTTCGCCTCCAATAGACTCCGCTCGAACTCGCGCGTCGTCAAGGAATCCTCGACGACCAGAATCCGTCGCTGCGGCTTCTCGGCGGCCGGGGCGGCTTCGGGGACGGCGGCGCTTGGCGCGGCGAATCGTCGCACCCCTCGCGCGGAGACCACGAGCCCCTGCACGTCGAGAATGAGAATGACTTCGCCCGTGCCGACGATGGCGGCGCCGGCGATTTGTTTCAGCGTGCCGACGTTGGCGGGCAGTCCTTTGATGAACACTTCCTGGTCGCTGAGCACGCCATCGACGAGCAGCCCGAGCCGGCGATCCGCCCAGGCCACGATGACCACCGGCCAAACGGCCGGCGCGGCGCCGGTCGAACGCGACCTGCCCGCGGCGGCGGCTGATAGATTGAGCACTTCATCCAACCGCACCACGGGGACGGTGCGCTCGCGCCACGTGATGGCCATGCGGTTCTCGATGGTGCGCACCGCCGCCGGGTCCACGCGCACGATCTCGTCCACGGCCAGCAACGGCAAACCGAAACGCTGGCCACCGGTTTCGACCAGCAACACTTCAATGATGGCCACGGTGAGCGGCAGTTCGAGCGTCACCGTCGTGCCTTCGCCCAGGCGCGAGTCGAGCCGTACGTGGCCTTTGAGCGCCTCGATCTCCTTTTTCACGACGTCCGCGCCCACGCCGCGGCCGGAGACATCGGTGATGATCGAGGCGGTGCTGAAGCCGGGCGAAAAGATCAACTCCATGACTTCGAGTTCGTCCATGCGGGCCAGTTGCTCCTGCGTGACGATTTTCCGTTGCAACGCCACTTCCCGGACGCGGGCGGTGTTCACGCCGCCGCCGTCGTCGTGGATTTCGATCACCGCCTTGCCGCCTTGATGCGAGGCGCACAGCCGGACCGTGCCCTGCCGCGGTTTGCCGCGGGCGATGCGTTGATCGGGCGGTTCGATGCCGTGATCGACGGCGTTGCGCAACAGGTGCACGAGGCAAGGCTTGATCGCTTCGAGCATCTTCTTGTCCAGCTCGGTCTCGGCGCCTTCGATGGCCAGTTGCACCTCCTTGCGCAGCTCGTGGGACGTGTCGCGCACAAGCCGCTCCAGGCCGTCGAAAATCGTCGCGCACGGCAGCATCCGCAGCGTGCGCACTTTGTACTGCAACTCGTCGATGACGGGATCGAGGTGCAACGTCTCGGTGGAGAGCATCTCGGTCAGCTCGATCACCTGCCGTTTCAATTCAGCGGCATCGCGCGTGTGCTCTTGCAAGAGGCGCGTTTGTTCGGACTGGCCGCCGGTGTCGAGCGAGTGCGCCTCCAGCAACTCGGCGGCGCGTTTGTGTGACGATTTCACCTGGCGCAACAACTGACGCAGCTTGGCGAGTTTGTCGGATGACTTGACCTTGTGGACGAACAGTTCGCCCGCCAGGTTGAACAACGAATCGATCCGGCTGACGGGGATGCGAATGAATTCCTCGGCGCGAACGGGCGCGGTTTTTGGCGGCTGCGGCTGCGCGGGCGATGGTGGTTGTTGCGAGGCCGCCAGGTCGGAGGCGATGGGTCCGACCGGCTTTTGTTCGGGTGTTCTGGCCACCATTTCCGAGGTGGATGTAGTTGTTGCCGTCTCGGCGGCTTTGCCGGCGCTGGCCGTCGCGTCCGGGACGGACGCTGCTACATCTCCGCCACATCGTTCGAGCGCCTGCATGATCGCCGCGATGTCCACCGTGCTCGGCTGCCCCGACGCGGCGGATGCGACGGCGCGGCTCATCGCGTCGATCGCCGCCAATCCCTGGTCGGTGATGCTCGACGTGAGTCGGAGTTTGCCGGTCTTGATCCGGTCAAACAGGCTTTCGAGATGGTGCGCGATCTGTTCGATGTCCCGGTAGCCCATCATCCGCGCCGACCCTTTCAACGTGTGCGCCGCGCGGAACACCTCTTCGACCACCGGCGGCTGGTCGGGATTCTTCTCCAAGCTCAGCAATCCCTGTTGCAGCTTCGCGAGGTAGTCGTCGGCCTCCGCCTTGAACAAGTCGGCGAAGTCGGATTGGTCAATGTCCTGCGGCATGGCGCTTCCTAGGATCGCGAGTGGGCACGCCCGCGATCGCTGGTCTCATTAACACCCACTTCAGCGAAGTCTTCGACCTCAAACCGACCAGTGGCTATCAGAGCCGCGACCGTCAGGGAGCGGAATGCCGCCCGTCCTTTGGTGCATAGCTCGATTCCGCTCCCTGACGGTCGCGGCTCTGATGCCCCACGATGGATTCGGGGCGATTGGAAAACTCGGCTCATTGGTAAAGATTCTGGAGGCTTCGGAAAGTCATCGGTTGATTGTCGATGGAGGCGAGAGCGACACCCCGCTGAAGCTGCTGAAGCGGGGTGTTAATGAGAGTGTAGCTCACGAGTACGCGCCTCGTTCGGAATCGAATAAACTACCCCACGGTCGCCTTGAACTCCTCGGCGATCTGATTGATCTGCTGGGCGGAACTGGCGACCTCCTTCGTCGAGGCGAGGAATTGCTTGCTCACCTCGTTCACGTTGTGCATGGACTGCACGACCTGGTCGGCGGCGGAACGTTGCTGCTGGGTGCTCAAGGAAATCTCCTTGATGACCGAGATGGTCTGTTCGGTCTGCTCCAAGCCTTGCGTGGTGGCCTTCGTGGCTTCCTCGACGCCGAGGATGGCGGCGTTGGATTCCGCCTGGATTTCGCCGATGACGCCGCGGATTTCCTCGGTGGACTCGGTGGAACGCTCGGCCAGTTTGCGCACTTCGGCGGCGACCACGGCGAATCCGCGTCCCGCTTCGCCCGCCCGCGCGGCCTCGATGGCGGCGTTGAGAGCGAGGAGGTTGGTCTGATCGGCGAGATCGTCGATGATCTTGGTGATGTTGCCGATGGCCTGCGATTTTTCGCCGAGGGTCAACATGCGTTTGGCCATGCTGCCGATCTTGTCGTTGATGGCGTGCATGCCTTTGACGGTGGTATCGGCGACCTGCGAAAGCTGCTGGGCGTTGTTGGAGATGCCGGCAGCGCTGCGGGCGAGTTCCTCGGTGGTGGCGGTGATCTCGGTGACGGCCGCGGACTGCTCGGTGGCGCCGGAGGATTGTTGCACGGAGGAAGCGTGCAACTGCGTTGACGCCGCGGTCATTCGCACGCTCGCTTCGCGCATTTGCCGGGTGATGCTGCGCGTGACGAGAAGGCCGCCGACGCCCAGCACGACCACCGCGATGGCAAGCATGCCCAGCGCATTTCGCAATTTGCGCTGGTACGCCTCGATCCGTTTGTTCAGCAACACATCCAGTTCGTCCACGGCGACGTTCCAGAGCTTGAAGCTCTCTTCGCGCGCTTTCATCCCGGCCGCGAGGTACTCTGTGGGTGACATCTCCACGGTGTCTGAGTTCGCCGAACGGTTGATCAGTTCCAAGAACGCCTCTGTCGCAACCTTGTAGTCGGCGAGGGCGGGCGGGATCTTGCGTTGAAGCGTCTCGCTCGTGCCGTAGAAATTCTGGTCCTCCGTCAACGAGTTCTGGGTGCTGCCAAGCACGCGGTCCATATCCGCCTCCTTCAGCAACGCGCCATAACTGGCTAGCTGGATGCGCTCCTTCGTGTCAGGAGACTTTCGTTGCAGGAAATCTTCGCCGTAAGCAATGACCGTCGTAAGACGATCCTGGGTTTGGGGCAACACCAGCAGGGTGAGATCCATCATGTAATAGCTATCGAGGTCGGGATCGAGAATCAGGTTGGACAGATCGCCCGAGTGCTCAATCATCTCGCGAACAGTCGCCACAAGCTTGGCGTGTTGTTCATTGCTGCTCTCAGGAGTGAGCTTGTCGAGCTGACTCTTCAAACTCTGCCAGACAGCTTTGAGGTTGCGGGGGCGGGCATGTTCCCGGTGACGCTTCGCCAGGCCTTCGTCGGTGAACTGCAGCTTTTCGCCGATCCTGGCATCCACCGCCTCCAGCGCTGTCAACGCCGCGTCCACCTCGGCCTGCTTGCCGGCGAGCGCGGCGGCGAGTCCCTTTTCGCCTGCCAGGTAACGGCGGGCAAGCAATTGATGTTCAGGCAGACGCTGCAAGAGCTGTTCGAGTGGACGCTGGTATTCGTTGCCGTACTTCTCCCACTGGGCGAACTTGATGTCCTTGTCGTACCCCCGGTACAGGTACACCGCCAGAAAGGCCAGCGGCACCGCGAAGGCGCCAATGGTCAGCGCAATCTTTTGCCACAGCTTCATTCGTTTGAAGAGTTTCATCGGAGTCGTTCCTCGATTCTATGTTCCGCAACGGTCGCCGCCGAGGCAGAACCCAGCAGCTTTTCCGCCTTGGGGATTGCCAGCAGCCGGTCGCCAAACCGGCACGTGTGCGACAGAAACTGTGCCTGCGGCGCCTCGATCGTGTCCAGCGGCGGCTCCAACTGGCTGCGCGGCACGGTCGCCACCTCGCCCACTTCGTCCACCCACAACCCCGTGCGCGCCTCCACCGACTCGATGACGACGATCCGGCAGCGGTCGGTCGCCTCGGTGGGCGGCAAACCGAACACGCGTTTCGGATCGATGACCGGAACGATCGTGCCGCGGAGATTCAGGACGCCGAGGATGTGGCCGGGCGCGGAGGGAAGCTCCGTCACGGCGGCTGCCGGCACGACTTCGCGCACGGCGGCGATGGGCAAACCATACCATTCGCGGCCAAGGCGGAAGGTGATGAACAGTTCGGTCGGTTCCTCTGCGCGACGTTGCTCGCCATCGAGTTCGTCGTCCCACTCCAACGCACTCGGCTGTGCGGTATCCGCTGTCATGGGTTTCGTGGGGTGTCATTCTATCGTCTCACGCCGTGAACGGCAACAGGAATGTGGGATGCAGGAATTGTGGGAATGTGGGGCAGCGGCGATGTAAGATTCACTTCCCGCAATCGTCCTCGTCCTCGTCGTCGTCCTCGTTCTCGAGTTCCGAAGATTTCGAGGACGACCACGAGGACGACGACGAGGACGAGGGCTTTCAGGCCGACTTTGCAGCGCCGCTGAATTTGGGGGATGTGGAGGGCGCTCATCCACCGCAACGGCTATCCCTAGCGATAGTAGAGCTTCAGAAAATCGCTGCTGCCCAGCGGCAGAGAGAACGTGAAACGGTCGCCCTTCCGCTCGTACTTGAGTTCGCCGTGGTGGACGGATTCGATTCGTTGCACATCTCGGCCGACCCGGACGCGCAGAGTCAGTTTCTCAATCGGCTTCAGGGTGTAGTTGGCCAACGGGATCACGACGCCCTTGTCGCAGGTCATATACACGGCGTCCACGAGCGGCACGTCGCACAGGATCGGCGGATCAATCTTTGCCGCGCGTACCGGCTGGAGAATGAACTCGCGCACGTCGGCCGGGAACTCCCACGGGTTGTAGGAATTCTTGATCAGCCTTGCCTCGGGGAAATCGCCAATGGTCGCTTCCTCGGGCTGATCGTGACCGACTGCCTCTTCACCGACCCAGACGCGTCGAGCTTCGAGAGCGGATTTGATGTAATGCAACGCAGGAAGAAATCCAGCGACGTAAATCGTCCCCTTGCCCGCTGAACCGCGCACCAGTGCAGGCGAGCCATCGTCGAACCGCGCCAGCACGACCGCGCTGGGCTTGGCGGTGGCCGGCTGTTTCACCGACAGCACCTGCATCGCGCACTTCTCTGCCGTGACTTTGCCCCTGGCTTCGAGCGTGTTGAGGTACTTGCCCGAGGAGAGAAACGGCTGGAGCTGTTCGAGGTCGGCGCGCTCGGCCGGCAGGAGTTTGGTGAGGGTATCGAGCGGACGATTGAACTCATCGCGCATCGCGGCGCCGGCGGAGAGCCAGAGCGTGCCGCCGGCTTCTACCCACGCCGCCAGCTTCGCCCCCGCGGCGCGGGTCAGGTTCGGGCCGTCGAGATAGCATACCTTGTAGCCGTCGAGCCGGCCTTCACCGACGTATTTCTCGCTGAGGAAATCGACCGGCACCTGGGCGTGAGCAAGCGCCATCCAGTTGTGCATGCGTTCGAAGCCGTGGGCATGATTTCGTTCGAAGGTCCAGATGTCGCTCGAACTCGAATACAGGATCGCGACCTCTGCCGGCGGCGGCATGGCGGGCACGAGCAAGTCTTCCGCGCCGCCGATCTCGCGGATGGCCTCGGCGTTGTCGCGCCAGTGTTCGGGATGCGCGTACAACGTGCTGCTTTTCCACGGCGGACCGCCTTCGTGCGTTCCCCACGACGGCCCGTAATAAAACGTCTCGAACATCTTCACGCCGCGCCCGGCTTCGCTGGCGACCTTGCATCTCACGTCCCAGCCGGTACGGCCGGCGAACGCGATCAGGTAATGCCCGATCACCTGCCCGTGTTTGCGCGCCGCCGCCCGCATGAGTTCCAGGTTGTAGGACGTGCATTGGTAGCTCGAAGCGAGGTTCGACCAGTCTTCGCCCCAGATGGCGTTTTGCGCGCCGCTGTCGAGCAACTCGAAATAATCCACGCCCTGCATGCAGAGATTGGCGCTATACACGATGCCGTCGCTGAAGTTCACCAGCACGGGGAACTTTCCGCCATAGGCCTCGTGCAGGATGTCATTCTGCAGCTTCATGAACCGGTCGAGCGAGACCGTGCGATATTTCTGCGTGTAGTAATGCAACGCCGGCAAGCGATCGCGGTCGCTTTCATACACCAGCTTGACCGCGTCCCAGGAATCGACCAGCAGATCGGCGGGTTGCTTGCCGAGTTCCTTGATCCACGCGCGGAACTGTTCCTGGTACGCGGAGTCCTTGACGATCATCTGCGTTCGCTGGCCGATTGGTTCGTCCATGAGCATGCAGAAGGCGATGTCCTTGAGAGTCTTGCCCTTTCGCTTGAACTCCTCGGCCCGCGCGGCGGCGGTGGACTTCATTTTGTCCACCAGTGGACGCGAGTAGAGGTATTGGTCTGTCTTCCAAATGCCGCCGCTGAGGTGGTCCTTCTCCTGATTGGAGAAACCGAAATAGCCCAGCGTCTTCCACTCGCGATCGACGACTTCCTGGGCGATGTTGTCGCGGCCCAACCACGTGCTGACCAGGAATGGAAAGACCCGTGGCTTGCGACCGACCGTGGGCCAGTCGTACGAATCGGCGATCTTGCCGGTCTCGGTGGCGAACTCGATATCGGTCTTCAGCCGCGCAACGTTGTCTGCTGTGGAGAGGTTCGGAGGGACGCTGACAATCAGAGTGCTGGGCGCCCGGTCGAATTGAAATTTCCTCACGACGGCTTTCTCGTCCGCCGCCGTGGCGAACTCTACTGTGGCGGCCAGCTTGGGCGCTGGTTCGGTGTATTCGGACTTGGGCGTGATGGCCAGCGAGGCCCCGGACTCCTGATACAACATCGGCGTGATGTTGCACCACGGAGTGCCCTCACCATCAGTGAGTTTGTTTTCGGCGCGCTTGAGTCGAAATCCCGACTGGATGCCATCCTTCGACAGCGCCCAGTGCGAATACCACGGCGCGTGAAAATGGTCGGCAAAGACGTGAATGTAGACCGGCTTCTCGTAGCCGTTGCCCAGCGTCACCCGCAGGAACGTCTGCGGCCCGTAGTCGAGATGGTCGGGCGTCAGCTTCATGTCGGTGGTCAACAGAACGCAATCGACGAGACGCGATCCGGGCTTGGAATTCTCGTTCTGGTACTTGCTCAGTCGAACGACGACGTTCCCTGCAGGCAGGTCGGCGGTGAAATCCTTCCAGGCGAAAACCGCCCGCGGCGCTTTCTCCTGCGATTCGAGATCGAAGTCGTGCCCGGCGATTTCCTTCCCGTCGCGCAACACCGCTAGGCGGAACGGGCCGCGGTCGATTCGTTGCATGTAGAACCGAACCCAGACGTGGTACGGTCCCGCTGTTTCCAGCGTGATCTCCTTGTCGGCGACAGCTTCGTTGGTGCCTTCCGCTCCATCGAGGAGTTTCAGTGCGGACGCTGCCTTGTGCGCACGTGCGGCCCACCCTTGCGGTGTGATGGTGAAGGTCTCGGCCTCAACGAAGACGGTTTGAGCTTGTGCCGTCGCGCACACACTCGCCAACAACGCGGACATTGCCGCGAAGCGGAGTCGGCTCAGGCATCCAAGGTTTCGACGGATGAAAGGAGAGAAACCCTGCGATGATCTCACGGGCCGAAGATTCTGTACCCGTCGTACGTCCACTCTGGCAGCCGGCAGGGAATCGGCTGGATGATCCACCACCTCGACTCATTTTGCCCTTGGTACGGAATGAACTCGACATGCTCGTCCGCAAAATAAAAGTTCAGGCCGGTACCGTCATAGGGCGGGTTGTAGGTTGTGTTGAAAAAGGACTGATCGAGATGTGTCGGCGACGAAGCGGCGATATTGATCCCGTGGGTAAGGAGAAACGTGGTGGACGGACTCCTTACTTCGGACAAGGGGCGACGGACCTTGTCACCGGCCCCGTTGATCAGGGTTCCTGCGGACCCGACCAGGTTGATGTTGCCTTGGATCGAACCAAGCGCCTGGCTGGGGTTCGATTTGCGATAAAAGGAGGGGCAGGCGGTCGGCATGTAGAGCAGATTGCTGGAGACGTACGGGAGCAATAGGTACGCCCACGCGCTCAACGCGCCGCCGTCTGTGCCGGGCAGTTCGCCGTTCGAGTCGATCCGGTACAGTTGCAGGGTCACGCCGACCTGCCGCAGATTGTTCATTCCCGGTCGTTCGCTTCGCCATGGTCCGGGCCCTCTGAAGAGTCGGCAGCAACAGAGCAGCCAACACGGAAATGATCGCCACCACGACCAACAGTTCTATTAAAGTGAAGCCTCGACGGGATTGCTCCCATGCTGACTTCGCCTCATAGACCGAACCGTACGTCGGGTTTTCCCCAATACGGCTCGCCCCTTGGAAT
>Ga0187892_10002211_pt1 | contig 40426 bp, 32 predicted proteins | sample MA1701073metaG_FD_139345 | JGI IMG/M metagenome (GOLD analysis project Ga0187892, IMG submission 139345) | Bio-ooze microbial communities from a basaltic lava cave in the Kipuka Kanohina Cave System on the Island of Hawaii, USA - MA170107-3 metaG ... | reverse complement strand
GCCCTGGACACGCCGCTTCCGCCGAAAGGCGGACGGTCGCAAAGCGACCGGGCTCGCTCCGCGAGCCGCGGCGAGTCCAGGGTCGCGGACGCTGCGACGCAGCGAATGTCGCTGACTTTCCCGGTGCTGATTGAGCGCCCCGAGCATGACCGGGTTTCGGGCCCGCGCCCTGGGCGGGCGGGGTTCCGAGCCCGCCGATACTGTCACGCTCCTTGTCGCGGCCCTGATTCTCGGGTCCGGTTGCCGACAGGTCTGCGCCGGCGTACGCTTTCTGCTTTCCCGTTGCGACCGGGAGCTGGCGCGATCCGGCGCGAACGGCGACCTTACGATGCTTTGGACGCTTCAGACCTATGTCTTTCGCGAGCTGGGCAAGACGTTTCTGCTCACCGCCACCGGGCTGACGGCCGTCATCGCCCTGGGGGGCGGGCTGTTCAACCTCATCGGCGTGGGCGAGATCACGCCGACGCAGCTCGTCCGCCTGATGGCGGTGATCGTTCCCGTGGCGGGGACGCTGACGCTGCCGATCGCTGCACTCTTCAGCGCCACGGCGTCGTATGGGCGGCTGAGCGCCGACAACGAGTTCACCGCCTGCCGCAGCAGCGGCATCAACATCCACACGTTGTTCCTGCCGGCCATCGTGATCAGTGTCGTCTCGGCCGTGCTCACGTTCGCATTCCTGAACTTCGTCATCCCGGGGCTGCTCCGGCACATGAACCTGCTCACGCGGAGGGACCTGCCGGTGCTGGTGGAGCAAGCGTTGCGGTCGCCGCAGCGGCTCGGGTTTAAGAACGACCGCTATCGCGTGTTCGCCGAGCGGCTGGAGCGGCTGGCCATCGATCCGGCCGCGGCCGAGGGCGGCGTGACGGGCGGACTGCAGTTGAGCGGAGTTGCATTCATCGAGATCGACCGCGACGAATGGGTGCGTTTCGGGCTGGCCGAGGCGGTCAACGTCGTGTTCGGCGAGTCCGATGGGCTGCCAACGGTTGCAGCCGACATGGTGAGCATCAGCGGCTACGACCGCCGCGAGGCGAGCTGGTTCGCCGGTGACGAGCAGAACTTGGGGGCCATGAAGGTCCCACGAGATTTTCCGCTCAAGATCAAGTGGCTCGGCCTGGGCGAGCTGCTCCGCGCCCGCCGTCGGCCCGAGCGGCTGCGGCAGTTGCAGCAGGAGACCTCGCGGCTGCGCACCGCGGCGGCCGAAGCGCTGTTCTATCGTTCGGTGGCCGAGCGCGGCGGCGCGCCGCTCGTGCTCGGCGACGGTCGCCTGCGCTACGAGCTCAGCGCCGGGTCGCTGGCCACCGACGCCGAGGACGGGCGGACCACCTTCTACGACGTGACCATCGTCGAAAATCGCGACGGGCGAAGTCGGACGATCAAGGCCGACCGCGCCACGCTCGACTTCGAGCGCGGCGAAGGGGACCCCGATCGCTCCGGCACGCTGGGATTAGCGCTGGACGACCCCCGGGAGCACGGGCCGCCGCCGCCTTCAACGGTGGCCATCAATGTCTTCGACCATGTCAGTATGACGGATCCGGACAATCCCGCTCGCACGATCCAACGTCATCACGAGCAGCTCGATCCTGTCCCCGCGCCGCGCGAGTTTGTGGCCGCCGCCGAGCGGCTGGACGACGCCACGCTGTTCGATCCGACTCGGGAATCGGTGCCGGGCGAGCGGTTCGCCCGCCGGCGCGACAAGCTGATCGCCGTCCGCGCCGCAGCCATCCGCGAAATCACCAGCGTCTTGCACCAGCGGGCCACGCTGAGCGTCAGTGTGCTCGTTCTGGTCATCCTGGGCGCGGCGCTGGGGATCCACCTGCGCGGCGCGCACGTGCTCGTGGCATTCTTGATCAGCTTCGTTCCGGCCGTGTTTGTGCTGGTCACGATCATTACGGGCAAGCGGCTTACCGAGAATCCGGACATCGCCACGCTGGGCCTGGGTGTGATGTGGTCGGGCATCGCCACGGTCACGCTCCTGGACGTGTGGGTTCTGGCGCGCGTGTTACGACGATGAGCACGATCGACCGCTACATTCTGCGCATGCTGGCGATGAACTACGTCATCGCGCTGGTCGTGCTCATCAGCCTGTATCTGGTGCTGGACCTGTTCTTCAACATCGACGAGTTCACCGAGCAGGGCAGCAGCGCCGGGCAAACGCTGCAGAACCTGGGCGCCTATTACGGCGCCTACGTGTTCCTCTATTTCTCGCAGATATCGGGCATCATCACTTTGTTTGCCGGCATGGTGACATTGGCGCGGATGCGGCGGCTCAACGAGCTGACGGCGCTGGCGTCGTCGGGCGTCAGCCTGCACCGCGTGACGGCCATCGTGCTCTTGTTCGGCGTGGTGACGACCGCCGGTTTGTGGTGGATCAACGCCGAGCAGATCATCCCGTCGATCGCCAGCAAGCTTGCCCGGCGGCGCGACGATCCGGGCGGGCAGCGGGCCTACGGCGTGTCGTTCCTGCACGATCGGGAAGGCGCGTTACTCAGTGCCCAGGAATACCACCCTGATCGCGCCCGGCTGCGGCGGTTGCTGGTGTTGCACCGCGATGCCCACGGCGAGTTTGACGCCTTCGTCGAGGCGGAGGAAGCTGAGTGGAAGCCGATTGCCGGCCACCCGCTGGGCGGCCTGTGGCGCCTGTATCGCGGGCAGTTGCGAATGCGAAACGAGCCGCCGGGCGCGTTCGGGCCGGCCGAGAACGCTCCACCCAAGCCGGTGAGCGCCTACGAGAGCGATCTTGACCCCGCGGCCATCCAGCTTCGCCAATCGGCCCAGTGGATCCGATATCTCAGCTCGCGGCAGCTCTCCGAACTGGCCGCCCGCTCGCCGGCCGACGCGGCCGAGATCCAGCAGGTCAAGCATGCCCGCTTCACCACGCCGCTGATCAATCTTGTGCTGCTGCTGCTGGGCGTGCCGTGCTTCCTGAACCGCGCGCCCGGCAACATCCTGCGCGACGGAGCCAAGTGCCTGGCTATCTGCGGCTTCTGCTTCGTATTCGCCTTCGCGTGCCAACACATGCTCCGCACCACCGGCGGTGGAGTCCCCTGGCCGGCCTGGCTGCCCATCATGGTCTTCGCCCCCGTCGCGATCGTCATGCTAGATCGCGTCCGTACCTGACTTCCCACAGCCACGCCCGCATCCGCGGCAAAATGGCGTCTGCGCCCGACAGTCAGCGCCGGTGTGCGCGCGACGGTCGTCAGCGACTCAGCGTTCCGAAACTGCGTTGCCAGTCGAGGTACTTCGGGATGCCGCCGGTCAACGGCGTCTGCGGGGCGTAGCCGAGCAGGTCGCGGGCCTTGGAGATGTCGGCTACGTAGCGCGTGACTTCGCCCGAGCGCGTGGGCTCGTAGGTGACGCGCGGCGTCTTGCGCAGGCCCAAACCGATGAGATTCACCAAGTCGACCAGCGTGTTGCCCTGACCGTAGGCCAGGTTGATGGTCTGGTCCATCACGCGCCGCGCGGCCAGTGCGTCTACGGCGGCCACGACGCCGGCGCAGCAGTCGTCGACGTACGTGAAGTCGAGCACCTTTTCGCGGCCGAACACGACGATCGGCTCGTCAGCGGCGATCTTGCGGACGAACAGCGGGATGACGCGCTCCATCCGCTCCAGGTCGTTGTCGTAGCGCCCGTAGACGTTGCTGAACCGGAACACCAGATAGGGCAACTCGTAGCATCGGGCGTACGAGTAGATGAACGCCTCGCCGCTGACCTTGCTGGCCGAGTACGGGCTCTCGGCCACGACGAAGTCGGCCAGCGACTCGTCGGTGATGTGATGCTGGATGTCACCGTACACTTCGCGCGAGCTGCTGAAAATGATGGGCGTGGCCTGCCGCCGGCAATACTCCAGCGCCGTGAACAGCATCTGCACGTTTTCCATGGCCCGTTCGGGATACTCGACCAGCTCGAAGACCTTGGCGTAGGCCGCGAAGTGCAGGACGAGGTCAAACTTCGGCGTCGTCGGCAGGTCCTCGACCCGAGCCTGGGCCAGGTTGAGCGGCAGGGTCTTGATCCGGTCCGTCCAGGTGTTCTCGCGCCGGTCGATGCCAACCACCGTGTCACCACGGTCCAACAATGCCAGGCCAACGTTGGTTCCAATCTGGCCGCTTGATCCGGTAATGAGGATATTCATGCAGAGGGTTCGGAGGTTAGGGTTCAGGGTTTAGGGTTTAGTGTTTAGGGTTCAGGGTTTAGGGTGGCATGGGCAAGCAGCCTTATCGCTTGCCCGTGCGCTAGCTCAGGTGTTCTCTGCTCCAACACACATGGCCTCTTCGATCCGGCCGCACACCAGGTGGTACGCGAGCTGGTGAGCTTCCTGGAGCCGATCACTGCACGTGTGGTCCGCGCAGAAACACAGCGTACAGAGCTGGTTCAACTCACCGCCCGAGCGGCCAGTAAAGCCAATGATCGTCGCGCCCTTCCGACGGGCAGCCTGAACAGCTCGAATGACGTTTGGCGAATTGCCTGAACAACTCAACGCCCACAGGCAATCGTCGGGGCCGACGTGGGCCTCCACTTGGCGCTCGAAGAAAAACCCGGCCCCGAAGTCATTGCAGACGGCGGTCAGAATCGACGTGTCGGTGGTCAGCGCGATGGCCGGCAGGGCCGCGCGGTCGGCCAGCTTGAAGCGGCCGACCAGCTCGGCGGCGATGTGCTGGGCGTCGGCCGCGCTGCCGCCGTTGCCGATCAGATAGAGCTTGCCGCCGCCGCGGAAGACGGCCACGATCGCGTCGGCGATTCGATCGAGGAGGCCAAGCTGCCCGCGCAGCGCGGCGACGACGGCCAGATGCTCGTCGATGTGGGCGTGCATCGCCGCTATGTGTGCGGCCGGTCCGGCCGGCGTGGTTGCCATCATCGCGGTGACCATTATGTGCCAACGTCGCGGCTGCTTCCAGCGGCCTGTAGCGGTCCACGGCCGGATCGGGTGTCCGCGGCAGCGGGCGGAGACGACCGCACCACAACGCAGCAGCGGGCGGGGACGCCCGCGCTCCAAATCCGTGCCTGAACTGTTCGGCCAGCAATCCCGCAAACGGCCGAATGCGGATAGACTATCCTTGGAGCGGTGCCGCGGCGCGACAGGCCGTGCGGCCGCTAACTGGGAGACCCGACGATGGCCAGCGAAACCCGAACCGAGAAGGACAGCATGGGTGAGATGACCGTACCGGCGAGCGCCTACTGGGGCGCACAGACGCAACGGGCGGTCGAGAACTTCCCGATCAGCGGCTACCTGTTCGGCAGGCGATTCATCCGGGCCATGGGACTGATCAAGCAGGCCGCGGCGAAGGTGAATCTGGGCCTAGGCATCCTGGACGCCAAGTTGGCCGACCTGATCGGCCGCGCGGCGCAGGAGGTCATTGACGGCAAGCTCGATGCGCAGTTTGTGCTCGACATCTATCAGACCGGCTCGGGCACCAGCAGCAACATGAACGCCAACGAGGTGATCTCGAACCGGGCCATCGAGCTGGCGGGCGGGAAGATCGGCTCGCGCACGCCGGTGCACCCGAACGATCACGTGAACATGGGCCAATCGTCGAACGACGTGATCCCGACGGCCATACACGTCAGCGCGGCCGAGGCGCTTCAGCACGATCTGATCCCGGCGCTCGAGCACCTGGCCCATGCACTGGAGAAGAAGGCGGCCGCGTTCGATGCGATCGTGAAGATCGGCCGCACGCATCTGCAGGACGCCACACCGATCCGGCTGGGGCAGGAGTTCAGCGGCTACGCGGCCCAGGCGCGGTTGTCGGTGATGCGGGCGACCAAGGCCGTCCGGGCGCTGCGCGAACTGCCGATCGGCGGGACGGCCGTCGGCACGGGGCTCAATGCACATCCGGAGTTTGGAGCGCGGATGGCCGCGGCGCTCTCGGAGAAGACCGGCATCGAATTCGTCGAAGCCGCCAACCACTTCGAGGCCCAGGCGGCCAAGGACGCGGTGTGCGAGGTTTCGGGCTTCGTTCGCACCATCGCCGTGAGCCTGACCAAGATCGCCAACGACATCCGCTTCCTGGCCAGCGGGCCGCGCTGCGGCGTGGGCGAGATCACCATTCCCGAGACCCAGCCCGGCTCGAGCATCATGCCCGGCAAGGTTAATCCGGTCATGTGCGAGATGGTCCTGCAGGTAGCGGCACAGGTGATCGGCAACGACACGGCCGTGACGATCGGGGCGCGCGACAGCCTGTTCGAGCTGAACGTGATGATGCCGGTCATGGCCCATAATGTGCTGGAGTCGGTCCGCATCCTGTCGAGCGCGGCGCGGGTGTTTACGGACCGCTGCGTGAGCGGGATCGAGGCCAACGCCGCCCACTGCACTGAAATGGTTGAGAAGTCGCTGGCCATGTGCACGTCGCTGGCGCCGGTTATCGGCTACGACAAAGCAGCCGCCATCGCCAAGGCCGCGTTCTCGAGTGGCAAGACGGTCCGCGAGGTCGCGGCCGAGACGAGCGGACTCTCGAAGTCGGATCTGGACCATCTGCTGGATCCGCGTTCGATGACGGCCCCGAGTGCCGATCGCGTCGGCTCGGGCGGGGGATGATCGCGAGCTCGACTGCGCGGAGCCTGCGCGACGACCCTTCGCGATCTCGACTCGCTGCCTTTTCGGACGCGGCTCGAGTGATCATTGGTTGACAACGTTGCGGTAGCTCACTCAAATCCATACCAAAGTCGAAGGCCGCGGACCGTTCGCGTTCGCGATGCTTGACGGTGTGTGCGGAAACACAAGAAGGAGACAGGCGTGTTACGACACTCTTGGTTGGCGGCGTTGGTGCTCGTGCTGATGGGTGGCTGCAACGCAGGAGGCGGCGGCGGTGGCGGCGGCGGAACGGCCGGCCCGCGCGATGACGTGACGCCGGCCATCCGAACGGCTTGCGTCGGGAACTTCCAGAACGAGGGGCAACTGGCTGCCTATGTAGCCCGCGTTGTCATTGCGCGCAACAGCGGTGTGTCTTACGAGCAGCAGCTCTTGGCCGATCAGAATGCCTGCGCGAACCCGGGCACGCCGGCGAACTGTCTCGGTTGTGTAACGGAAGTCAACCAGTCGGTGTACGGACGCTGAGCTGGATGTACCGCGGCCCAACGCCGAGCGGCCTCAGGCCATCGCGACCGGTTCCGCGGGCTGCGGGCGGGCGGCGCCTCGGCCGGACTCTCGCAGCCGGGCCCTAAAGCGCATTTTCATGTCGAGTAAGCCGAGCAGACCCGCTTCGGCGTCGCGGCGCACGAGGTGCGGAGCGACGAACGGCCGGTAGCCGGTCAGTTCCTCCGATTGCTCGATCCACTGGCGGGTAACCGTTGTCCCGTCGCATCTCGACTTTCGCGCCCGCGCCGCGATCTGGGCCAGCGGTGTGAGCGCCCAGCGCTCCACCAGCAATGCGGCCGTATCCACGCCAACGGCTTCAAACGGCCGATCGAGGCTGGCCAGCCGCAGGTTCTGCGGCGCGTGGACCTGATCTGTCTGGCGATCGCGCAGCCAGAACGCCCAACGGATCGTGCCGTCAATGAGCGTGCGCGTCATGGCCGACACGATGGGCTGGGCGACGCCGGCCAAGATGGGCAGCGTGTCAGAGTCGGGAACCACGTCAGCTTCGAGCAGCAGGATGTGCGTGGCGTCGGTTTCGCGCACGATTGGATCGGAATCGAGCGCCAAGAGCAGGCTGCCGGGCGGCCCTGCGGCGCCCGGATCGATCGTGTGAATGCGGACGCGCCGCGGCCAGCGCGCTGACCAGTCCTGCAAGACGCCCGCCACGGGACTCTTCAGCCAGCCGCCGGGTGCACCCGCAACCACCAGCGTCTGCGGAACGTCATCGGGAAGCACAGGCCGCCATAACGGCTGGGGCGGGTCGTCGCTGAAGAGGCTGTCCAAATGCGTGAGGTCGACGTCCTTGAGATGGTCGCACATCACGCCGGGATGCGCGGTGAGTCGAAAGCCGTGGCGGCGGGCCTTGCGGAAGAAGTAGACGTCCTCGCCCAGACGGGCGCCGGGCTCGTCGCCGACGAAACGAAACCAGGGGGCGTCTATCGCTTCGAGCACGCGCCGCTCGATCAGGCAGCATGACATGCCGGAGGCGTCGCACTCGAACGGTTGGTCGGGAAACTCGTCCGGGTCCAGCACCACGTAGCGGAGCGACGCGTCGTGCAGGTCGACCACCTGCCCGCGGCGGCGCTCGTCCTGGAGCACCATGAGGTTGGTCGTGACGCCGAAGGCAGGTGTCGGGCTGTTCACGTCGTGTCGGCGCATCAGGATCGGCGTTGGGCCGCAGGTCAGCGGCGCGCGGGCGGCGAGCAGCAGTTCGAGCCCGTCGACGGGAACGATCGTGTCGTTGTCAATGAACAGCAGGTGCGTCCAGTCCGACTCGGCCAGGAAGCGCCGCACCAGCCCGTTGCGACAGCGGTCGTGCGGCACATCTTGATTCCACCACAGTTCGACCTCGGCCTGCGGCGTGGCGGCGATCATCTCGCGGACGGACTCGAGCGTGCGCGCGTGGATTCGGCCGTCGGTGGGAATGGCGACAACAACGCGCGGCGGGCGATCGGACCGGCCGAGCGTACGATGTTGGCTGCTCTGGCGCCTCTCGGTAGTCATGCAGCGCTTATCGACGGCTGGCCGTTGACGAGCGCAATCGAACTTGGGACCGATAACCGCGCTTGTCAAATGCCGCCCGATGGCAGCGGGGCGCAGACTTCCTTGAGCGCTTCGAGCATGTTCAGCGGCTGGTCGGCGTGGTGGCAGGCGACCACGTGCGCGGGCGAGAGGCCGGCCTTGGTCTTGAGCTGCGGCAGGTCGCGGCGGCAGATGTCGGTGGCGAACGGGCAGCGCGGGTGGAAGGCGCAGCCGCTGGGCGGATTGACCGGGCTGGGCACCTCGCCGGCCAGCACGATGCGCTCCTTGCGGCGGGTCGGGTCGGGCTCGGGGGCGGAGGCCAGCAACGCCTGCGTGTAGGGGTGGCGCGGCTGGGCGTACAGCTGGTCGGCCGGGGCGCTCTCGACGATTTTTCCCAGGTACATGACCGCCACGTCGTGGCTGAAGTGCTCGACCACGGCCAGGTTGTGGGCGATGAACAGATACGACAGGCCCATCTCTTTCTGCAGGTCGTCGAGCAGGTTGAGGATCTGCGACTGGATCGACACGTCCAGGGCGCTGACCGGCTCGTCGCAGACGATGAACTTCGGGTTGAGCGCCAGTGCCCGGGCGATGCCGATGCGCTGCCGCTGCCCGCCGGAGAACTCGTGCGGATAGCGCGACATGTGGCCGGCCGATAAGCCGACCCGCTCCAGAAGCTGGGCCACGCGCTCGCGGCGGGCCTGCCCCTTGGCGATGCCGTGCACGGTCATGGCCTCGCCGACAATGTTACCCACGGTCATGCGCGGGTTGAGGCTGCCGACGGGATCCTGAAAGATGATCTGCATCTGCGGTCGAAGTGCGCGCAGCTCGCGGCGATCGAGCCGGAACACGTCGATGCCGTCGAACAGCATGCCGCCGCCGGTGGCCGGGATCAGCCGCAGGATCGTGCGGCCGACGGTGGTCTTACCGCAGCCGCTCTCGCCCACCAGGCCAAGCGTCTTGCCGCGCCGCACGTCGAAGTTCACACCGTCGACGGCCTTGACGTGTTTGGTCACCCGCCCGAACAGCCCCTTGCGGACCGGAAACCAGGTCTTCAGCTCGCGCACCTTGACCAGTGCGTCGTGGTTGTTCGTCGGGCGCGCTGGAGCGTCGATCGGCATCGGGTGCTCACATCATCGGGCCGCGGTCTCCAGTGCCGGCCTTCCAAGTGACGACTCCCGCGAGCGTCACATGCGCAACCAGCAGCGCGACGCTGACCATCCAAGACAGCGGGCGACGCGGTCTGGGGACGTATCGGATGGACCTGAACTGCGCGACGAGCCCGCCGCCCGCGCAGAGCGCTCCAGGCACCGCGAGGCGGAGCGCTTCGATCAACAAGCGCTCCCTGGACAGTGCGTCGATCGTCGCAGCGCGAGCGCTCAGAACGAACAGCGCCAACACTAGGAAGAGCCCGCCAAAGACGAGCGCGAGCGGGACATGAACGCCGCTCAAACCCGACTTCGCCGGTTCGTCGGCGACCCCAAGGGCGCGCTCGATTGCGCCCTCGACGTGCCGGGCTTCATCCGCGCTGCCGAGCCCGCCAACCAGACGGATGCGACCGCCGTCGTGCAACTCCGCTTGCACATCGTAGCCGTTCTCGTATCCGCCCGCAGGGCCGAGCGGATACTCGGTCCAGAAGACCTGCCGAACTTGGTCGCAACCAATCCGGGATCCAAACCATGGTAACGGCCAATAGAGAATGGCGAGCCGACCACCCGAAACTTCGACGATCGCGCGATTGAGCAGCCGTGTGAGAACGACATAGAACCAGCCAACCGCCAGAACCGGCAGGACCACCTGCCAAACCATGCCGAGCGCCGCTAATCGGTCGAGCAGGCTGACGCGCAAGTCGGGACTCACGGATTCGCTGATCCAGTCCGCCAGGAAGATGATCGAACCGAGCATCGTCAGGCAGGCGAGCAGCGTTGCGACTGGACCGGGCTGGCGCCGGCACCGAATGCGCGAGCGATGGCGCGCCTCCTCGATCCGCACGCTGGGATGCGGTCGTTCGACGGACGGAAACTCGCACGGCTCCGTGGCGAGTCGCGGGTCGGGCGGCGGCTGTGGCTGCGTAGCGCCGGACCGCTCAAAGTCGCCGCAGTAGGGGCAGGTGTCCCGGCCGGTCGGAATTCGGCCGCGGCAGCGCGCGCAGCGGAGTATTCTTGGCTTGGTCGACATCACTTTACGTCAGCATACCGCGCCGCAGAACTACGATACACGCGACGCTACTGGTGCCCCAGCGGAAGTTTCCTAATTAAGTCAGCGAAATGTGCGCAAACCTCGATGGGAGCGGAGGTTACGCGCTGTGCGGGTGCATTACCCCCCGCGGTGGATTGCCAGCGGGACGCCCATGTATCAATACGCCGACCGACAGATTCGCGTGCACGCCTTCGACAGCGAGTTGGCCCTGATGCCGGTGGGGGTGCTGCGGCAACGGCTCAGCCGGGCGAGGATCGACCTGCCGACCCACGCTTTGCTGGACAGGCTCAGCAAGATGCTGGAAACCGTGGTGGTCTATCCGGCCGCGCACGCGCCGGCGCCCCCGCTTGTGGCCATCCGCCTGTCGCGCCTCGACGTCCCGAAGACAGCCATCGATACCGGCGTGTGACGTCGGACGCTCACGGCGCGGCGCTGAGTCGGCTGCTGTCGCCCAAGAAGGTGCATGACGCGGCGCAGAAGGCCAGCGAGTGTCTCGATCAGCGGCGGGCGGGTCAATCACCCGCAGCGCGCTCGCCCCAAGACACGCAAGACCTGCCGCCGTTATCGCCGGCTCTGGGCAATCACATCCAAAACCGGCGAAGCCCTGCCTCCACAATCTCCGCGTGATGAGCGCTTTACCCGGGTTCAGCCGTCCGCTACGGTCGTGCGTGAGAAATGCGACGGCGGCGACGTGTGCGCTGCCGGCGTTGGTCGAGTCATAGCGTGAGCATGCTGTCAGACCATAACACAGTTCGCTTACGAATGGTCGGCGTGCGCAAGGCGTTCGGGGCGACGGTGGCGCTGGGGGGTGTCGATCTGGAGGTGCGCGCGGGCGAGGTTCATGCCATTGTGGGTGAGAATGGGGCGGGCAAGAGCACGCTCATGCGCGTCTTGGCGGGTGCGCTGGCGCCGGATGCCGGGCGGATGTGGCTCGATGGCCAGCCGTATCGGCCGCGCGATCCGGCCGACGGGCGGCGGGCCGGCGTCGCGATGATCTATCAGGAGCTTTCGCTGGCACCGCACCTGTCGGTGGCCGAGAACATTCTGTTGGGCATGGAGCCGATGCTCGGACCATTCGTGCGGCGCGGCGCGCTGCGGCGGCGGGCGGCCGAGGCCATCCGGCAGGTGGGCCATCCCGACATCCCGCTAGACGCCCGCGTGCCGAGCCTGTCGATCGCCGAGCAGCAGCTCGTCGAGGTGGCCCGCTCGGTGGCGATCGGCTGCCGCGTGCTGGTGCTCGATGAGCCGACCAGCAGCCTGCCGCAGGAAGACGTCGAGAAGCTGTTCGCACTCGTTCGCCGGCTCAAGACCGAAGGCACGGCCATCGTCTACATCTCGCACTTCCTCGACGAAGTGCGGCAGATCAGCGACCGCTACACCGTGCTGCGCGACGGGCTGACTGTGGGCGGCGGCCCCACCGCTGAGGCCAGCCTCGATCAGATCGTGGCCCAGATGGTCGGCCGGCAGGTCAGCGAGCTGTACCCGCGCTCGACGCGCACGCCCGGCCAGGCGGTGCTCGAGCTGGCCGACTTGGCTGGCGTTAGTCTGCCTCGCAGCGCGTCGCTGACGCTCCATCGCGGCGAAGTGCTGGGCATCGCGGGCATCATCGGTGCCGGGCGGACCGAGCTTGTCCGGACGATCTTCGGCCTGGACCGCGTTCGCTCCGGAAAACTGCGAGTCGGCGCTCATGTCGGACCGGCCTCACCGGCGCGGCGCTGGGCACAGGGCATCGGGCTGGTTAGCGAGGACCGGAAGCACGAAGGGCTGGCCGTCAATCTGAGCATTGCCGACAATCTCACGTTGGCACGGCTGAATTGCCTGGGGCCGGCGGGCCTGGTCAGGCCGCGCCGGCAGGACCGGGCGGCCAGCCGCTGGATCGACCGGATGGCGATCCGGTGCCGCTCGCCACGGCAGCGCGTTGGTGATCTTTCCGGCGGAAATCAGCAGAAGGTGGCCATCGCCCGGCTGCTGCACGCCGACGTAGACGTGCTGCTGCTCGACGAGCCGACGCGCGGCATCGACGTCGGCTCCAAGGCGCAGATTTACCAGTTGATCGACGGATTGGCAGCGGGCGATCCCACCGTCGGGCGAGAGCCGCGGGCCGTGCTGATCGTCAGCAGCTATCTTCCCGAACTGCTGGGCGTGTGCGACCGCATCGCCGTCATGTGCCGCGGCCAGCTCGTGCAGACCTACGACGCACGGCGAGTCGACGAGCGCCGCCTGATGGCCGACGCGACCGGAAGCATGTAGCTCATCACGTGGAGACACGGGCGGCGCTGACGCGAATGTTGACGCGGCAGGGCGCGTCGCGAGCGCTGAACGATCGCAGCCGCGCGACGTGTGCACGGGCATGAAAGCACCGATGTTCAAGACGCTCCGCACCCGCCTCGGACCGCTGCTCGGACTCATCTGCATCTGGCTGCTGTTCGCTGCGCTCAAAGGCGAGTCGTTCTACCGCTGGGACAACCAGCGGCTGATGCTGCTGCAGACGGCCGTGGTCGGCACCGCCGCGGTCGGTGCGACGATGATCATTATTTCGGGCGGCATCGATCTGTCGGTCGGATCGTCGATCGCGCTAGGAACGGTGGTCATCGCGCTCCTGTTGCGCGCCGGGCACTCGCCCCTGCTGGCCGCCGGCGGAGGCGTCGTGGCCGCGCTGATCTGCGGCGTGCTGATCGGCTCGCTGGTCATTGGCCACGTCGGCCGTGTCGCGTCGCTGGCGGTGGCCGGGCTCACCGCCGTGTGGAGCTGGCCGCGCGCGGCGCCAATCGCCTCGATTGGAGCGGGCCTCGCGGCCGGCGGCGCCGTGCTGGTTGCGACTCACTTCACGCTCAAGCGCGTCGCGTTGGCCCCGTTCATCGTCACGCTCGGCATGTGGGGGGCGCTGCGGGGCACGGCGAAGGGCCTGGCCGACAACCAGGCCGTCTATCCCGATCAACCGACGTGGCTGGCCGACCTGATGACCGTGTCCCAATCCGGCATCGGTCGCATCTTGCCGCCGGGCGTGTGGATCCTGCTTGGGCTGGCCGTGCTGGTCGGCGGTGTCCTGCGCTACACCCGATTCGGCCGGCACGTGTTTGCCATCGGCTCGAACGAGCAGACGGCGCGGCTGTGTGGCGTGCCGGTCGAGCGCACTAGGCTGCTGGTCTACGTCTTCGGCGTTGGCTGCGCTGGCATCGCCTCGTGTCTGCAATTCTCGTACCTGTCCATGGGCGACCCGACGACGGCCGACGGCTACGAGCTGAAGGTGATCGCATCGGTCGTGATCGGCGGCGCCAGCCTGGCCGGCGGCGAAGGTGGCGTGCTGGGGACATTGGTCGGTGCGCTGATTATGACCGTGGTCGACAACGGCTGTACCAAGCTCGAGCTCGATAATTGGGTGCAGGAAATCGTCACGGGCGCCATCATCATCACAGCCGTGGTGGTCGATCGCGTCCGCCATCGCCGTGAAACCTAGCGAGGCTGCGCCTCCGTACCACGAGTCATGTGCCGGGTCCGGCGGCCCCCAAGGGGACCTCGGTTGTAGTCACGGGGGCGGACCCCGGCAGGAGTCAAACCCGTGGAGCGCGACTCCCAATCAAACCACATCAGCCCCGGAAGGGACCCCGGAGGGAGGGCGGCGACGCTCCCCTCATCGGGTCTGACGTCGACTCGCCATCCCTCCTTCGCCCCGCTGGGACGAACGCAACCCGAAGAACGTGACTCATTCGCAACAGGTTCGCCCACCCACGGAGTCTAGAAGCTCGTCCACCCGGCGTGCAGAGTCGAGTTACGCGCCTCGCTGCAAGAGCGAGCGAAGGAGCGAGCGCGCAACGCGACTGGCTCGTTCTTGTGGCGTTGCCGACCGCGACGTTTAGCCGCTACCCCGCCGCAGGCGGGGTGCGCGCCAACTCAGCCCCGGACCATCGCCTCGGGGGATCGACGTGCCGCGTCTTCCCTGGGGGCGGGGGTTGACAGGCCGACCGCGCGCTATTCTACTACTAGAATATGAAAGCGCTGACCGACGCCGAGCGGCTGCTGCTGGGGCTGGTGGCCGAGATGCCGCGGCATGGCTATGAGCTCGACCAGGTGATCGAGCAGCGCGGCATGCGCCAATGGACGCAGATCGGCTTTTCGTCGATCTACTTCGTGCTCGGCAAGCTACAGGCGCTGGGGCTGGTGGCGGCCAAGAAGCCCTCGGCTCGCGGCATCCCGGCGCGCCGGGATCATCGCGTCGCGACGGTGGTGCGTGGCGGAATGCCGCAGATCAAGGGCACGAAGGCCCGGAAGGTCTACTCGGTAACGCCGGCCGGGCGGCGGGCCTTGGCGGCCCAGACGGCCGCGGCGCTGTGCGAGCTTCGGCCGGCATACTCGTCGGTCTTGCTGGGGATGATCAACTGGTCCGTGCTGCAGCGCGAGCCGGCGCTGCGGGCGCTGCGGGCGCGGAGCGCGGCGATCGAGAAGGAGCTGGAGCGACTGGCCGCCATTCAGATCGAGCAGCAGCCGCTGCCGGACCATGTGGAGGCATTGTTCGAATACTCGCTCGGCCAGTTGCGCGCCGAGGCGGAATGGGTCGCGCGCACACTCGCGTACATGAGCAGCAAACCGTGGCTCGATTGAGGGAACGAAGATGAAAGAGTCAGACCTGATGCCCAGACTGAAGGAGCTGTACCTGCCGCCGGCCGACGACTTCGTCCTGGTGGACGTGCCTGAGATGCGCTACATCATGATCGACGGGCACGGCGCCGCGAATCGCACGGCACTCGACCACGCCGTGAAATGGCTGTTCGCGGCGATCTATCCCGTCAAGCGCATCGCTCGGCAGCGCATGGGCAAGAACTTCGTCGAGCCCCCGCTGGAAGGCCTGTGGTGGGCGGACGACGTGCAGGACTTCATCCGTGCTGGTGCGCGAATCCCATCTCGCACCGCGCCCGAGGCTGGTGCGAGAATCCCGTCTCGCACCCGCGCCGGCTCGCGCGGGATGGGAATCCCGCCGCAGCGCGTGCGAGATGGGAATCTCGCACGAGCGGCCGATATCGCACGAGCGGCGAATCTCGCACGAGCGAAGCTTAGTTGGCGGATGATGATCGTCTATGAGCCGGATTGGCTGACCGCCGACATGTTTGCTGACGGCGTCTGTGCAGCTAAGGCACGGCTGGGCGAGCCGCCCGACGGCCTGCGGCTCGAAAGCTATCGGGAAGGCCTCAGCGCGCAGATCCTTCATGTCGGCGATCCCACGGCTGAAGCCGCGACCATCGCCCGGCTGCACCAGGAGTTCCTGCCGGCGCAGAATCTGATTCCCAACGGCCACCACCACGAGATCTACCTGACCGACCCGAACCGCGTGGCGCCCGAGAAGATGAAGACGGTACTGCGCCAGCCCGTGCGGCGATCACGCTAAGAGGCGCGGGAGAGGACCGCTGCTGCCCGCTTGACGGATTGTGGCGGGCCCTTGGCATGTCGCCCGGCTAGCTCGCGCGGGATGAGAATCCTGCCGGAGTGCGTGCGAGATGGGAATCTCGCACGAGCGGAGGGATGGGAATCCTGCCGGAGTGCGTGCGAGATGGGAATCTCGCACGAGCGGAGAATCTCGCACGAGCGGAGGATCTCGCACGAGCGGAGGATCTCGCGCGAGCGGAGGATCTCGCACGAGCGGAGCTTCGCGCACGAACGAAGCGGTCACAATTGGGGTTGGTATGGCAGGTACGGCGCAGCGTTCGTCGCCTGGCATGGACAAGCAAAGGCCCGCGTTGTTATGCCGCCCGAGGAGTCGGCCCCGCTTCTTGAGCTGTACCCACTGCGGCGCTGCTGTTGCCGCGCGCGTGGCCGCCGCCGTGCGCAGCGCTTTGACCGCTTCCGACGTGCGGTCTAGTCTTACGGTATGGCGGTCCAAACATCGCGGCTGGATCCAGCGCCGCCGCTCGCACACGGGTATCGCGGCCACGGATGGGGTCCGCTCGTTCGGCGCGTGGCGTGCGGATCGAGCCGGGCGCGGTGGTTGGCCGGCGGCGTGGCGCTGGCGGCGTTTGGCGTGCTTGGCTTGGCGGCGGTCTTGCGGCCGGATCCGACGGGCTTTGGTACGCATCGCCAGCTAGGCCTGCCGGGCTGCACGTTCCTGCTGCGGACCGGCTACCCCTGCCCCACCTGCGGCATGACCACCGCTTTCGCCCACGCCTCGCGCGGCCATTGGCTGACGGCACTGCGCGGCCAGCCGATGGGCTTCCTCATGTGGCTGGCCTGCCTGGGAACGGGCATCGGCGGTGTCAGCGCCGTCGCCACGGGCCGTACGTGGACGCTCAACTGGTTCCGCGTCAGCCCCGGATGGCTGGTCGCCGTCTTGGTGGGCTTGCTTTTGCTGTCCTGGGCGTACACAATTCTGACCGTCGTATTACCTGCCCGTTGAGCGGGGTCCTCGATCGGTCCACCCGCTGCGGCCGACCTGAGGTCCCGATGATCGTCCGGGAGTGAACCATGCGGATGCGATGGCGCGTCATCTTCGCTGCAGCCGCCGCCACGGCCGCGGCCGGCTGCAACCTGTTCACGCCGCTCTTCTTCTTCGGCGAGCACAAACGCAGAGTGCCGGCCGAGTTCTCCAAGCTGGCCGGCCAGAACGTGCTCATTCTCGTGTGGGCCCAGCCCGAGACGCTGTTCGACTATCCGCACGTGCGGCTGGAGACATCGATCTATCTGCGCGACAAGCTCGACGCCGAGCTGCGGACGCGAAAGACGCAGGTCGATTTCGTCGATCCGGCCCGCGTCGAGGACTACCTTCAGCGTTCGCTGGAGGCCTCGGCCGATCCGGAGGCCGTCGGGCGGCGGTTCGATGCCAGCATGGTGATCTACATCGAGCTGCTCGAGTTTCAGATTCGCGACCCGGATGCGCCGGACTTCCTGCGCGGCCAGGCCCACGCCTCGGTGGCCGTCTACGATCTGACGGCCGCGGCCGATGAGACCAAGCGCTACGAGCTGGCCCCCGTGACGGCCCGCTACCCCGAGAACCAGCCGCTGATGATCAACCCGACCGCCACGCGACACGTGCACGAGGGGTTGTACGTCACGTTCGCCGAGCTGGTTGCCCGAAAGTTCTACGACTATGAAGAGAACCTCGAAGACGTCGATCGCCCGAAGTAGGACGTGGCATGGTCTTCCAGACCATGAACCGTCGCACGGGCTTCCAGCCCGTGCATGGTTGCAGTTGGCCGTGCTCCTATTCCTTTCCGGCTGCGGGGCCGGTTGGGGCGCTCTGGCGGTCAACCTGGGCGCCGTCAAACCGGGCATGGTTCCGGCCGAGTTCAAGCTGACGCAGACCGGCCCGGTGCTCGTACTGGTCGACGACGACGACGAACTGATGGACGTGCCCGAGGCCCGCTCCATGCTGGCCCGCCAACTGACGACCGAACTCGTATCTAACAAGGCCATCAGCCGCCCGGTTCGTCCCGAGGTGGTCGAGGAACTGCGCAAGAGCCATCGTGACCTGGACCAGCGCGGCTGCCGCGAGGTGGGCTGCCTGGCCGAGGCCGAGCAGGTGATCTGGTTGCGGGTGCGCGACTTCTACGCCGGTGAGCAATCGAGCGACCGAGGCGAATCGGCGCGGATCACGGTCTCGATCAAGGTCATCAACGCCATGGAGAACCACGAGAAGTCCAAGGTTCGTCTGTGGCCGACGACCTACGAGGGCCATTCGCTGACGGTTGAGCTGAGCGTCGGCGAGGCCGGCCGGGCCGGCACGCGCGACAACATCACCCGCGTCCTGTGCGACAAGACGGCGGCCACGATCGCCAAGCTCTTCTACGAACATCCGATGGACGAATTCGCGCTCAAGTAACGCGAATGGCCTGTGTCGCGCACATCTTCGACCTAACCGCGGGTTGGCCGCAGCGAGTTGCGGCACGTGAGGTTTTTGAGAGGCTTCCGGCGGAGCGCTATTCGCCGCGTCCGATCCTGATCGACGGCGCCGCCCGGTACGTCGTGCCGCCGGCCGGCGATGTCCCGCTCTTCGCCCGCCGCGGCGGGCCGAGTTATCTGGCCGCTGCGGGCCTGGCGCGTTACGCGTCCGACGAGCAGGTCGCCATGGTGCATGCCTGGGGGCTTCCGTCGGCCATGGCCGCGTTCCATGCCGATTCTGCACAACTGCGGCCGATCGTGTTGAGTTGGTATGAACCCGCCATCGACGCCGGGCAGGCGCGTCGATTGCGGGCGTTGACGGAGCACCGTACGACGGCGATCGCGTGCGATTCGGCTACGGTCCGTCGCCGGCTGATCGAGAAGGGCGTTCCGCCGGACCGCTGCGTGGTCATTCGGCCCGGCGTCGACTTCGGCCGGATCAATCGGGCCAAACGGTCGGACCTGCGTGAGCGGCTCGGTTTGTCGGCCCAGCACCGCGTGCTGATCACTCCGGAGCCGGCGACGCGCGACAGCGGTGCGTTCGTCGCACTTTGGACGGCCGCCATGCGGTCGTTTATCGAGGCGGACATTCGCATTGTCGTCCCGGGCGACTCGCCCGGACGCCGGCGCGTTGTGCGGCTCGCCGAGCAGATCGGATTCAAATCCGTGCTGGCCTGCCCGCCGGCCACTCTGTTGTTTGAAGACCTCGTCGCTGTCGCCGATGTCCTCGTCGTTGCCAGTGAGCGCGAGGTCGCCACGACCGCGATTGCGTGGTCCTTTGCCGCGTCCGTACCGGTCATCGCCACCGCCGTTCATGCCACCGCGGAGCTGGTCGCCAACAAGGTCAACGGGCTGCTGCTCAAGCCGCAACCCAGCACGCGGATGGCCGCGAAGCTCGCGGCGCTGCTCGATGACAGCGCAACGCTCGCCCGCGTGAAACAGTCGGCCCGCGACCAGGCGTACGAAGTCTTCAGTGTCCGCCGCTATTGCGACCAGACCGCCCGACTCTACGACAACCTGCTCAGCAGGCGCCCCGCAGCCGATGGCATCGCCGACGCGGCGAGCGTGGCATAGCCCTCGAACCTACTAGCCAAGGGACTAGCTCGCGAGGTGGGCCGAGAGTCGCTCACAGACTCGCCGCAAGCGCTGCTGCGATAGTGAGCCAATCCGCCCGCGGATGCGCCGGGAAGCTACGACGGCCAGCCACGAGAGCCGTAGGACCGAGGGCGCGCGGAGACCGCTGTTGCCGAAGTCCGGGTCTGCGCGCGAGATCATCTCATCCCAGTCTGGCTCGCATTCACTTATCTGACTGCTGACGCCGCAGACGAGGCGATCGCCGAACCGCCCCGGCATGACGGACAGAACGAGAACCGGCCGGAGCTTGGCCGACGACGCGTCGATGTGCGGCAAGTCGACCAGGACGATGTCGCCGGGCTTCACACCGCGGGCTCCGTTCGAACGTCGGACTCAGAATACTCGACCTCGTCCGAGCCGTAGCGCTCGGCCAGCGAGAACGCCGAGGCAGTCGTCCACTCCTCGTGCGATATCCGAGTTCGCAGGAACTCTGCCAAATCCAACAGCGTGCAAACCTGCTGCTCGGGGAGCTCGTCAACTGCTCGTAGGAGCGCCTCTTTGGTCGTCATTGTACTCTCCACGACCGTCGTTGTGCTGCGCGTCGCCGCGGGACGACGACCCAAACTGCCGCCGGCGCGTCTCATCAGGGTAGCCTTGGATCCCAGCCGCTCAGTCTTATTGTGGCGTTGGATCGGATCTCGCGCAGCTTACGACGACCGCGGGCGTCAGACACCGGGGTCACCTCCACGCGCCTCACAGCAATTACCACCCTGGTTCGATCGGGGATGCGAAGCTCACGATCGAGCCGAAGGACACCGTGATCATAGGTTGCGCCGATTCCAGCTTCAACGATCATGCTCGGCCTCGCCGCCCCTCAATGCTCCGGACCATGATAGGCATCCGTGGCCGGTCACGCAATCATAGCGGTGTGCGACGGTGGGGCGACTTCCCAGGCATGGCGCAAGGTGTCGCCTTTGCGTTCGTCTGGCCCGCCCGATACCTTGATCGGGCGCGGCGCGATGCCGCGCGTGTGTGTGAGGGAACCATGGCCATGCATTCGACGCCCGAGCGCTCCGCCGTTGCCGGGCAAGATCCGGACGTTTTCCGCATCATTCAAGCCGAGGAGCGGCGGCAGGAGGAGACGCTGGAGCTGATTGCCAGCGAGAACCATGTATCGCCGGCGGTGCGCGAGGCGGTCGGCAGCGTCTTTACGAACAAGTACGCCGAAGGCTATCCGGGCAAACGCTACTACGGCGGCTGCCAGCACATGGACGCCATCGAGGAGCTGGCCCGCCAGCGGGCCAAGCAGCTCTTCGGCTGCGAGCACGCCAACGTGCAGCCGCATTCGGGCTCGCAGGCCAATGCGGCCGTGCTGCTGGCTGCGCTCGAGCCCAAGGACACGATCCTGTCGCTCGACCTGGCCCACGGCGGGCACCTGTCGCACGGGCTGAAGGCTAACATCAGCGGCTTGCTGTACACCATCGTCGCGTACGGCGTCGATCGCAAGACCGAGCGGTTCGACTTTGCCGAGGTCCGCCGACTGGCCCGCGAGCACAAGCCCAAGCTGATCATCTCCGGCGCCAGCGCCTATCCGCGCACGATCGACTTCGACACGTTCAGCCAGATCGCCCATGACGTCGGGGCAGTGCACATGGCCGACATCGCCCACATCGCCGGCATGGTGGCCGTCGGCCTGCACCCTTCGCCCGTACCGACGGCCGAGTTCGTCACCACGACCACGCACAAGACGCTGCGCGGCCCGCGGGCCGGGCTGATCATGTGCAAGGGCGACTGGGCTAAGAAAATCGACTCGCGCATCTTCCCAGGCACGCAGGGCGGCCCGCTCATGCACGTGATCGTCGGCAAGGCCGTGGCGTTCGGCGAGGCCCTGCGGCCCGAGTTCAAGTCGTATCAGCAGCGCATCCTTGACAACGCCAAGGCCCTGGCGGACGCGCTGATGAGCAAGGGCAACCGGCTGGTCTCGGGCGGCTCGGACAATCACCTGATGCTGCTCGATTTGCGGCCGCAATACCCGAACGTGAGCGGCAAAGACGCCGAGGGCTGGCTCGAACAGGCCGGCATCATCGTCAACAAGAACATGATCCCGTTCGACGAGCGCAAGCCGATGGAAACCAGCGGTTTGCGGATCGGCACGCCTGCCCTGACCACGCGCGGCATGGGGGTGGGCGAGATGAAGATCATCGCCGGATGGATCGACCGCGTGCTGCGCAGCGGCGGCGATGCGGGCGTGATCTCGGCCGTCCGCAGCAATGCGGCGGCCATGTGCAACCAGTTCCCGCTTCCGTGATGGCCAATCCGCGCTGGGTCATCACGTCGGCGATCATGTTGTCCGGCTGCTCGGCCGGGACGGTCTACGTCATCCCGGCCGACATGCAGAAGATCGAATCGAACGAGCTGCTGGTGACCACGCAGCAGGTCGACCGGGCTGTCTACTGGATGACCGATGAGCGCGTGCACGTCGTCATCTCGCGCGGCAACATGATGGCCAAATCGGACGGGCCGCGCGACACGTTCGGCCTGACGCTGGAGCTCGATGGCCTGCCGGCCGGCTCGGCCCGCATGTACCGCGTCGGCGGCCGGGCGCTCCGCGCCGTCCGCCACGCGGGAGCGCTGCACGAGCGCTTTGCCTCGATCCGCGGCGTCGTCACGATTACGCGAGAGGCCGACGGCCGCCTGTCGGGCAAGTTCCGCATCACGGCCCAGCGCCAGTACTTCGACATTCTGACCGGCTGGAACACCACGCCCAACACGCTGGTCGTCGGCGAGTTTCTAGCAAACCTCGACCCGGCCGGGGGGGAGGCGCTCGCACAACGCATCGACCAGGAGACGTTGCTGCGCCGAGACGCCGCCGAGCAGCCCGGCCGTCCGCGCCGCGTGGTCGGCCCGCCGGTCGAAGACTGACGAAGTGCTGACCTTCGGGCAGGGCGAAGCCCTGCGCTACGTGAGCCCTGGGGAGACTCGTCGATGGCACCCGTTAGAGCCCTGAAGGGGCGCGCTCGTCGTACCCCGATTCGTAGCGCGCCCCTTCAGGGCTAAATCGTTCTGGCGGCTGGAATACCCAGGGCGATGCCCTGGGCTGTCTTAGCGCGCCCCGACGGGGCGAAAGACTTCGCGAGACCGATCGCCCGGATTCTTGGGCACGCCTCATGCACCGCCGAGCACCAACACCTTTGCATTGAATTGCCGGGCTCGTTATATTGCTGCGCAGGCGCGGAAAAACACAGCGACACGCACGAGGCGCGGTACGTGCAGGACGCAGGGTATCGGTACACTCGACGATCGGCTTGCGCTTTGCGGCTCATGGCCGGCATAGGGCTGATCCTGCCGGCGCTGGCGGCCGGGCAGTTGCCCGACCAGCCGGCTGTCGCGCCCACCATCGCTGCCGTCAACATCGAGGGCCTCGAGCGCATCAGCGAGTCCTACGCCCGCAGCCTGATCCGGACGCGGCCGGGCGACGCCTTCGATCGCGCGGCCGTCGATGCCGACGTGGCGCGGCTTTTGCGCAGCGGCAAGTTCCTCAGCGCCAACGCCGTCACCGACGCCTCCGACGGGCGCATGACCGTCACATTCCAGGTCAGCGAGCGGCCGACGCTGGCAGCCGTCCGCTTCGTTGGCAACACCGCCTTCAAGGAAACGGAGCTGCTCGACAAGCTGCCGTTCAAGACCGGCGAGCCGATCGACCTGTTCAGCGTCCGCGAGGGGCGCGAGGCCATCCTGGCCGCCTACCGCGAAAAGGGCTTCGGCAACGCGGTGATCGAGTTCGACGACGTGGCCCTGCGCGAAAGTGCCGAAGTGGTCTACACGATCGAAGAGGGTCCGAAAGTCCGTGTGCGGCAGATTCTGTTCGAGGGCAACCAGGCCTTCCCGCCCGAAGAGCTGACCAAGCACATTCATACGCAGACGTATCTGTGGATCTTCCGCGACGGCAAGTTCGACGTCGACCAGGTCGAGAGCGACGCGGCCGGCATCCAGGCCTTCTATCGCGGCGAAGGCTTTCTCGACGCCCGCGTGAGCTATCGCCTCAACTTCAGCCCCGACCGCACCGACCTGACCATCGTTTTCACCATCGACGAGGGCACGCGCTACGCCGTCGATAACGTGCGCTTCGAAGGCAACACGCTCTACACCGACGACGAGCTGCTGGCCATGGTCAGCCTCCTGCCCGGCAACTGGATGCTGCAGCGGCGGCTGGAGGCGGACGCCAGGGCCATCCAGACGCGCTACGGCGAGCGCGGCTACATCTACGCCGAGGTCAGGCCGACGCGCGTGTTCGCCGAAGAGCCGGGCCTGGTGAACATTACCATCGCGATCGAGGAGGGTGAGGCCTATTCGGTCGGCCGTGTCGTGCCGCGCGGCAACGCCCACACGCAGGACAAAGTCGTCCGCCGAGCGCTGGAACTGTTCCCGGGCGATACGTTCAACGCCACGGCCATGCGCGAAGCTGAGCGGCGGCTGGTCGAGACGCGCATTTTCAGCTCCGCCAACATCGTAGCCGTCGGCGAGCAGCCGGAAACGCGCGATATCGTGATCAACGTCGAAGAGTCGGAGAAGGCCGGCGACCTGATCTTCGGACTGGGCGTCACCAGCAACAACGGCCTGGTCGGCTCGGTCGTGCTCGACGTGCAGAACTTCGACCTGTTCGACTTTCCGCGGACGTTCTCCGAGTTCATCAAGCTGCGCTCGTTCCGCGGGGCCGGGCAGCGCCTGCGGCTGGAGGCCCAACCGGGCACCGAGCTGTCGCGCTTCCGCATCGACTTCACCGAGCCGTATCTGCTCGACAAGCCGCTGGTGTTCGGGGCGAGTGCCTACTACTTCCAGCGCGGCCGCGACGACTACGACGAGCAGCGCGTCGGCACGACACTCAGCCTGGGCAAGCGGATCAAGACCGGCCCGCTCAAGAACTGGTTCGGCGAGATCGCGTTGCGGGCCGAGGGGGTCGAGATCGACGGCCTGAACATCTTCAGCGCCCGCGACATCCGCGATGCCGAGGGCTCGCACTTTTTGACGTCGGTCAAGGGCACCATGGTGCTCGACCGGACCGACAACCGGCTGATCCCGACCCGCGGCGACCGCTGGCGCTTCTCCTACGAGCAGACGCTGGTCGAAGGCGACACGTTCGGCCGCATCGGCGGCGAGTACCAGTGGCATCGCACGATGTACACCGACCTGGAGGACCGCAAGTCGGTGCTGTCGCTCAAGGCCGAGGCGGGCTACATCGTGGGCGATGCACCGGTCTACGAGCGTTTCTACGCCGGCGGCATCGGCTCGATGCGCGGCTTCGAGTTCCGCGGCGTCAGCCCGCGCCAGGGCCTGCGCGACGACGGCATCGGCGGCCATTTCATCTTCCTGACCGGGGCCGAATACAGCTTCCCGCTCTACGCCGACACGCTGCGCGGCGTGGCCTTCGTCGATATGGGTACGGTCGAAGAGGATTTCGGCCTCACCACGTGGCGGGCTGCCGTCGGCTTCGGCATCCGCCTGCAAATCGACTTCTTCGGCCCGATCCCGCTCGAATTCGCCTTCGCCGCCCCGATCAGCAGCGACGACGACGATGAAGAAGAGGTCTTCAGCTTCTTCATCGGAACGACGTTTTAGCTGATCGCCGAGCATGTTGTTCGCGGGAAGGGAATCTCGCACCAGCGAGGATGGGGGCGAGAAGGGATTCTCGCACAGCACGTTCGCGGGAAGGGATTCCCGCGGGGAGGGGTGCGAGAAGGGATTCTCGCACCAGCACATTCGCACCAGCACATTCGCACCAGCACGTTGGCACCCGCAGCTTACCCGTTGGCGGGCTGCGGCGGCGGTGCGGAGGGTCGGGGGGCCGGGGCGGTGGCGGGCGCAGTCGTGGGGGCCAGGAATTGCTGGAGCTGGTCGAGCAGCTTCTCGAACGGCGGGCTGCCGTCGGGCCGCTTGGTCAGGGCCCAGTTGCAGAAGGCCGCGACGAGCTGCGGGTCGCTGCCGAATTGCAGGGCGCGGCGCAGCCGGTCGACCGATTGCGCGTCTTCCTGGTCCCAGAAGGCGATGTCGGCCGACAGCCGCCACGCCAGCTCGGACTCGGGGTGCAGCTCCAGGGCGCGCTGCACGCGCTCGCGCTCGCGCGGCGGATAGCCGTCCTTGCGATCGCGCAAGATGTTACGCACCATGTGCGCGTAGCGCTCGCCGATCTCGCGATCAATCAGGGGCCGCTCGGCTTGCGGCATGAGGTGCGTGGCCAGGCGTTGCCGTGCGGCGTCCTCGTTGCCCATCGCCAGCAAGTAGATCACGGCCTGGCTGTGGACCTGCATGACCAGTTCGCGGCCCGGGGCTGAGTCGGGGGCCAGCGTGATGGCGCGCTCGGCCAGTTCGAGCGCCCGCGGAGCGTCGTCGGGCACGGCGAGGAACGTGTTCTCGGCCAGGTGAGATACACATGAAGCCGCGGCCAGCGCGGGCCGCGGCGAGAGTTCGTCATAGCATCGGGCGGCGGATTCCAGCAGATGCCGGGCCCGGGCAAAGTCGTCGATGACCGATGCATACACGGCCCCGACGCGCAGGATTTCCGGCGCAAAGCGCACCGCCATCGGGCTGGCCGGCGCCGAGGCCGGCGCCGAGGCCGGAGCCGTGGCGGGCGCCGTGACCGCGGACGCCAGGGCCGAGTCCACCACGGCTGCGAACGCCGGCTCGAAGTCCGGGAGCCCGGCGAGGTTGGCCAGGAACTCGACGATGCTCCGATCGGTGCGGTGATAACGGAGTGGGCGGGCCAGCACGAGGACGATGTCGCTCAGGTCGTCGCGTCCGACCAGCAGCCTGGCATACTCAATACCCAGTCCGGGGTCGTAGGGCCGGCGGGCAACCTCCTGGCGCATGCTGTCGATCGCTATGGCGATGCTCTTCTCCCACTCGGGCCGGTTCTGGTCGGCCTGTGCAAACGCCGCCTTCATCTGATAGAACGCGCTGGCCGCCGCGCCGTTGCCCCAGTAGCGCAGCGAGGCCGACTGCAACTGCTGAAGGGCCTCCAATCCGGCCTTCATGTAGACCTCGGCCGTCTCACGATCCTGGCGGGCCAGCGCCACCAGCCGCTGGTCCGGCGGATCGGATTGTGCCGCGGCCGCCATGCGCTGGCCGAACCGGCCGGCGAAGGCGGTGGCAATCACGTAGCGGGTGTGGACCAGCTTCTGCATCGCCTGCAGCCGGCGCAGCGGATTGAGCTGGGCGGTCGCTTCGATCGCGTGAGCTTCCGCCTCGCCCCACTGCTCAGCCGCCAGCGCATCGTCGGTTTGCACGTGCGAACGCGCCGCTTCGAAGTCGGTCAGCGCAAAGAAACCAGCGCCGATGGCCAGCGTCATGGCGATCGGCAGCGGGATCCAACGCGCCATCTTTCGCTGGGCCACCTGATGTGCCCACGACGTTTGCGGCGTGGTCGAGAGCGCCCAGATCAGACCGATCAGCGAGTAGAACACGGCGGGCAAGCCGGGCAGTCGCAGGCTCGGGTTGAACATCTCCTCGGCGATCAGGCCCGCCAGGCTCGACAACAAGGCCATCATCGTCCAGCGCTCGAGCGGCGCGCCGTAGCGGTTGACTGCACCGCGCACGCCAGCGACGAACGTGAGTGCAAGGCCTGTCGCGATCAAGCCCAAGCCGATCAGCCCCAGATCGGTCGTGATCTCGATCCACTCGTTGTGGGCCTGATTGATCGGCGCATCGACAGCCGGCCAATCGTCGAGCGCGTCGCCGACGGCGGCCGCGTCGGCCGACGTGGCGAAGCCGGCCTGACCGAGCCCGGTCAGCCGCCGCTTGGCGAAGATCTCCGAAGCATACTTCCACGCGAGCATGCGCACGCGAATGGTCGCGTCGCGCCCGCTGAGCGACGGCTGGTCGGCCTTCCGCACAAAGTAGACGCCGAACGCGATCAGCGCGGCCAATCCGAAGCCGGCCACCACGATCTTGCCGCGGCGCTGCACGGCGAAGAACGCCATCGCCAGCACGCCGGCGACCAGGCCGATCAGCGGCCCACGGGCTTTCGTGAGGTAGAACGCCCAGGCGCACGCAGCCAGCCCTACGATGGCCAGCAGCGCGATGGCGATCGTGCCGCCGCGCCGCGTGGTTTCGTCCGGCGACGCCGAGGTCAATCGTCGCGCACACAGGATCAGGGCCGCCGTGCAGAACAGCACTCCGGGAATCAGGCAGGCGGCCAGAAAATTCGGGTTGCCGATCGGATACGACGCCCGCAGCTCGCCGGTAGTTCGCTCGACGAAGTACCAGACCGCCAGAACTGCAGCTAGTCCGCCAACAATCGCCAGTGCCCAGGCCGCCGCAATGGCGGTGCGGCGATTCAGCCCGTTACCGACGGTGATGGCCCAGAAGATCGGGATGGCCACCAGAATCGACGCATAGAAAGGGATCTCGGGCGCTGACGACCAGCGCGTGCTGACGAACGACCACACGACGAACAGCAGCAGCATGAACTGCGCGACCAGCACCGGAGACACGCGCAGGCCGCCGATCGCCGAATCGCCGCCCGGCTCTCCGTGCTGGGCGCCCGGCGGACTCGGTTCCTGGTCAGCTGAAAGATCCGTGTCCACGTCCGGCTCGTCATCCTTCCCGGGCCGCAGGGCCAGCATGGCGCCGAGTAGACCCAGAGCGATGGCCGTCCCGAAGCCGAGCACGAGCGATTTGATATCGACGCCGGTTGCCGTCGTCTGGCCGTAGTTGAGATTGAGCACACCAACGACGGCCCGCAGCGGCGAGTTCGGCTGCCAGTCACGGCGTGCCTCGGGCAAAGTGCTCGATATCGGGCCGTTGGTCAACAGGTACGTCCCGGCAAGAACGGCCATGACCAGCGCCGCAAAGACCACGTGTACGGGCCGGACCTGATCGGGATCGCTGATTCGGACGATCTTCATCATGACCGCGGGTGCCACACGATTTCCGGCGTTCCGGCCGCGTGGTTGGCCAGTCGAGCCCAGGCGAACAGCAGATCGCTGAGGCGGTTGAGGAACACAATCGCACTCGGAGCGACACTCTGCCCCGGGGCGGCCTGCCGGGCCAGCGTGACGACCGCCCGCTCGGCCCGGCGGCAAACGGTTCGGGCCAAGTGCAGCCGTGCCGCCAGTTCGTTGCCGCCGGGCAGCACGAAGTTGCGCAAGGGCGGCACGGCGTCGCTGGCCTGATCGATCCAGCCTTCCAGCTCGGCGATGTCGGCTTCGGTCACGCTTGGCGCTGACTCGCGCCGATTCGGCGTGGCCAACTCAGCCCCCAGGACGAACAGGCGGTCTTGAATATGCTGCACACGCGGCGCCCAGTCCGGCGCGTTGGGCGCTGCGGCGCACAACGTCCAGCCCAGCACGGCGTTCAACTCGTCGACCTCACCGTAGGCGGCCACGCGCGCGTCGTCTTTGAAGACCCGTTCGCCGCCGAACAGGTCGGTCTGCCCGAGATCGCCGCGCTTGGTATACAGCTTCACCGTCCACCTCCCGTCCACTGGCGGCAAGCAGTGTACCGCAGACCTCCAGGTCTGCGAATGTCGAATCGGCGCGGCGGCGCGCGACTTTGAGAGTCGCTCCGCAGGGAATTGAGCCGGCTCGCTCTGCGTACGAGTGTGTCGGAGGCCGGTTACGACCTCCAGGGCATTGTTAGGGGTTTGTCTCCGGCGTGCGGCCCCCGACTTGAGCACCGAACGGATCGGCTGGTCACGCTCGGCCGCGACGGTTAGGATGGGTGTCGGCTTCGGATGCTCTAAATCGCCAAATGTGGGAGGCCAGCATGACATCGTTCTTGAGAATCGTTCGTCGTCGGATGATCTGGATGGCCGCCGTTGCAGGGCTCGTCGCAGCCTGTACGACGGGCACGCGCAGCACGGGCCGCACTGCCGGCACACTCGAGGTGACGTTCTCGACCGATCCGTCCAGCGGCGCGTTTGCCGTGGCCGAGGTGGTCGACGACGGCAGCGAGTTTGCCTTCTTCGCCGACGTGGGCACGGGCGACGCTACGTCGATCAACACGCGGCTGGCCAATGGCGTCATTGTCAAGATGTCGTTGGACGCTCTGGGGCGGCCCGTCAAGATCGTTGGCCCCGAAGAGTCGGCCACGGTCGAGTACCAGGCCGGCACGGCCAAGGTCATTGTGGTCGTGGGCGATCAGGTGAGCGAGACCGACATCGTCCTGCCCGAGAGTGTGGCGCGTGTGCGGACACCCGTCGATCCCACGGCTCTCCAGGCAGGCAGCGGACAGTTGTGCAGCCAGTTCCGCACGTATGTCTTGCTTATGGACGTGCTGTTTGCGTGCAGCCCCGGCGACCTGTCGCTCCGCTGCAGCCCGGTCTTCACACAATTGGCCGCAACGACACAGCACATGTGTACGGATATCGAGCGCGTCACGATGGCGCCGCCTGACGACCTGGGGCCTTTCGCCGACGAGGCCCCGCTGGTCCCGCTGCGCGGCAGCGCCACGGCCGAGCTGAACCCGGACGCCACCGGCGTGGACGTGGACTTGACCGGCACGGCCGAAGGCGGCAGCGGCGGCTACACGTTTATCTGGCGCGTGATCGTTGGCCCGACGCTGCCGATCGTGGCCGATGGGCAGCAGGTGTCGCTTAGAGTGAGCTGCCCGGGCGATTACCTGATCCGTCTGATCGTTGTCGACAGCGAGGGCCAGCGTGACGGATACCTATTGCCTCTGACGGTCGAGGGAGGCGACATCCCCGGCACGCGCCCGGTGCCGCGGTTTCTGTTCCCGGACCGGGACCTGGTGAACCCCGAGGTGGTTCCGGTCCTGGCCAATCTGCGCGACTGCAACGACGACGCCCAATGGCAGCTGTCGGCCCTGTACACGCCGGCCGGCTCGACCGGTGAGCCGGAAGTGACCGTCCTGGAAACGGGCTCAGGCAACGTGGTCGGGTTCGTGTACCAGACGGACGAGTTGGCAACCGGCAGCTACGTGCTGTCGTTGTCGGCCACGGACTCGGGGCTGCCGGTGGCCGAGACGATTGCCGCCGGCGCGCGCGACTCGATCGTCACGGTCGAGAATGCGTTTACCATCACGGTCCTCGACGGCCTGGCGCCGGTGGTCTCGGCGGGCGACGATCAGACGGTCGCCGGCGGCGCGATGGTCACACTGAGTTGCTCGCAAGTCGGGGGCGATGCGGCGACCTCGTTCGGCTGGGACCAGGTGGGCCAGACGACCGTAGCGCTGTCGAACGCCGACACGGCTACGGCGACGTTCGTCGCGCCGACATCGCCGGCAACCCTCAGCTTCCAATGCGACGGAAATAATCAGTTCGGGACCGGCACCGATGTCGTCACGATCACCGTGCAGCCGTGAGTGACCGCGGGGCCTTCGCGAGCGAGGACGTCAGATCGTGCGCGCCGCGTTCGGCACTCGGCGGCCGCGGTCCACCGTCAACCGATCCAGAACACGTTGTCGTGACCGGGAACGACGACTTCCGCCAGCTCGACGATCTCAGCAAACGACCGGCGGGCCTGCTCGGCATGGGTCGAACGGTCGAACACGCGGCCAGCCTCGTAATGGTCGCGGCATATCACGGCATCGCCGGCCACGATGACTGTTCGCGCCGCCGACACGAGCAACGCACACGAGCCTGGCGAGGCCCCGGGCGATGGGAACAAGCTGACCGACTTCGATAGCTTGTCCGGGGCCGGCTTCGTCCGCTCGAGCAAGGCCAGCTCTTCGGCGATCTCGTTCGACGACGGGTCGGCAACGCCCGCCGAGAGTTGACCGGCGCGCAGCACGTGCTGGACGACGTTTCGCTCTTCCTCGGCGATGAGCCAGTCGGCCGCCTCGAACGCCGTCAGCCCTCGCCGATGGACCGGCCTGAACGTGGTCAGGAACACGATGTCGATCTGGGCGGGTTTCAATCCGGCCCGCTCATCGAGCCGATGCACGAGCAGCTCGGGCGGTAGCGACGGATCGACCAGGATTGAGGTCGAGCCGTCGCGGATCAACGCGGTCGTCGCGTGTGGCGCCCGCACGGCAACGGTTTCTCCCCAAAACGGGTTCCGGCTCTGCGTCCCGATGCTGACGACCTCAATCCGTGCCGACACGCCGACATTGTCTCAGGTTTGGGACGACCGGCCAGTCGAGCGGCGCGCGGCCGGCGTGGTCGCGGGCGTCGCCATCTGCCCTGTAAGAAAGAGGGCGAAACACGGCGGCCCGCCGAGGAGATGGGCTCCTCAGCGGGCCGTTGCCTTGAAGGCACAACCACGATCGTGTACGCCGGGCGCCTAGTCCTAGTCGTCAGGGTCTAGCGCGTCGCGCTGCGATTCGAGGCGCGCGAGCGTACGGGCGGCTTGGCTGGCGCCGGCGGTGGCTTCGCCGTACAGGGCCCGGTGCTGCTCGACCACCTGCTTCTGCCAATCTACGGCCTCGTCCAGCCGGCCGGATTCCGTCAATAGCCCGGCGAGCTGCGCCCGGGCCACGATCGCGGACCGCGACGCGTCACCGGCTTGCGCCGTCAGCTCGACGACCTCGCGCAGCAGGGCCTCGGCCTCGTCGATGCGGCCGGCGGCGCGGTAGACGCGGCAGAGCCGATTGAGCGTGACGTGCGTCTGCGGATGCGACTCGCCCAGCACGTCGCGGCAAAGCCGTAGCGCTTCTTGGCACAACTCGATGCCCTCAGGGTCTTTCACGCGGCTCAGCAGCGTCCCGAGGTCGCGCATGGCCGCCAGCGTGAGCGGATGCGTCTGGCCCAGGTGCGTGGTGCACAGCTCCATGGCCTGCCGCAGAAGCGGCTCGGCCCGCCGCGGCTGGCGCTTGAGGCGATAGAGGTCGCCCAGCGTGTGCAGCGACTGCAACGTGTCGAGATGCGACTCGCCCAGCACACGTTGTTGCACTGGCAGCGTGTGCTGCAGCAGCTCGATCGCCTGGTCGCGGCGGCCGCGCTCGCGCAGCACCGTGGCCAGCGTGTGGGCGCAGGCCAGCGTGCGAACATCCTCTGCGCCCCGCAATGCAGCGCAGCGGTCATGCGTCTGCCGGGCGAGCTGCTCGACCTCGGCGGCGCAGTTCGTTCTCGACAAGTCCGGCCGGCGCATGAGTGCGATCACCAAATCGTGTGTGACGGACAGCGTTTCGGGATGGTGCTCGCCCGATTGCTGCGTGCGAAGCTCGACGGCCCGCCGCAGTTGCTGCTCGGCCTCGCGCCAGCAGCCGACGGCCGAGTAGCTCGCGCCGATGACGTGCCGCACCATCGACTCCAGCTCGTCGTCGGCCAGGTGCACCGACTCGAGCTGGCGGGCCGCGGCATCCGGCAGGCTGCGAGCCGTCAGGGCCTCGCCTTGCATTTGAGCGGGGCTGACCGAGCGCAAGGCCGATTCGAAAAAGAGCCGCAGGCGGTGGGCCCGCTCGGCTTCGAGCTGGGCGGCCTGCCGCTCGCGGGATTCGGCCTGCTGAGCGCTCAGCGTGCTCGCGTGAAGCTGGGCCGCATCGCGATAGAGCACGGCCATCCAGGCCGCAAACCCGCTGATCAGGCCGAAGATCAGCCCGGCTACGGTGAAGGCGGCACGGTTGCGGGCGATGCACTTGCGCGTGCGATAGGCCACGCTGGCCGGCCGTGCGTGAACCGGGCGGCAGGCGAGGTAGCGCTCGATGTCGGCCGCCAATGCTGCAGCGCTGTCGTAGCGCCGCGCCGGCTCCTTCTCGAGCGCCTTCATGATGATCGCGTCGAACTCCGTGCCGACCGTCCGGCAAACGACGCTGGGCGCCGTCGGCGGCCGGCCGTTGACGGTCCGAACCACCTGGTCCGGCGTCATCTTCCGCACGCTATGCGGGAGGCGGCCGGTCAGAAGTTCGTAGAGGACAACACCGAGAGCATACACATCGCTGCGGGCATCGACGTGCGGCCCGCGCAGTTGCTCGGGGCTCATATAGGCCGGCGTGCCCTGGAAGGCGACGGTCTCGGTCAACGGAGCCAAGTCGGCGGTCTCGGGTGAGCTCCCCGTGTCCTCTATGGTCAGAACCTTCGCCAGTCCGAAGTCGAGTACCTTGGGTTGATCGCCACGTTCCACGAGGATGTTGGACGGCTTGATGTCGCGGTGAATGACGCCCTGCTCGTGTGCATAGTGGACCGCTTCGCAAATGCGGGCGAACACGCGCAGCACACGGCGCTGGTCGGCCTTATCGGCCAGCCCGTCGCGGCCGAGTCCATCGCTCGCGCCGTGCAGCCTCGCGCGCAGCGCCCATTGGTCGAGCCGGATGCCTTCGACGCGCTCCATGACGACATAGTCGTGCCCATCGTCGGTGACGCCGGCTTCATGGATGGCGGCGATGGCTGGATGACGCAGGCGTCCGAGCGCCTCGGCCTCGCGCTGCAGCCGGTGAACCTGATCGCGGCTGGCCCAGCGGGCGGCGCGCACGACCTTGATGGCCACGCGCCGCGGCGGATGCAACTGCTGGGCCTCGAACACCACGCCCATGCCGCCGGCGCCGAGCCGGCCGAGGATGCGGAACCCGTCGATGCTCGGGCTGGGCGTGGTGATCGGCTTCAGGTCATCGCCGAGCCGGCGAAGCTGTACGGCCACGGCCTCGTCCGCCGCGGCGGCCGCCAGCCAGTCGCGGCAGTGCGGACAGGCAGCGATGTGAACGCTCAGTGCGCCTGCATCGGTGCGGGCTATGCCGGCGATGTACGCCTCGAGCTGCTCTTCGGACGGGCATGCGCCGGTCAGGCCGGTGGCATTCGCGCTGGTGGCTTCACACAGTTTCATGGCTGGCCAGCTCCCGTACACGTCGGAGGATGCGCCGCTTGGCGCTGAAGACCGCGTTGGCGGTCATGCCCAGATCGTGGCCCACTTCTTCGGCCGGCCGACCCTGCAACGCGAAACGATCGAACGCGCGAAACGTGCGTTCGTCGACTTCAGTCCTGACCGTCTCCAGACAGCGGCGCAGCTTGGCGAGTTGATACTCGACTTCGCGGAAGCGGCTGCGCGAGTTGCGCGCGGGCAGTCGCTCGAAGAAATCCGTCCGGTCGGGCGATTGATCCACCGGCGATTCGCGCCGCGGGCGCGTGCGCCGCCAGGTGGCGATCTGATTGCGCAGGATCTTGAAGAGCCAATGCCGCAGGCGCCCCTTCTGCCGGTCATATCGGCCGCGGCGCAGGGCGCCGCAGAAGGTGGCCAGCGTGCGCTGGGCCACGTCTTCGGCGTCAGGCTCAGCCAGGCCGGCACGCCGGCCGAAGGCGACCAACCGCGGACGGTATTCGTCAACGTAACCGCGCCAGAGGGCGTGGTCGTCCGGTCGCTGCAGGGCGTCGAGCAATGCCGTGCGTGTCAAACGCGAAGACGAATTGAAGTACCCGTCGTCACACATTCGTACGCTCCTTCACGCACCACCGTCGGCGGCGGCTCAATACCCATACGAGCACGGCTTGGAGTTCTTGCGCTGGACATCGGTGCTCGAACGGCCGTTCGCGGGAAGGGATTCCCGCGGGACGGGGTGCGAGAAAGGATTCTCGCACCAGCCCGCAGTGAGGATTATCGCCAGCGGCGCGACAGATCGGGGCGGCGGCGCGCGTTCTTCCTATCCGGTGGGTGCTCGATGTCGAGCCCAAAGACGCAAATTGTCGGAGAATCGTCATGAACCGTACTGCAAGAATCGCAATCCTGCTCGCCGGAAGTGCTGCCTGGGTCACGCCAGCCCTTGGCGCCCCAGTGGGCACCGCATTCAACTACCAGGGACGCCTCACCATGGCGGGCAGCCCAGTCAACACGCCGGTCGATTTCGAATTTCAGCTTTTTGATGCCGCCGTGGGCGGGGCCGCCATTGGTTCGACCGTAACGCTATCGGCCGTGCCTGTCAATCAGGGGCTGTTCACCGTGGCGATCGACTTCGGCGACGGCTCGCATGACGGAACCGGCCGTTGGCTGTCGATTTCCGTTCGAAACGCCGGCGTAGGGGCGTACACGCTGCTGACGCCGCGCGAGGAGCTGCGGCCGGTCAGCTATGCGGCCGCCCTGCCCGGCTTCTGGACCGACGAGAACGGCACCAGCCCGAACATCGTCGGCGGACACGCCGACAACAGCTTCGCGAGCGGAGTCGTCGGCGCGACGATTGGCGGCGGCGGCCAGATCGGAATGGTCAATACCGCCTCGGCTAGTTTCAGCACGATCGCGGGCGGGCAGGGCAACACCGTTACGGGAACCAACGCAACCGTCGGCGGTGGGCGGGCCAACAGCGCCGGTCAGGGCGCAGTCGTCAGCGGCGGCCTTCAGAACAGTGCGACCGGGCAGTGGGCCATAGTCCCCGGCGGGCGCGACAACGTCGCCTCGGCCGAACTGAGTTTCGCTTCCGGACGCCGCGCCAAGGCGATCCACACCGGTGCGTACGTCATGGCCGACTCGAGCGATGCGGACATCGAATCGACGGCCGACAACCAGTTTCTTGTTCGCGCATCGAGTGGCTTCCGCCTGGCGGATGGGGCCGGAAGCCAGCTTGTTCACATGGACGCGGTTTCTGGTTCGGGCGGCAGCCTCTCGCTGCGGGGTGCGGTTCCGGGCGACTTCGGGCTGTCGGTGCTGGCCTCGCTGGCCCAACTTCAGGCGGCCGACGCGGAAGGCCGGTTGACGTTGCGCAGGGGTTCCACCGGCGGCTTGACCAACACGAATACGTCCGTGGCATTGGACGGCGGCGACGGAACGGTCAGGGCCGATGGCGGCTTCGAACTCGTGCAGGATGGATTCTTGGGCGCAGAGTCGCTTCGCGCCACGCTTACGACCGGACCGAACAGCGGCGGGAACTTGCACCTGTACCGCACCGTGACCAACGGGCTGACCAGCGAGGAAACCGACGAAGCCCTGATGATCGCCAAGGCCACGGCAGGAGGCGGCCGGATCGAGTTGTACAACCTCTCGGCCCTGGGAAGTCCCGGCTTGCAGTCTGTGTTCGAGCCGCTGCACGTGAAGACGTCGGGCACGTTCAACGTGGTCGACAACATCGACACAGCCTTCGAGGAGCCGCAGGCCGAGCTGGGCAACTTCCTGCAGGGCGGGCGGCTGAGCCTGTTCGACGATGACGGCGAACAGACAGTCGAGATTCTCGGCAACGAAGCCAGCGATCAGGGTTCCAGCCTCAAGATGTTCGACTCGGCAGGCAACCTGACGATCGAGCTCGACGCTGAGCATGGTGACGGCGGCGAAGGCCGCGTCATTACCGGCGTGCTGGAGATCACGGGCGGCAGCGACCTGTCTGAGCAGTTCGACATCAATCCGGGAACAGGGAACGGGGAACAGGGAACGGGCGTCGAGCCGGGCTTGCTGGTGTCGATTGATCCGCAGCGCGCGGGCGAGTTGATCGTGAGCAGCCGCGCGTATGACCGCACGGTCGCTGGCGTCGTAAGCGGGGCGGGCGGCGTTCGCACGGGCATGTTGATGGGCCAATCGGGCTCGCGGGCCGATGGCGCCCATCCGGTTGCCCTGACCGGCCGCGTGTATTGCTGGGCCGATGCGTCGAACGGCGCCATCGAGCCGGGCGATCTGCTGACCACGTCTGAGGTGCTGGGTCATGCGATGAAGGCCACGGAGCCGTCGCGCTCGCAAGGCGCCATCATCGGCAAGGCCATGACAGCGCTGTCCGAAGGCCGCGGGCTGGTTCTCGTTCTGGTCAACCTCCAGTAGGAGCGGTCTCTGACCGCGACTTCTGTCAAGGAGAAATCCCATGATACGTAACGGCTCACAATTCGCCCGATGCATCGTTGCCATGATGGCCATCGGCCCGGCCCTCGCCGCGCACGCCGACGATCGCAAGTTCACCGACCGAGTGGTCGGCCCCGGGATCGGCACGCGCGGCGAGCGTAAACCGCCGCGCGGCCTGGGCATGCCCGGGCTGTTCGACCAGCGCAATCGCGTGCAGACCGCGGCGCTCGACGTCGAGAGCCTCAAGCAGGAAGACGCCCTCCGGTTTGGCGGACCAAGCCGGACCGGCATCGTCCAGGAGTTTGCCGCCCGGACGGACGGCGACGGGCTCTGGACGCAGATGGCCGACGGCGGCTGGCTGTGGACGCTGACCGTTCACGCAACGGGTGCCCGCGGCGTGCGCGTGCGGATACCCATCTGGCGCCCGCCCATCGGCGCCGAGCTGGGCATCTACAACGCGGCCGACCCGGCCGAGTTTCGCGGCCCGATCACAGGCAGTTTTCGGCCGCAGACGGGCGTGCTCTGGACGCCAACCATCTACGGCGAGGAGGTGCGCCTCGAGTACTACCTCCCGCCCCAGATCGATCACCGCCACCCGGCCAATCACATCGTGGTGGATGGCGTCGTGAACGAATACGCCCCGCAGATCGAGCCGCGCCGCGCGCCTGCCGTAGGGCAGCAGTTTGCACAGGCCGGCGATCCGACCGAAGGCGGCAGCACGCCCAACTGTCCGGGCGACCTGGCGCTGGCGTGCCACCAGGACATGGCCTGCAACTCCACGTTTCAGACGGAGGCCAACGGCGTCGGCGGCCTGTCGTTCGTCAGCAACTCGACCGCCCTGTTCTGCTCCGGCGGCATGCTGAACCGCGTCCCCGAGGACTTCGACACGCTGTTCATGACCGCCACACATTGCGGCATCACCGACGCCAACGCCGACACCGTCCTGGTGACCTGGTTGTTCCAGGACCAGACGTGCGGGGGCTGCGACGCACCGGCCATCGCGACGCTGGCGCAAACCCTCGGCAGCACCGTGCTGGTTCGCGACGAGGACACCGACTGGACGCTGCTCGGCCTGACGTCGGACCTGCCCGGCGGCCTGACCTGGCTGGGCTGGGACGCCAACGGCCTGTCGAATGACGAGCCGGTCACCGGCATCCATCATCCGCAGGGCTCGTTCAAGCGGATTTCGTTCGGCCAGAAGGTGAACAACAACGGCACGCGGCCGGACTTCAACAACCTGCCCGCCTGCCAGGGCGGTTCGGCCCATCGAGTGGAATGGTCAAGTGGCCTGACCGAGCCCGGCTCGTCCGGCTCACCGATCTTCGCCAACGTAGACCAGCGCGTGCGCGGCACACTGAGCTGCGGCAACACGCCGTCGTGCGGCGGTCCCAACAACAGCAGCTACGGACGTCTCGACCAGGCCTTCGACCTGCTCGAGCCCTGGCTCGATCCGGTGGATCCGGTGTTCGTCGATAACACGCACAACGGCGACGAAGTTGGTACCGCGGCCGAGCCGTTCGACACGATCCTCGAGGGCGCCTTCGCCGTCATCGCCGGCAGCGACTTGTTCATCGAAGCCGGTACATACGGCGCTAACCCGACGATCGATCGGCCGATGGTCATTCACAGCCGCAACGGCGTAGCGGTGATCGGCAACTAAGGTCGTACCGCAGGCTTCAGTGTACCGCAGGTCTCCGTGTACCGCAGGTCTCCGTGTACCGCAGGTCTCCAGACCTGCGAGCAAGGTTCAGGGTTCAGGGTTCAGGAATACGGTCGAGCGCGATGGCGCTCGCGAGGGACTGACACATGAAGACAATCAGATGGACATTCTCGTGCATCGCGTTGCTGTCGGCGCTGAGCGCATCGGCGCAGACTGGCGGTGGATTTGATTTGACTTGGAACCGTGCGGGCGGCGGTTTGCCGGCCGCGTCGGGTGGCGGATTCCAGATTCGCGCGACGATCGGCCAGGCGGCCGCGACCGCATCCGGCGGCGCGTTCGCGTTGGAGTCAGGCTTCTGGCCGGCCTTCAGCGTCGGCGCACCGCCGATCGTGATCGTGTCTGCTAATCCGCCAACCGACAATCCGTACGTCGCGGGGCAGCAGCCCTACCGCGACGTGTTGGATACCGGCGCGACACCTGCCCTCACGGCGGGCATCGGCGGCAATGGAACACTGGCGCAGGGAAGCGTTACGTATAGCCCGATCAGCGTGACGTTCAGCGCCACCCCGTCGCCAGCTCCGGCTGTCGGCAACGTCACCGTCGCCTGTACCGGCGGCGTCTGCCCGACCGTGACGAGTGTCACCGGCAGCGGCACTGGGCCGTACAGCATCACGCTGAGCGGCGCGATCCCGCCCGGCCAGTGTACGACGATCACGTTTGCCGGCACGCAATCTCCGGGCGGAGGACCGCCCGGCTCGCTCTCCTATCAGTCGCAGCCCGGCAACGTCAGCATGGACGCCACCACCAATACGCAGGACATGTTGACGCTGGTCCAGGCGCTGAATAACGGCAGCGCCAATCTGACGGCGAACATGGCCCGCTACAACGTCAATCGCAGCACCGGCGCAAACCCGGTGAACACGCAGGACCTGCTGCGGCTGATCCAGCTCCTGAACGGTGTGAACACGATACAAGCGTTCAACGGAGCCGGCGTGGCGGCCTGTCCTTGACGTCCGGATTCACGGCACACGGTAAGGAGATCGGCCGCTACAGCTCGCCGACGACGATGGACGCAGAGGCGCAGCGGGCGCAGAGGGGCGAAGAGGTGAGTCAGACCGAACTCATCCTGGTCTCAGCGTCCTCGGTGCCTCTGCGTCCATTCGTTGGTGGGCGAGGTACGAGTGGGTCTGAGTGGACGCCTCACTAGACTCCTTGGGTGGGCAAACTTGTTGCGAATGAGTCAAGTTTTCGGGTCGCGTCCGCCCCGAGAGGGGCGAAGGGTTTTAGCCACGGGTGCAGACCCCGGAGGGGTCAAACCCGTGGGAATCGGAGACCGGAGCGAGTGTAGCCCCGGTGGGGGCGAAGGAAGAGTGGCGAGTGCCTGTCGGTCGGATCAGGGAAGCGCTG
>Ga0187892_10002210_pt1 | contig 40430 bp, 39 predicted proteins | sample MA1701073metaG_FD_139345 | JGI IMG/M metagenome (GOLD analysis project Ga0187892, IMG submission 139345) | Bio-ooze microbial communities from a basaltic lava cave in the Kipuka Kanohina Cave System on the Island of Hawaii, USA - MA170107-3 metaG ... | reverse complement strand
TTCGCCATCGTGTCCACCTATTTCCTTCGTGGACACGATCCTTCACTCATGTACAGCCTGATTCAAGATGGGTTGGCCGGACGCATACGACCGATCCGCAGAAGCTGGAGCTGTTGTCGTTCAATTTTCGCGGCGGCTCCACGCCAAACGTGCCGCAGGGAACCTGGCCAGGAGAGGCCGCGACATACGATGAGGCCGTTCGGAAAGTTGGCGCTGCGTACGTCCGCTGGCGATACATATACGAAGAGTTTGGCGCCACGCTCGACGTTGCGATGAGCATCGAGCACCTCATCGTCTTGGTGAAAACCGTCAACTTGGTCAGCGGCAATTTCAAGGGCACGATGCGAATCACTGTGCAAGGCAAGGTCGATCGCTCGAACCGCGACCCGAACTGACCGCGCATCAGGGGTTGGCAGAGGTCCCGCGCCGGTATGACAGACGCGGCGTCCGCCGCCTGCTGCGCCACCGTTGGAACTTGGCCGCGTGATTCATCCTGGTCCGCCATGCCGTCCACCTGGCTCCCCAGCGATCGCGCCGTTAGCGGCGAGAGTTGACGGCGCATGCAAGGCGTGACCGCTGCGTGTCCAAAGTTTGTGGGTCCGCGTCGGGATACCCTTGCGCTTCCATCGCTTCGTCGAATTGGCGCACTAAGTCTTCGAGGTGCTTGAACGGGTCGAGCTCTCGCGCTGCGCGCACGAGCAGGACTTCGATGTATTCGAAGAAGCCGGCCGCCGCGGCGTTTGAGTTCGATCCCTCGCTGAGATCCATGTCGCGCACGAGGCGACCGCGCAATTCAATTCTTAGTTGTGGCTGTTGCAACCGAAAGTAGCATCGATCTAAGGAAATACTGCGCGCACTCTTGAACTACTCGGGCGTGTTGCCGACAATCTCCGAATGGAAACTTCCATGCTCGCGAGCAGATTTGGGTGGGTCTCGGTATCGATGGTGATGCTCGTGGCTTGCGGCGGAGGCTCATCGGGACCGCCACTACCGCCTTCGGCAGCCACCTTAGCCGCTGCGGCCGCCGTCTCGACGGAGGTCCGCGCGCAACTTGATGGGAACGCCAAGTCCCTTGACGAGGCCCAAAAAGCGCTGGCGGATGAGAAGTACGAGCGCGTGTACGCTGCACTCGCGCAGCTCGACGAGAGAGCGAAGGAAGTTTCCGCAGGGCTCGAAGAGTTGGAGAAGCGAAACGACGAACTCTCGGTCGAGGTGGGTCAGCTCGAAAAAGAAAAGGGCAGACCTAAAACGGCAGAAAGACCTCTTTGCGACTGGCTTGCTCGCGGCCCTGATCTTCGCCTTCGGTCAGGTTCCTAAGTTCATGACGGCATTTCTCGATAGAAAACTCAAGAAGCTGGAAATCGAGGAGAAGGAAGCAGCTCGACACAATCGGCGAGCACCGGCCGAATTGCCCGCAGCATCATCGAAGGTTCGCGAACCGGACGATGCTTGAAACTGAGCATGCGGTGCACAGCATTGCGACCCCAACCACAAGAAACCCGGAGTTCTTCGATGCATGTTCTGATGCTTCTGCGCTGGTGAGCCGAGCGAGCAATCCAATGGCTGGCGCACTGGCTTTCGCCGCGGCGATCGTCTCCTTTGAGAGACGAGAGCCTCCACAGCGTAGCACTGTGACTGTCGTTTCTGGACGCGTTCTACGAGAAAGAGTTCGATGCCGAAACAGCCATCGCATCGACGCAGAAAAGACCAATGGTCGCGAGACAGAAGATCAGGGCATATCTAGCGCGGGCGCTTGATTCGGTGCTCGACCTCAGCAAGGGAGTTGAAGTAACGAGAACGATTAGCAAGACTTACTCAGGCTTCGTACACGCGGCTTTGCCGCAGATCATGGACATGTATGGGGGAGATCCGCCACGCTTTCACATGAGCGGTATGCGAGGAACCGAACGCCACATCGAGTACCAAGACGATCTCTGGAACTACTTCTACCGCGGGCTAGCAGCGTGTTCGTGCAGCGCGAAGGCATTCGGAGATGAACCGCTCTTCAAGCTGATTCACGACTTCACGCGCGAGTTCGAGAAGCGCTCTGGCAAGGACTACGAGGGCGAAGATCGGGTCGCTCGCACGGGGGTACGACACGTACTTGAGAACCAACGCTTGTGTGTGTGTGACAGCGGTGCCACCACTGGCGGAAGAAGTGGTGGAGGTGGCGCGGGACGTTCGGAAAGCAAGCACCCGCGCCCCCCTTAACAGCCTACGGATCTGCCAACAACACATCCAAGCGCACCGTACGCCGCCGCCTTAGATCAACGGGTCTACCGTAGAGAAAACACCCGTCTTCGTCATATTCCGACGCAGTTCAAAGCGCTCTAGTGCTGCCACCGGATCTATTGACGTGAGAGCTGAGAAGTCGATTTGCCGCCAGCTCGGGCGATCCACAGCGACGCTGAACAATACTCGTCGCGAATGTGTCCGGTCCTGGGATCTGGTCGCTGCGAGTAACCCGACAACACAACCTTCTCACACCGAGGAAGCGTGGCAAATGCCTCTCCAACGATCCGCAGCGCCACGGCGTGGACGTGCTGCATATAGAGCTTCCTCCGCTTCGTTTCCGAGAGCTCTTTCTTCTTGATCTCGAAGCCACGACCTGCGACGACAGCTTCGAACTCCGGCATGTGGTCGATCTCGGGCAAGTCAACATCGAGCACGCAGAGCGCACCATCCGCGCGGATCTCGAAGTTCACGTTCGTTTCGCGCGGCCAAGCTATGTCGGCGATGTTCTCCTCGAGTTGCGCCTCCATGGCGGCAACCTCGGTTAGCACCTCTTGCTCCGCCCTCCTCCGCCTGCGCTCTTCGCGAGCCTGATGAGACGCTCGCAGTGCTTCCCACTTTTCCTTTTCTGTGCGCCACGCTATTAGCGCAGCGCCATTTTCGCGTTCAATCGCTTCGCGCTTTGATGAAAGCAACTTTCCGAGCAAGGTGACACCCTTGGGGATTGGCTGCTGTGGGTCTGGCAGATCGAATGGGACCATCTCGTACTTCGGAGCGGTTGGAGCCGGTGCATGCTGATGCAGCGCTGCGAGTGCTTCGATCGCTGCGTTGATCTCACCAACCTTGCCAGCGACCAGGCCCTTGATCGTTTCTCCTGCCTGTTTCTTCGCGAGTGATACCCAAGCTGGGTCCAACGGCTGTTCGGTTTCGCTGTCGACGAAAGTCACTACGCCGTCGTCGTTCACGCCAACCGTTGCCCTCTTTGATCCAACGAGTCCGGACGAGTTAGATGAACTCGCCCGCCGCGGTGAATGGGTCTGGCCGAAAGAGAGTCCGGTACCAGGCAGGCCGACGCTAGATGAGACGCCGCGCTTTCCGAAGTTCATTGAGGCACCGCGGGGACCGGCCGTCCACGAGAAGCCGCTGCGAGATAGGTTTACACGCAGCCCGGGTGCGATCTTGAAGCTTCTGCGGAATCGGATTGGCATCGTCCCCTCCCCTGAGGCGGTGCCGACGTAGCCCGGCTAGACGTTGAGCGCCCGTTTTCCGCCTCCTGGGAAGATGCTACGGTATGTGCCAAGTCGTGGAAGGAATGGCGGAAAAGGTGAGTGCGTCGAGAGGATGCAGATTTGGGGCCGCCCTTGACAGCCACTCTCTCCGCCGCACGCCGAATCCGCGCGCGCGGATGCACAACGTCTCCGCCAGTACCTTTCGCACGGCAAGTGGATGTGCACCGGGCAGGAGCACCTCGGTCGGCGTGTCGGGAGGCGCGGAAGCGTGCCGACATCTACGCCGTGAATGACAATCATTCACGGCGCGAATAGATCAATTGCCTGTCTCCGAGCACATCTTTGGCCGCTCGGTTGAGAGTCGCGGACGCGCGTCCTGATCGGGGATCGCTACGTTCTGCCCAGCACGCAACCCGCGACAAAGCGTCGCAGCGGGGTCGTACGCGTCCGCGTAGCCGAACGAGTCCTGCTCCCATGTCAGCAGCGCCAGACCATCGCGGACGGTGCCGAGCAACACAGAGGGATCAGCGAGCCGCGGCAAGAAGGCCTCCTGATGCGCCCAATGATTGCGCACGTCGCGCAGCTCCTGCACCAGCGAGCGGTCCGCTCGTCCCAGCGTGCGGCCGAACACGTCGTTCCACGCGTCCCACATCACCTTCAGCAGCACTGCTGCGTCCCATTGCGTAATCGGCCGACTGCCGTTCATCCGATCATCGGCCGGCAGCAGTCGCCGCGCCTCGGTCAGCGCCTTGTCCTTATGGATGTTCACGAACTCGCGTTCGACGAACGGAGCCAGCCTAGCTCGCAGCAGCTCAGCGCTCTTGCCGACGCGTTCGTGATTAGTGATCGCCAAACTCTGTCTCCTGATCCGCCGCGATCTTGCGCATTGCAGCCAGCAGAAGCGGCAGCTCCTCAGTGACCGTCTTCCACACGATTTCCGTATCGATATCGAAGTAGGCGTGCACCAATCGGTTGCGCATCGCCACCATCTGCTTCCACGGCAGTGCCGGCATCGCGGCACGACCCTTGGCGCTCACTTTTGACGCAGCCTCGCCGACCACCTCAACCGCGCGCAGCAGCGCGAATAGCAGCATGGGGTCGTGGTCCAGGTCAGCGCGGTTCCTCCCGGCGATAAAGCTCAGCGCCGACTCCGCGGCCTCGATCATGTGGCGCAGGCGCACCCCGTCGTTTGCGGGAAGTTTCATCGCACGTTCTTACTGCGCATACTGGACTTGCGCCTCACGCACCACCTGATCGCGAAAATAGCGGCTCAAGTCTTGCGCGGTACGCAGATCGATCGGGTGGCCGCCGAACAGCGGCGACAGTTCAGCCTCGATCTCCGCCAGCCGCAACAGCCCCGGCGTTTGCCCGGGCTCGAACTCGACCAGCATGTCCACGTCACTGTCGTCGCGCGCCTCGCCGGTGAGCCGCGAGCCGAACAGCGAAAGCCGCCTGATGTGGTGCTTGCGGCACACGTGTGCAAGTTGCTCGCGGTCGATGTTTAACGTGGTGTCGCTTGTTTCAGCCATCGTTCAGCCCTCCGTATCCACGCCTTCAAACAGATCCGCATTTTCGCGGACCTTGAGCGGCGGTTCACCTTGCGCGAGCCGGACGATCTCCGGCCAACTCTGGACGAGCGCGTTGTACGCGAGCGCGTCGTGCGCGCGCTTCTTGCGTTCGCAGATCGTGTACAGCCGATACGCCAGTTCGCGCGCGGTTTCGGCCTTGGTGCCGAGCTTTGCCACGAGCTCGGCGGCGATGGATTCACCGGCGGCTTCGAGCAGACGGATCAGGTGATGCACGACCTCCCAATCATTGCGTCGCGCGCCCGCGATCGGGTCCCAGTTGGCGCGCAACTCAGCGGGTTTGAACAGCCGCACCTTGCCGCGCTTCGATTCGAGGATACCCGCTTCGACCATACCGGCGACGCTCGTGTTCTTCGACTTGGAAAGCTGCTCGGCCACGCCGTACTCGCCCTCGGCGAAGCCCGACTGCTCGAACCACGTGAGCGCCCAGCGGCTGTCGGCATCGAAGTCGCCCTCCTGCTCGGCCAGCGCCTCGTCGAGGGTTTGGTTGATGAGCGCCAGCGCCTCGCGCACGGTGAGCGGCTTGCCCTCGGCGTCGAGCACGTTGGCGCAGGGGGTGTAGACCGCCATACCCGGGCCGATGGCCGCCTGCGCGAGGTCCACCGGCGTGATGTTGCCGCGCTGGAGATGAGCGAGCGCCACGGGCAGCTCGGCCTTGAGCGCGGCGACGAACTCGCGGCGCGTGGCGGTGGGCGCGTCGGTCGCGCGCGGGCGACAGACGAGGATGATGCTGGAGGCGAGGGCGTTCCGAGTTGTCTTCAACGCCGCGGTTTGCTCTGTGCGCATTGGCCAGGTGCCTGTGAGGGCAAAGCCGGCGCGGATCACTGCATCAAGAAAGGTCTCCCAACCAGTGCTCGATGTTCCCTCATCATCACTCGTTTCGGATTGCCTGAACGCATAGTAGATCGTGACTGGAAAGGCTGGGTGCGCTTGTTCAGCCAAACGATGCATCGCTTGGGTCATTCCCCCGAGGAAGAACTCTTTCGCGGCATCCTTGTTGCCATGCCGATATGCGAAGGCGACAAGCTCCTCCTTCTTGGGCACCGCGAGAGTTGCGAAGAGATCGGGAAAGACCGGCTTCAGCGAGCGACGGAGCCAGACGTAGAAGAAAATCCCGCGCCGCGCGACAGCTTGGTCCCGTTCTTCGCCGCCTCCGCATCCTTCGGCTTCCCCGCCTTCACCGTGAAGTGGTACCCACCGCCCTCGATCACCGGCTCGACGTAGGCCTCCTTGCCCGCCTTGGTGGAGCGTCGTACCGAGCACCCATCAATACACCGCGCGCCCGCCGGAAAGATCGAACACCGCACCGGTACTGAAAGAGCACTCCTCGGTGCACAGCCACGCCACCAGCGCCGCGATTTCCTCCACTTCGCCAAAGCGCGCCATCGGAATCTTCGACAGCATGAAGTCGATGTGTTGCTGGGTCATCTGGCTGAACATGCCGGTCTTTACCGCGGCCGGCGTGACGCAATTGACGCGGATGCTGGTCGTGGCGAGTTCCTTGCCGAGCGATTTTGTCAGCGCGATGACTCCCGCTTTCGATGCGCTGTAGGCGGACGCATTGGGATTGCCTTCTTTGCCGGCGATCGACGCGATGTTGACGATGCGTCCGTAGTCGTTTGCGCGCATGTGCGCGAGCCAGGCCTTGTTGCAGAGGAACACGCCGGTCAGATTGATATCGAGCACCTGTTTCCAGTCGGCCAGCGGATAGTCCCAGGTTGTGACGTTGGGGCCGGTGATGCCGGCGCTGCAGACCAGCACATCGACCCGGCCGAATGCGGCCAGGGTCGAATCGCGGGCGGCGTTGACACTCGTTTCGTCGGCGACGTCGGTAGCTGCGCTATGAGCGCCACCGCCGAACGAATCTCTGGCTTCGACGAGCGCCTCCGCGTTGCGATCCCACAGACTGACTCGGGCACCGGAAGCGGACAGGCGTTTTGCGATCGCAAAACCGATGCCAGCCGCACCGCCGGTGACGACTGCGTTGCGACCGCGCAGGTCGAGTTGATTCATGGCGTGTCTCCGCCGTTCCGTACGGGCGCGCGCAGAATAGCCGGAAATTGGCCTGACCACTTGACCGCATCGAAGCCCCCGCGTAGGCTCGCCCGCCACTTCCAGGGGAGACATTCAATGCCGGCGAGCAGGAAGCCGCGGCGCAGCCAGTCGTGGTTCGGTCGCGATGGCAAGATGGGATTCATCTATCGCTCGTGGGTCAGGAACCGCGGCGTCCCGCAGGATCAGTTCGACGGCCGGCCGGTCATCGGCATCTGCAACACGTACTCGGAACTGACTCCCTGCAACTCGCATTTCCGCACGCTTGCCGAGCATGTGAAAGCCGGCGTGTGGGAGGCGGGCGGATTTCCACTGGAGTTTCCGGTGATGTCGCTCGGCGAAACGCTGCTGCGGCCGACCGCGATGCTGTATCGCAATCTCGCCAGCATGGACGTTGAGGAGAGCATCCGCGCCAATCCGCTCGATGGCGTTGTGCTGTTGATGGGGTGCGACAAGACAACGCCCGCGCTGTTGATGGGCGCGGCCAGCGTCGATCTGCCGACGATCGGCGTATCGGGCGGGCCGATGCTGTCGGGCGTGTACCGCGGCGAGCGCATCGGTTCCGGCACCAACACGTTTTCTCTGAGCGAGGGCCTCCGTGCCGGACGAATCACGCGCGAAGAGTTTCACGAGGCTGAGAGTTGCATGCACCGCTCGCACGGCCACTGCATGACGATGGGTACGGCGAGCACGATGGCGAGCATGGTCGAAGCGCTCGGCGTCGGGCTTCCGGGCAACGCGGCCTTTCCCGCCGTTGACGCGCGGCGCAACCTGATCGCGCGTCACGCGGGGCGGCGCATCGTCGGTCTGGTGAAGGACGACGTGCGCCTGTCGCAGATCATCACGCGCGCCGCGTTTGAAAACGCAATCCGCACCAACGCCGCGATCGGCGGTTCGACCAACGCGGTCATCCATCTGATCGCGCTCGCGCGCCGCATCGGCGTGAAGCTCGCGCTCGACGACTGGGACAAGTTCGGTCGCGGCGTGCACACGCTCGTCAACCTGATGCCGAGCGGCAAATACCTGATGGAGGATTTTTGCTACGCGGGCGGTCTGCCCGTAGTGATCCGCGAGCTCGGAGAAAACGGCCTGTTGAACAGGGATGCGCTGACCGTTACCGGCAGGACCATCTGGGCCAACAACCGCAAGGCCGAGAACCACAACACCGACGTGATCATGCCGATCAGTCAACCGTTCAAGCGCGACAGCGGCATCGCGGTGTTGCGCGGCAATCTCTGCCCGGACGGCGCGATCATCAAACCGTCGGCTGCAACCCCGTCACTGTTGAAGCACAAAGGGCGCGCGGTTGTGTTCGACGATATCGACGACTTTCACGCGCGCATCGACAGCCCCAGGCTTGCGATCGACGCCACCAGCGTGATGGTGCTGAAGAACTGTGGGCCGCGCGGTTATCCCGGCATGGCGGAGGTGGGCAACATGCCGCTGCCGGCGCGGCTGCTGAAAAAAGGAATCAGCGACCTCGTGCGCATATCGGATGCGCGGATGAGCGGCACGGCGTACGGCACCGTCGTGTTGCACGTTGCGCCGGAAGCCGCCGCCGGCGGGCCGCTCGCGCTGGTTGAAAATGGGGATCTGATCGAACTCGACGTCCCCAGGCGCAAGCTGCAGTTGCATGTGGACAGCGCTGAGCTCGCGCGGCGCAGCGCCCGGCGCAAACCGCGCGCGAATTCCGTGCAGCGCGGCTACACCCGGCTCTACGTCGAGCACGTCAATCAGGCGAACGAGGGCGCCGATCTGGATTTTCTGGTCGGCAAGAGCGGCAGCGCGGTGCCGCGCGACAACCATTAGGCGAACAAAGCTTAAGCAGACCCCACCCCCACCCCGGCCCCCCTTGAAGGGAAGATGGGTCATGCCTCCAGGAATTTCGATGAAAGTCCTGATACCGACCACCACTTCAGCGATCTTGTGTTGGTCAACACAGCGCGCGGCGCTATCGTCGGTGTCCTCGACCTGCTGGATCCGGGCGTGCTCCCCTCGCCGCACGCCGCGTTGTATTCCGTTGAAGCGGAGGGGGACTTGCGCCGCAAGGCGGCGCAGAATCTCATCGACTGGGCGCGTCGCGGTCGGCCGGCGTATGTGGTCGTGGAAGGCGCAACTCGGGTAACGCAGGAAGCTTGAACGATGGCAGCGGTACAGATTCAGGCGGTGGAGAAGTTCTTCGGCGGTACGCACGTGATTCGCGGCGTCGATATCGATATCGCCGACGGTGAGTTTGCCGTGCTCGTCGGACCCAGCGGTTGTGGCAAGTCCACGCTGTTGCGCATGATCGCTGGGCTTGAAGAGATCACGCACGGTGAGATTCGTATCGGTGGCAAGGTGGTCAACAACATGGCGCCGAAGGAGCGCGATATCGCCATGGTCTTCCAGAACTACGCGCTGTATCCGCACATGACCGTGCGCGACAACCTGGCGTTCTCGCTGATGCTGGCGAAGCAGGATCGGTCGATCGCAGACAAGCGGGTGCAGAAGGCGGCGGAAATTCTGGGATTGTCCCAATTGCTCGACCGCTATCCGCGGCAGTTGTCGGGGGGTCAGCGGCAGCGCGTGGCGATGGGCCGGGCGATCGTGCGTGATCCGCAAGTGTTTCTGTTCGACGAGCCTTTGTCGAACCTCGATGCCAAGCTGCGCGTGCAGATGCGCACCGAGATCAAGGAACTGCACCAGCGCCTGAAAACGACATCGGTGTACGTCACGCACGACCAGATTGAAGCGATGACGATGGCGGACCAGATCGTCGTGATGCGCGACGGCGTGGTCGAGCAACGCGGCAGACCGCTCGCGCTATACGACCGGCCGGCGAATCTCTTTGTCGCCGGTTTCATCGGGTCGCCCGCGATGAATTTTCTGAACGGCACCCTGCGACGCAATGGCGCGGGATTTGCCGAGGTGACGCTGGAAGATGGCACGGCGCTGCACGCGCCGTCGGACGCGGGCGGCGTTGACGGTCAGCGGGTGATCTTGGGCGTGCGGCCGGAACATCTGACGCTGGGCAATGGCTCGCATGGGGCAATCCGCAGCGATGTGGTGGTCGTCGAGCCGACCGGCGCCGACACGCAGGTCGTGTGCAAGTCCTCCGGCGGAGATCTCATTGGCGTGTTCCGCGAACGGCACGAGTTTGCCGCGGGAGACTCGATCGAGCTCGTGCCCGATCGGGACAAGACGCATTTGTTCGATGCCGACAGCGGTCGGAGGCTGGTGGAGGTTTAGTAGTGAGTTGAGACAAACGAAAGGAGATAAGAATGGAAAAGTTCACACGACGTGATTTCGTAGCCGGCTCGGCAACCGTCGCGGCTGTATCCACACTCGGCACGGGCGGCCTGTGGTCGACGGAAGCGTACGCGCAGGGCAGCTTCAAACCAGAGAAGGGCGCGAAGCTGCGGGTGCTGCGCTGGAAGCGTTTCGTGCAAGGCGACGAAGACGCGTTCATGGCCAACACCAAAAGGTTCAGCGAACGGTTCGGCGTCGAAGTGCGCGTCGACAACGAAGGCTGGGAAGACGTGCGGCCGAAAGCCGCGGTGGCCGCCAACGTGGGCAGTGGGCCGGACATCATCTACGGCTGGTTCGATGACCCGCACCAGTATCCCGACAAGCTGCTTGACGTGACCGACGTCGCCAACTACCTCGGCAACAAGTACGGCGGCTGGTATGACGTATGCCGCACCTATGGCATGCGGCAGGGCAAGTGGATCGCCGTTCCGCTCGGCGTCGGTGGCGCGACCTTTGTCCACCGCATCAGCCATGTGCAGGCGGCGGGCTTCAAGGATTTTCCGAAAGACACCGCCGGCTTTCTCGAGCTGTGCAAGGCGATGAAAGCGAAGAACACGCCAGCCGGATTCGCGCTCGGCAACGCGGTGGGTGACGGCAACTCATGGACGCATTGGCTCGTGTGGTCGCACGGCGGCCGCATGGTCGACGAGAAAAGCAATGTCGTCATCAACAGCCCGGAGACGATCAAGGCGCTCGAGTACGCGAAGGAGCTGTATGCGACCTTCGTGCCGGGCACATTGTCGTGGCTCGATCCGAACAACAACAAGGCTTTCCTCGACGGTCAGGTGTCGCTCACCAACAACGGCATCTCGGTGTACTACGCGGCGAAGAACGCCACCGATGCGAAGGTCAAGGAACTGGCGCCCGATATCGGCCACGCCAACTATCCGATCGGGCCCGTGGGCCGGGCGACCGAGTTGCACCTGGTGAGCCAGGCGATGCTCTTCAAGTACACGAAGGCGCCAAGCGCGGCCAAGGCCTTCGTCACGTTCATGATGGAAAAAGAGCAGTACGAGCCGTGGCAACAGGCGGCGATCGGATACATCACGCAGCCTCTGAAGGCGTACGAGAGCAATCCCATCTGGACTGTGGATCCGAAGCACACGCCGTATCGCGACTGCGCGGCGAAGATGACGCCGCACAGCTTCGCCGGGCCTCTGGGCTATGCGTCGGCCGCGGCGATGGCGGATTTCATCATGGTCAACATGGTGGCCGAAGCCGCCAGCGGATCGAAGACGCCGAAGGAAGCAGCGGAGCGCGCGCAGGCGCGGGCACAGCGGTACTACAAAGTGTAGGTTCGCGGAATGTGTCATCCCCGCGAAAGCGGGGATCCAGCGTCTTTGAGCAACGACACTGGGTTCCCGCTTTCGCGGGAACGACACCGCTGCTTCGCGCCGGATGCAACGACTGCTCAACAACCGCAACTTCCTCGGGCTGCTGTTCATGCTGCCCGCCAGCGCGTTGTTGCTGATCTTCCTGACCTATCCGCTGGGGCTTGGCACGTGGCTTGGATTCACCGACGCCAAGATCGGGCGCGCGGGCGTATGGGTGGGCCTCGACAACTTCGCCTTCCTCATCGGCGATAGCGTCGCGCTGCTGTCGCTGTTCAACACGCTTTTTTACACGGTGGTCGCGTCGATCGCGAAGTTCGTGCTCGGGCTCTGGCTCGCGCTGCTGCTGAACAAGCACCTGCCCTTCAAGGCTTTTCTGCGCGCGATCGTGCTGCTGCCGTTCATCGTGCCGACCGCGCTATCGGCCATCGCGTTTTGGTGGCTGTACGACGCGCAGTTTTCGGTGTTGTCGTGGACGCTGACGAAGTTCGGTCTGATCGACCGATACATCGACTTCCTCGGTGACCCATGGAACGCGCGGCTCTCGACGATCGCAGCCAACATCTGGCGCGGCGTGCCGTTCATCGCGATCTGCTTGCTGGCCGGGTTGCAGACGATCTCGCCGTCGCTATACGAAGCCGCCGCGCTCGATGGCGCGAGTCCGTGGCAGCGTTTCCGCTACGTCACGCTGCCGCTGCTGACGCCGATCATCGCGGTCGTGATGACATTCTCGGTGCTCTTCACGTTCACAGACTTCCAGTTGATTTACGTGCTGACACGCGGTGGTCCGCTGAACGCGACGCATCTGATGGCGACCTTGAGTTTCCAGCGCGCGATTCCCGGCGGCTCGCTCGGCGAAGGTGCGGCGCTCGCCACGCTGATGATTCCATTTTTGCTGTCGGCAATCCTCTTTTCGTATTTCGGCTTGCAGCGGCGCGCATGGCAGCAGGGCGGGAAAGACTGATGAAACAGGACGACATCAGTACGCAAGGCATGGGCTACCTGGAGTCGCTGCCGCGCCGCGTGGTTACCGTGTATCTGCCGCTCGGTGTGTTCCTGGTCGTGCTGCTGTTTCCGTTCTACTGGATGGCGGTCACGTCGTTCAAGCCGAACGGTGAACTGCTGTCGCGCGAGGGCAATCCGTTCTGGGTGATCGAGCCCACGCTTGCTCACTTCAAAAAGCTGTTGTTCGACACGCCGTATCCGGAGTGGATGTTGAACACGGTGATCGTGTCGGTCGTCTCGACCTTCGCGTCCTTGGCGGCGAGCGTGTTCGCCGCCTACGCGATCGAGCGGCTGCGCTTTAGGGGCAGCAAGCAGGTGGGGCTTGCAATCTTTCTCGCGTACTTGGTGCCGCCGTCGATCCTTTTCATTCCGCTGGCGACCATCGTGTTCAACCTCGGCATTTTCGACACGCGCTGGGCGTTGATCCTCACGTACCCGACGTTTCTGATCCCGTTCTGCACCTGGCTGCTGATGGGCTATTTCCGCACAATTCCGTTCGAGTTGGAAGAGTGTGCGTTGATCGACGGCGCCACGCGCTGGCAGATTCTCGTGAAGATCATTCTGCCGCTAGCGGTGCCCGGATTGATCTCGGCCGGCATCTTTGCGTTCACGCTGTCGTGGAACGAATTCATCTACGCGCTGACCTTCGTGTCTTCCTCCGAAGTGAAAACGGTGCCCGTCGGGGTGATCACCGAACTGGTGGAAGGCGACGTCTATCACTGGGGTGCGCTGATGGCCGGCGCGCTGCTCGGATCGCTGCCGGTTGCGGTGATGTATTCGTTCTTTGTTGAGTACTACGTGTCTGGGATGACGGGAGCGGTGAAGGAGTAGGCAATGAAACGACTGATCGCAAGTTTGTGCTTCGGTCTCGCTTCCACGTTGGCGTAGACACAATGGACACGTTTATGAAAGACCGCGTCCGGATCTACAGGGACGCGGTGAAACGGATGGGCCTGGCCAAGTAGCGCAGCCTGGCAGCCTGGACTTCAGCTCAAGAGGAGCACCGGATGAAAAAGCAACTGATCGCAATTGCGGCGGCCGTGCTGGCCACGACCGCGCAGGCCCAGGAAACCAAGGTCGCTATCGCGATTTCGGGCTGGACCGGATTCGCGCCGCTGACATTGGCCCGGGAGGCGGGACTCTTCAAGAAACACGGCCTCGATGTATCGATCAAGAAGATTCCGCAGAAGGACCGTCACCTCGCGATCGCTTCTGGCGACATTCAGTGCGCAGCGACCACGGTGGAAACCTGGATCGTCTGGAATGCCAATGGCGTCGCAACGACGCAGATCTTTCAGCTCGACAAGAGCTTCGGCGCCGACGGCATGGTCGTGAAGCCGAACATCACGAAGATCGCCGACCTGAAGGGCAAGACGGTCGCCGCCAGCGCCCCCGGCACCGCGCCGTACTTCACGCTCGCGTGGATGCTGAAGAAAAACGGCTTGTCGTTGAAGGACGTGAAGATCGTCAACCTGGAACCACAGGCAACTGCCAACGCGTTCATCGCCGGCACCGCAGAACTCGACGCCGGCATGACCTACGAGCCGTACCTGTCGGGTGTGCGCGCCAAGCCCGAAGCCGGCAAGATCATCGCGACGACGCTCGACTACCCGATGGTGATGGATACGTTCGGCTGCACTCCGAAGTTCCTCGCCGACAATCCGAAAGCAGCGAAAGCGCTGGCCGACGCGTACTTCGACGCGCTCGAGATGATCAGCAAAGAGCCAAAGAAAAGCTTCGAGATCATGGGCGCCGATGTGAAGCAGACCGGCGAGCAGTTCGAAGGCTCGCAGAAGTTCCTGCGCTGGCAGGACCGCGCGGCGAACCAGAAGTTCTTCGCCGGCGAGCACGCGGCGTTCAGCAAGGAAGCAGCCGATCTGCTGCTCGACGCGGGGATCATCAAGCAGATTCCGGATCTGTCGAAGCTCGCGGATACGAGATTCATCAAGTAGCTCCCATCGACGCAGTGGAGCGTTGACCTTGGCTGGGGGTGCACGAGGGGGCCAGCGCTGCGCGCCGGCCCGCAGGGCAAGGTCGGACTCCCCGGCTGCGCCGGGGCCCCGAGCCCCCTCGTTCCGAGCCTCGCAATTCCCGTGTGACCGGTGCGCCCGCCGACTCTGCGTCGGCATCACGTCGAAACCGAGCTTCCTGAGTAGGTCATGACTCCGCTCAAGCCGGTCCCCGCCGCAACGCGACTGGTGCTCGGCGTCGCGTTCTTCGTTCTCTTCGTCGGCGTGTGGGCCGCGGCGACCTTGGGCGGCTTCGTCAGTAAGACGTTCCTCGCCGACCCAATCTCGATGGTGGCGTCAGGCTGGGCGCTGCTCGCCCAGATGGGCTTTGCCATCGACATCGGCATGACGGTGTGGCGCGTGATCGGCGGGTTCGTCATCGCCGCGCTGATTGCGCTGCCGCTCGGCGTGGCGATGGGCGCGTACAAGCCGATCGAGGCGTTCTTCGAACCGTTCGTTTCGTTCGCGCGCTATCTGCCTGCCAGTGCGTTCATCCCGCTGCTGATCCTGTGGGCCGGCATCGGCGAAGCACAGAAGCTGGCCGTGATTTTCATCGGCAGCTTCTTCCAGCTCGTGCTGATGATCGCGGTCACGGTGGGCAACACGCGGCGCGATCTGGTGGAAGCCGCGTACACACTCGGCGCCAGCCATCGCAGCCTGATCCGCCGCGTACTGATTCCGGGTGCAGCGCCGGAGATCGCGGAGACCTTGCGCATGGTGCTCGGGTGGGCGTGGACGTATGTCATCGTCGCCGAGCTGATCGGCTCCTCCAGCGGTATCGGCCACATGATCACCGACAGTCAGGCGCTGCTCGCCACCGACCAGATCATCTTCGGCATCATCGTCATCGGTTTGATCGGGCTCGTCAGCGATTTCGCGTTCAAGGCCGTCAACCGGCGACTCTTTCCATGGGCGGTGCTGTGAGCCGTGCTGTGAGCCGAACCGTGAGCGGAGTTCTTTCCATCCGCGGCGTATCGCGCCGTTTCCAGTCAACGCGCGGCGAGACGCCGGCTTTGCAGGCGATCGACCTCGATGTCGCCGAGAACGACTTCGTCACCATCCTGGGTCCCTCGGGCTGCGGCAAGAGCACGCTGTTGCGCATCGTCGCGGGGCTCGACCGTCAGACGACCGGCGAGGTGCTGCTCGACGGCCAACGGATCGAGGGACCCGGCGCCGACCGCGGCATGGTGTTTCAGAGCTACACGCTCTTCCCATGGCTCACGGTGCGCGACAACGTCTGCTTCGGCCTGCTCGAGCGCGGCGTCGCGCGCGCGCAGCGACTCGAGATCGCCGATGCGTTCCTCGCCAAGGTCGGGCTGTCCGGATTCGAAAATCACTATCCGAAGCATCTGTCCGGCGGCATGCAGCAGCGCACCGCGCTCGCGCGCGCACTTGCGAACGACCCGCGCATGCTGCTGATGGATGAGCCTTTCGGTGCGCTCGACCACCAGACGCGCGAGCTGATGCAGGAGCTGCTGCTTGGCATCTGGGAGCTCGAACGCAAGACAGTGCTGTTCGTCACCCACGACATCGACGAGGCAGTGTTTATGGGCAGCCGGGTCGTTGTGATGAGCGCACGCCCCGGCCGCATCAAGGTCGATCGCGCGGTGCCACTGGCGCACCCGCGCCACTACTCTGTAAAAACTTCGCCCGCTTTTGCCGAGTTGAAGGCCGAACTCACCGAGCAGGTGCGGGCGGAGGTGCGTGCCGCACAGGTCCTGGCGGCTGCCTGAGGCGATCGCCGATTCTTTCCGCTACGGCATCAACTGCCCACCGTTGACTTCGAGGATCTGTCCCGTCACGTAACCGCTCAGTCGGTCCGACGCCAGATAGAGAAACGCGCCGGCGCATTCATCGGCGCTGCCAAGACGCTGCATCGGCACCGAGCGGCGAAAACTCTCCAGCAGTTCCGCACTGGTGTGGCGCTCCTGCAGTGGCGTGACGATGACGCCGGGCGCGACCGCGTTGACGCGAATGCGGTCCGCAGCAAGTTCGCGTGCGAGTGCGCGCGTGGCGGTGCTGACGAAGCCCTTCGCGCCGGCATACAGCACAGCGCCGGTACTGCCTCCGATGCGCGCCGCGACCGAGCTGACATTGATGATGTTGCCGCCGCCCTGTTTTCGCATCAGCGGAACGACTTCCCGGCAGGCCATGACCATCGAGCGCGCGTTCAGATTCAGCACTCGATCGAAGGCCTCATCGGTGATCTCGGTGAGCGGAAAGCGTCCGACCAGATCACCCGCATTGTTGATCAGCACATCGATGCGCCCGAGAGCTTCCGTCGCCTGCCGCACCAGGCGTCCGATCTGCGCGGTCACCGTCACGTCGGCTTGCACAGTGACGGCCTTGCCGCCGCTCGCCTCGATGTCGGATGCGACTTGCCGCGCAGCGTCGGCACTCTGGTTGTAGTGCACGACGACGCCCGCGCCGCAGGCGCCGAATGCACGCGCCGCGGCGGCGCCGATGCCCGTGCTGGCGCCGGTGATCAGAATGACTTTGTTGCGTAGATCTTCGATCATGTTTGTCGTTCACGGCCGAACGCAACGACGCGCTGTCGCTGATCACCCAGCCCGTTGATGCCCAGCGTGACGACATCGCCTGGTTTCAGAAATTGCGGCGGCTTCATTCCCATGCCGACGCCCGGCGGCGTGCCGGTGGTGATGATGTCGCCGGGCATGAGCGTCATGTACTCGCTGACATACGAAACCAGCCTGGCGACGGAGAAGACCATCGTCCGCGTGTTGCCGCGCTGGCGCTTCTCGCCATTCACGTCGAGCCACAGGTCGAGGTTCTGCGGGTCGGGCACGTCGTCTCGCGTGACGAGGTAGGGACCGACGGGGCCGAACGTGTCGCAGCCCTTGCCCTTGTCCCACTGGCTGCCGCGTTCGAGCTGAAAGTTGCGCTCCGAGATGTCGTTAACGACGACGTAACCGGCAACATGTTCGAGCGCCTTGCTTTCCTCGACGTACTGTGCGCGGGTTCCGATCACAACGCCCAGCTCGACTTCCCAGTCGAGTTTCGTCGAGTGCCGCGGTTGAACGATGTCGTCGTTCGGTCCCGACAGGCAGGTCGTCGCCTTGGAAAAGATGATCGGCTCGTTCGGCACAGGAACGTTTGATTCCGCCGCGTGGTCCGCGTAGTTCAAACCGATAGCGATGAACTTCGAGATACCGAGATAGGGAACACCCAGCCGCGGCGTTCCTTTCACAACGGGCAGAGACGCCGGCTTGATCTTCGCCAGTCGCACTACTCCGCGCGCGTCAAGCATCGTCGAGTCAACCTGTGCAACGACGCCCGAGAGATCGCGAATGTTGCCTTCCGCGTCAAGCAGTCCCGGTCTCTCGTAGCCCGCCGGACCGAATCGCAGCAGTTTCATCCGTTCTCTCTCAAAGACTCATGCCACCGTCGACGAACACCGCCTGGCCGGTCATGAATGACGATTCGTCCGATACGAGATACACGAAGGTTTCCGCGATCTCTTCCGCCGTGGCGAGCCGGCCCATCGGCTGACGTGCGACGAAATCCTTGCGCGCCTGCGCCGGATCGTCAAACGCGGCGATGCGATCGCCAAGCGACGGCGTGTCCACCGTGCCCGGACACACGCAGTTGACGCGGATGTTCTGCTTCACATGATCGAGCGCGAGCGCGCGTGTGAACCCGACGACCGCCGCCTTGCTGGCCGCATACGCAAGCCGGCTGGGCGCAGCCTTGCTCGCGCCGAGCACGGAGGCCATGTTCAGGATCGTGCCGCCGCCATTGGCAATCATCAACGGCAGCATGGCCTTGGTCAGCACGAACATGCTGCGTACGTTCAGCGCGAAGCTCGCGTCCCAATCTTCTACGCGACAATCGAGCAGGGTGCCGTGGTGCACCCAGCCGGCGCAGTTGAACAGGATGTCGACCGCGCCAATTTCCGCGACGGCGCGGTTGATCGCTGCATCGTCGAGAACATCGAGCGCACGCGTTGTCAATCCCGCCGTCTCCTTCAGCGAGACGAGCAATTCCGGCTTCACATCGGAGGCGATCACGCGCGCGCCCTCGCGCGCAAATGCCAGTGACGCCGCGCGGCCCATGCCCTGGCCCGCGGCCGTGACGAGCGCTGTCTTGCCGGTAAGTCGGTTCGTCATGCCCTGGTGCGGCTCTTTGGAAGCTCTTTGCTTGACACTGCCGCATCACCGTGCAAAGCTGCCCGGAAATTGGCCTGACCACCTTACCGGACTGCGCCGCCGCGGTCAACGTGATTGACCGTGCGCGCGCCCACCATGCCGATCCAAGCGGTTGAGACCCGGCGCCTGTACCGCCGGATCGCCGATCAGCTGATCAAGCTGATCGGCGGCGGTGAGTATGAAGCGGGAGAGCGCCTGCCTCCCGAGCGGGACCTGGCGACACAACTCGGCGTCAGCCGCCCCTCGGTGCGCGAGGCGCTGATCGCACTCGAAGTCGAGGGCTACGTCGAGGTGCGCGTCGGTTCCGGCGTCTATGTCACCCGGACGGAGCGACGAGTCGCCGGAGCGCCGCAACCGGCCGTGGACTCCGGTCCGTTTGAGGTCATACGAGCGCGCTGGATCATCGAAGGCGAGTGCGCGGCGATGGCGGCGCGCGAGGGCACGCCGTCGCAGCTAGGGGCGATCGAGCAGGCGTTTGACGCGATGACGCGCGACACCGCGCCGCGCGACAACGTGCCACTGCTGGCCGCCGACCAGTTGTTTCACCGGTGCATCGCCGAAGCGAGCAACAACAGCGCATTGGTGCTGGTGGTCAGCACGCTGTGGGAGCAGCGCGTCGGCCCGCTGTTCCTGCGGCTGGAAAATCATTTCACCAAGCCCGAGACGCGGGCCACAGTGCGTCGCGAGCACCGCGACATCCTGACCGCAATCGTGCGGCACGATCCGAAGGAAGCGCGTGCCGCGATGCGCCGGCACCTAGACAACGCGGCCAAGCGCTTTAGCCTCACATGGAGTGAAACACCGGCGCGGCCGGCCGCCGTGAAGAAAACGAACTCCCGCAAGAAGACGACCCGCAAGCCGGCGCTGACCAAACTGCGCAGGCAAGCTACGCATGGCGGCCGCAGAGTCGAAAGCCGGCGATGAACTCGGGCGATCAACTCGCGCGGTGCGGCTCAGCCCTCTGGCGCAAGGTCATCACCATGCGACGCCGCCAGCTCGGCGAGCTGCGCGGTATACGCCTGAAGGAAGGCGCGATTGAAAAGGGTGTCGAAATCGCCCTCGATTTCGCGCAGGATCTCCGCATATTGCTCGCTGTATTGCTCCCATAGCTTGGCGCGGCGGTTGACCGGAACCAGGTTGTCCCACATGCCTTTCGGCGCCAGTCGCAGTTCGAGTTCTTCAGGATCGAAGCGCGCGAGCACTGCGTTCAGCGCGGCGCGCATTCCGGCCAGCACCGCAACCTGGTGCGCTCGCAAGTCGCCGAACGCATCGCGCACGGCGGGCAGCGGCGCAATGAACCCGCGTTCCGGAGGACCAAGCAGATGCGTCAATGCCGCATCCACATGGGGCGAGAATTTGAGCGGGTTGTTGGCACGCGTCTGCACCAGCGTCGCGCTAGCGCCGAGCTCACGTTTGGCGATCGTGCGTGCGGCCAGCAGTTCCAGCGTGCCCGTGATCGCCGCGCGCAGCAATTCTCCGATCAAGTGCATCTGCTGGGCAGAGCGTGCCATGGCTCCCGGCGGATGCACGCCGAGGCCGCCGTAGAGCCCGGCAACCAGCTCGTCCACCGGAGCCGAGTGGGCGCGCGAGCGCGCGTGCTTCGCCGCCCCGCCCCGCGCGGGACCGGCGCGCCCGGCCGTTGGCTCGCCGACGTTGATATCGACCTCCGGCGCCGGGCGGACGACCGTTGCCGCCGCGGATGCCGCCGCACGGGACGCTTCTCGGTTCGGGCCGGGCTGTGGTGTCGCAAGCGGAACCTCTGCTTTTCTTCCCGGGCCGATCGACGCGCCGAGAAGATCGTCGAAAACGCCCGCGCGAGCTGGGTCTTTCAAATGGCCGAAGAGGCCGAATGGTCGCTTCTCCGCGTTGCCCGCGTCGAAGGACGCCGCCGGCGCCGGGGCGCGCTCTTTCAACGGAGCCGCTTTCTTCGCGGACTCCGGGTCATGTTCAACCCGCAGCAGGTAGGGGCCGATTCTGATTTGTGCGCCAACGTCAAGCGCGCACTCAACGTCGGGTGCGAGCGCCGCATCATTGAGCTCGACGACGAGGTTGGCACCGATTGGACAGATAAAGAACCGGTCCGCACGACAGGTGATCAGGGCCTGACGGCGGGAAATGCGCCGCTCGGGATCGGGCAGCACGAGCGTGCAATCGACGCCGCGCCCGATATCTCCCACCGTTTCGCTGAAGCGGGCCGCTAACGGGGCACCAAGCGGCGCGCCGGACTTCGATACGACCCGAATCCAGATCATCGGAAAGGCGCCCAAGCCTCATCAGACCGAACGCGCCGCTTATACCACCGCGTCTGCATTCCGACGACAGACCAACGCCCCAGCGAAGTTGTCGGAGAGTTTTGTTGACACTGGGCGAACACGCAGCCTAGATTTAGGCGATAAACGCCATGTCGTCGGGTGCCCATGGCGTGGGAGGGTGGCGGTGTTCCGTTCAATGATGCTGGCTGCGGCGCTCGCTTTAGCGCCGGTCGCTGTCGGCGCCTCCGATGCGCCTGGCACGATCACGATCCTCGAAGGGCAGGCGCTGATCTACCGAGGTGCCGCGCGTCTCATTGCGCAAGAGGGCGTGCGGCTTGTGCTCGGCGACATGGTCGAGACCGCCGAAGCTACATTCGCGCAAATAGAGCTTTCGGACCAGTCGGTGTTGCAGCTTGGGCCGTCAACACGATTGATGCTGAGTGGCGCTACAGTGAAGCAGAAGCCCGAGCGCTGGGTGTACGTGATGAACGGGTGGGGCAAATTGTCCGGTGCGAAGAGGGACGCCAAAGGCGGGCCGGCCCTCGAGATCCGCGCGCCGCTGTTCGAGATCGCGCCCAATCCCGGCGTCATCGTGTTCCAGGCGTCGCCGGCAGAAGTGACGATGTTCGCCGAAAGAGGCGACTTTCGGATCGCCGAACGCCAGGCGAGCGGCCCGCCAATCGGGATTGCGCTCAAGTCAGGCGAGTACTACCGGCGCAAGTCCGGTGCGCGCGGCGCGACCGGTACCGCTGCGCCGGAATTTCTCGCCAAGATGCCGCGCCACTATCGCGATTCGCTGCCGTCGCGGCTGGATAAATATCGCATCGCCGACGTCAGGCCGAAAGAGGGGCCCGACTTCACCTACGCCGACGTCGAGCATTGGCTGAAGGCCGAACCCTCGGTGCGGCGCCAGTTCGTGCAGCGCTACCGGGCCAAGTCGAAGGACGCCGCATTCCGCGCCGGGCTGGTTGCCAACCTCTCGTCGCACTTCGAGTGGGATCCCGTTCTTTTCCCGGAAAAGTATCTGCCCAAAGACCCGCCACCACCACCGCCGCCGCGCGATCCGCTTCCATCGCCGGTCGTTCCGTCTCCCGTTCGCTAAGGAGTTGCCATGAAACTGCTCCTCAAATTCAACCTCGTGTTTCTTCTGATCTTCGCTGCCGGACTGGCAGCGACGGGTCATGTTTCGTGGACGCTGCTGGAGAAAAATGCCAAGGCGGAAACGGCCGAAGGAGCCAGGCTCCTGATGGATACCGCGCTGGCGGCGCGGCGCTATACATCGACCCAGATCAACCCGCTGCTCGAGACGCAGATGAAGTACGCGTTCCTGCCGCAGTCCGTGCCGGCGTATTCGGCCACCGAGGTGTTCGCCGATCTGTTTAAAAAGCACACGGAATACGGCTACAAGGAAGCGGTGCTGAATCCGACTAATCCGCGCAACCGCGCGGTGGACTGGGAGACCGACATCGTTACCCAGTTTCGCGGTAACAAGGAGTCAAAGGAAATCGTCGGCGAGCGCGACACGCCCACCGGTCGCTCGTTCTATGTCGCGCGCCCGCTGCAGATCGGCGATCAGAAATGCCTGTATTGCCACAGCACGGTCGACGCGGCGCCGAAGACGCTGCTCGATCGTTACGGTTCCGCAAATGGATTCGGCTGGGCGCTGAACGAAATCATCGGCGCGCAGATCATCTCCGTGCCGACGCGCGTTCCGCTGGATCGCGCCAATCAGGCTTTTAAAGCCTTCATGACCTCCGTTGCGATGGTGTTCGTCGTCATCGGCCTCATGCTGAACCTGATGCTGTGGGCGATGGTGATCCGGCCCGTTTCGAATCTGTCAAAGTTCGCTGACCGGGTCAGTCTCGGCGAGCTCGATATTCCGGAGTTCAAGCGCACGTCAAACGACGAGATCGGTGTGCTCGCGCGCTCGATCGGCCGCATGCGAACGAGCATGGTCCAGGCGATGAAGATGCTGGAGAGCTGAGCATAGTCATGGACAAGGCTCATTTCCCGCACAATCACGGTCCATGAACATTCCGCCGCGCCTTGGCAAGTACCCGGTGACCGGTGTCCTGGGCAAGGGCGCAATGGGGATTGTTTACCGCGGCTATGACCCCGTGATCAAGCGGGCGGTGGCGATCAAGACGATCCGCCGCGAACTGATCGAGGAGGACGAAAAAGCCGAGTCGCTCGCCGGTCGCTTCCGCAAGGAAGCGCAGGCGGCCGGCGCCCTGAACCATCCGGGCATCGTAGCCATCTACGAATACGGCGAGGACTCGAACTACGCGTTCATCGCGATGGAGTACGTGGAAGGCAACAGCCTCCGCGAGTATCTGGCGCGCGGCGCCAAATTCGACGAGCGCGACACCGTCAGCATCATGTCGCAGCTGCTCGATGCGCTGGAATTCGCGCACAACCGGTCGGTCTGGCATCGTGACGTGAAGCCGGCCAACATCATCATCATGGGCAATGGCCGGATCAAGCTGGCCGACTTCGGTATCGCGCGTATCGAGTCCAGCGACCGCACGATGGCCAACGTGGTGATGGGCACGCCCGGCTACATCGCACCGGAGCACTACCTCGGACAACGCGGCGACCATCGCATTGACGTGTTCGCGGCCGGCGTTCTGTTCTACGTCCTTCTGGCGGGCCAGGCGCCGTTTCGCGGGCGCGCCGAGGCGATCATGCACGATGTCTGCTATCACGACCCCGAACCGCCGTCCGAGGTCGATGCGACGCATCGCTGGCCGCAATATGACGCGATCGTCGAGCGCGCTCTGAAAAAATCGCCGGCGGATCGCTTTGCGAGCGCTGGCGCGTTTCGCGCCGCGATTCTTGCCGAGTATGCGCGGCCGGTCAGCGATTCCATCTCCGAGTCGACCATCATTTCGCACGTGGTGCGCCCGGTCGCGGTCGAGCCGAGTGCACCATCGACGCCCAAGACGGGGGTGGCTTCGGGCGGCGGCACGCCGCCACCGCCGGGATGGGAGGCGCCGGTGCTGGCGGGCGTTGAAGTCGAGCTCGCGCGCTTTGTCGGGCCGGTCGCAAGAGTTCTGGTACGGCGCGCTGCTCGCACGCACAAGAATCTGCAGGCGTTGGTCGGTGCGCTGGCGCCGGCGATCGACCTGCGCGAAGAGCGCGAGAAATTCGCGCGGGCGGTCACCGGGCGCGGTCTCCCAGTGCCGGTCGCTGCGGGCGACGGAGAAACCGAAAGCACGGTGCACGAAACGTCATTGTCCGGACCGGCGTTATCCGATGAAGATCTCGAACGCGCGACGCGGCTCTTGACGACCTACATCGGCCCGATTGCAAAGGTTGTCGCCAAGCGCGCCGCCGGTAAAGGCGTCAGCCGCCGCGAGTTCTTTGCCAAGGTCGCGCAAAGCCTCGAAAGCGAAGCACAGCGCGAGCGGTTTCTGCGCGAGGCCGGGGCTTCGCGCGGTTGACATTGCAGTCGTTCCGGGGAGCAGCAACGGAGAGCAGCCCGTTTGCCTCGCTGCGAGGAGCGAACTCACGCGCTTGAGCTTGCTCGGCGTCGGATGACCAGTACGAATGAACGCCAAGAATCAAAGCGCGCCGCGGCCATCCGTTCATGAAGGCAAGGCCGCGGCGCCGGCCGTCAAATCAAGCTCCAGCGTCGAGTTGCAGCGACGCGTCGCCGGCATCAACCCCCTGCTAGGCGCCGCCAACGTGTTGTTGGCGCTGGTGCCGCAACTGCGCGCGACGACCACGCACGCCGATCCGGCCGGGCTGCATCAACACCTGCTCGAGAGGGTCAAGGAGTTCGAAGCCAAAGCGCACGCGAGCGGCGTAAAGCGACAACAAATCGTCTCGGCCCGTTACGTGCTGTGCACATTCATCGACGAGGTGATTGCAGCGACGCCGTGGGGCGCGAGCGGCACGGCGTTCGACCTCAGCCTACTGCAGGAATTCCACGACGAGCGCTGGGGCGGCGAAAAGGCTTTCAAGCTGCTCGCCAAGCTGGGCGAAGAAGTCGAGGCCAACATCGAAATCATCGAGCTTTTCTATATCTGCATCGCGCTCGGGTTCGAAGGGCGCTATCGCGGTGTGGCCAATGGCCGTTCGCAGCTCGATGCGATTTCGGCGCGGCTGGCCGAGGTGCTGCGCCCGGCCAGCCGGCAAGCGAAGGATCCGACACCGGGACCGCAATCGCGCACGCTGTCGGTACGCTGGACGGGTCTCGCAAAGCGCGGCAATCAGGTGCTGTCGGTGTTGCCGTTGTGGGTGGTGTTTGCGCTGGGTGGAGTGATCGTTCTCGCCACGGTTCTCTTCCTGAATGCGCGGCTCGATTCACAATCGCGTTCCGCCTTTCGCCAGATCCACGCCGTACCGGCGGCGCTGCGCGCCGAGCCATCCGGAACAGCAACGGTCGCGGCGCGGCCGCGCCTCGTACCGCTGTTGCGCGCCGATGCTGCCGACGGTGCGATCGAGGTGCGCGATGAACCGATGCGTTCGGTCGTCACTGTGCCGGCTGACACCCTTTTCTCGTCCGGCAGCGCGCAAGTGGAGATGCGGCGCCTCGAGCAGTTGAAGCGCATAGCGCAGGCGCTGGCCGACGCGCCCGGGCAGGTCGTCGTGATCGGACACACCGACAGCACACCCGTCAGTTCATTGCAGTTTCCGTCGAGCTGGCATCTGACACGCGACCGCGCGCGCGCGGTAATGGCAGTGCTGGCGCAACGCGGAGCGCGCGCCGAGCGCATGCGAGCCGAAGGGCGCGCTGATGCGGAGCCGATTGCGGCCAACGACACGCCGGTCGCGCGTGCGCGCAATCGGCGTATCGAGATCGAGCTGCTGCTGCCGCGCCCGGACGGTTAATGTGAACACCGCCCCACGTGCGTTGCCGGTCCGGCCGCTCTTTGCGGCCGCGGGTCTGATCGCGGCTGCCGCGCTCATCTGGTACGTCGGCCCAGTGCTGACGTTCGGACAGCTTGAGCCGCTCGCGAGCGATTGGTCGCGTTGGATCGCGATAGCGATAAGCGCCGCGATCGCCGTGGCCTATGCCGTTTCCCGCGCGCAGCATTCCGCGTACCGCAATCGCCGCTTGATGGACGGCCTCGTCACGCCTGCGCCCGGCGCGCGCGACGTGGCAGTGATCGGCAAGCGGTTTGAAGAGGCAATCGCGTTGCTGAAGAACTCGCGTCTCGGCGGCAAGCACGCTTTGTTCGCGGCACTGGCGGGACGACCGTTCGTGTACGAGCTGCCCTGGTACATCATCATCGGCGCGCCGGGCGCGGGCAAGACGACAGCGCTGGTGAACTCCGGTCTCGAGTTTCCGCTCGCGGCCAAACTCGGCAACAAGGTGCTGCGCGGTATCGGTGGAACGCGCAACTGCGACTGGTGGTTTGCAGCCGACGCGGTCCTCGTCGACACCGCCGGACGTTTCACGACCCAGGACAGCGATCGCGAGGCGGACCGCGCCGCATGGATGAGCTTTCTCGACCTGCTCGCGCGCAACCGGCCGCGCCGGCCGATCAACGGAGTGTTGCTCACCATCAGCGTCAGCGATCTGCTGAATGCGAGTCCCGAGGAACGACTGGTCCACGCGCGCCGGCTGCGCGAACGCGTGGACGAGCTGCACGCGCGGCTGGACATCGAGTTTCCGATTTACGTGCTGATCACGAAGGCCGATCTGCTGGCCGGCTTCATGGAGTTCTTTGCCGATTTCGACAAGGACGAGCGCGCGCAGGTCTGGGGCGTGACCTTTCCGCTCAACCCCACCGGCACAGTCGACGATCCGCTGACGCGGCTCGGCGCTGAGCTCGCAGCGCTGGAAAAACGTCTCGACGAGTGTCTGATCGACCGGCTACAGAGCGAGAGGGATCGCGACCGGCGTGCTGCGATCTACGCATTTCCGCAGCAATGGCGAGTGCTGCGCGAAACTCTGCTGGGATTTCTGCAAAGCACGTTCGCCGAATTGCGCGGCCAGCGCAAAGCACTCGTGCGCGGCGTGTATTTCACCAGCGCCACACAGGAAGGCACGCCGATGGATCGTGCGCTCGGCGGGCTGGCGCGTGCGCTCGGGCTGTCGACGCGAATCGTTCCCGCGGCGCGACCCAGCGGCAAGACGTTTTTCGTCACGCGGCTGCTGCGCGAAGTCGTATTTGCCGAGGCAGGCCTCGCGGGCACCAATGTGAATTGGGAAAGGCGGCGTGCCTGGCTCGAGTGGGGCGCGATCGGGCTGACGGTCGCCGCGGTTGCCATAGCCCTTGCTCTTGCGGGGCGGGCCTACGTCGGCAACCAGCGGTACGTCGCCGCGGTGTCGCAGGGATTGCAAGGTCTCCACAGCAACCTCGCGATCGCAAAAAACTCGGCGCGCACGGACCTGGTCGCGCTGGTGCCAACGCTCGATTCGGTGCAAAAGCTTGCGCATCCCGCGGATGTAGGCGCTGGCGATGGCCCTTTGGCCATGGGCCTGGATCAAAGCGCGAAACTCGTCGCGGCCGCTCAGGAGTCTTATCTGCGCGTGCTGAGAGATGCGTTTCTTCCCCGGATTGCTGCCCGGCTGGAAGAGCGACTGCGCGCAGGAGAAAAGGATCACGTCGAGTTGATCTACGAGGCGCTCAAGTCGTACCTGATGCTTTTTGGCGGAAGAAACTTCGATGCGGCTGCGTTGCGCGCGTATCTGGGAGCGGATTGGGACGTGACGTTGCCGCACACCGTGAGCGCCGCGGAGCGCGCGGCGCTCCGCAAGCATCTTGATCAGCTGCTGGCCGGTGGCGAGGTCGGCGCGCCATCGCAGGCCGATCGCGGCCTCATCGACAAGGCGCGCAGCATCGTTGCCGGCGTTCCGCTGTCACAACGCGTCTACAACCGCCTGAAGCAACTCGGCGCATCGACGCCGGCGTTCAACGCCGAGGCCGCCGCCGGCCCCGGCGCAAAAAAAGTCTTTGTGCGCACCAGCGGGCGGCCGCTGTCGGACGGCGTGCCGGGACTGTATTCGCGTGCAGTGTTTCAGCAGTCCTACCGCGAACGCAGCCAGGAGGTGCTGCGCCAGTTTGCCGCGGAGCAGAACTGGGTCCTCGACGCAGCGTCAGCCAGGGCGGACGCAACGGGCGAGAACGCCCGGCTGCACGACGAGATCGAACAGCTTTATCTCGCCGACTATGGCCGGCTGTGGGAGGAATTCCTGCGAGACATTCGCGTCGTCCCGTCGACCGGTCTTGCGCAGGGTGCGGATGTGGCGCAGATGCTGGCGCGACCCGATTCGCCGCTCGTTGCGCTGCTTACTGCCGTGGTGCGCGAAGTCACGATTGGTCTGCCGCGCCAGCCAACAACCTCGGGTGCAACGCGCGCGGCGGCGAGCATCGACGAGCGATTCGACCCGCTGCGGCGGTTCGTCGCAGGCCAGCCCTCGCTCGCCGAAACGCTGAACCTGCTCGGAAAACTCTCCGCGCACCTGGCGGCGGTTGACGACGCCGTTAAACGCAAGACCGCGGCGCCGATCAGCGACGTGACGCGCGAACTCGCACAAGCTGCGCCGCGCACGCCCGAACCCGTGCGCGGCATGCTCCATCAACTGGCGGCGATGCACGGCGGCCAACTCTTCACAGCGCTGCGAGAACAGATCGGACGACAACTTGCCGATGAAGTCAGCGTTGCCTGCAAGGGCACGGCCGAAGGCCGGTACCCGCTTGTTCTCACAAGCGATGTCGTGATGTCGCGCGAAGAATTCGTGAGAGTGTTCTCTGCGGGCGGTCTGATCGACCGCTTTTTTCAGCGCAACCTCGCGCCGTTTGCCGATACGTCCACACGAACCTGGGCCTTTCGCAGAGCCGACGGCCGTCCGGAACCGGCCGCGTCGCTGCAGCAATTTCAGCGGGCGCAGTCGATACGCGACGCGTTCTTCCGCGACGGCGGGCGAACGCTCGGCGTTCGACTTGAGTTCCGGCTGTTGGAGATGGACCCCGGCGTCAGCCAGTTCAGTCTCGATGTGGACGGACAGCTCATGCGGTTTCGTCGCGACACGAAAAGCGCACTCAGCGTCCAGTGGCCGGGTCCTGGCGGTGCGCAACGCGTGGTGATCAACATGGCGACGGGGGCCGGTGGCGCGGGATCGGAATACACGTTCGATGGGCCATGGGCACTGTTCCAGATGTTCAACCGCGTGCGCGTAACGCCTGGGCCATCGCCTGATCGCGTTCAGGTGGTGTTCGACGTCGAAGGCCGCAAGGCAAGATTTGAAATCAAGAGCGCGGCTCCGCTCAACCCGATTCGACTGCCGGAACTCGAGCAGTTCCAATGTCCTGATCGCCTCTGAACGATTAACGAAGCGATGAACGAAGTGGCCGTCAGCCTCGGTGTACCAGGATGGTTCGGCAAGATGCCGAGCCTGGGCGACTTTGCGTCGCGTCGATTACCGGACGAGTTCATACGCGGCTGGGACGGCTGGCTGCAACACGGCCTTGCCGTTGCGCGCGAAACGCTCGGTGAACGGTGGCTGGACGAAAACGTCGACGCGCCGGCCCGCCGCTTCTGGCTCGGGCCTGGCGTGTTGGGCAGCGCGTGCTGGACCGGCGCGATGATGCCGAGCATCGATCGCGTGGGTCGTCATTTTCCGCTGACGATCGCGGTTGGCCTCGGTGGCGAGTCGCACTCCCTGGCTGCCGCGCTTGCTTCGCACCTGTGGTTTCGCGCGATCGAGGACGCGGGCCGCCAGGTGTTCGATGTTGCCTTCACGATCGATGACCTGGAAAGCAGGCTCACGGATGTGGCATCGTCGGTTCCCGACCTGATGGACGAGGGTTCTTCGGTCGAGACCCTGGCAGTCTCGTTGCTGCGCCCGTTCGCGGTGACGGCGCGCACGCCGCGTTCGAGGCGCTGGACACGATCGTTCACCGGCGGGGCTGACGACAGTGCGCCGGTCATCAAGCCGTGCAGCGTTTGGTGGTGTGGCGACGCGCACGAGGAAGCGCAGTTTTTTGTCGTCGAGGCGCTACCGCCGGCGGAGTCGTTCGCGGCGCTGTTGTCGGTACGATCTGCGTCATGACGCAGCGGTCCCTCCGTTCGGCAGCAGCTCGCCTTTACGTCGCCGTCCTGGCATTGCTGCTGTTGGTGACGTCGCAAATCGCATTCGCTACTCCGCGCACGCGGGGAATCAGCGTTACCGAGGAACGGATTGCACTCATCATCGGCAATGCGGCGTATCGCAAGATCGATCCGCTCGACAACGCCGTCAACGATGCTCGTTTGCTCGCCCAAACCATTCAGAAGGCGGGCTTCAAGGTCACGCTGCATGAGAACCTTGGGCGCGACGGCCTCGTGAATGCGTTGCACGAGTTCAGCACGCGACTCGGCGAAAAAACCATTGCGGTCGTGTACTACGCGGGACATGGCTTGCAGCTCCGGGACCGGAACTATCTGATTCCGGTGGACGCCGAGATTCGCAGCGAAGACGAAATTCCGATCACAGGCGTGGATATCAGTTTCATCCTGGGCCGGATGTCACATGCGCGCAGCCGTATCAACATCGTGGTTCTGGATGCGTGTCGCAACAATCCGTTCGCGGGACGCACTGGTCCCGCCGCGCGCGGGCTGGCGCAGATGGATGCCCCGGTGGGGACACTGCTGGCGTTCGCAACCGCACCCGGCAAGCTGGCGGCCGACAACGACGGTGGCGCGCACAGCCTCTATGCGACGCATCTGGCCAAAAACCTGCTGACTCCGGGCCTGCCGGTGGAACTGATGTTCAAGCGCGTGCGGGCGTCGGTTGTGCGCGATTCGAAACAAACCCAGGTGCCATGGGAAAGTTCGTCGTTGCAGGGCGAATTCGCGTTTGTCCCCGGAGTTGCGCAGGCGAGCGAGATAAATACGGAGCAGGAAGCAGCGGGTGAGCTGGCCTTCTGGAACAGCATCCAGAATTCGACGCGGGCCGACGAGTACCGCGCTTACTTGCGCCAGTATCCGCAGGGCAAGTTCGTGGCGTTGGCGCAGATGCGGATCGCCGCATTCACCGCGTCCTCGAGCGCGGCGCCGGGCGCAACGGTGCGTCCCGAGCCGCAGACCGCTGGCTCACGCGCAGACGCATTGCCGCGAGTTGGCGACACCTGGCGCTATCGGGTGCAGGATCAGTTCAGGATGGGCGATCTCTTCATGACAGCAAAGGTAGAGCAGGTTGGCGCTGACGGCATCTCCGAAACGTGGACGACGACGTCCGACGCCAAGGTGCGCACTGTCTTCGTTCCGCTAGCGCCGGGATTCCATGCATTGCCGGGCTGGAACCTCACGCCGCCGGAGTTCTCGCCGTATCTGCAGGCTTCGGGGCTATTGCGATCCGGCCAGAAGATCGGCGATCAACAGCGCAGGTTTGAGAAGATCGACCTGCAGCTCAGCGTGAGCATCGAGGGTGAAGAAGAACTCGTGGTGTCAGCCGGAAAGTTTCGCGCGACCAAGCTCGTGCTGCGGGGAAAAGCGCAGCCGCGCGGAGCGCCGCGCGCGAACCCGGTGTCCGCCGAGCACGTTGTCTGGTACGCGCCGGATGTGAAGCGGGTAATCAGGTACACGGTAGCCACGCGCGTCGGCACCGCGCTGCAGGAGGCGACAGTCTTTGAGCTGATGGAGTACCGCCTCAATTGACGCATTTGCTGCGATAAACTCGCGCCCGTCGCGCCCGTAGCTCAGTTGGATAGAGTACTTGGCTACGAACCAAGGGGTCGTGGGTTCGAATCCTGCCGGGCGCGCCAACTACCAAAGGCAAAGGCCCTCTTCGCGAGGGCCTTTGTCTCGGAGCGTCCGACGCGCAATGCCTCCAGGAGGTCAGCGCGCCCCCGCCACCCATCCAAGCTCTTTCTCGATCAGGTCCCGGTACGGCGTCGCGATCTGTGACGGCGCCTTGCGAACGTACTCCTCAGCGTCGATCGATCCTTGAGGCCGCGTAGAAACGCGAGTACGTCTGATGTGCCCCCCGCAGTAGTGCCACTGGCGCTTAGCAAGTCCGGTTGCAAACGTTTATACGATTTCCTCTGTGTTCGATGCGGCGAATTCGCGCGGCGTCAGGTAGTCGAGCGCGCTGTGCGGACGGTGCTCGTTGTAATCGATCCTCCACTGAGCCGATGACGGCGCGCGCATGCGCCAGGTTGCGGAACACGTGTTCGTTCAGGCACTCGTCGCGCAAGCGCGCGTTGAATGACTCAACGTAAGCGTTCTGGGTCGGCTTGCCGGCTTGGATCAACTTCAATTGCACGCCGCGCTCATCGGCCCAGCCCTGCAGCGCACGGCCCGTGAACTCAGGTCCTTGGTCAGTGCGAAGCGCTTGCGGCAGGCGCCGAAACCGCACCGCTTGCTCGAGGACTTGCACGACGTCGGCTCCCTTGATGCTGCTGCCGGCCACGATATCGACGGCTTCCTTGGTGCAGTCGTCGACAATGTTCAGAACCTTGAGCGCCCGCGTCTCACCGACGCGGTCGAAGATGAAGTCCATGGACCAGGTGGCATCGGGAGTGCTCGGTCGCATCAGTGGCTACCGTTGCAGCAGGCGCTGACCGCGCTTGCGCCGCCGCTGCACGTGCAGCTCGGCTTCGCGGTACAGTCGCCAAGTGCGCTTGTGATTGACGGCCCAACCTTCGCGACGTACGAGGACGTGCAGCCGTCGGTAGCCGAAACGGCGCCGCTCGCCCGCCAGTTCCACCAGCCGCCCCTTCAGTTGCTCGTTCAATGGTCGCTCTCTTGGTTCGTAGTGCAATACCGTGCGCGCTAACCCCACCAGCCGGCAGGCGCTGCGTTCCGAGATCGGGTGCTCCGCTCGCATCGCAGCCACTACCGCGCGCTTTGCCTGTGGGGTCAGTACTTTCGGGCGAGCGCCGTGCGCAGCGCTTCGGTGTTGAGCATCGAGTCGGCCAGCAGCTTCTTCAGCTTGCCGTTCTCGGCTTCGAGCTCGCGCAGCCGTTTGGCCTCACTGATGCTCATGCCACCGTACTTCTTGCGCCACGTGTAAAACGAGGCGTCACTGAAACCGTGCTTGCGACACAGCTCCTTGACCGGCGTGCCCGCCTCGGCGGTCTTGAGAACTCCCAGGATTTGCTCTTCGGTGAAGCGCTTCTTCTTCATGTCCGTTCTCTCCTTCAGTAACGGACTTTACTAAGCTCACCGTGGCACTGGTTACTGGGGGCACATCACGTCCTTGCCCGAGGGCATGACGCCGCGCGTTCCGCTGAATCCGCAAGGCAGATTCGTCCAGACGACCGCAGGCAGGTCTTTTTGCTTTGCCCAGTGCGCGATCGTGTTGGCTTCAAGGCCCTACGACTTACTGCTCGCGCGGTCCCAGTACCCGATGTTTTCCTCTGTCCAGCTCGGCGTCGCGGCCTCGTGTTCTCGCACGGCGAGTCGTGCGCGCGCAGCCTTCAAGTCGGAAACATCGAGCAACACCCAGTAGGTTGGCACGCGCGGCGCGCTCGGGCAAATGACGAGTGTTATTCGGTCGCCCCGTATGTCTTTCCTTTTCGCGCCGGATTCGCGTGCGAACTCGACCGGTAGCATCGGGCCATCGTTGTTCCATTGACTGACGGAGGGCAGTGAGCCGGGGTCCCATACCAGCGAACCCCAGCTCACACAGGCAATTCGCGGCAATCGTTACTGCGCAACTCGTTCTCCCTCGCTATGAATGCCGGGAGCCACACTTAGTACGAACCGCGCGCGGAATACTGACGCACTGCGACGCGCGCTCACTTCCGATCAGCTCGACGATGCCCGTCAAATGGTGCGGCAAGACACGCATACGAGCGTCGATAAGCGCCTTGTGCACGGCATCGGCAAGTGTTGATGGGCCAAGAGCGCGCCGCACTGCGGCGTGCGCGAATAAGTCGACCGTACAGCCCAAGCGCAAGGTGGGGAATCGAGTGGCGCACAGACGAATGGCCTTGCGCTCATCGATCAGAGCGACCGCACTCGATTCGGCGGCATAGGCGATCGTTGCGGCTTCGCCGTCATCAAGGGTCTCGCTAGCCGTTCCGACAACCAGACTTTCAAAGTGGATCAGTCCTTCGGGACCGAGCTTTACGACTTCGATGAGCTTGGCCGAGGCGAGCAAGGAGAGCTTGCGTGCGTCATTGCGGCCCTTCGGCCTGCCGTCCTTAAGCTCATCGGCGACGACATCGACCACCGCGACCCGATACGGCAGTGCCCGGAGGATTTTCTCGGCGCAGCCGGTCGCATTAAGGTTGATCACCGTACTGGTATCGGCGATTAGAAGAGAGTCGTCGTCAGACAAGGAGGTTGGGAGCCTCATCAGCTTCGCCCTCCTGCGTTTCCAAGTCGTGGAGCATGTCGCGCAGCTCGACCCGGTCAAGGCGCAGGAGACGCGCAAGCTGTCCTTCGCTAAGCAGGTCCTGCCTGTATGTCTCGGAGGCAAGCAGGTTCAGTCTCAGCGTCGTGGGCCGGTCCGCTTCTGCCTTGTGCCGGTCTGGCGTCCTCAGGTCGCCGAGAACCTGCCGAACCTGCTCGTCCGTAATGCCGCCATTGGCTTCAAACCAATCCCACGTTCCTTTCTTGGTCAGCCCCAACTCTTCCAGTCGGCGAACCATTGCCTCCCGCGATACACCGAAGAAATGCGCAAGCACGATAACGTGACGGCGCGTCAGGCGCGATGATCCCGCCGTCACTTCCTGGAACTTCTGCCGCACGGAACCGGCGGGCGTGAAGAACGAGCGCGCGAACGCGGTCGCGTAACGCTCCTCCCGCGTGTTCTCCGATTCGTTCATATGAAGGACCTCGGGTTCGCTCCGAACGGAAATCAGGTGCCCAAGTTCGTGGCCGCCCGATTGGTTGCGGCGTTCGCGCGGATGATTGGCATTTAGGAGAATGCAGGCACCGAGTGCTTCGTCGTAAGCGAACACACCCGAAATGCTCCCATCGAATCGCCTGACGTAGACCCTGACGCCCATCTCCATTTCGAGCAGGGTCACGATGTCGAGGACAGGGGCGAAGCCAAGGCCGAGACGCTGCCGCAGTTCGAGCGCATCCTGTTCCGCCTGCGCGCGGACATCGCCGGCAAGAATGGGCCGCTCGGGCGGATAGTTGCGAGCCCGCTTGATGCCGAGCAGGTTCTCAAGTTCGACTTCCGCGCGAGCGAGGTCCGCCAGAAGTTCCGTCGCTTGAGCAGCAGGAATGTCGTTGCTACTGATGAGCTTGCGAAATCGCGGCGCAAGGTCCACATGCACAGCCTCGCGCCGCAAGAGCGCATTCACAGACGTGCGGTAGAGCTTCGCCAATTGCTGAAGCTCGTCCATACGCACACGCCGCTGTCCCTGTTCGATCGCAACGAGCGTCGTCCTCGCGACAGCGATCGACTCGGCGGCGTCCTTCTGCGTGAGATTCGCGGCTTCGCGCGCGACTCGTAGGCGTTCCCCAAGGTCGGAAAGGGCAATCTGGCTCAGGGGCGTTTCGGTCATGACTGTCCTGCCCAGTTGGCCACAAAAGATTGAGGTCCGAGGGCCGCGAGAAAGCGTTTCCATTCGCTCTCGTGCTGACCGAGGAGGCGGTCAAGCCGAGCGCGAACGTCCGCTTCGGGCAGGGCACGCGAGCGGCTGAGTTGCAATACGGTGAGGTCCAGCGTGCCCCGGTTCGCCGCCGAATGGCGAAGCGTCGCCAGATGATCCAGATGCAACGTTCCCCCAATTGCATACTCTCGCTGCGCGTTCGTGATGTGCGGGAAGGCCGGTGCCGCTCCAGCTTCGAACGTCGCTGCGCTCAAGTTCTCCCATACATAGGTCTCCGGGTCTTCCGTGAGGCCCGCGGCATGGACGCTCATGCGCCTCAACATGCAGGCGGCACAAATGCCGCACTGACGCTTGCGGCCTGCGACAGAGACATGGCGGCTCTGCTGCCAGCAGGACCAGGTGCTCTCCCACGTATGTCCGTCGGAACACTCCTTCACGAACGCCGCGAGAGTTTCACCCTTCGTGTGCCACATCCGGGGGAACTCGAAGCGGACACGATGTCCGAAGAGTGCGACTAGAACCTTTTCCATTCGGTCGGTGAACAGCGGATGGTTGCGGTAGTCCTCGTAGGCTTGTCCTACGGATACGAGAGCCGGGCCGAGCGCGCCCTGACCGCTCTCGGGGATGACTGCGCGGTCTGCCTTGACGAGATAGGCGGCGAGTCCGCTCACCATCGCGAACTTAAATCCGCGGGAGCGGGCACTTGATTCGACGAATTCGCTTTTCGTTGGTTTGACCCTATAGGGGACCGACGTAAAGGGCCGCTTCGCGCTCGAGACCACGTCAGGATCAAAAGGCTTTGATCCGAGTCGCACGCGGATCAATCGGTCGCCCATCTCCTTGTGGATCAGTCCGGCGACAGCCCGCGAGTCGAGCCCTTCGCTGAAGGGGATAACCGCGGAGATGTCGCTCGGAATATCGAAGGGGAACTGGCGCGGAACGGAAACAGGGCTCTTGCGGGCGACAAACGTGATACTCCAGCGGTCGCCGGTCAGGAACGCGAGTGCATCGAGGAGCGCATCGCTGACGTCTTTAGCGTTCCACCGGTCCGGCTCGTGAACGGGGATGCGAAGCTCGATGTCGCGTCCCCATCGATGAACGTGGCGGCGGCGCATCCGGTCGCAGAACTCGACGGCTGCGGCCACGAGCAAGGCGTCAAAGACGACGGGCTCCCACTGAGCAAGACAGTAGCTTTCAAGATGGTTCGTCGAGAACGTGAGATTGCCATCGATCTCGCAGGCGATCCGTCCTGAGCGAACGCGCGTTCCTGCCTCAACGACATCAACGTGCACAGACGGAAACGCGCTGTCCTCCTGATCCTGCTTGCGAACTGTCATCACAGCGGCACCCCGTCGTCGATGTCTTTGTGCTTCAGGGAAGGACGATTCGCAGCGCCGGGTTCAAGTCCGGACAGCTGCCGGGCAAGAGCGCGCAAGTCGGCAGTGCCCAGTGCGTGTTCAATGCGTCCGCGCACTTGTTTCGTCAGCGATGCAGGAGCCTTCCTCACGTAGTGTTCCTCGATCGATCGAGAGGCTCGAGCTCCACATGCCGTGAGCGCTCTCTTGGTTGCTTCCTCAAGCCCGTCCTCACCCGAGCGTCCTTCGTGCAAGACGCCGAGAGCATGTTCAAGAAGCAATTTTCCGAAACCGTATCCGGCCGTCTCAGAAGAGAGAGCCTCAGCGTCGTCGATGCGCTGATCGGCAAAGAGCCCGGACTGCTTTTCAAGGAACACGCGCCGGACACCATCGATGAGGGCCGGGGGCATCTCAGCCCGCCAAGTTCTCTCCAGAGCAACGACTGCAGCCGCGCAAGTGTCAGCGCTCTCGAAGTTCTCGTTTTCCGCGAACTCGGCTAGCCGCTTCCAAGAGCGGGACATCGGCAGACTGCGGTGTGGACCGTCGCTCATTAAGCCACCTAAAATGTCAGTAACTATGCATGGACGTACTGACAATGTCAATATCTGCCTCTAGCCGAACCTGCCACAGGCGGGCACCCGCTCTGTGTGCGCGCTTTCTCGATGGCTACGCGCGACGGACCGCGCCTGAGTCGCGGCTGCCCGGCAACGACCGCTTTCGCAGTGGCGGACCGTGCTGCGCGCCGTCCGCTTCAAGAGCTTTGATGCGATCCCGCACCCTGCGCTTCTCTAAGCTTGTGCGAAGCCGAGGAAGCGAGACTTACACCGCGGGCAAGATGACCAGGCGCTTGCACGATGGCGACAGGCCCGAGGACGGCATCCGCGTGCAAATGCTCCGAGGGAAATGCTTGATGAGGGGCGTGCCATACCGGTGGACCTCAGGATGCGAACCTCGTAGCGCAGCGCCAAACGTCCTTCTTGCGCATAGCTGTTAGTTCGTCTTGGCCGGCGGCGATCAGACTCCGGTACTCGGTTCCTGCAAATGAAACTGTCTCATATCTTCCAGCTTTGGCCCGCAGCTGCGCGTTGATCCTGACGCCGGCAAAAGCTCGGTTTGTCACGCCTTCTCAACGCCTTCTCAACTTTGTTTTCCCGCTGTTTTCCACAGTCCATGCGCGCGAAGCAAGCGCGCCGTACCTATACCGTCCATAAAGGCGTATCTGCAAGGCGCGTTGAAGGTTTGCTGCATGGCAAACGCTTCAACGGTTTTTCGGACCGCGGGTCCGATGTGGTGGCAATGCTGCACCACATAGATGTCTGCGGGGATATTGAACAGCCGGTAGATTGATCGCCATTTTCCGCAGTCCTTTAACGTCATCGCGCGGAAAGCAGCCGGCCCTTTAAGAAGAAACGCGCCGGTCCTACGAGCGCCGGCAACAAGCAGGTTTGCGGTAAAAATGTCGGACTCTTCACCACCCCAGTCTGATGGCACCTCGTGTTCCTCGAGCAATCTGCATGCATTCGAGAGGATTGCGGAAGACATACTCACGCCGAGCCCCTGGAGTGCGGCTAGCACGTGCGCCGGAAGCTTCTGAGATTCGACTAGCGAAAGCACGCGGTCTCGGCTGAGATAGTAGGAAACCAATTGAGCGGGTGGATTCCGATTCATGTCACCTCTTAGATGCGCATTGCCCCGCACAGATATTGGTACTTGGTGTGAACGTGTGAGTTTCGCGATCCGCTGTTGCAGCGGATCGCGCTTTGCAGTGCTCCCGCTGCGCCATCGCTTTCAGTCTTTCGACCGGCTTAGGCATTGTTGACTTGGACTTGTTCGCGGTCATGCCAGCGCCGCGTGCCCGGTGCGCGCGGCGGGCTTGACCTTCAGCTTGACTTCGACGCGCGCGCCGAGGCGGTTAATGATCCCGACAAGGCGATCGAGCGTGAAGCGCGCGAGGTCCGCGTTGCGGATGCGCGAGAAGTCCGCGGCCGCGATGCCTGTGCGCGCTTGCGCTGCTCGCACCGTCAGGCCGTCGCGATCGAGTGCTTTGATGATTTCCGCCGCGAGCAGCGCCTTGAACTGCTTCACGTCGGCGTTGGCCTGGCCGAGATCGCGGTACACATTGCCGCTGCCACGGATCACTTCGAGCGGTTCGTTTTTCATCGCAACATCTCCTTCAACCGTTTCATCCGCGCCGCAATCAAATCGATCTCGTGCTTCGGGTTCTTGATCCCTTGGGTCGATTTTTTCTGGAACGCGTGCACGACCCACAAGTCCGCGCCAATCTGCACCGCGTACACCACTCGAAAGGCGTTGCCGCGGTAGGGCAAGGCGATTTCCATCACGCCCGATCCCAGGCCCTTCAGCGGCTTGGCAATGTCCGCCTTGCCGCCTTCCGCCGCGATAGTCAGCGCAGCCAAGCAAATCGCTTGCGCGCCCTCCGGGAAACTGTCGAAGTCCTTCCGCGCAGCGCTGACCCACGAGATGGGCCGTGTTGTTCTTGTCACCTCAAGGTCTCCCACAGCAGGTTGTCATATTTGACAACAGAAGGCAAGTGCAATTGTTGTAGCGCGGAGCGAATAGCATCGCGTCCAGCCAGATAACGCAGAATCCACGCGTACGTATCGACGCAGCGAACAGCAGCAATGACGCCGATCTACCACGCCTTCGTCGTGATGCCGTTCGGGACCAAGCCCGGGCCCGATGGCAAGCCGATCGATTTCAACCGCGTCTACTCCGAGTACCTGCAGCCGGCGCTCGAGCAGGCCGGGGTGCGTCCGTTTCGAGCCGATGAAGAACTGCGCGCCGGCGACATCGAGCGCGACATGTTCCAGGAGCTGCTGGTGGCGGATCTGGTGGTTGCCGAGCTGACACTGGACAACCCGAACGTCTGGTACGAACTGGGTGTGCGACACGCGTTGCGCAAGGGCGGCGTCGTGCTCGTGCAAGGCGCGCGGGCGTATCAGCCGTTCGACATCTACACCGACCGCAAGCTCACCTATTCGTTGAAGGACGGAGCCCCGGATCCCGCGACGTTGCGGCAGGACATCGACCAGCTCGTGGCGATGATCAAGGCAACGCTGGAAGCGTGGCATGAAGATCGGGTGAGCCCCGTCTACGCGCTGCTGCGCGAATTGCGCGAGCCGTCGTGGCGCGCCTTGCTTCTGTCCGGCAATTCGGAATTCACGAGCCGCATCAAAGCGTGGTGGGAGCGTATCGAGAACGCTCATCGGGACCAGCGCCCGGGCGACATCGTGGTGCTGGCCGACGAAGCGCCGTCGCACGTCGCTCGCGTCGAAGCGAAGATCGAGGCCGGCAAGAGCCTGCTGACCTTGCGCCAGTTCAGACTCGCGCTCGAGCAGTTCGAAGAAGCGCTCGCCGTCGATCCGACCCACGTCGGTGCCCAGCAAAAGCGCGCGATCTGTCTCGAGCGGCTGCAGCGCTTCGAAGACGCGCGCGCCGCGGCGCAATGGGAACC
>Ga0187892_10002209_pt1 | contig 40438 bp, 38 predicted proteins | sample MA1701073metaG_FD_139345 | JGI IMG/M metagenome (GOLD analysis project Ga0187892, IMG submission 139345) | Bio-ooze microbial communities from a basaltic lava cave in the Kipuka Kanohina Cave System on the Island of Hawaii, USA - MA170107-3 metaG ... | reverse complement strand
CTGGATTTCCTCTGCAAGGGAGACGAGGCTGGAGCGTGTGGCTTCAAGCTCGCTCTTGATGCCGGCTAGCTGCCCCTTCAGGGCATCCTGACGGCGCTTTTCCTGCTCAAGGCTGTGCTGGACAGAATCAAGCGCCTGCTCTTTGCTCACGGGCACGGGCGGCGACTGCGCGTAAACCGGCGCTGCTGTAAAAGCCATGAACAAAATAATAAAAAAAAACTTCATTCTAATCCCGGTGATAAGGATGCCCCGCGAGTATCTGCTGCGCCCGGTAAACCTGCTCGGCCAGCATGACGCGGGCCAGCATATGAGGCCATGTCTGCGCCCCGAAAGATAGCAAAAAATGGGCCTTTTTCCTGATATTTTCCGGCAGTCCGTCCGCCCCGCCGATCACGAACTGGATCCTCGGCGCGCCGTCCGCGGAAAGATCTTCCAGCTTTTTCGCAAAGTCGCGGCTGGCAAGGCTTTTGCCGCGTTCATCCAGAACGAATATATGGGCGCGGGGATCAAGCCTGTCCAGAATCTTCCGCTCTTCCTCCGCCGGTTTCTTCGCCTCGATTTCATGAAGGGCCAAAGGCCATGTAATCCGCTTGCTGTAATCCTGCCACAAGGCAAGCAAGGCCTTGTCGCGAAGCCGTCCGACGGCTATGACATCGACATTCATCATCCCGGAAGTGTACTTGGGGTGTCTTTCCCGCGAAAGCGGGAATCTGGTTATTTCAATCGATCAGGCCGGTTCTGCTTATACTACCGAGGCTCCGCCCGTAATGTCCTGCCCCTGCGGGTGAGGCTGCCACATTTTCTCAATATTGTAATATTCGCGTACTTCCGGGCGGAAGAGGTGGACGACGATATCGCCCGCATCGACTATGACCCAGTTGCACTGTTCCTTGCCTTCGATATAGATATCTTTTAACCCCAGCGCTTTCAGCCTTTGCGAAAGCTTGTCGGCCAGCGCTCCCACCTGTCTTGACGAAGTGCCCGTAGCGACGATCATATAGTCCGCTAGCGGTGTCTGGCCCCTGAGGTCTATGGTTCTTACGTCCTCTGCTTTGTCTGCGTCGAGCGACTGCTCAATCATCGCTTTCAGCTGGTCCGGATTTTTCAGTCCGCGTTTATAAGTTTTTAAAATGTCTCAGGCCTCCTTTGTTAAAGATGACATAACATAAACAAAAACGCCTCGACGTGCAAACATCGAAGCGTTTTTTCGGCTTATGGGGCATCCAGCATAGGCTGTGCAGTCCTGATTTGACTTCACTCACCCATCCTTTCTCTGATCGATAAGATCAACCCCATACTTATATTTTACCTCTTTTTGCCGATATTGGCAATAAACGCTCCCGGAATTATACCTTTTCGCACAAGCAAAAAACGCTAAGCCCCGCGATTCTGTTCCATGGAAAAAGCATAGCCCTTTCAACATCATGTAGGCTTATAAGGGCGCAATTCAACCAGCCGGGATAGATTTTCAGGTCGCTTTTGGGCTTTGAAGCCTTGGCCCTGGAAAGCCGTATGGCGGCAATAAGGGGGAAAAGAATCCCGAAAAAATAACGGGTTTTAATAACCCTGAGACCCGCCTTTTTCACGGTATTTTCAAGCTGGGCTCCGGTATAGCGCCGCCGGTGTTCAAGAAAAATATCGTGCCCCGACCATAAGAATTGAAAAGCCGGCACCGTAATCAGCACCCTGCCGCCCTTTGGCATCATGCCCGCGTAACGCGAGAGCAGGGCGGCATCGTTATCGACATGCTCCAGCACATCCATCATCAGAACCAGCTTTTGCGAAGCCTGCCGGATATCCCGCAAAAAACGCAGCGTCTTGCCGTTGTGAACTTCTTCGCGCTCGCTGGCATAATTGGGATCGATACAGGTGGCGGAATTGCAGATCCCGGCATCGAGAAGCTGCCGGGAAAAAACGCCCGATCCCGCGCCCACATCGAGGACTTCATCGGCTTTGAAACCGCCTAGAAACTTCCTCATCGCCCGCCCCTTGGCCACATAATACCAGTGACCTGCAATGGCGCTGCCGAGAATTTCCTCTTCCTTCAGATCCAATTCCGCTTTCCTTCTTCCGGCGCGTGATTGCCGTTCCTGATTTCCGTGGAAGAAACGCCGAGCATCTTTTTCTGCATCAGCCAGTAGGTATGCCGCGGCAGCAGCGGCGCTTTCATGGCCTTGTCGAGATAAACATGTTTTTGCGTCCGCATCAGTTTCAGCGGGCAGTTCTCGATCAGGCTCCATGCCGGCGGCCGCGCCACATGGGCCGTCGCTACATGATTGAGAATATAAGTCCAGTTATGCCACGTATGCATGGTCAGCGCGTTATCCATGCCCGTGACCCACACGAACTCCGTTCTGGAGAAATGCGATTGCAGGCCACGGATCGTCTCCCACGTGCGGTTGGTTCCCAGCCGTGCTTCAAGGTCGCTGACGATGATGCGGCGGTCCTTGGCGATCTCAAGGCACCGCTCAAATCTTTCCCCGAAGCTCAGTTCCGCTATTCTTTTGAGAGGATTCTGCGGCGTAACGAGCCACCAGACGCAATCCAGCGAAAGACTTTGCAGCGCGGTCAGGCTGGCATGCAGATGCCCCTCGTGCGGCGGATCGAACGATCCCCCCAGCAGCCCGACGCGCATGCCCGCCCAGCGGGCGCCGTCTTCAAGATGGGGAGGGGAGAAATGCATCTGTCGCCCGGATCAGGTGATGGGAATTAGGCCAGCCGTTTCGGGATATCCTTGATCGACTGATCGACAAGATTCTCGTTGGTCTTTTTGTCCATTTGCTTCGCGATGATTTCCGAAGTTGCCTTGACGGCAAGCTCCGCGGCATAGGCCCTGATTTCAAGCATCGCGTTCTGTTCCATGCGCTTGAGGCGTTCTTCGAGTTGCTGCTCGCGGCGCTTTGCCGTTTCATCGAGTTCTTTTTCAGCCTGCTTGAGGATTTCCGCGGCATGGGTTTTCGCGGTTTCGACAATCTCCGCGGCTTCTTTCGCGGCGTCGCGCTGCTTGCGCTGATACTGGGCCAGCAGTTCCTGAGCCTCGATGCGCAGCGATTCAGCGGTCTCGATCTCTTTCCGGATCTGCTCGATCCGCTTGTCCAGCATGCCGACGATCTTGTCCTTGCCGAACTTCCATACGATTCCCACAAAAACGAGAAAGGAGAAGAGTACCCAGATGCCGGTGTCCTGAAACAGTTCCATGTGTCTCTTCCTTATGCCGCCTTGGCTTTGGGGGCGTTGAGCGCCTTGACCACGGTTTTTGCCTCTTCGATGTCGGTTTTCATGCCGACAATCTTTTTTGCGGCCTCGCTGGCGATCTCGGCGGCGATGGTGTTCATGTCGTCCATCACGCTTTCTTTTTCCTTGGCGAGACGCTTTTCAAGGGACTGGATATCGCTTTCGGATTTCTTGCGGAACGCATCGCTCTGCTTGTCCGCCTTCGCCTTGATCCGGTCGTTGGCTTCCTGCAGCGCCTTGGCCGACTCGGCGCGGGCTTTTTCAAGGCTCGCCTCATAGGTATGCTGCGCGCGCTCGGCGTCGGATCTCAGGCGTTCCGCCGTCTCCAGATCGCTCTGGATATGCTGCTGCCTGTTCTCAAGAACGTTTGAAATCTCCGGCAGGGACTTTTTGCTGAAGATGAGATAGAGAATGCCGAACGTCACCGCGAGCCAGAAAAGCTGTCCCGGATAGGTGGCTGTATCAAGCTGGGGCAGGCCCGGAGTTGATTCCCCATGCCCGCCGCCATGAGTTTCTCCAACCGGAGCCTCGCCTCCATGTCCCGCTTCCGGAACATGGAGCATCTCTTCTGTGCCGAACGCGTCGGCAAGAGGAGTAAAGGCGACCGCCAGCATAAAAACGATTGCCGGCAGATATTGGAAAACTCTTTGGTCCATCGACAGATCAGCCCGTAAAGTACATCAGCGCCCAGGCGACGATAACGACCAGACCGAACATTTCGACGAAGGCGAATGTCAGCCAGAATTTCTTTTCCAGCACGTCGGCGGCGGCCGGGTTGCGGCCGATAGCCATGTTATAGGCGCCGAAAATGATGCCAAGGCCGATACCGACGCCGATGAGCGGGGTCAGGGCGATAGCTGCGGCCAGCAGTTTGATTGCTTCGGTTTCCATTTGGTTTTCCTTTTCTTTTCCGTTTTAGTGAGTTGAACGTTAATGCGCCTCCGCGACCGTATCCTTGAGATAGATACAGGCGAGGACGGCGAACACATAAGCCTGGAGCAATGCAATCAGCAGCTCGAACAGATACAGGCCGGAATTGACGAGCATGGGAATGATCCCTGCGGCAAAGCCCACGAGGCCGAAACTTGCCACAAGGCCAACGCTGAAACCCGCAAAAACTTTCAGCATGATATGTCCCGCCATCATATTGGCGAAAAGCCGCAGCCCGTGCGTGATCGGGCGCGCCATGAACGAGACGATTTCAATCGGCACCAGCAGCGGATAAACGAACCACGGCGCGCCCGGCGGCGCAAAATGCGCGAAGAAATGCAGCCCCTGCCGCGCGATGGAAATCACGATGACCGCGCCGAAAACGAGGAACGAAAGCGCCGCCGTAACGATGATATGGCTGGTGAAGGTAAACGAATAGGGAATCAGCCCCAGCAGGTTGCCCATCATCACCAGTACAAAAATTGTGAATACGAAGGGGAAATATACCCGTCCCCCGCTGCCGATATTGGCGCGGACGATGCCGGCGATAAGCTCGTAAAATACCTCGACAAAGGCCTGCATGCGGCCGGGAACCAGCGCCTTGCGCTTCATCGCCACGGAAATGAAAGTGGTCGAAACGATAATTCCGATCATCATCCACAGCGATGAATTGGTGAACGACAGGTCAACACCGCCGATCTTGATCGGAATGATCTTTTGTATGACAAACTGGTGGAGCGGGTCGGCCACGCATTATCCTCTGATACTCTTGGGTTTCCCCTAGTTTTGCGTATCTATCTAGCTTTTTTTATTGGCAAATGCAACGTGATTTTCGCTGGAACCCCCGCAAAAGCAGGGATTATTTCATGGTCTGGTAGGCCCGCCAGACCCCCATTCCGAACCCAAGAAACATCATCAGGATTAACCATAAGGGCATATTCCCCAGCCATGTACCAAGCAGCCAGCCGACAAACCCGCCGGAAAAAATATAGGCCATGAATTCCGACCCCGCCCGCATCCCGGTCGACCGGTCGGCCATTTCCCTGGAATCGTCGGCCTGCGCGGGTTTTACCGTCTTGGCCTCTTCAATCTTTTTTTCCAGATTTTCAATATCTTCCGCCATTGGGATGCAGCCCCCTCCGTATGCGCCAGCTACGGTAGGCGGCGGCCAGCAATGCGAAAACCATGACAATGCACGTGAAATACGGAAAGAAAGTCACATCGTCCCTGAACTTGATAGATTCCTTAATCACCATGAAATCCATGATGTACCCGATTACCCCCGCGCCAATAATAGCGAGGATGAATTCTCTGACGACCAGAAACCAGACCGGCACGAGGACATCTTCCTCCTCCTGCGGCTGCATCGATTCCCTGATTTGTTGTCTAAGTTGGTCTTCGGAGGAGGGGTTTGAGTCCATTGCGACGTCTCTCGTCATAGGTTCGCATACATCTTAATTTCGCTGTGGCGGTTTGTATAGACCTATGGTGTTTGGGAAAAGAGCAAGAGTCATTTCCATGCCGTGCCCATTAATTGCGGCACTCCACAGCCATTTGCTCTCTTGAGGAAATAATTCCATTTGCGCCGATTGGTCTTGAGGACTGGTCGATTATATCGTAGCCGCCGGGACAAACTGTTCCGGCGGTCTTATAGCAATCCGAAAAGCCACCCGCGCACTCAAACGAATATGCGGTTTTCCCGCTCGGGCCAGTAAAAGCCTGCGGGTTAGGAGTCGTACACCCCGCCAAAACAAAAAGCCCGATAAGTACCAGTTTTTTCATGATAAACCACTCTAAATAAAGATTGTCAAATAGCTATTCCGCCGCCTCCAAAAAATCCATCTGTTGATTCAGGTCGACGGACACCAGTTGCGACACGCCTTTTTCGGCCATGGTGACACCGTACAGCCTGTCCATGCGCGCCATGGTAAGGCGGTGGTGGGTAATGATAAGGAACCGCGTCTCGCCCTTTTCGGCGAACTGCTCCAGCAGGTCGCAGAACCGGTCGACGTTGGCGTCGTCGAGCGGCGCGTCCACCTCGTCCATGACGCAGATAGGCGAGGGATTGGTCAGGAACATCGCGAAAATCAGGGCGACCGCCGTTAACGTCTGCTCGCCGCCTGAAAGCAGGGAGAGTGATTGCAGAGCCTTGCCCGGCGGCTGCGCGAAGATCTCAAGTCCCGCTTCGAGCGGATCGTCCGATTCAATGAGGGCAAGATGCGCCTTGCCGCCAGTGAATAGCTGCGCGAAGATTTCGCGGAAATGGGCGTTTGCGCGCTCGAACGCGACCGCCAGCCGCTCCCGCGCTTCCTTGTTCAATTTGTTAATCCCGTTGCGCAGTTCGTTGACGGCTTCCATCAAATCGTTCTTTTCGTTGAGAATGCCGGTCAGTTCCTTCTCCAGACCTTCCGCTTCCTGATCCGCCATCAGGTTGACAGGGCCAATACCATCGCGTCCGCGCACAGCCTTCTCGCGCTCTTCCTTCAGTATGGTAAGGTCCGGCAGGTTTTCCGGGTCCATCGCCGCCTCGGCCATAAGCTGCTCCGGCGCCATTTCAAAGTTTTCCTGGATGTTGCGGCGGCCCGCTTCAAGCTGGTGGCGCCGCTCCTCCACCGTCGCCATAGCGTGGGCGCGGCCTTCGCGCGCTTCGGCAAGTTCTGCTTCCGCCTGCTTCAGCGCCTTGGTGGTAACGGCAAGCTCGTTCTCGCAAACAGCCAGCTTGTCCGAAATTTCACCCTTTTCTTTTTCCAGCGCGGTAATCCTCGTCAGCAGATCTTCGCTTTCCTTCTTGATAAGCGACGGGCGTTTTTTAAGTTCGTCGATTTTCTGCGTGAGCTGCTCTTCGCGCTCTTCCAGTTCCTTCAGGCGTTCGCGCGCGCGGATGCAGCGGTTCTGCAAATTGACGCGCTCATCGCCGATGGCCCGCAGACGCGCCTTCCTGCGGTTCTGGTCCTGCCGCGCGATTTCAAGATCTTTAATTACGTTCTGATATTTCTCGCGCTCCTGCGCCAGCGCCGCCCGGTCGCGCTCAATCCGCTCCTGCTTCTCCTCAAGCGATTTCTCATCATATGATTCCAGCGACGTTATGTTATCGCTGAGATTTTGCTCAAGCGCCTGTAAATCTTTTTCGGCCAGCGACAGCGCTTCTTCAAGCTTCGCAAGCTCCGCCTGCCGGTCGGCCTGCTCTTCAATGGCGCGGTTCAGGCTGGCCTGTGAATCCCTGATCGATACGTTAAGCTCGTTAAGGCTGCGCTGCCGCGCCGCAAGTTCAGCCTTCGTTTCCTCCAGCTTTTCACCGGCTTTCAGCAGAACATCTTCCGCAGCCTCATAACTCTTTTCCCGGCCCGGCAGTTCTTCCTTGAGTTCCGCCAGATTGTTCTTCTGCTTGAGCTGCTGCGCGTGGTTGTCCGCGGCGGTGGTCTTCATGAAAAGCCCGTCCCAGCGCCAGTAAGCCCCATCGCGCGACACCAGCGACTGACCCGGCTTGAGTTTACCGGCAAGCTCGTTGCCGCCCGCCTCGTCCTCGACAAACCCGATCTGGCTCAACGCAAGTTTAAGCGGCTGCGGCGCGCGCACATGCGGCTCCAGCGCGGCGGCTCCTGCCGGCAGGGCAGGGAGGTCTGAAACTTTCAGGCCGCTGTGGCGCCATACCACCGGCGCGCCGTCATCCGTCGAGGCCATCAGGCTGTCTCCCAAAGCGCGGGACAACGCCGTTTCAAATCCCTTGTCGGCCTCGACATCCTCAAACACCGGCTTGAATTCATATTGCGAGTCGGAGTTGAGAATGGATTCCAGCATGCGGATTTCCGTTTCGATGCGGGATTTTTCTTTCTCCTGCTCCTGTGCCGTGCGCCGCGCATCCTCGCGGCTTTCGTTCAGCGCCTTGACGGCGGCCTCCAGTTTTTCCGTTTCGGCTTTGGCTGCGGCGGAGTCTTCTTCAAGCTTTGCTATCGTCTCGCGCAGGGCCTTCGTGTCGACAGCCTGCCCGTTATCTTCTTTCTTCCGCTCAAGCTGTTCCCTGACGCTGGCCAGCCGATCCTTGATGGCTTCCCAGCGCTTGCGGTCCTGCTCGATCTGGCGCTCAAGACTGTGTCTGCGCGCGCGCGTATTCGCCGTGTATTCCATCAGTTCGGTAAGCGCGGCCTCCAGCTTCTCGACTTCAGCCTTCAGTTGCTGACGCCCGGCTTCTCTTTCTTCAAGGTCCGTATCGCCGGTTTCCTCCTTCTCGCGCAGGACTTTTTCTTCTTCGTCCAGCCGCTCCAGAATCCCTGTGTTCTCGGTAAGGGTCTGCTGCTCGTGTTCACGGTCGGTGAAAACCTGCTCAAGCTGCGCCTTAGATTCTCCAAGCTGCTGCGACAGCCGGCTCTGCTCGTCTTCAAGCCTTTGCATTGCAAGGTTATGCGCTTGAAGCGACGCCCCCAATTCCGCGTCTTTCTGCCGCAGGTCCGGCAAATCCTGCGACTGCACGTTCTGCGTCTTGGTCAGTTGCGTGACCACCGTCAGCCGCTCGGCGACGCGGCTTTCATCCTCGCCGAATTTCTGCTCGATGCTGTGCAGCTTTTCATGCGCCGTGCGCCATTCAAGACAGGCGATGCTGATTTCAAGCTGGCGGATCTGGGTGCTGAGATTGCGGTATTTATTGGCCTGCCGCGCCTGCTTCTTGAGGCCGTTCAGCCGCTCTTCCATGCTGCCGAGAATGTCGTCGAGCCGCTTCAGGTTATTATCCGTCGCCCGCAGCCGCAGTTCGGCCTCGTGCCGCCGCGCATAAAGACCCGTAATGCCCGCGGCTTCTTCAAGGATCATCCGGCGGTCGATCGGCTTCGCCTGAATTATACTTGTGACTTTCCCCTGCGAGACAAGGAACGGCGAATTCGCGCCGCTCATGATATCGGCGTACAAAAGCTGCACATCCCGCGCGCGCATGTTCTTGCCGTTGATTTTATAGCCTGATCCGTGGTCGCGCTCGATCCGCCGCACGACCTCGATTTCGTCGCTGTTATTATAGGGCGAAGGGGCCGTGCGCTTGCTGTTGTCCAGCAGCAGCGACACTTCGGCCATATTGCGGGCAGGGCGCTGCGACGTGCCGGCGAAAATGACGTCTTCCATGCTGCGCGAACCGCCGCGCATCCGCTTGGTCGAGCTTTCACCCATGCTCCAGCGCAGGGCCTCGACAAGGTTGGACTTGCCGCAGCCGTTCGGGCCGACAATGCCGGTCAGCCCCGGGCCGATATCGATCTCGGTCTTGTCGACGAAGGACTTAAATCCGTGCAGCCGTAATTTGCTAAACTGGATCATTCAGTTTTGTGGCCTTCCTCAAGTGACTTGTCTATCGCCTGCTGGAATGACTCGAAACTGCGTGCGCCCTGAATGACTTCCTTGCCGTTGAGGACAAAGCTTGGCGTCGATTTGATCTCATGTTTTTCGGTAGCCTGCTGCATCCTGGCGGCCAGCCCTGTTTTCAGCTCGGCGTTGCCAAGGCAGGCATCCATCATCGCATCGTCTGCGCCCAGCAGCTTCGCATTCTGTTTCAGCTTTTTCTGGTAATCGGCTGAAAAAGCCCACTCATTCTGATTTTCAAAAAGAAACTTGATGAATTTGAAATACTGGTCCTGCGGCATGCAGCGGGCCAGCATCGAACCGTCCATCGCCGGGGCGTTGAGGGGAAAGTCATTAAAAACGAACCGGATTTTGCCGGTATCGATATAAGCTTCCTTGATCTTGGGGAAAACGTCCTTGTGGAAATGGGCGCAGTGCCCGCAGGTCAGAGATGCAAATTCCTCGATGAGTACCGGCGCATCCGCATTTCCAAGCGAACGTTCGCTGAGCGCGGCGGCAAGATCGATATTTGCGGCTGGCGCGGCAGCCTCGGGTGTTTCCGTCACCGGGGAAGGCTCGGCTGCCGTCTCGGCAGGAGCTTCAGCGGCGGTCTCGGCAAGGACGGCAGCCGCGGCTTCTTCCCGCGTCGCTGCGGCGGGAGACTTTGTGGCCGCGGTCTGGACAGCCGCTACAGGTTCCTTCGCGCCGCTTCCATTGGAGGAAAGGATATAAAAACTGGTAATCCCGAGAATGGCTACAAGCGCGGCGACAGCAACGGCTTTTTGCTTGTTCATTAAGTTCCCCTTTGTCATAACAAACGATAGTTTGACAGAATATATCTGTAAATGGCTATAGAGAAAAAATCAACCAAATTAGCAAATAAGTCAAGAAAACCGGGGGTTAGCAGCAGGGCTTATCCACATTCTAAATCCGGCTTCAGCCATTGGAATTAGGACCGAAAAAAACGAAGTCAATCCGGTCGCGCGGGTTGCGGTCGGTCTGCATCCCCAGCGCCCTGAGGTCGATGCGCTGAACCTCGATACCTTGCCCTGCAAGATGTGAGCGCACCGCCAGCGCGCGGGAGAGGGAAGTACGCCGTGCATTTTCGGCATCCCGGCCCGCCTTGTCCGCAAAAGCCTGAATCTGAAGACGCCAGTCCGGATTATTCCTGAGCAGCGGCACGATTTCATCATCGAGCATTTTAAGCGTCTTCTCATCCAGCTCCGCTTTCCCCGGCGAAAAGGCAAAGGAAATATATTCAAGCTCGTTGCTCTCATCCTCCGGCGGCAGGCGCGGTACTCCCATCAAACTCGCCGTCTGCAATCCGGCGGCCGGCTCGACTGCGGTAATATCGATCGGTTCCGCCGCCTTCGCCTTTCTTTCAAAAACCGTGCTGGCGATCTTGCTTGTGACGGGGGCCGGCACAGGAGCGGAATTCTTCACCTCAACCCTGTCAGCTATAGACTCAATGCTTTTCGCAAGGGCCTGCCTGTCGGGCACGACAAGCTGCTTGGCAAGTTCATCATTGCTGGCGGCTGCTGGCAGTGGCAGAGGCGCAAGAGGTTCCGCATACACCGCCTTCGCGGGAACGGCCGGCATCTTCATCCCGCCCTTGCTCAGGTCGCTTGCATAGGTTCTGTCCGATGCGCGGGCTGTCTGATGGACATCGGGACGTTTCGGCGGCAGCGGCGCTTTGACTTCGGGCTTGCGCGCAGCCGACTTGACCGGCTTCAGCTCCGGCAGGGGCGCAACATTCATGGGCTGTCTGGCCACGCGCTTGCGCAGGGGTTCCGTGGGTTGTACGCCCAGCGCCGGATCGATTACGTCAGTGCGGTCCTGGATCTTTACGGGAAAAACCACGGCCGTGGTAGAAGGGGTCGCCACCGGCGCTTCCTGCGGCGGGGTCGAAACGCGATTGGCGCGCGCGCTGCTGGTTAAAGATTTCTTTCCGGCGGGATTAAGGGGGCCGGGCCGTACAGGAGCGGCTACAGCCGGATCCATGCTGTACAGCACGCTCATGTCGACCTGTACCGCGGGCGTGTCCTGCGCATGCCCGGCGGAAACGAGCGGCAGGCTCAGCAATAGTATCGTCAAAACAAGGCCGGCAATCCGGTCAGGCCGCATTTTTCTCCCGTCTTACGCTGTTCAAAATCTGTTTCAGCTCATCATATAGTTCGGCATTGGCCGCAAGTACATTGTCGCCGTGCACAGGATTGGATTTTCCATCCAGATCGGAAATACGTCCGCCCGCTTCCTTGACGATAATGTAGCCCGCCGCCATGTCCCACGCCTTAAGACCGCGTTCCCAGAACCCCTCATAACGCCCGGCGGCGACATAGGCAAGATCGAGCGCCGCCGCTCCAAAACGCCGTATGCCGAGAGATTGCTTGAGCACGGCCTGGTATTCATGAATGAACAGGTCTTCCTTGGTCTGGTCCCGCACCGGCTGACCGGTAGCGATCATCGCCCCGTCCATCGATTTCCGCCCGGAAACCCGCAGTCTTTTATTGCGGATAAACGCTCCCATGCCTTTTTCCGCGCGGAAAGTTTCATCCTTGACCGGGTCATGAACGATCCCGGCAATGATTTCGCCCTTTTCCTCCAGCGCGATCGAAATGCACCAGTGTGGAATGCCGTGCAGGAAATTGCTGGTGCCGTCTAACGGGTCGACAATCCAGATGCTTTCCGCATCCTTGTTGCCCGCTCTGCCGCGTTCTTCCATCAGGAAGCCGAAATCCGGACGCGCCTTGCCGAGCTCGTAAAAAAGAGTTTCCTCCGCCCGGTGATCGGCCGCCGAAACGAAATCGCCGGGCCCCTTGCGCGAAACCTGCAACTGCTCGACCTCTCCGAAATCGCGCACCAGCGTCCGCCCCGCCTTCTCGGCGGCCTTAATCATCACATTTATATTCGGCGATAGAGCCATTTAAGATTCCCTGTGCATCTGTGGTTAAAAAAACCCTACTTCGCTCTCTCTACATAACTACCATCTTCAGTTTTGACGACGACCTTGATCCCGGCCTCGATATGCGGCGGCACCATGACGCGGACGCCGTTTTCAAGCATGGCGGGTTTGTAGGACGACGAAGCCGTCTGTCCCTTCACAACCGGGTCGGCCTGTGTGAGCGTCATGATAACCGTAGCCGGCAGATCGACGCCGAGCGCCTTGCCCTCAAAGGAGCGGACATTAACGGTCATTCCTTCCTGCAGGAACCGCGCGGGATCGCCGATAGTCTCACCGGGGATCTCCATCTGCTCGTAGTTCTCTTTATTCATGAAGGTATAAATATCGTCGCTGCTGTACAGGAACTGGAACTCTCCGTCCTCAAGGCGGATTTTCTCAACGGTCTCCTGCGTCCGGAAACGCACATTGTCCTTGGAGCCGCCGCGAAGATCGCGCATTTCGACCTGTATGACCGAAGCGCCTTTGCCGGGCTGCATGATCTCGTATTTTGTGACGACCCAAAGCTTGTTGTTGTGATCGATCACATTCCCGGGGCGCAGGGTAATCGCCGTAACTTTCATAGTTTTCCTCTCATATAGCTGAATTTGTCGTGAATATAGTCTAAGACCGCCTGTTTTGCAAAATGGCCGAACCTAAACTTTTCAGCCTTTCCATCAGGTCTTCGTCCTTCACATTTTCAAGAACGCTAGATAAATGCTCTTTTTCCTCTAAAGTCAAGGGTTTCGGAGGGTTTGCTCTCCTGCTTCCGGCGGTGGAAGCATTGACCGCGACAGGCACGAACCGGATCGCCGTGATCCACCGGTCCCCGAAAATCTGGTTGATGCGCTCAAGGATAAGGTCTTTCTGGTAATGCAGTACGGTCGCATCGGCGCTTGAACAAGCAATATCGAGCGAAGCCGTTGCCTTGACGTCTTTCTTCTTGCTCTGGATGTAACGGATCTTCACGGGCTGCGTTTTAGGCGCGAGTTCCGGCCCGACAATATCCTGCCAGTGCGTGACAAGGCGGCCCAGCATGGTATATTTCCGGCTGAAAATCTTGCCGGTAACACCAGGTATCGCTTCCGAAAGCAGCCGCAGGCCGTACATGACACTCAAACCCAAAGTCAAAAAGGAATCGAAGCAAAGTATGCGGGCGCCTGCAAAGGCTGGCAAGCGGGACGTCGGCGCTTTCCGGCGCTCGCTTCTCGCCTGGTACGACCGGCACCGCCGCGTTCTGCCGTGGCGCGCGGGACAGGGGGAAACGCCGGATCCTTATAATATATGGCTTTCCGAGATCATGCTCCAGCAAACCGTGGTCGCGGCGGTTATCCCCTATTTCCTCAAATTTGTGGACAAATGGCCGACGGTTCACGACCTTGCCGCCGCCAGTCAGGACGAGGTTATGGAAGCATGGGCGGGCCTCGGCTATTACTCCCGCGCCCGCAACCTGCATAAATGCGCGAATATTGTCGCAACAGAACATAACGGCATCTTCCCCGCCGATCAGTCCGCCCTGAAAAAACTGCCCGGCATCGGCGATTACACAAGCGCCGCCATAACCGCCATCGCCTTCGGCCGGCCCGCTACCGTCATCGACGGCAATGTCGATCGGGTCATCGCCAGATATTTTGCTATTACCGAACCGCTGCCCCCCGGAAAAGCGGCGATCCGCGAACATGCAGGGATGCTGGCGGAGGGCAGGGCGGACAGGCCCGGCGATTTCGCGCAGGCCATGATGGATCTCGGCGCGACGATCTGCACCCCGAAATCCCCCAAATGCATGCTTTGCCCCCTTAATGACGGCTGCGAGGGCTATGCCGCAGGGCTTCACGAGCAATTGCCGTATAAACTGGAGAAAGCCGCAAAGCCGCAGAAATACGGCTTCATTTACTGGGTAAAAAATGAAAGCGGGCAGGTCTTGTTCGAAAGGCGCGGAGAGAAGGGAATGCTGGCGGGAACACTGGGATTGCCTGTCATTAACTGGGAAAGCGAAAAAGCGCTGCTTTCACACCCTTCCCCGGTTGCTGAATTAGGCGGAATACAGGAAACACCTGCCATTATTTACCATAGCTTCACCCATTTCGACCTGAAGCTTACAGGATATATGATTGATTATAAAGGAAAAAACAGCTTTAAGCAGGGGCCTTGGCTCTGGGTAAGCCAGAAAGACATACAAAATCTGGGGCTTCCCACGCTTTTTAAAAAATTCGTAAGGCTTATGCTTCATGATAACGGGAAGGCAAAAAAAACCTGAGAAATATTAACCACTTGCCTTATAATAAAAAGAGCGGTCTGTCCGGGGGCAGCACATCAATATGACCATGCGCTTTATCCTGCATTTATCAGTCCTTTTCGTCTTTGTCTTTGCGCCCGTTCTGGTTCTGGCGCAGGATCAGGAGACTGCCCCGTTTGCCGATAGCGGCCCCGCGGATACCAAGGCCCCTCCGCATTTGAACACCCTGCGCGATGCCGCCATTGCCATAGACGAAGAAAGCTACATTCAGGATGAAACTGAAGGGGCGGAAGAGGATTATTCCGACGAGGAAGTGGAAGGTTTTATTCAGGAGTTTGTCGAGACAAGGGACGACAACTACGTCGAACCGAACCTTGAAAATATTTCCAAGCTGTACTGGGCTATCGGCAAATTCGACATCGCCGACGACAAGCTGATCGACTACTACCTGATGATCAATGAGTGCGAACTGTACATGCAGTTCTACCACAACGACTTTGAATGGGCGAAAATCCAGAAAGCGACGAAGAATCACATTCTGAATAACATGAATGAATTCCCGACGCATTTTGAAATCTTCTCGCCGCTGCCGCTCGGTCGCTACGATCAGGACAAGGAAGAATTTGAACTCGCCCCCGAAACCAAGATCACCGGCCTGCGCCGTCTCGACTTTGCCATGAACATGCTGGGCTATAAGGAAGTCTGTACCAAGACGGGCGATATCTATGAATACCCGCCGAACATCGTTGTTATCCTGAGCCGCCCGTTCGTGCTTGAAAAAATCCCGGTGAAGCGCGAACTCGCGAAACTCTACATCGAAGAAGCCAAAAGCTTTTATGACGCCCTGCCGCCCCGTCTGCAACTCGTCAACTATGAGCGCCTTGCGTTCCTGCGTTTGAAAATAAAAATCACGCAGTACAAAAACACCGTCCGGCTTGTCGGCGGCGACCTTCGTGCCGTCGTGTTCGGAAGGTTAGAGGGTTTCGAGATCTATGCCGATCAGGACAAGCTGAAACCGTTATATTCAAAGAATTTTGAGGACAAACGCTTCAAAAGGCTGCGCAAGCGTCCGCAGGCCGCAACGGAACTTCAGGTTCCCCAGGTCGTCGATCCTGACGATATTCCTGACAGGGGGAAAACCCCGGTTCCCGCGCCTGGAGCTGCGGCTCCCGCGCCTCAGGGCACCCCGGCATCCACAAATGCCCCGTCTGAGGAAACCGTAGAGCGCATAAAACAACCGGCAGCGGCGAATTAATTCTTCACCCTGAATATCTCCACACCCACCGCATCCGCGGCAGGGAGAATATCAGGCTTTTCAACAATGACTTTCGCCGCCGTGACCAGCGGATGGTCAAGGCAATAACCGGCGATACGCTCGGCGAATATCTCCACCAGCTCGATATGACCGTCCTCTGCGATACGTCTGATAGCATGAGCAAGCTCCTCGTAATCCAGCGTCTTTTCAATGTGGTCGACACCCGGCCCTGCGGCCGTCCGCAGCGTCGCCTCGACATTTACCAGCACTCTTTGCGCCGCTTTCTTTTCGCGGTCATGGATGCCGATAAGCATGTCGAGATGCAAATCCAGGATGATGATCTTGGTATAATCTGCGGTCATTCAGTTCCTTATTGAATAGTCCCCTGCGGACGGCCTTCATCCCTGATTTGCTGCCGCAAACTGTCGATAGGCTCGTTCTTGTAATGCCAGAACGTCCAGCCGTTGCAGGACGGCGCTCCCTGCAGCGCCGCGCCGACCTTGTGGATCGAGCCCCGCATTCCCGTCGCGACAAGATTGCCGTCCGCCGCGACCTTGGCCTTGTGCCGGCCGTTGGAACTTGTAAGCTGCGCGCCGGGCTTGAGAATGCCCCGTTCGATCAGCGTGCCAAAGGGTATGCGCGGCTCCTCGCGTTTCGACGGCGCGTGAAGGATTTCTCCGTCGCCAAGCCTTTTTATCCCGTCGATGCGGGCCTGCGCATATTCGATATATTCCGTTTCGCGTTCAATTCCTATAAAACGCCGCCCCAGCTTTTTGGCGACGGCTCCGGTAGTGCCGGTCCCGAAAAAAGGATCGAGCACGGTATCGTCCGGATTTGTCGACGACATGATGACCCGGTAGAGCAGGGCTTCCGGCTTCTGCGTCGGGTGAACTTTCTCGCCCGTCTCGCCCTTGAGCCTTTCCTGCCCCGTGCACAGTGGAATGAACCAGTCGCTGCGCATCTGCAAATCTTCGTTGAGCGCCTTCATCGAGTCGTAATTGAAGCGGTACTTCGACTCCTTGGACTTCGCCGCCCATATCATCGTCTCGTGCGCGTTGGTAAACCGCCGCCCGCGGAAATTCGGCATCGGGTTCGCCTTGCGCCAGATCACATCGTTCAATATCCAGTAGCCCAGGTCCTGCAATATCGAACCGACCCTGAAAATATTGTGATAAGAACCGATAACCCAGAGCGTCCCATCCGGCTTCAGGATGTCCCGCGCTGCCTCCAGCCATTCTTTCGAGAATTTATCGTAAGTCGTCAAATTCTCGAACTGGTCCCAGTTATCGTCCACCCCGTCGACCAGAGTATTGTTCGGCCGGTGCAAATTGCCTTCAAGCTGAAGGTTATAGGGCGGGTCGGCAAAAATCATATCCACACTGCCACGTGGCAAGGATTTCATAACCTTCACGCAGTCACCCTGATGGATTTTGTCAGTCTCCAGCGGGGCCGGTTTTTTTGTGGATTTCTTGGATTTTTGACTCGACATACTTTCCTCCTTGAGATCAACCCAGCCCGAATCATGATTCAAAACCGATTCGGGGTCAAGGAATAAAAATAAAATATTGATTGGACTCAATATCTTGTGTCCGGGTCTTCATACGGGAATCTATTTAGTGTCCTAAAAGCCCTCTCCCCTCGGGGAGAGGGTTGGGTGAGGGGGATGTCATGAAAGCCAATCGTAGTTGGTTACTTCTTCCGCAACCAGAACACATACATCGCTTTGAACGTATCCGGATGCTCCGCCTCAAACGCGGTCATGTTTTCAAGGCTGGCAAGCTCCACATCCCCCGGATACTCCTGCAAATACCGGTTCCTGATACTATTCGGCAACGTAAAAGCCAGAAACTCCAGCCCCAGTTCCCCAAGTATCTTCTCAATCTGCGGCAACGTAAACCGGTGTTCCATCACATGAAACAGCAAATCCCGGCACTCCGAAGCCGAAAAGAAATCCCTGAACGTCAGAAGCCCTTCCAGCGTCTTTCTATCCAATATCTCCGGGCAGTCCTCGCGGAATCGCCGCATCCCCTCCAGATCATTGGTATAGCGCCCTGTGGTCAAGATGCGTTCCCGCAATGCAAGTCTATAACCTGGGACGAGACTTGTTGTAAACGAACTGGCAATGACCTCCCGCGCCGCGACGATATCCCGCCGCGCCGCCTCGCTATACAAGGCGATCTGCATATACCCGCGCGGTTTCAGCAACCCCAAAAGAACTTTCCACCCGGCAAGCGGCTCCCGCAAATGATGAAGTACGCCCGATGAGGAAACAAGATCGAACTTCCGGTCAATTTCCCCGAGCCGCAAAATATCCGCCTGCCGGAACTCGATATTCCCGATCCCGTATTCCGCCGCCTTGCGCATCCCGTAGGAAAGACTGGCAAGGCTCATATCTATCGCCAGCACCGACGCCTGCGGAAACGCCTTCGCGAATTGCAACGCCTCCTGCCCGGTGCCGCATCCCGCGATCAGGATGGTTTTGATTTCCTGCTCGAAAGCAATCTGCACTGAATAGGAATGGCTGATCGCCTTCCAGCGGGGGTAGGGGAACTCCTCATACTGCGCCCTGACTTCCCGTGAAGTCTTGTCCTCGATGGCGGTCAGCGGAGCGATGGCCTTCCGGTATTCGATTTCCTCAAACGGTTCCCGAACCTGCCGGGTAATGAGAGCGTCAACCTCCGGGGCATCGAGAAGGTCGGCATTCTCCAGCCGGTACAGCGGCCTGTAACAGGCGACAAACGCAATCTGCCGCGGCGTCAAGGGCTCGTTCAGGATCTCCAGCGCCCGCGCTTCATCCTCATGAACGGAAAATATATATTCCGTTCGGAAACAATATTCCGCGAGCGCCGCCACGAGCGGCAGCGTATCGTCCGCCATTTCCTCCAGCAGGTAGCGCCGCAGATGCGTCAGCATTTTTTCAAACGCCATCTCGGATACAAGAAGCCGCCTCAGCCCGAGCAGGAAATAAGGGCTGGACATTTCCTCCGGTATGCCGTGTTTTATAATGGCCTTCCGGAAGTCCTCGTAATCCTTCTGCTTCTCAAGCCTGTGGGTCGCCCGGAACCCCGGGTCGCATTGCAACAGGCTGTACCAGGGCCGCGACAATTTATCGTGGTCCGCATTGTCCGTTTCCATGCATTGCAGCACCAGCATTTTCAGCGCCGGGTTGAAAATTTTAAAGTCCAGCCCGTTCATCAACTGGATAAAATTATCGGCGTAGGCAAGGTTGCCGGGATCCGCCTTCATCGCAAAGCCGGTATATTCCAGCGCCCCGATATGATCGCCTCTGTTCAGCGTAATTTTCGCAAGATTGGCGTAAGCCTGCGCATAATCCGGCTTGATCCTCACAGCCGATTGCAGCAGCGTCACCGCGCTGTCGGCGTCGCTGCGCAGATAATGGATGATGGCCTTGTCGTGCAGCGCCTCCGCCGTCTCTTCAATCGCCAGCGAGAGATCAAGCGATTGCAGCGCATCGTCGAATTTCTTCTCCCTGATGAATTCCTGCGCCTGCTTATAAAGCTCCGCCGCGTTTTTCATGCGCCAAGGGCCTCCCTGACCGGCGCAAAAGATCGCCGATGATAAGGCGTAATGCCGTAAATTTTAATCCCTTCCAGATGCTCCGGCGTTCCATACCCCGCGTTGCGTTCCCACCCGTAATGCGGATACTCCTCATGCAGCCGCGCCATCATCCGGTCGCGCGTGACTTTCGCAAAAATGGATGCGGCGGCGATGGAAATCGAAATGCTGTCGCCCTTCGTCACCGCCTCGCACTCGCAGGACAATTGCGGCTTGAATTTCCCATCGACCAGCGCAACCTGCGGCTTTATGCCGAAATCTTCATGCAGCCCCTCATAAGCCCTCCGCATGGCCAGCAGCGTCGCATGGTGGATGTTCAGGCTATCGATCTCTTCAGAAGAAACCACGCCAAGCCCATAGTGGCAATGTTCCCTGATATTGTCGTAAAGCGCCTCGCGCTTGGGGGCGGCCACCTGCTTGCTGTCATTGATTTCCCGCAGGAACCGCTTGCGGCGTACGGGCTCTGGGATATAGACGCACGACGCCACGACCGGCCCCGCCAGCGGGCCGCGGCCGACTTCGTCGATACCGCAGACGATGCAACTGTACTTCTGCTCTAGCATGAGAGTTGGACGTTGCTTTATTGTAACGCTCTGGGACATGGCAGCGCAAGTCTGCCAGACTTTAAGCGGATGTTAACCGCTGGCGGCTTTTTAAGCCTCAAATAGCTGTGAGTAATTCTGGAATTAAGCCAGCGTCTTGCTTACAATCTCGAACACATCCGGCGACAGATCCTTAACCGCCATGATCCGCTCGAGCTCCGCCCTCATCTTCGCCTGCCGGTCGGTTGTATAGCGCCGCCATTCCTTGAGCGGCGTCAGCAAACGCGCCGCGATTTGCGGGTTGATCCCGTTAAGCTCGACGATCGCATCCGCGAGGAATTTATATCCTTCGCCGCTTTTATCGTGGAAACGCACCGGGTTGTTGACCGCGAAGCCTGCATAAAGCGAGCGGACGCGGTTGGGGTTCCTGATGTTGAAATCGGGATGGCGCCGCAGATCTTTAACGGCTTCCATCGTCTTGGGCAGATGAATTCCCGCCTGTGCCGAAAACCATTTATCGGCCACAAGCGGATAGGCTTTGAACCGCTCATAAAAATTCCCGAGTATCTCGTCATGAACCGGGCCGTCAAGCGCGCAGGCAAGATAAAGCGCCGCCATGCGATCGGTCATGTTGTTGGCCGTTGCATAATGATCCTTGCAGCGCGCCGCGTCACCTTCCGTCAGGCGGTTTGAGAGGATCAGCATCACGGTGTTTTGCAGCAGGCGGCGGCCCCGCGCCGCGCCGGTGTTTTCAAAAGTCTTTCCGCTCCGGTTGGCTGCGTAAATACGCGCGAGCCTGTCTTCAAAATTTTCCGCTATGGCATTGAGCAGCCGCTCGCGCGCGGCATGGATGGCGTCCGTATCCACGATCTTTCTTTCCTGCGCGATAATGGGAATATCGGGCAGGCTGATAACCCGGGCCATGAAGGACGGGTCAACTCCCGGCTTGAGCGCATGATCGAGAAGCGCGCCGTAAGTGTCCATGAACGAATCCGGCGCATCGTTCCCGTCCTCGATCATCGCAAGCATCACATTCAGGAAATACCTGCGTCCCGCTTCCCAGCGGTTGAACCCGTCATTGTCGTTGACCATGAGAAAACGCAGATCGTCTTCAGTAAGATCAGTAGTCAGTTTAACCGGCGCAGAAAACCCGCGCAGGATGGAAGGCACAGGCTTCGATGCGATGTTCTCAAAAACGAAAGACTGATTGGCCTCAGTCAGCTCAAGAACAACATACCCGTCATCCCGGCGAAAGCCGGGATCTTCTGCCGTCATGCCGGAAGATCCCGGCTTTCGCCGGGATGACGCAAGTGAAAGGGCCATATCATCCCCATTCGGCCCCACCAGCCCGATTTTCACCGGAATATGCATCGGCTTTTTCTGTGGCTGCCCCGGCGTCGCGGGAACGGTCTGCGCAAGGTCCAGAGTATAAGTGCGCTTTGCCTGATCGTATGTCCCGGTCGCCTTGATCTCCGGCGTTCCCGCCTGCTGATACCACAGCGAAAACTGGCCGAGATCGCGCCCGGAGGCATCCTCCATGCACTTCACGAAATCCTCGCACGTAACGGCCTGCCCGTCATGCCGCTCGAAATAAAGATCGGTCGCCTTGCGGTATGTTTCCGGCCCGAGCAGCGTCCGCTGCATCCGGATAACTTCCGCGCCCTTTTCATAGACGGTGACAGTATAGAAATTATTGATCTCGATGTAATTGTCCGGTCGCACCGGGTGCGCCATCGGCCCCGCGTCCTCCGGGAACTGCGTGCGGCGGAGCATGGCGACGTCCTCGATCCGCTGCACGTCGCGCGAATTCATGTCAGAACTGAACTCCTGGTCCCGGAAAACGGTCAGCCCTTCTTTCAGCGAAAGCTGGAACCAGTCGCGGCAGGTAATCCGGTTGCCGGTCCAGTTGTGAAAATATTCATGCGCGATCACACTTTCGACCCGCTCGAAATCCGCGTCCGTCGCCGTTTCCGGATGGGCGAGCACCAGCGCCGTGTTGAAAATATTCAGCGACGTATTCTCCATCGCCCCCATGTTGAAGTCGCTTACCGCGACAATGTTGAATCTCCCGTACTCATATTCGCAGCCGTAAACATCCTCATCCCACTTCATCGACCGCTTGAGCGAGTCCATCGCCCAGTCGCACTGCCCGAGATCCCCCTCACGCACATAAATGCGCAGCAGAACTTCGCGCTTCGCCCGCGTCGTGAAAATGTCCTCGATATATTTCAGATCCCCCGCGACCAGCGCAAACAGGTAACACGGCTTGGGGAAGGGGTCGTGCCAGAGGGCGAAATGCCGCTTTCCCGGCAACTCGCCTTCCTCGATCAGATCGCCATTCGATAACAATACCGGGCATGTTTTCTTGTCCGCCTCGATCCGCACCCTGAACGTCGCCATCACATCCGGCCTGTCCGGAAAATAAGTGATGCCGCGAAACCCTTCCGCCTCGCACTGCGTGCACCAGTTGCCGCCGGATTTGTACAAACCCTCAAGCCGCGTATTGGAAGCGGGGTCGATCTCCGTTTCGATCTCCAGCGTAAATTCATCCTGCGCCGGGGCAGGGAGGGTCAGGAATTTTTCATCGGTTTCATATTTAACGGCCTTGCCGTCCAGCTTCACCGACAACAGCTTCAGCCGCTCGCCATTGAATTTCAGCGGCGCCTTATTTCCGGAATCGGTCTTCCTGATTTTTTCAACCGCATGGACAATAGTCCGCTCGTCGAAAATTTTGAACGTCAGGTCGATATGTTCGACAATGTAATCCGGCGGCCGGTAATCTTTAAGATAAATCGCTTTGGGTGTATCTGTGCGCATCCGTACATTCTAAAACATTCCCGCGCCGAATGGAACCGCTCTTCGGAACAGGGCGGCGCTGAACGAACGCCGCCCTGTTCCGGTCCGGGTCGAACTCAGTTAAGGCTGTAGCCGCCCGTATGTTCTCTTCTTGATCCGGTGCGAACTTTAATGACCCCAACTTCCTTTCCTTCTTTCCCGGCGAACTCCGGCAATGAAACTGCGGGAATGGAAGGCGCGGTTTCGCCAGCCACAAATTCTCTGAAACTCCTGTTGCTTCTGGCAGCGTTATAAAACCATTCTTTTAGGGTTTCATTGATAACGTTTTCGGCAAGTTCAAAACTCGTGAACAAACGATAGTCGACATAGTCTGTATAACAATTATAGCAGCCATGACCCGTAGCCTCTTCGCCGTCTCCGTCGTACTCGGACGTGTCTTCGTACCGGCTCGATGCGTCAAAAGTATAAGAATTAAAACTTTCTCCCGCCTTCAGCGATACACTCGTTGCGCATCTAATATTCAATTCCAGTGATGTATAAGAAGCCGGTAAATTTAAGGTATAAGTTATGCGGTTTTCATTTTTCTTGAATTCACTCGTAACGTAGATGTCTAGCGTTTGGGACATTTCATTGAAAGTTTTGCTGAGCGACGCATCCACTCTTTTGAGTGTTTCGCCGCCTTCTTTTTCAAGGCGTGTCCGCACCCTGTCATAGCGCCGTCGCTTTTGCGCGGCCTTTTCACGAGCCGATTCCAGCTCTTTGCGTAAGATCTCCAATCTCTCCTTATCTTGTACCGCATAGTCCTTTGCCGATTTAAGCAAGTCAGTCATCTTCATTTCTCCCTTGTTTATAAAAAACTTTCGGAGCAGTGCGGCGCTGAACGAACGCCGCCCTGTCCCGGCCCGGGTCGATCTCAGTTAAGGCTGTCGCTGCCTGTATGTTCTCTTCTTGATCACTCGAAGGGTCTAAACCGGGCTCGCTTGCCTTCATTTCCGGCAAACTCCGGCAATGAAACAGCCGGAATGGAGGGAGCGTTATCGCCTGTCAAAAGATTTATCAAATGTATGTCACCCTGGACAGCAGAACCAAACATTTCTATCAGGGCGTCATTGATAACGCTCTCAGCAAGTTCAAACCTTGTATAGTCGCGGTTCGATGCCTCAACGGTATAGGCATTAACACTGTCGCCTGCCTGCGATTCATACGTTTTGCATCTGATAATCAATTTCAGGTGTGGCGTAGCCGTCGTCGCCCGAATAAAATTATAAGTCATGTAGTTCTCATATTTTTCAAACTCACTTTTAACCACAAAGCCGATCTGGGAAATTTCATCAAATGTCTTGCTGAGCGACGTATCCACCATTTTTAGCGTTTCCGTGCCTTGCTTTTTAATTTCAAGATACGCTCGAACCATGGCGTCGCGCTGTTCCTCGTCGCGGGGAGTTTCCTGCTCTTTGCGCGCGGATTCCGCCGCCATCTTCTTGATTGCTACAGTGTAGTCCACAGCATATTCCTTTGCCGATTTCAGTAAGTCAGTCATTTCATTTCTCCCTTGTTTCTGTTTGTGTTTTTGTTTTTGTTAAATCAAAACCCCTCCACAGGCGGCACACACGCATGCCGTCTTGTTTCCGGTTTTGGTTTTGCAGAAATAAATCGCCGCTTAAACAAACCGTCGCGGTTTGCTTAAATCATCTCTCACTCTGCGGATTTTTTACCGAGTGGTTTTACTGATACAAAATATTCTTGGTCATTTTGATGCGCTCCCCATTTTTTGTTACTTTTATTTTGATAGATATTCAGAAATTAGATAGCAGCCATGCGTCCAAGTCAATAATTATTTTGGAAATGGGTTGGAAAAATAAAAATTATGTGGGCGGAGGAGGAGACGGGGGCGCACCGGGCGCGCTTTCTTTTTCTGCTTCCGCGGACTGCGCGGCGGATTGATTTTCATTCGCCGCCGCCTTCGTTTCAAACAGCCGCTCGATTCTGCGCGCAAGCGCGGGCCCGCCGAAAAACCCGGCGACAAATCCGCCCGCCGCGGCTCCCTTAGCAACCACGGGTCCGCCGATCATCCCAAACATGCCGGCTTTCAGCGCCAGCGCCCCGCCGCACACCAGCCTGTTCTTGCCGTACTTCAGGAACTCGTCTTTCAGATGAAGGGCATCGCGGACGACATCCTTTTTTATCTCTTCCGCTTCTTCACGCGCAACGCCGCGGACGGCGTCGAACACCCGCCCCAGACGCGATCTTTCCGGGTCTTTCTGCTCTTTCATAACGTTACTATAGCGGCGACAGGTATATATGTCTATAGTAAAATATAGACTATGGCTCCAGCCTGGGCGCAACAACCGGTGCGGGCGCTGGCGGCTTGCCTTCGATGAACTTCCGGATGAATCTATCCAGCAACTGCACACCCCAGCCCTTGCTGACCTTGTCCTTCGGAATGCCCGGACCGGCCATATCGATATGCGCCCATTTCACGCCCTCGTGGACGAAGAACTCGATAAACGCCGCCGCCGTGGATGCGCCGCCATAGCGGGTCTTCCCGAGATTTCTGAGATCCGCAACTTCTGACTTTGTCGCTTCCGAGAACGCTTCGCCGAGAGGCAGCCTCCAGACCTTTTCCCCGGAATCCACAGCGGTCTGCTCGATCTGACCGCGCAATTCATCGTCGTTACTAAACAGGCCGGCGGTATCCAGCCCGAGAGCGCCGACACAGGCCCCGGTAAGCGTGGCAAGGTCGATCATTCTCCTGGGCTTGTAGGTCTGTTGAACGTATTCAACAACGTCGCAGAGAACGAGCCTGCCTTCGGCGTCGGTATTGATAACCTCGACGGTCTTGCCGTTCATGGTCTTGACGATATCGCCCGGCTTCAGCGCCCTATCGGACGGCATGTTCTCGGCAAGGCCTACAGCGCCGACGACCTTGACCTTCGCCCCGCGGCGCGCAAGCGCGAGCATTTCGCCAAAGACGGCGGCGCTGCCGCCCATGTCGAACTTCATGTCTTCCATGCCTTCGCCTGGCTTGAGCGAAATGCCGCCCGTGTCGAACGTGACACCCTTGCCCGCAAGCGCAAGTTCGATTTCCGTTTCCTGTCCGCCAGTGCCGTCATATTCCATGACGACGAGGCGCGGGGGCTTGGCGCTGCCCTTGCCTACCGCGAGGATAGCGTTCATGCCCAGTTTGGCCATATCCTTCTCATCAAGAATAGTGACCTTGACGCCGAGCGGCTCCAGCTTTTCCTTGATGTGTTGCGCATAGCTTTCCGGATAGATGACATTACCAGGTTCATTGGCAACATCCGCCGCGGCGAAAGTTCCTTCCGCCACCGCCCGCATGGGGGCGAATTTCTCCATCGCTTCCGCCGTTCTGTAAGTGGCGATCGTCAGGCGGTTCAATTTTGGCGGGGAATCCGGTTCAGGGGTTTTATATTTGTCGAAGCTATAGCTACCCAACAGCGCGCCATTGGCAAGATGCGCCGCGTTCTCTTCCGGGTGTATATCATGACCTGTTGGCTCCATGAGCACTTCCGCGCTTTCATACCCCATATCCTTCAGGGCTTTTATCATCGAGCCGCCCAGCGAGCGCCATGCGGAAGCATCCAGCACCTCAGGTTTGCCCGCGCCGAGCAGGACAATTTTTTTATAGCCGCCCGCGATGCTGGGGGTGATGACCATGGTCTGGCCCTTTTTGCCCGTGAATTTGGGATCATCCGCTATGGCGCGGGAAATGAGGCCTTGCCACGCCTCATCCTTCGCTGTCGCCTTGACGCCGAGTTTTCCTTCATCGAAAACGGTCACGACAAGAACATCCGAGTTCCGAGGCACGGCAAAAGCGGAGGTAAATTTGACATCGATCATGGTAATAAATTCTCCCTGTGAATTAAGGGAGCATTCATAGCAGGATTATATGAAACAAGTCAATAGTATGGAAAACTAGGCCGCTTCTCTGGCCGTTTTTATATGCCGCGCCAGCGCAAACAGCACCTTGTCGATCCCCTCGCCGGAAACGGCGGAAATCAAATGGACGTCCTTTTTCTTCGTCGCCTTTTTAAAGGATTTAAGCTGGTCCTCCGCCAGTTCCTGCCCCAGCGCGTCGCACTTGTTAAGCGCGATAATCTCGGGCTTGTCGGTTATACCCTGTCCGTATTCCTTCAGTTCCTTGCGGATCGTTTTATAAACGCCGGGCAGGTCGTCCGCCGTGATGTCTATAAGATGCAGCAGGACGGAAGTGCGCTCGACATGGCCGAGGAAACGGTCGCCCAGCCCCTTGCCCTCATGCGCCCCCTCGATCAGTCCCGGAATGTCCGCCAGCACGAAATCCGTATCGCCCGCTTTCACAATGCCAAGATTGGGATGAAGCGTGGTGAAAGGGTAATCCGCGATTTTCGGTTTCGCCCGCGACGTCGCCGCGAGGAACGTCGACTTGCCCGCATTGGGTAATCCCACAACCCCCGCATCCGCGATCAGTTTGAGGCGCAGCCAGACGGCGCGCTCTTCCCCCGGCCATCCCGGCGTTGATTTGCGCGGGGCCTGGTTGGTCGCGCTTTTATAATGGGCATTGCCGAACCCGCCGTCGCCGCCCTTGAGGAACGTGACCCGCTCACCCGGCGTCATCATGTCGGCCAGCACAGTCTCTTTGTCTTCATCCAGTATCTGTGTGCCGGTGGGAACCTTGATGATGCAATCCTCGCCGCCCGCGCCGCTGCGGTCGCGTCCCATGCCGGGCAGGCCGCTCTGCGCCTTGAAATGCTGCTGGTAACGAAAATCGATCAGCGTGTTCAGCGCCGCGACGCACTCGAAAATGACATCGCCGCCCTTGCCGCCGTTCCCGCCGTTGGGCCCGCCGAACTCGACGAACTTCTCCCGCCGGAAACTGACGCACCCGGGGCCGCCGTTTCCGCTCTGAAGATATATTTTCGCCTGGTCCAAAAACTTCATGACACTATCCAAAACAAAAGGGGAAAGACCCGCTTTCCCCTTCATTCCATTATTATTTATCCTGCTAACCGAGTTGAAATGTGGATCTTTCTCCCGTTAACAGTTTCACTTTCCATCCTTCCCATTCGGAAGGAACTTGCGAACTATCGCCATCATATTCTTCGGGATCGACCAGCACTTCCAATGTTTTGGAGCCGTCGGCGAGCATACTGACGCTATGCAATCCCTTAAGTCCTTTCTCTTCCAAATTCTGAAAGAGACGCAGAGTCATTCTGGATAAATCGCTCATTTTTCCCCACTTGAAAATAAGGCAGTCTTATTCCGCCGCCTGCGCCGCGTCGTTCGCCGGAACGATATTGACCGTCTGCCGCCCGCGGTTGCCCGTGGAGAAACGGACCTCGCCGTTGACCAGCGCGAAGATCGTGTGATCCTTGCCGAGGCCGACATTGGTGCCGGGATGAAACTTCGTGCCGCGCTGGCGGACGATGATGTTGCCTGCCGTGGCGTATTGCCCGCCGAAAATTTTCACGCCGAGACGGCGGCCATCTGAATCGCGTCCGTTACGGGAGCTGCCGCCTGCTTTTTTATGTGCCATCTTACTTACTCCTTTTTCTCGTCATCCCGGCGAAAGCCGGGATCTTCTGAATTACGCTGCTTTGACGTCGGTGATCTGCAGAATGGTCTGGTGCTGCCTGTGGCCGTTCTTGCGGCGATAGTTCTGGCGGCGCTTTTTCTTGAATATGATGATCTTTTCGTTCCTCATATGCTCAAGCACCTTGGCCGTGACCTTGGCTTTCTTGCCGCCTTCGCCGTACAGAACCTCGCAATCGACCGTGTCGCCTGCTTTGGCTTCCAGCTTCTCAACCTTGATTTTGTCATCCTTGGCGACTTTATACTGCTTGCCGCCGGTGCGAATTACTGCGAACATCTTTTTTTACCTATTTCTTTCCGGATTTTGGAATGGAGATATAGACACAGAACGACCGTTCTGTCAACAAAATGTAGGGCGCCGTCCCCCGGCGTCAAGCGCTGGAAATGCACGAAGAGGCAAAAACCGAAAGAAGGCCGTATGTCGCCATATTCGGCGACAACGAAAAGCAGGAGGCGGCGAAGGCCGTCTGGTCGCTCCTGTCCGGCCACGACCTCAAGCTCATCAGCGTTAACACAGCCAGAGAACTGGAGGAAATAGCTCCGGACGCCGTCCTGATCCTGATCGTCGTCAGGGGGGTAAACGATAAAAATAATGAACTGGCGCAAAGGTTTCTGCGCGATCCCCGGGTCGTGGCGGACGTCGTGGCGCTGAGCGGGGAGCCGGACGTCCACGCAAGGGTCAAAATCCTCTCTTCCGGCTATGACGCCATCTTCAGGATGGATTTTCTCGAATACGGCGAGTTTCCGGATTTCAAAACCGTGCTGCTGAACAAGGTCGAAAAGGGCTTTATCAGCCTCGAAAACAGGATCCAGCAGGAAGAATACGCGCGCTTTAAAGCCGCGCTGGCCGCAAGCTCCGACGCCTTTATCGTATTCGACGATCACCGGCGGCTGTTCTTCGTCAGCGAGCACTACCGCAAAGCCTATCCGCTATGCGGCGGGCGGCTGGCGCGGGGCATGACCGTCATGGAAGCCTTTGAAATGTGCAGCGCGGAGCAGGGGGTAACGGAAGGCGACCTGCGCTATTCAATCCTGCAGGCGTTCTGGAACAGGCTGGAAGGGGAGATAGAATTTGAAACCGCCGATAGCCGCATCTGGCATATCAGGGCAAAAAAACTGCCGGGCGGGCAGGGATATATCGTCACGACGACCGATGTGACCAAATACCGCAGCCAGCAGGAGGAACTTGAGAAAAAGTCCGCCGATCTTGCGAAAGCGCTGGAAAAAGAGCAGGAAGCGGGCGCCATCCAGAAACAGTTCATCAACATGATTTCCCATGAATTCAGGACGCCGCTAAGCATCATCGACGGCAACGCCCAGATACTTTACAAACGCGCGGACAGCCTCGATCAGAATACTATCCGCAAGCGCTGCCGGACCATGCGCAACGCCGTTTCCCGGCTGATTGCCATGATGGAAGGGGTGCTGTCGTCCAGCATGCTGAGGACGGGGGATCTGACGCTTACCCCCGAACCCGTCGACTTGAAAGGGCTTATGAACGAGCTCTGCGAGGAGCATGCCGACCTGAATCCTGACCATAAAATAATATGCGACACAGCCGGCCTGCCCGATCAATGCCACCTGGATCGGAAACTGATCACTATCGTGCTGGGCAACCTGCTGTCCAACGCCGTCAAATTCACGGGCAAAAACCCTCAAATCAGGGTCAGGGGCTGGCAGGAAAAAGACCGGATTATCGTTGAATTTCAGGATAATGGCATAGGAATCTCCGCGAATGAAATCCCGCGGATATTCGACCGCTATTACCGCGCCTCGACATCCAGCGGCATCCCCGGCACCGACATCGGCCTGAACCTCGCTAAACACCTGATAGATTTGCATAATGGTAAAATAAGCGTTCAAAGTGACAAAGGCAAAGGCTCGAAATTTGTAATTTCCTTACCGATAAGTTATAAAGAGGATAGGTAATATGGAAAACAATACAAGTGTATGCTATGAGCGCCGCCCCGACCACACCCCTGCGCAAGACCATCCTTGTCATAGATGACGAGGACTCCCTCCGTGAGCTTCTGGAAGACGAATTGACCGCTATAGGCTACAAAGTGGCTACCGCCAGGAACGGCGCGGAAGGCCTTGAAAAACTGCAAAGCATTCAGCCCGACCTTATAATCTGCGACAGGGCGATGCCCGCCATGACAGGTTACGAATTGCTGGAACGCCTTCGGGCCGTCTACCCCCAGTACCGCCATGTCCCCTTCATCTTCCTGACCGCCATGACCAACCGGCAGGACAAGGTGGCGGTGGAGCCCTTCAAGCCCGCCGCTTATCTCGAAAAACCGCTCGATTTCGATGTCCTTGCCGCGACGATAGAGAACGCGCTCGCCGATGCTGCGTAGCGTTAAGCTCCCCGGTTGACTCCCTCAAAATATAAAAGTTGACTCCCTCAAAATATAAAATAAGCTGTTTCCCTGAAAACAAATAAAAAAGTTACAGGGAGGTTACTATGGCAAAATCGACCGCCGTTTCCGATGAAGAACGCACAGCGCTGGAAGTGGGCACAGTAGGATGGGAAGCATCCTTCGTGAACGGAAATCCCGACTGGAAAGATTTACGGCGCATTTCCCGGATAGGCGGCTTGACGGCTGAGGAACAGGCCTTCCTCGATAGCCCGGTCGAACAGCTTTGCGCCCTGATGAATGACTGGGAAATGTGGGAAAGCGAAGAGCGGATGCTCTCGGACGAAGCCATGTACTTTATTAAAGCCAATGGCTTCTGCGGCCTTGTCATCCCGAAAGAACATGGCGGGCTCGGTTTTTCCGAACAGGCTCATTCCCGGATTATCCAGAAATTATCGAGCCGCAGTTTCGCGGGCGCGATTGTTCCCATGGTTCTCAATTCCCTCGGCGCGGGGCAGATGATCCTGCATGACGGCACCGACGAGCAGAAAAAACATTACCTGCCGAAAATCGCGAAAGGGGAGTACATCACCTGCTTCGGAGCAACCGAACCGAACGCGGGCTCCGACCTGTTCGGCGGCATGAAGACCACAGGCATCGTCAAACGGGACACCCCCGGCGGCGAGCCCTATATCCACATAGAAAATATCGACAAGCGTTTCATCACGCTGGCGCCGATCGCCGATATCCTGCCAATCGCCTATATCCTGAAAGACCCCGATAATATTCTGGGACGCAACAAAGAAAACATCGGCATGACGATTTCCCTGATCCATAAAGGCCACGAGGGATTGATCGCCGGCAACCGCTTGCGCCCCAACGGCGTTCCGTTCTCTAACGGCACAATCCGCGGCAATGTGAAACTGTCCCTCGACAGCGTTATCGGCGGCATCGAAAAAGCCGGAGAACACCAGCGCATTCTTCAGGAACGCCTCGCCGCCGGACGCGGCATATCGCTGCCGAGCGTTTCCACCGCCGCTGTCAAACAGGCTGCTTATGTAGCCGGCGCATTCGCGGGAACGCGCGTGCAATTTGGCCGTACATTAAAAGAAATAGAGTTGCTCGAAGAACCTCTGGCAAAAATGGCGGGCATGGCCTATCTGGCCGAAGCCGTAAGCGGAATTGCGGCCAAAACCGTGGACGATGGCGGCATGCCGACGGTTTCATCGGCAATCGCAAAAAACCATCTTGTCGCCATGATGGAAGAAACATTGATGGATGCCTCAAGGGTTCTTTGCGGCAAAGGTGTCATAGAAGGGCCGGGCAACCCGATCAATCGCGCTTTGCCCGGAATTCCGATCGCCAACGCCGTTGAAGGAGCTTTTTACCTTACCAAGGCGCTGATTATCGGCGTACAGGGAAATATGCGCTCGCACAAACACGCGCGGCATATTTTCAATGCGCTGGAAACCGGAAACAAGATGAGTTTGATGCGTCATGCATCCGCAATGCTGGGCGATACGGCATACAGCTACCTCAAAGCGGCGCTGCCCGGCATCGTCCATAGCGGCGGTTATGGGGACGTCGATCCCCAAAACCGGCATTTCTACCGTCACATAAACCGGCTGAGCAAAGCCTATCAGATGGTCGCCAACGTAACGATCATGGATCTGCAAAAAGGACTTATGGCGCGCGGCCGCACCGCCGGTCGTCTCGGCGACGCCATGAGCTACATGTACATGGCGGCCTGCGTGTTGACGGAATTTGAAACGCGGGGACGCCCGAAGGAAGAGCGCGATCTGCTCGAATGGTCGGTGCGTTACTGCCTGCATAAAACCGAAGAGGCATTGGACCAATTCCTTAAAAACTATCCGCAACGCAAAAGCTTAAAAACAGTCGTTGACGGCGTCGATGAAAAATTTACCAAACCGAACCGCCTGATGGGCGCATTCATGCGCGCTTCCGTCTTTCCTTTCTATCAGATTGGCGCGCGCAACTGGAAACCCGATGACTTCCTCGAACACCGCGTGGCGCAGTCCATAGCGCGGCCGGGCAGAATTCGCGAAGTTGTTACCAAAAATATCTACAAGCCAAAAGATCCGCGCACGGAAATCATGGCGGCTCTGGACGATGCACTGGTAAAATGGACGGACGCTTCCCGCATAGTAAGTCAGGCCATGAAAGAGCGGCGCGAGTTGACTGCTGATGAACAGGATATTCTGAAAGAAGCGCAAAAAGCGCAGGCCAGAGTAGTCGCCGTCGACGAATTCGCGCCGGATGCGAAAACGTTGGTCAGGCCGGCTCTGGGCTAGGAACGCTTTACAGCGTAATCCGCACGACGAATGTGCCCTGATAGGTGCCGAGCGCGTCGTTCGCGTCAAAGAAAATTCTGGCACCCACGGAAAATGTGCCGGTATCCGCCGGGTTTGTAACCTTGATCCCCGTAATGACGGCATTGCCTTTGTTCAGCGTCGCCGTTATGCCCGTCATGCCTGACTTAGCGGCAAACCTCATCGACTTGAGCGTAATCTCCTTGCTAGGAACGCCGCCGCCGGCATTTTTCAATATGATCGAGGAGGCCTTGAAAGTTGGGATGGTCAGCGTGAAAGGGACGCTTTGCGGAACTTTCAGCATCGCCGTTCCCGCCGTCCCCCCCGCGATTGTCTCGCCGTTTGCAATTGATGCTGTGCCTCCCGGTCCGATAAGAAACGAACCGTTACCCCGGATGGCGAATGACCTGAAGTTCAGCTTGAAATTAAGGCTCGGGTCGACGGCCAGCGGGTTAATGATTTTCGCGGTGACATTCATCGTATCGTTAGCCGTTGCCTGGGCTAACGCATTACCAGTTATAAATAAATTTGGCACGAACAGGCTCAATGCGACAAGTGTCGCCGCCGTCTTGCTACCTTGCAGAGTCATAAAACGGTTCCTTCTGGATCCAAAAACTTTACACCAATTCCGGATGCTTATCCACAGATCTCAAGTGGATACTCAAAAAAATTCCGGCCATTTACAGAAAAATAAGTCTGTGATTTCTGTATGAAAATTAATTGCCGAAAAAAACTATTGAAAACCCATAGAGTTCCCTCAGGGACGAAACGGCCGGCCGCTCGTTGGCGGGCGCTACTCGTTGGCCGCTGATGCGGTATTGCTGTCCGCGATGACTTTCTTCACCAGCACCTTGTCGATCCGGAACCCGTCCATGTCGACGACTTCAAACTGGAACCCCTGGTAAGCGAAAGAGTCGCCGGTCTTGGGCAGCGCATGATAATGATTGAGAATGAATCCCGCGAGCGTATGAAAACCTGTTTCTTTCGGCCTTCCGCGCATGCCGATTTCCTCGTAAACCCGCTCGATCAGAACGCTGCCGTCCATCAGCCACGATCCGTCCGCGCGCTCGCGGATTTCCGCAGCCATTTCCCCTTGCCGCCCCAACTCACCGGTCACGGCGGCAAAAAGATCGATCAGCGTGACGATTCCTTCGAACGCGCCGTGCTCGTCGATGATGATCGCAACGTGCGTCGGCGATGAGCGCAGATGCTCCATGACCTTAAGCGCATTCGTATTGTCCGGAAAAACCGTGACCTCGGTGATGATTTTTTTCAGGTCGAAATCGCCGCCGAAAAGCAGCGTGGTCAGAATGTCCTTCGTCTGGACGACCCCAAGAACATGATGCTCGTCGTCATGCGGCCGCACCGGAAAGCGGGAGTAGGGATATTGGGTAAGCGCCTTCTTGACCTGCTCGGCCGTCGCGTCGCAATCGAACGAAAGGACATTGGTCCGCGGCACCATGAAAGCGCGCACCGGCTTGTCTGCGAGCAGCATGATCCCGGTCAGGATCTCGCTCTCCCTTTCCGCGAATACGCCGTAATCGGCTCCCTCCGCGATCATGGCTTTAACTTCTTCCTGCGTCACCGTGGATTCCGGCTTGTCTCCCGCCCGCAGCAGCCAGAGCAAAAACGCGGACGAGCGATGAAGCAGCCACACCGCGGGCCACGCAATTTTTGAAAGCGCATTGATAAGCGGCGCGACGAACAGCGCATACTTCTCTGGCTTTCTCAGCGCAAGTTCCTTGGGCACAAGCTCGCCAACAATAAGCGTCATATAAGTGACGATGATGACGATAAACCCGAAAGAAATAATTTCGGCATGGTCTTTCGCAATCCCCATATCGGCGAGATAATCGGTCAGATTATCGCCCATCTTCGCGCCACTGATCGCCCCGGCAAGAACGCCGATCAGCGTCATTCCGACCTGCACGGTAGGCAAAAACCGGCTCGTGTCCTCCGCCAGCGCCAGCGCCTGCAGCGCCGCCTTGTTCCCTTCCTCGGCGAGCCTGCGCAGATGCACCTTTTTAGAAGAAACGATCGCCAGCTCCGACATGGCGAAAACGCCGTTCAGGACGATCAGGGCAAGGATAATGGTGATCTCGAAATAGGGCATCAGGGTGACTTTAAACTCTGAAGAAAGATATAGAAAGGGGTAATTTAGTTCGCTGGCTTAAAGATTTCATGCGTTTTTTGAGCCGGATAACCGCTATAATCGGCTCATTATTTAGTATATATTGAGCCGAATAAATGATATAATCGGCTCATGAAGTATAATTGGCAACACCCGGACTGGCCCGGATTTACCTATGAATTGAAAGGGGTCTGCGAAAAAACCCTTTTTGCCTTCGCGGAACGGGTTGGCCGTGTCGGCGGCCTTCTTGAAGGGCTTTCCGAAAAAGCCCAGATGGAAACCGTTATCGAGATGATGGTTTCCGAAGCCGTCAAAACGTCCGAGATCGAGGGCGAATATATCAGCCGCAGGGATGTCATGTCCTCCATTCATAACAACCTGGGCCTGGCGATCCCCAAAGAACAGGTCAACGATAAAAGGGCCGAAGGCGCCGCGGCGCTCATGATCGCAGTTCGTAATCATTACGCCGAACCTTTAAGCGAAGAAATGCTCTTTTACTGGCACGAAACGCTGATGCGGGGAAGTAAAGGGATAAAAAAAGGCGCATGGCGTAGCCATGAAGAACCAATGCAGATTATTTCCGGCCCTGTCGGGAAGGAAAAAGTCCACTTTGAAGCGCCGCCTTCAAAGCAAGTGCCAAAAGAAATGAAGGCGTTTATCAAGTGGTTTAATGATACTGCGCCGGGAGGCAAAAAGGAAATCGACAAGCCGCCCGTGCGCTCTGCGCTGGCCCATGTGTATTTTGAGAGTATTCACCCTTTCGAGGATGGCAACGGGCGCATTGGCCGCGCCATATCCGAAAAAGCTTTATCGCAGGGTGTGGGAAGGCCGATCCTGCTGAGTTTATCGGCAGCTATCGAAGCGAAGAGAAATGTCTATTATAACGCGCTTAATGCCGCCCAATACACGAATGATGCCACAGACTGGATCGAATATTTTGTCCAGACCTGTCTGGACGCGCAAATTCAGGCGGAAGAGAAAATAAGCTTTACCTGGAAAAAGGTCAGGCTATTCGATCGCTTCAGGGATCGAATGAACGAGCGGCAGCTAAAAGTCGTGAACCGGATGCTGGAAGAAGGGCCGCATGGCTTCAAAGGCGGCATGAGCGCAAAAAAGTACATGACGATCGCAAAAACCTCCAAGGCGACAGCGACAAGGGATTTACAGGAGCTTGTTACGCTAGGCGTTCTTCTACCGGAAGGCGGCGGACGTAGTACAAGGTATAATGTCAATCTTTAGAAGATTGTTTCTATAAGGTACGGTCGTGAATTTGTCTCCGTAATAAGCTCGGGAATGAAATAGCAGAACGTCAGAAAGAATGCCTTTTCTAGTTATCGGGTTCATTCTTCTTTTCATTTTTAAACGTAGGGTCGGAAATTCTGGAAACGCGCTCCAGTTTAAATCCGCGCTTTTTGGAAGGGCCAGGTTTTGTACGAGTTTTAATGACCGTATGCCCGCCTATATATGATCCCTTTTTGCTCATTCCTGCCTTTTATTTATTTTGTGAAACATAAGCCAGCCGAACTACAATCCTAGCGAAAGCTGGCGGAGCGGAGCGTAAAAAAAGCAGACTTTTTCTCCACTTAACTGCTTGATATTGCTTAATTCTTGAGGTAATGCCAAGAAATTTTATCGGAAAATCGAGCTATTTTTTTTGCGATATTGCATTCACGCTGAATGCAAGCGACTCTTTTTGGGTGATTTGCATGGCAGGAAAACATGATTGAACGAACGCCGCCGGGCAAGATGACAACGGAAGAACGTCTTGGTGAAATTGCACGGCTCCTTATGAGAGCTTGTGCGCGATTGCATGAGAAAGCAAAGGCAGAGAAGAAAAGCCTGAGCCATTATTTGACTACGCAACAGAAAGAAAAAGAGAGAAATTCTTATTTATAAACCGCTTTTTCGGAACCCATTGTCCAAGAAGGGTAACAGTACAGTCGATAAGTATAAACCAATGACCATCACAATATTCTCATTACCGTCACTTGTCTCATATGCATGCAGGAAAATCATGCTGGAGCCGAGTATAAAAATATCTGAGCAGATAGCTCGTATAAAACTGTTTTGGTCTTCAAAATCCAATTCATCCCAACCCACATTCCCTTCATGCATGTCCCATTCCGAGGCATAGCTGATAAATGTTCTGGACTCATTTTGATCGTTCATGCTTCTTTCCCAAATTCTAGTAGGGGTCAGCAACCGATTGCGTAAGAACGCTTTTCAACGATTGCTAACATCAAAAATCAATTATCAGAATTTCTGATTTTCACCCTACCACGGAGACCGGGTTCGAATCCACGCTGTAAACGCTTGAATTGACTCAGGAAAAAACAGTCACGGATCAAATGGCGGATGGGGTGAGATTCGAACTCACGGGAACCTCGCGGCTCCGCCGGTTTTCAAGACCGGTGCATTCAACCACTCTGCCACCCATCCACGCATTGCTGGTTTATAAGCGCAAAGCCCATTCCGTTCAAATTTCTTTTTGTTTTCATATTACCGATAGGGGTTCCGAAGCTCCGGTATGGACAGCGCAAGCAGCCGCGCTTTATAGTTCCCCCATGTTCTTCACCGCCTCCAAAATCATCTGGGGAATCCTCTCCCCTCTGAACCTGGTCTTTCTGGTTTTGCTTTGCGGCGCCGTCATGTCCATATTTTCAAAAGCGCTTGGCCGTTCGCTCATGGCCCTCGGCCTGTTCCTGTTCGTCGCCTTCGGTATCTTCCCCCTCGGCCAGAACATGCTGGCCTTTCTGGAAAAGCAGCATGAGCGCCCCGCCGCCATGCCCGAAAGAGTGCATGGCATCGTCGTCCTCGGCGGCTCGTTCATGACGCATATCTCCGAAGTGCGCGGCGTCACGGCGATTAATGAAACGGGGGAGCGGATAATCGACGGTCTGACCCTTGCAAAGCGTTACCCCGACGCGATCCTCGTCTTCAGCGGCGGCAACGGACGCCTGCTCGGCGGCGACAGGACGGAAGCCGAGGACGCCGAACTGTTTCTGCGGGAAACAGGCCTGACCGCCGAAAACGTCCTTTATGAGGATCAGTCCCGCAACACCTGGGAAAATATAAAATTCACCCGCAACCTGCTGATGCCCCAGCCCGATGAAACATGGATACTGGTGACTTCCGCCTACCACATGCCGCGCGCGATGCGGGTGGCGAAGGCATTGGGCTGGACCATGATCCCGTACCCCACCGACTACCGCACGCCGGGTTACGGCGGCTGGCTGCCGCGGGATTTCGACATGCTCGGAAATTTCTACGACCTGCATGTTGCAATGCATGAATATATCGGCCTTGCCGCCTACCAGCTCAGCAAAAAAATCTCCTTGCGTTAACGGCTTGCTTGTTTACGATAACGGGCATGAGAGGTTTTAAAAATTCATCCCTTGCCCTGATGTTTGCGATTGTCGCAACTCTTTCGACTTCTGCCTTTGCCGATCCTGCCGTACCCTTCGACCAGTGGCTGACCGGCCTGCGGCAGGAAGCGCGCTCGCAGGGGATATCCCCGGACCTCGTCAACCGCGCCCTCACAGGCCTGCAGCCCATCCCGAAGATTGTTCAACTCGATAAGGTGCAGCCCGAATTCAAACAAAGCTTCGCCGACTACCATTCGACCCGCGTCAACCGTGAGCGCATCGAAAAAGGGCAGCGGATGCTGGTGCAGCACTGGGACGAACTGCAAAGAATTTCCCAACGCTACGGCGTCGCCCCGCAATATATTGTCGCGCTGTGGGGAATGGAAACCAATTACGGCGGCTTTACCGGCGGCTATAAAGTTATCGACGCGCTCGCAACTCTCGCCTGGAACGGACGCGACGGCACAAGCCCCAAACGCGCGAAATATTTCAGGGACGAGCTTCTGACCGCTCTCAAGATTATCGACCAGGGCCACATCAGCCTTGAAAACATGAAAGGCTCCTGGGCCGGCGCGATGGGGCAAGTGCAGTTCATGCCGTCCAGCTTCCAGAAACTCGCGCAGGACGGCAACGGCGATGGCCGCAAGGACATCTGGAACAATCTCTCGGACGCCTTCGCCTCCGCCGCCAACTACCTCGCGCGGAACGGCTGGAAGGATGACCAGCGATGGGGGCGGCGTGTGCAGCTCCCGGCGGGTTTTACAACCGCCAATCTTGGCCAGCAAAAATCGCTTTCGGAATGGAGAGCATTGGGCGTCAAACAGTCCGACGGCGCGCCCATAACGGCGGTGCCGGGCATGACCGGGTCCATCGTCGCGCCCGACGGCCTGAAAGGCCCCGCCTTTCTGGTCTATAACAATTTCAAGGTCATCAAAAGCTGGAACAACTCCGACAAGTTCGCGCTTTCCGTCGGCCTTCTCGCGGACGCCATCGCCGCCGCCGCGCCGTCGAACAGCCAATAGAGACACATGAAACGGATCTGGTATTTATTCGCACTTATGTTCGTTTTGTCCGGCTGCGCGCAGGTCGAACTCGCCTCCCACCTCGGCAAGCAGGTGGCGCCGCCGCCGCAAACGCAAGGCACCTTCAAAGTCGGCAATCCCTACAAGATAGAAGGGCAGCGCTATTTCCCCAAAGAAAGCTACGACCTCACGGAAACCGGCATAGCCTCCTGGTACGGCAAGGAATTCCACGGCAAAAAAACCGCCAACGGCGAAACTTTCGACAAGGGCGAACTGACCGCCGCGCACCGCACACTGCAAATGCCCTCACTGGTGCGCGTCACCAATCTTTATAATGGCCGCTCTCTCATCGTCCGCGTCAATGACCGAGGCCCCTACAAGAAGGGCAGGGTGATGGACGTGTCCGAGCGCGCCGCCGAACTTCTGGGCTTCAGGGGCGCAGGCACCGCCAAGGTCAAGCTGGAAGTCCTGAAGCAGGAAAGCCTCCAGATCGCGATGGCCGCCAAAAGCGGCAAAAGCACCAGGGGCTACGAACTGGCTCTGAACACAGGCGGCGTCATGCCCGCGCCTCCCGCCCCGGCCATGGCTTTTGCCCCTGTTCCAGCCTCGGCGGGCGCCGCGCTGCCACCGCTCGAAAACGTTTCCAGCGAAACGCTGGTTGCCATGGCTCCCGTCCCCGGCCACACGCGCAACGGCGAATTTTATCCCGACCCGGTCGTAAGCAACCTGCCGGTATCCCGCACAGACATTTTCGTACAGGCGGGATCCTTCACCGTCGCCGACAACGCCTACCGCCTGAGCGCGAAACTCCAGCCCCT
>Ga0187892_10002208_pt1 | contig 40441 bp, 43 predicted proteins | sample MA1701073metaG_FD_139345 | JGI IMG/M metagenome (GOLD analysis project Ga0187892, IMG submission 139345) | Bio-ooze microbial communities from a basaltic lava cave in the Kipuka Kanohina Cave System on the Island of Hawaii, USA - MA170107-3 metaG ... | reverse complement strand
GCCACGGTCAGGCGCGGTGCCGGAGCCGCCTGTTCCGGCGGCCGAACGAGGGACATCCGGTCGCCGGAGCCGGGCGGAGGTGGGCATGGGAGGACCATACGGACGAACCCGCGCCGACACATCGGAGCGGGGGAGGAGCCGGCCTCCACCCCCGGTGGGAGGGCAGTCAGCCCCGTTGCGGCGCGACGACCCCGTGGTCGAAGGCGAACACGATGGCCGCCGAACGGTCGCGAAGGTGCAGCTTGGCGAGGATGCTCCCGATGTGGGTCTTGATCGTCGCCTCGGTGACACCGAGCCCGGCCGCGATGTCCGGGTTGGATCCACCGTGAGCGATGAGCCGGAGCACCTCCCGCTCCCGGGGCGTGAGGACGGCGAGGTGACGCTCTTCATCGGCCGAGGGCGGCGCGCTTGCTCGGTACGCGGCCAGCACCCGCCCCGATACGGCGGGATCCAGCCATGCGCCACCGGCGGCGATCGCGGCGACGGCGCGGTGGATCTCCTCCGGCGGAGAGTCTTTGAGCACGAAGCCGGCCGCACCCGCGCGGAGGGCGGACGACAGCGTCTCATCGTCGTCGTACGTCGTCAGGACGAGCACCGGCGGGGCGTCGGGTTGGCGGCGGAGGCGGCGGGTCGCCTCGGCGCCGCTCATCCCGGGCATGCGGACGTCCATCACCACGACGGCGGGGCGCAGCCGCTCCACCGCCTCCGCCACCGAGACGCCGTCGTCACATTCGCCGGCCACCTCGAACCCGTACTCGGGGCGCAGGATGGCGCGCAGCCCGGTGCGGACGAGCGGCTGGTCGTCGACGATCAGAACCCGGATCACGATTCGACGACCGCCTCGTCCAGGGGCACGTCGACCTCGACGCGCCAGCCGTTCCCGGCCGGGCCGACCGTGAGCTGCCCACCGAGCAGTCCGACTCGGTAGCGAACCCCGCTCAACCCGAGCCCGGGCCGTTGATCCGGTGCGGGTGATGATGCCGCCCCCGGGCCGTTCACGACACGTAGCAGCGCCCGCTCGGGGTCGATCGCCAGTCGCACCTGGACCCATGCACCAGCGGCGTGGCGCGCCGCGTTGGCCAGGGACTCCTCGGCGATCCGGTAGAGCGCGAGGCCGGTCGCGGCCGAGAGCGCGTCGAGGTCACCCGTGAGGGTGAGGTCGACTTCCATGCCGGCGGCACCGTACTCGGCCACAAGCGCGGCCACATCCGCGGCGGACGGAAGGGGCACAGCATGGGGCCCGCCATCGTTGCGGCCGCCGTCGTCCTCGGCCGCCGTTCCGAGCAGTCCGACGGCCAGCCGGACGTCGGCCAGGCTCCGGCGTCCCAGCCGCTCGGCCTCGGCCAGCGCCGCCGCCGCGTCCTCCGGTCGATCCTGCACCGCAAGCCGGGCCGCCCCCACGTGGAGGAGGGTGACGGTCAGCGAGTGGGCGATGACGTCGTGCACCTCGCGCGCGATGCGGGCCCGTTCCTCGGCCGCGGCACCGGCGGCCAGTGCGTCCTGAGCGTTGCGCAACTCGACCGTCAGCTGATGCTGGCGCCGCACGACCCAGGCGCAACCCCACGTCACCGCCGCCGCACACACGCACGCGGCCGCCAGCTGGATATCCGACCGTCCGTCCGTCGCCCGTCTCATGGCTGCGTGCCAGGATGCCAGGAGTGGTGATGCGGTGGGCAAGGTGGCCCGAGAGCCTCGGGCGCCGCGCCGAGATCGAGCGTCTCCGCCGATGCCCCACCGCTCCGGGCCGACCGCTCGGCTGGCCCAGGGGGTCACCGCCGGCTCCCTCCGCCAGCAGCTCCACGTCGTACCGCGGCGAGATCGCCCGCCTGCTGACTAGGAACGATGCGATGGGCGCGTCCAGAGAAGAGGGTTGGCCCGAGGTTTAGCCGTTAAACCCGCATACGGATGCGCCGTTCGGGCTCGGCGGCGCCATCGGGCGACTCGCCCCGCTCGGCCTGGCGGAGCAGCTTGCGGATGTGCTGGCCGAGCACATCGAGCTCGGTGGAGGCGAAATGCTCGCCGCCGAAGCGGCGCACCGACTGGGACTGGAGGCGCAGGACGCGGGCGTCCTGATGGAGGATCCGGTTGGCGATGGGCAGCACCGCCGCTTTCACTGCGCCGTGAGGCAGGCGCAGGGAGAACGTGACGGCGGTGTGCAGCAGCGTCTCGTGGTCGCCTACGGGCGTGAAGGCGGACGTGACCAGCAGGTGGTTGGCCCCCAGCCGGTACTCGACCTGGGCGATCGATGGCAGCAGGAAGCGGTCGACGTGGGTGACGATGCCGCCCTCGGGGGCGAGGATGCGCCCTGCCAGGCCCTCGGGGCGGGGCTCGCCGAGGTACTCGGCTTCGACCCCGCCGTCGACGTGGCGCACCACCACCTCGATCTCCACCGGCTCCCGGCCGCCCCGGAACAGCCCGCCGTGGAGGAAGGCGGTGTGGGGCACGTCGAGCGTGTTCTCCAGGCATGGGTGCAGGCCCGCCTCCAGCACGGCCGAGCGGCGGACGGTGGCATAGGCGGGGTCGCCCACGCGGGGAAAGCGGAACGGCGGTGGAACGGCCGTGTCGGGCTCGGGGGTGGCCGCGACCCACACGAACCCGTCCTGCTCGGCGGCCGGGAACGTGGTGGCCCGCCGGGCCCGGCGGTCGGCGTCGTCGCTCGTGAGCCCCGGGACCAGCCGGCAGGCGCCCGAGCCGTCGAACCGCCACCCGTGGTAGCAGCACTCGATCAGCCCGCCTCGGACGGTGCCGCACGACAGGGGCACGTTGCGGTGCGGGCAGCGGTCGAGCATGGCCACCGCCCGCCCACCTTCCCCCCGGTAGACGGCGAGAGGCGTGCCCTCCACGGTGCGGGCCAGCGGCTTGGACCTCAGCTCGCCCGACAGGCACGCGACATACCAGGTCATCGTGGAGCAGGCTACGGCCCCGTCAGGCCGCCGGGCAGGCGGCCCACAGGCCCTGGGAGGCGGAGCGGGCGTCGCGTGCGAGGGCCACGAAATCGTCGGCGTGGGTGACGTTGGGAGCGATGGTGAGGACCTGGGCGAAGCCCCGGCGGATCAGCTCGGCGTTGACGAAGAGGGCGTCGGACACCCGGTAGACGTAGGCGAGGGTGCGGCCGAAGCGGTCCTCCTGCTCCACGTCGCCCACCAGCCGCACGGCGGTGCCCTCGGGCAGGAGGGACCTGAGGAACCCGCTGGCTTCCTTGCCGAAACAGCCGACGGGCCGGCGAGGGTCTACCGTCTCGGGGGCGTCGACCCCGATGAGGCGGATGTGGCGGCGCCCGGTGACGACGATCGTGTCCCCGTCGACCACCCGCTCCACGGCCAGGTCGACCCCTTCGGGTAGGCCGGGTGCGGGCACCACCACCCGGGGTGTGAGGGTGGTCGCCGGTCGGGCGCAGGCCGAGGTGGCAGCCACGACCGCCACCAGCGAGGCGACGGCGACGGCCACCCGGCCGCCGCGACCGTGCCTGGAAGGCTGGCGTCTCTCGCTTTCGGCGCTACCCGCCGAGGCGGCCGACCTGCCGCTGACCAGCACCGTTGCGCGGCGAGGTGGCCGCCAGCAGGGCGGTCGACCGCCCAAGGAGGGCTCAGGCATCAGCCTCCTAGGCAGCGCGGGCGGGCGGCGGAGCCGGCGCGGCACGGCGCAGCGCTTCACGGGCCGAGGCGACGCCCCGGCGGCCAACCTCCCGGGTGTGCTCGTCGAGGCGCCGGTAGGCGAACCGGTCGGCCTCGTTGTTCTCGAGCAGCACGAGTTGATCGTTCATGTTCACAACAATGACAGCGGGGTGTGACAGGTTGTTCCTGCCCCTGACCGCCCAGGATGGAAACGCGCTCGCTAGGGTAGGAGGACATCGACCGAGGAGGTGCTCCCGACGATCCAGTATCAAGGGCGGCTCCGGAGAGGTCGATGAAGTGTCCGAACCGGGAAGCAGGGCCTCCGGCCCGACGTTGGAGTTAGACGATGAGTGAGATCCTCGAGAACGAAGCCATCTCCCAGGCCCTGGCCATCATCGATCGGCACCTGGGCACCCTCCACAGCCGTGAGCTCGTTTCGACGGCGGAGGTTTCCGACCTCCTGCTCGACATGCGATCGGTACTGGCGGCGGCCGAGCTCGAACTCGAACTCGAGCGCACCCCGGCGTCGGCCTCCAACTAGGGCGCGCCCCCGTCTTGGGGCGGCAAGGGCAGGAGCTTCCGCCCCACGGCGCCCAGCACCATACCCACTCCCATTCCGGCCAGCACGTCGGACGCGTGGTGGATCTTCACGTACACCCTGCTCGATGCCACCACGGTGGCGATGGCGAAGTAGGCGGGCCACAGGGCGTCGTCCTCCGACAGCAGGATGGCGCTCGAAAACGCCGACGTGGCATGCCCGCTGGGGAAGCTGCTGGTGAGCGGGCGGCGGAGGCGATGGGGGCGCACGACGTCCCACGGCGGCCGCGTGCGGCGGAAGAACATCTTGATGACCCCGTTGACCAGGACCGATTCGGCAGCAGCGCCGACGGCCACCCGCAGCGCCGCCGTCGCGTCCCGCTCCGACCGCAGGCTGCGGGCCGAGGCCAGAAGGAGCCAGATCAGGCTGAAGTCGCCCAGCTCGGAGGCGCCGTAGAAGATCCGGTCGGCCACCTTGTGGCCCCGCAGGCGGTCGAAGGCGGCGTCGACGGCAAGGTCGAAGCGGGCAACGGCATGGCGGCTACGGGCGAGCACGGCCGCCGAAGCTACCGGGCGGCGCCCACCACCAGCTCGCGAGCCCGTGCCGGGTCGCCACCGAAGGCGGGGCAGTAGGCCTGGAACGCGCACCAGTCGCACAGCCGGGACGTGCGCGGCCGGAAATCCTCCCGCTCGCAGGCCCGCTCCACCGCCGCCCAGATGGCGGACGTGCGCTGGCGCAGCCCCCGGATGGACTGCTCCGAGGGGTAGGCCACGATCGACACCGGCTCCTTGAGGTAGAGCAACTGGACCCGGCTGGGGCGCTCGCCGTAGAACTGCTCGCACAGGTAGGCGTAGAAGTGGACGCCGCCCAGCCGCTGCTGCTCGGCGAACGCGGGCGGCACCCCACCCGTCTTGTAGTCGGTGACCACCAGGCCGCCCTGCTCGTCGCGCTCCAGGCGGTCGATGATGCCCCGCAGGGTGAGGGAGCCGACCTGGACCTCCAGCTGCAGCTCGAGCCCCACCGGCTCGACCAGCCGGGGATCCTCCAGGTCGAAGTAGCGCCCGATCAGGACCGCCGCCTCGGCTGCGAACGCCGCCTCGGCCTCTTCGTCGAGCTCCAGGCCGGCGAACTCGGGATCGGTGCGCAGCTCCTGGCGGGCCAGGGCCAGGCACTCCCCGCCCCGCGCGCGGGTACGGGTGGCGGCCGGGCCCTCCAGGAGCAACTGGAGGGCGCGGTGGACCAGCGTGCCCTTGACCGCGGGGGGCGATGGGGGCTCGGGCAACCCGTCGATCACCGAGAACCGGAACGCCAGCGCACAGTCTTTGAAGGCGGCGACCTTGGAGGGGGTGAGCGACGTGGGGAGCGGCAGCGCCATCGGGAAAAGCGTACCGAGCGGGTGTGACAGAGGCGCGGATTCCGGAACTGATGTCTGCGGGTGCCCTCTCGGGTCACCCACGTACATCACTTCGGCAGCTACTCGTCGTCGAGGACGAAGGTGACGAGCAGGTTGACCTGGTAGGTGGCGATGGCGTCGCCGGCGACGTTGACCTGCTGCTCCTTGACCCACGCCGACTTCACGTTGCGCAGGGTCTTGCACGCCCGGGCCACGCCGATCTGGATGGCGTCCTCGAAGCTGGTGTCGGATACGGCGCTGATCTCGGTGATGCGGGCGACGGTGCCGGACATGGGGATCTCCTTGTCGGAACGGGTGCCGTCAGTCTGCCTCGCCCAGGTCGGCCAGCACGGCGGCGGCCACCGCGGGCGGGTCCTCCAGGGGGCCGAAGTGGCCCAGGCGGTCGAACACCCGCAGCCGGCCGGCGGGGAGGGCGTCGACGAGGGCGGTGGCCCGCTCGGGCGTGATGGCATCGGACGTCCCCCCGGCGGCCACCACGACCGGGCAGGCCACCTCGGCCAGGCGGGCGAAGCGGTCGCCCTCCACGGCCCGGAGGTAGATGGCGGCCTCCGACTCGGGGTGGCACCGCAGGCCGACCGACCCGTCGGCGGCAGGCTCGAAGCCGCAGGCGACGTAGGCCTGGAGGGCGTCGGGGGCCAGGGCCGACAGGGGCGGCTTGGTGGAGAAGTTGGCGATCGCCTCGCCGACGGAGGGAAACGTGGTGCGCCGCTTGCGGGCTCCCGTGGCCAGCCACTCGGCCCGCTTGCGGGCCGCCTCGGGCGCGGGCCAGACGATGGGCTCGTAGCACCACAACGCCTCGAACGTCCCCGGCCGCTCGGCCTCGGCCAGAAGCACGGCCGCACCCCCCGAGGAGTGGCCGAGGGCGACGGGCCGGGCTCCGGAGGCCGACCCGGCCGCCAGCCCGCCCACCGCCGCCAGCACGTCGTCGGCGAAGCCGGACCAGGCGAAGTCCACCTCGGGCGGGGTGACGGTGTGCCCGTGGCCTCGGAGGTCGACGGCCCAGCAGCGGAACCGCGGCGCGAGGCTCCGCACCAGAGGCCCGAACACCCCCGCGCAGAAGCCTGTGGCGTGGACGAGGAGGAGGGGGCGGCCGCCGCCGGCGCCACCCAGGTCGTGGAGCATCACGTCAACCCCGTCCGAGGAGGGACGAGGTTGTGGGCCCATCGGCGGGTGACGGTAGCGTGCTGGGATCGCCGAGCCGTCCGACACCGCCGCCGTCCTGGCCGCCAACGCCGCCTTCTACGGCGCCTTCGAGGGCCGCGACCTCGACGCCATGAGCGCGCTGTGGGAGCACAGCGACCGGGTCATCTGCACCCATCCCGGCTGGGCGAGCCTCCGGGGCTGGCCCAAGGTGTCGGCCTCGTTCTTCGCCCTGTTCCAGAACCCCGAGCACCTCCAGTTCATCCTCACCAACGAGCGGGCCCACGTCCTGGGCGACGTGGCGTGGGTCACCATCGACGAGAACATCCTCGACGTCGACGGGGCCACCACGGTGGCCGCCTCAACCTGTTCGTGCAGGGGCCCGACGGCCGGTGGGCCATGATCGTCCACCACGGCTCCCCCGTCACCGCCGCCGCCGACGCCCCCCAGGTCGAGGAGGGCGGTTCCGGCCCGTTGGAGCTGTAGCGGCGGCCGCGGTCGCCGTTTAGGGGCGGCGACCGAGATAGGCGACCAGCCGATCGACCGGAGAGGCGTCGGGCCCGGGGTCGATTGCGGGGCCGAACGCCCCCTGGCCGTCGGGCCCCCGAAGGGCGTCGGCGAAGTTGCTCATGTGGGCCAGCAGGTCGGTGGCCACGACCGGGTCGACGTCGATGGTCTGGCCCGTCGCCGTGGCCAGGTCCCATCCGTGGGCAACCACGTCGTTGGTGGCGATGCCGAGGAACACGCCGGCCGGCGTCTCCCCGAAGGGGAGGGCGATGATGCGGTCGAGGGCACCGGGCGCCCCGAACGCCGCCATCGAGGCGGCCGCACCGTCGTCGTAGGACTGCAGGAAGTCGCCCGCCGCGTAGTCGACACCGTGGGTCGGGTCGGGGTCGGGGGCGGCGCCCGCCTCGACGCACAGTGCGAACCAGTTGGCGCCCTCGACGATGTGGTTGACCAGGTTGCGAACCGTCCAGGAGGCGCAGGGCGTGGCATCCCCGAACTGGTCCTCTTTGACGTTGGACAGGACCGCACGCGTGGCGGCAAAGGCTCGTTCGAGCGCCTCGGTGGACATGGCCTCCCTCTCCCGACCGCCCGTCTGCGGCCCGGTGCTCGCCAGGCTTCGGGCGGCCGAGGCCGATCTTAAGCCACCGAAGCCGCCCTGCACCGCGGAGGGTCAGTCGAGCTCCGAGCAGGCGAGTTGGGTGCCGTCGGACGTCAGAGCTTCAGGCGTTGCTGGGCGTAGGGGGCGGGGGGCGGTGGGGGGTCGGGGTCGGGCTCCTCGCCGCGCAGGAAGGCGGCCAGCTGGGCGGCGTTGTCGACGGCGTGGTCGCGGTAGCAGTTGTTCATCAGGGCGTGGACCTCGCGGGCGGACGAAGCCAACTGCTGCAGCTTGGGGACCCACTCGGACAGCTCGGCGACCGAGTAGCGGTAGCGGAAGCGCTCGGCGGCGGTAGGGGTGGACCGTTCCCATGTCTCGGCGTTGCGGCCGTGGAAGCGCACCACGGCCAGGTCGGACGTGGCCGCCACCACGGGCGGGACCGACGAGGGGAACCCCTGCGGCTCGTCCACGCACACGTAGGACAGGCCCAGCTCCTCGAGCAGCCCCATGGTCGCCTCGCAGCCCTCGCCTTCCAACCAGCGGGCGTTGCGGAACTCGACGCAGCCCCGGTAGTCGCCCAGCCGGGCGGCGACCCGGCGGATCTCGTCGCGGTGCTCGTCCTTGGGGCCGAACCAGCGGGGGAACTGCACCAGCACCGCCCCCAGCTTCCCGGCGGCGGCCAGGGGCCGCAGGGCGAACAGGAACCGGTCCCAGACCTCCTCCACCGCCTCGGGCGGGAGGTGGCTGTCGTAGAGGCGCCGCTTGTCCCGGAACTCGGGGAGGACGGCGTCCTGAAGATCGGGCCACAGCGAATGGGGGAACGTCGGGTGGCCGGTGAGCAGCGAGTAGGCCTTGACGTTCATGGTGAAGCCGTCGGGGGTGCGCTCCACCCACGTGCGGGCAAGCTCGGGCGTGGGCGGGAAGTAGTACGTGCTGTCGGCCTCGACGACCGGGAAGCGGCCGGCGTAGAAGGCCAGCCGTTCGGCCGCCGTCATCGACTTGCGGGGGTACCAGTCGGCCTGCTTGACGAGGGTCGGGTCGGTCCACGAGCAGGTGCCGACCTTGACGTCGGTCACCGGCCGCCGTTCCCGGCCCGCGTGGCCTGAACGCCGTTTCCGGCCTGCGTGGCCTGAACGCCGTTTCCGGCCTGCGTGGCCTGAACGCCGTTGCCCGTGAGGACGCTGGCGAAGGCGGTGGCGACGGCCTGGTGGCCGCCCGAGTTGGGATGGAAGCCGTCGAAGCTGACCAGGGCCTGGTCGATGCCGGCGTCGCGGGCGGCCATGCCCACGGCGTGCAGGTCGACCAGACCGGCCCCCTCCTGGCCGGCGATGCGAGCGGTGGCGGCGTTGTACTCGTCGACCATCTGGTTGACGGCTTCGGGCTCGGGCAGCGGTTCGGGGCGGCGGCACTCGGGGGCGGTGGCGGGCGGATCGGGGCGGCAGGCCAGGTAGGCGGGCAGGCGGTCGAGCGGCGGGGTGTTCGCCACCAGCACCCGGGTGGCGCCGCCCCGCCGCAGTTGGCGGACGAGGCTGGCGAGGTCCCGCTCGAAGTCGGCCGGTGGCACGCCGGCGATGATGTCGTTGACGTTGAGCCACACGGTCACCAGGTCGGGCTCGAGGCCGAGGGCCTGGGGAAGCTCGACAGCCAGGGCCTGGGCCACCGTCGCCCCGGGGATGCCGAGGTTGACGAACACCGTCGTGACCGGCATGGCCGCCTGGTAGAGGACGCGTGGCCATCCCTCGCGGAGGGGGACCTCGGCCCGCAGCCCGGCCGTCTCGCTCGCTCCCACGGCCACGTAGAGGAGAGGCTTGCCCCCGTCGACCGCCGCAGCCGGCGGCAGGACGGCGCCCGTGCCGGCCCCGGGCCCGCCGTCGCCCGACAGGGAGCACGAAGTGGCCACGACGGCGCCGAGCATGAGGACGGCGGCCCGTCTCACGCCGCCTCCATGGCCTCTCTGGCCGGCAGCGACGAGGCCCGGCGGGCGGGCAGGGTGCCGGCGGCCACGGCCAGGGCCCCGGCCCCCACGATGCTGCCCACCAGGATGGTCAACGGGAAGCCGATCTCAACCCCGGAAAGGCCCTGGCGGGCCAGGTACCCGTTGACCACCTGGCTGACGGACAGGGCGGCCAGGAACCCCCCGGCCGTGCCCAGCACCCCGCCCAGCAGGCCGAGGGCGCCCGCTTCCAGGAGGAAGACGCGGGCCACGTCTCGGTCACGGGCGCCGATGGCCTTCAGCACGCCGATCTCCCGCCGCCGCTCGCGAACCGCGGCCAGCAGGGCGTTGGTGATGCCGAGCGAGGCGATGACGAGGGCGATGAGGCCGATGGCGGCGAGGACGATCTCGACCACGCGAAGGTACCGCTGCACGGACGCGATGAGGTTCTCGGGGGCGGTGGTGGCGTAGCCGATGTCGGTGATCTGCTGGCGGACCGTAGCCACCTGGTCGAGTCCCCGGGCGATCACGAACAGCCCGCTGTAGGGCGACGTGGGGATCTCCAGGCGGCCTCCGCCGTCGCCGCCCGCCGCCGTCCAGTCCCGCGCCGCCCGGGTCTGCTCCACGGGGACGATGAACTGGCCGGCGGCCGCCTCCTGGGCCACCACCCCCACGATCGTCGTTCGCACCCAGCGGGAGCGGAAGCGGATGCGTCCCTCCTCGTAGACCCGGGGCGCCCCCAGGACCACCTCGGTGCCGATTACCGCCGGGGCGTACTCCTTGCGCAGCCCCAGCCGCTGGAGGTAGCCGACGGTGACTGCGACCTCGCCCATGGCGCTCTGTCCCGGGAGGCGTCCCTCCAGCACGGTGATGGGCAGCTCGTCGGCCCGGGCCAGGTCTATGCCCACCACCGTCTCGGTGAACGGGTCGGGCGACCGCACCGCCCGTGGGATGGCGCTGGGGGCGGTGCTGGTGGTGGTCTCCTCGCGGCGGGTGGCGGGCGTCACCGGCGGGAGGGTTTCCAGCACATCGGCCCGGGCCGCCGGCTGGGAGGGGACGACCAGCATCTGGGCGGCGACGATGGGGATGACGGTGCGGACGTCGGGCAGGGCGGCGATGCGCAGGCGGGTGGCGTCGTCGAGGTCCCGGGGCGGCCCCGGCCGGGCGTCGTCGTTGTCGATCTGGGACAGGTCGGGCTCGGCCGCACTGACCTTGATCCCGGCCAGCGGACCGCCCCGCGACAGCTCCGACAGGACCTTGGTGCGGGCCGTGCCGGCGATGGTCACCAGGGCGGTGAGCAGGGTGGTGGCCAGGGCCACCGCCAGCACGGTCAGCACCGACCGGCCCAGCCGGCGGCGGACGCTGGTGACGGCCAGGGCGGCCGCGTCGCGCCATCTCACCGGGCCGGCTCCACCAGTGCGCCCCGCTCGAGCCAGAACCGGTCGTGGGCCCGGGCGGCCAGGGCGGGGGCGTGGGTGACCACGACCAGAGTGCAGCCGTGCTCGGCCCGCAGGGCTTCCAGCAAGTGGACGACGCGCTCGGCCGACTCGTTGTCGAGGTTGCCGGTGGGCTCGTCGGCCAGCAGCAGGGCGGGGGAGTTGGCCATGGCCCGGGCGATGGCCACCCGCTGGCGCTCCCCCCCGGACAGGGCGGCGGGGCGGTGGCGGGCCCGGGCCGACAGCCCCACCGCGTCGAGCAGCTCGGCCGCCCGGGCCCGGCGGCGGCTGGGGGCCACCCCCGCCAGGGTGCAGGCCAGCTCCACGTTCTCGGCCGCGGTGAGGGTGTCGAGCAGGCCGAAGTGCTGGAACACGAACCCCACCGTGGTGCGACGGTAGGCGGCCAGGTCGTCGCCGGTCAGGCGGGCCACGTCCTGCCCGCCGACCAGGGCCTGGCCCGAGTCGGGCCGCTCCAGGCCCCCCAGCACCGCCAGCAGGGTGGTCTTGCCCGCCCCCGACGTGCCGGTCACCGCGCCGTAGCCACCGGCGGGGAGGGACATGGTCACGCCGTCGAGCACGCGCAGCGGCCCCCGCGGCGTGTCGTAGCCGTGGGTGAGGTCGCGGACGTCTATGGCCACTCCCGCCATAGCTCCATGCTGGCTCACGCGTTTGCCCTGCACACGTAGGGGGCAGGGAAACCGCGAATGACCACGCAGTCCACCGAAGCACCCGTCCCGCCCCAGACCGGGGACAACGGCGAGCCCGACAGCCCCCTGGACATCCCCGCGTCGGGCTGGAAAGACACCCTCAAGCGCACCTTCGCCGAGTTCAAGGCCGACCGCGGCTCGATGATCGCAGCCGGCATGGCCTTCTACTGGTTCCTGGCGGTCTTCCCCGCCCTGCTGGCGGCGGTGGGATTCACCGGGCTGGTCAACGCCTCGCAGGCGACCGTCGACTCGATCACCGGCGCCATCCGCTCCACCCTCCCCGGCGACGCCGCCCGGGTCCTCACCGACTCGCTGAACCGGGCCGTCGACCGCTCCGGCGGCAGCTCGGTGATCGCCGCCCTCATCGGTGTGGCGCTGGCCCTGTACTCGGCATCGGCGGGCATGGCGGCCCTCCAGGTGGGGCTCAACGTGGCCTACGACGTGCCCGAGGACCGGCCGTTCCTGATGAAGCGGCTGCGGAGCCTCCTGCTGATGCTCGTGACCGTCGTGCTGGGCGGCATTGCCACCGCCGCCATCGTCTTCGGAGCCCCCATCGGCGAAGCCCTGCGGGACAACCTGCCATTCGGCGGGGCCTTCGTGCTGCTGTGGACGCTGGTCCGCTGGGTCGTGGGCCTGGCCGCCCTGGCCGCCCTGTTCGCCGCCTTCTACTACCTGGGCCCCAACCGGGAGACGCCCCGGTGGGCGTGGCTGAGCCCGGGCGGCCTGGTGGCGACCGTCATCTGGCTGATCGCCTCGCTGGGCTTCTCGTTCTACGTGTCGAGCCTTGGGTCCTACGGCGAGACGTACGGCTCGCTCACCGGCGTCGTGGTCCTCCTGCTGTGGTTCTACCTGTCGGCCCTGGCCATCGTGCTGGGAGGCGAGTTGAACGCCGAGTTCGAGCGCCAGGCCGATCACCAGCGCAACGGGGGTTCTGGGCGGGGGCAGCGCGGGCCGGATCCGAAGCCGCCGCCGGCCGCTCCCGAGGGCAACGGGTACGAGGACAACTGGCTCGAGACCATGCGGCGGGTGCGCGAGGGCCGGTCCGGCCGTTAGCTCAGGTCGAGCGACGGCTGGTCGGCGTTGGGCCGCCGGCGAGGGGCGCGCTGGCGGTCACCGCTTTCGGCCTCGTCGCCGGCGGGGTGTTCGACGAGGGCGACGACCCGGCTGGCCATGAATCGGGCCGACCGCACCGGCTGGCCCGAGCGGGTGACCTCGGAGACCTCGACCGTGCCCCGGGCCATGGTGACCTCCACCCGCCGGCCGGCTTTGGTGGCGACCACGTCGAACTGGCGGACGCTGCCGTCGCCGGTGTCGACCACGATCTCCACGCGGTCACCCCTCACCGGTAGGCCCCCGGAGCGGTGAACATCCCCCGTGACCAGCGGCGGGGGGTGCCGAGCACGGCCCGGGGATAGTCCTCGAACAGCCAGCGGGCGAAGTTGCGTTGCGTCCAGCCGTTCAGGCCGGCGGCCCGGATGGCGAGGCGCGCCCCCTTGCGGTGGCTGAGCCCACGGCCGAGCAGCGAGCCCAGCCAGTGGTCGGCGAACAGGTCCTTGCCGACCGCCGACTGGTAGCGCCGGCCGACGCCCGGCTCGCCGGCCAAGACTGCCTCGGCCGCCCGGCGGCCGCTCAGCAGGGCCTGGGCGATGCCCTCGCCCGTCAGGGGGTCGGTGGCCCAGGCCGCGTCACCCGCGAACAGCACCCGCCCGCCGGCCGCGGTCAGCGGCGCCTCCCGCACCCGCGCCGGGATGGGCCAGGCCCGGTGGGGGGCCTCGGGGCGGGCATAGGGGCCGAGCACCTCCCGCACGTGGGAACGCTGCAAGAGCCGGGGCCACAGCTCGCCCATGTGGCGGGCGTCGAACTCCTCGTTGCGCTGGAGGCCGAACCCCACGTTGGCCCGGCCGCCGGGCAGGGGGAAGGACCACATGTAGCCGGGGATGAGGTCGGCGTCGAACCACACCCACAGGTCGGCGGCAGCCGGCCCGCAGCCGGCGAAGTACTGGCGGAAGGCGTGCCAGTCGCCCAGGTAGCCGGCCCGGGCCACCCCCAGCATCTTGCGCAGCGGCGACCACGCCCCGTCGGCGGCGACGACGTGGCCGGCCCGCACCGAGCCCAGCCCCTCGACCTCCAGGGCCACGGCCGACCCGCCGTCCACCACGTCGGCCGACCGTACGCCGTGGCCGTCGAGCACCTTGGCCCCGGCGGAACGGGCCAGGTCGAGCACGGCCGCGTCGAGGGTCAGGCGGGGGGCGACCACCGCGAACAGGCCGGCATCGGGGCCGGTGGGGAGGGGCAGGTCGACGACCCGGCCCGACGGCGAACGCAGGTGGACGGTGCCGACCGGCTGCCAGCCGGCGACCGAGTCAGGAGCGAGGCCCAAGTCCTCCAGCTCCCGGAGGGCGGCCGCCGTCAGCCCGTCGCCGCAGGTCTTGTCCCGGGGGAAGCGGGCCTTGTCGACCAGCACCACGTCCCGCCCGGCCCGGGCCAGCAGCGTGGCCGCCGCCGCCCCCGCCGGCCCCCCTCCCACCACGGCGACGTCGGCGTCGGACACGGGGTGAAGGTTACGGCGTGGCCGCCACCTTCGGGATGAGCCGGCGGGCCATCACCACCGCCCCGGCCGCCGACAGTCCCGCTCCGAGGACCCGGACCTTGGGCAGGTGGCGGGCGGCGAACAAGCTGGCGACGACGTCGGTGCTGTCGCTCAGGGCCGCCGCCTCGAGCCAGCCCCGCACCGGTGCGCCGTGGCGGAGGGCGAAGATCGTGCCCACGCCCAGGGCGATGTCACGCCCGCCCACCATCCGCATGGCGACCCGGGCGACCGGCGTATCGTGCTCCCGCCCCAGCCAGTTGCGCAGCGACAGGCCCGGAGCGGCCAAGAAGCTGGCCCCCAGAACCACTCGCCCGATGGCCAGGGCCCGCACCTGCTGTTCGGTGTCGACGTTCATCCGTTCACCTTCCTGCGGGGCACGACCAGCCCTCGGCGGGAGCGTAGAGGCCGCTGAAGCGGTCGACCGTGCTGCGGCCGTCGAGGTACACGCGGGTCCTCTCGGTGGTCACGGTCACGCACGGGCCGGGGTTGGCCACCTCGGGCGGGGCGTCGGCGGGGGGCCGGGCCTCCCGCTCGACCCGGGTCTGGCCGGTCTGCTCGCTGGTGGCCAGGTGCTTGGTCGAGTAGAGGGTGACGGTGATCGACGTCTCGGTGTAGGTGGGCCACACCAGGACCCCGTAGGGCGTGGAGTTGCGCACCTTCAGGTCGGGGCCCGGGAAGGAGAGCGTTGCCTCCCGGCCGTAGGGGTAGCGCGAGATGTACAGGCCGTGCATGTAGTACTCGGTGATGTCGAGGCCGGCGAAGAAGGCGGCGTTGAACATCGTGGTGGCGAACTGGGAGACGCCCCCACCCACGTCCTGGTCGAACTTGTAGTCGGCGCCGATGATGGGCGCCTCCACGTAGCCCTTCTCCTTGGTCCGCATGCCGACGATCCCGTTGATGGAGAACGTCCCTCCGGGGGGGATGACGGTGCCCCGGATGGTGTCGGCCATGCGGTGGATGTTGCGCACCCGGGGCTCGCCGGCGGCGTGGTTGGAGGTGAAGGTGGACACCTGCTCGACGATCTTCAGCTCGCGGGCGGCGGCCTCGTCGCGGGCGGCGCTGACGGTCCTGAGCGGCAGCTCGACGGCCGAGGACCCGGCGTCAGGGGCGCGCAGGGCGCGGTCGAGGGCTTCCACCGCCTCGGGCGCGCAGCAGGCGGTGCCGGTCCGGGCGGGTGTGATGTTGACCTGGCCCCCGCTGACCGTGAAGCCGGCGTCGACGGGCGGGGTTCCCGCCTCGGGCAGGACGCCGGCCAACCCCTCCACCACGCCCTCGTCGTCGAGCTTGACCCCCAGCTGGAGGGACGTGTCGCCGGGCACGGCCCGCACCCAGGCCCTGAAGGACTCGGCCGGCACGGTGGCCGCCTGGTCGCCGGCTCGCACCTCGAGGCCGTCGGAGGCCAGCCGCTCGGCCTCGGCCGCGAGCCGGCCGGCGTCGGCCTCGGTGAAGCGGGGCGGAACGGAGGTCACGTCGGCCGTGACGGTTAGGGCGCCGTCGACTGGCTCGGTGCGCTGCAGGCGCCTGGCCAGCTCGGCGGGGGAGATGCCCCGGCCGTTCTCTCCCGGGACGGGCCGAAGCTGGCCGCCGACCACGGCCAGGCCGGGCTCGACGGGCGGCGTGCGCCCCCGGTCCCGCTCGGCCACCACCCGGTCGAGGATCTGGCGGTCGACGTTCACCGCGATCGGCACCTCGACGGGCGACACGAAGCCACGGGCCCACGTCCACGCCCGCCGGAGGAACGAGCCGCGGCGGCCGGCGGCCAGCGCGTCGGCCACCGTCCGGGGCTCGTCGACGGTCATGCCCAGCTCGGGCACGGTGGCCTCGAAGCCGCCCCCGTCGGAGCGCACGGTCACCGTGGCCTCGGAGTAGCGGCGGGCCGTCTCGCCCACCCAGGCCGCCAGCTCGGCCTCGTCCATGCCCCGGACCTGGCGGTTGCCCACCTCGACGCGGGGGAGGACGGCGCCCCGGGACGCCCGCGAGTCGAGGGCCCACGCCGCCAGCACGGCCACGACGCCGATGAAGGCGACGAGGCCGGCCACGACGAAGGGCCGGCCGCGCCGCCGGCGCGGCGACCACCTGCCGCCGCCGTCCCCCCCGCCGGAGAAGGACGACCGGGCCCGCCGGGCGGGAGCGGGGCGCGGCGAGAGACCGGAGGGCCCGGAGGGCCGCGACTGGCTCACCTCCTCCACCCTCCCACGGGCGGGAGGTCACGGTGTGCACACCCCGGTTCCGGATAGGTTCGTCCTCCGTGCCCCGAGCTCTGATCACCGGCATCACCGGCCAGGACGGGCGCTACGTGGCCCAGTTGCTGGCCGGCAAGGGCTACGAGGTGTTCGGCATGGTGCGGGGCCAGGCCAATCCCAAGGCCCAGATGGTCCAGGACGAAACGCCCGAGCTGGAGCTGGTCGAGGGCGACCTCCAAGACCTGTCGTCGCTGATCGCAGTGGTCGAGCAGGTCCAGCCCGACGAGGTCTACAACCTGGGCGCCATCTCGTTCGTGGCCCTGTCGTTCCGCCAGCCCGAGCTGACCGCCGACATCACCGGCCTGGGCGTGTTGCGCATGCTCGAGGCCATCCGGGTCGTCGGGGGTTCCAGCGGCAACCGCGTGCGGTTCTACCAGGCCTCGTCGTCGGAGATGTTCGGAAAGGTGCGGGAGACGCCCCAGACGGAGACGACGCCATTCCACCCGCGGTCGCCCTACGGGGCGGCCAAGGTCTTCGGCCACTACACGACGGTCAACTACCGCGAGGCTTACAACCTCTACGCCTGCTCGGGGATCTGCTTCAACCACGAGAGCCCCAAGCGGGGTCTCGAGTTCGTCTCCCGCAAGATCACCAGCGGCGTGGCCCGCATCAAGCTCGGCCTCCAGGACCGCATCGCCTTGGGCAACCTCGACGCCGCCCGCGACTGGGGCTTCGCCGGCGACTTCGCCGAGGCCATGTGGCTGATGCTCCAGCAGGACGCCCCCGACGACTACGTGGTCGCCACCGGCGAGACCCACACCGTCCGTGAGCTGCTCGACCTCGCCTTCGGGGCCGTCGGGATCGACGACTGGAGCGGCTACGTCGAGAGCGATCCCCGGTTCCTGCGCCCCGCCGAGGTCGACATCCTCACCGGCGACGCCTCCAAGGCCCGCCGGAAGCTGGGCTGGGAGCCGCGCACGACGTTCAAGGAACTGGTCGAGTCGATGGTCGTCTCCGACCTCGCCGCCGAGAGCGCCCGCCGCCCCGCATAGGCGGCACGGGGTCGGCCGCGATCGCTAGGGTTCGGGCCGGATGCCACCCGAAGGCGCGGGCAACGCGGAGGAGATCAGCGAGCGGGTGGCGCGCGGCTTCGAGGCCCTGGTCGACGGCGAGCCGCTGGCCGTCCCGACGCCGCCATCCGGTCCGCCCCCGCCTCCGGCACCGGTAGCCGCCCCGTCCGCGGCGGGGCCCGAGCAGGGCCGGCACGGGGGAGATCCGGGCCAGCTGGACTCGTTGGAGGGACGGGTGCGCCAGACGATGGACCGGCTCACCGAGCTGGTCGAGGCCCAACTGCCGGAGGCCGTCGACGGCCTGCGGGCCGACCTGGAGACGCTGCGCCTCGAGCTGCAGACGTCGCTGACGGCCGCCACCGCCCAGTTGGCCGAGGAGCGGCGGGAGCTGCGGGCCGAGCTGTCGGCCGCGCTCGACGCCGCCACCGCCCAGTTGGCCGAGGAGCGGCGGGAGCTGCGCTCCGAGCTCGGGGCCGGGCTTGCGTCGGCCACCGAGGAGTTCGCCACCGAGCGCGGCGAGCTCCGGTCCCAGATCGCCACCACGGTCGGCGCCGCCAACCGGTGGTTCGTTCGCACCCGCGACCAGCTCTACGAGCGCCTCGACTATCTGATCAGCCTGGCCGCCTACGACGCCCAGGGGCCGGGCCCCGCTCCCGCCACGTCCACGCCGCCGGCGGCTGCCCTGCCCGCCGGTGACGTCCCCCCGCCGGCCGAGGGGGAGGGCGGCATCGAATGGGAGGTGGAGGGGGAGGCGGCCGGGCCGGCCGGGCCGGGGACCGACCTCGAGCCGGTGCCGGTCGCAGCCGTCCTGCCCGACACGCCTCCGTGGACGCCGGTGTCGTCGCTGGAGGTGGCCCTCGACCCGGTGCGGGGCGACCTGCAAGAGCTCCAGGTCGAGGTGGCGGCCATGAGCGACGCCATGGTGGCCCTGCGCGACGAGATGGAACGGCTGCGCCAGCGGGTCCCGGCGGTGCGGCCGCGAGGCGTCCGCCTCGAGCCGGGCCAGATCGAGCTGATCGTCGAGTCGTTCATGGCCGTGCTGCCCAGCCTGCTGCCGCCGCCCGCGCCGCCGCCCGCACCTGCGCCGCCGCGCCGGCGAGCAGCCGCGGCCGCCGCCCCGGCCAAGAAGGCGGCGGCCAAGAAGGCGGCGGCCACCAAGGCGGCGGCCACCAGGAAGGCCCCCGCGGCTCGAAAGGCGGCGGCCAAGAAGGAGCCGGCGGCCAAGCGAGCGGCGCGCCGGCAGCCCCGCCGGGCCCCGACGTTCCCCCGCCTCTACACCTTTGAGGACACCGACTAACCGAAAATCCGTCGGCTCGCCTCCAGTGAAAAGCTGCCGGCGATAGGTGTCCCACGCCGTCAGTGACCAGCATCTAGATGTGCGTGACACTGGTTGCGGGCCGCCCCCCGCTGGGCGCGATACTGCTTGGGAGGCGGCCTTGGCGGGCCCCGGATTTGTCGAGTGGGGAGGCACATGTCGTCCAACAGCCGGTCGTTCGTGGATCGCGTCAGCGACTTCCTGCTCGACCACGTCGCACCCTGCCTGCCGACCGGCAACCGGCCGCTGCACCCTTCGGCCGCCGAACTCGAACAGCAGGCACGCCTCGAGCTCCAGGCCCAGATCGACAAGGGCCGGCCCGGTGCCGGCGAGGCGCGCCGCACCCGCCCCCGGCCGCGGTGGGCCCAACCGCGCCCGCGCCCGAGCCGTCCCTTCGACGTGGTGACCGTCGACCTGGGCGCCATCTCGCCCCCCGCCCCCACCGGCTCCCGGCCCCAGCCTCGCGAGGTGCGCAGGGAACCCGCGGGCTGAACCGGCCCGGGCCGGTGCTTATGATCCCCGCCGGTGCGGGCCATCGTGCACGAGCGAACCGGCGGGCCGGAGGTTCTCTCCCTCGTGGAGCGGGACGTACCCCGGCCCGGGGCGGGCGAGGTCGTCGTCCGCGTCTCCGTCTCCGGCGTCAACCCCACCGACTGGAAGACGAGGGCGGGCCGGCAGCCCGGTGACCGGCTGCCCTTCCCCGAGGTCGTCCCCAACCAGGACGGGGCGGGGACGGTCGTGGCCGCCGGCCCCGGCGTCGACCCGGCCCGGGTGGGCGAGCGGGTGTGGGTGTGGGAGGCGGGCTGGGAGCGAGCCGGCGGGACGGCCCAGGAGCTGGTGGCGCTGCGGGCGGCGCAAGCCGTGGCCCTGCCCGACGGCGCGTCGTTCGACCTGGGCGCCAGCCTGGGCATCCCCGCCCTGACCGCCCACCGCACCCTCACCGTCGGGGCCGACGGTCCCCGGTCGCTCGGGCCCGAGGCCCTTCGGGGCGCGACCGTGCTGGTGGCGGGGGGTGCGGGGGCGGTGGGCCACGCTGCCATCGAGCTGGCCCGGTGGTCGGGGGCGACGGTGGTGGCGACGGTCAGCTCGCCCGAGAAGGGCGCCCTGGCCGACGCGGCGGGCGCCCACCACGTCGTGAACTACCGCCAGGCGGGAGCGGCCGAGGCGGTCCGGGCGGTGGCCCCCGGGGGCGTCGACCTCGTCGTCGAGGTGGCGTCGGTGGCCAACGCCGCCCTCGACCTCGACGTGCTGGCCGAGAGCGGCACCGTCGCCATCTACGCCAGCGAGAACGAGCCCCTCGCCCTCCCCACCCGTCGCTGCATGCGCCTCAACGCGCGCTTGCAGTTCGTGTTCGTCTACACCTACCCGCGAGCGGCCAAGGCCCGGGCCGTGGAGGACGTGTCGGCGGCGGTGGCGGCGGGTGCCCTTCGGGTGGGCGAGGGGGCGGGCCTGCCCCTCCACCGCTTCCCCCTCGAGCGGACGGGCGACGCCCACGCCGCGGTGGAGGCGGGCGCGGTGGGCAAGGTCCTCGTCGACGTCGGCTGACCTCCCGGTGCCCGGCCGCCTGCGGGGACGGGGCCCGCTGTGGGCGCTGCTGGCCGTCGCCGCCGGGGCGGCGGCGGTGCGGGCGGCCCCGATCGTGGCCTACGGGCGCTTCGGCAGCCGTCCCGACTACGACGACGGCGTCAACTTCGCGGCCGCCGCCCTGCTGGTGGGCGGCGACCTCCCCTACCGGGACTTCTTCTACGCTCACCCGCCGGGGGGCCCTCTCGCCCTCGCCCCCTTCGGCCTGCTGGCCCGGCTGACCGACCCGGGCGGGGCCTTCACCCTGGCCGGGGTGGCCGTCGTGGCCACCGCCGCCCTCACCACCTTCCTGCTCGGGCGGCTGTGCTGGCGGGCGTGGGGACCGGCGGCGGGGTTGGTGGCGGCGGCCGCCTACGCCGTCCACCCCGAGGTGGTGGTGGCGGAACGGACCACGTTCATGGAGCCCGTGCTCAACCTGGCCTGCATCGGGCTGGCCACGGTGTGGCTGGGGGAGGCCACCCCCTCCCGGCGCCGGGCTCTGGCCGCCGGCGCCCTGGCCGGGGCGGCGGTGACCCTCAAGCTCTGGGCCGTGCCGTGGGTGGTGGCGGCGGTCGTGGCGGTGCCGCGCCACCAGGAGGGCCGCCGTGCCGGCCTCGTGCGGTTCGTTGCCGCCGCCGCTGCGGTCGCCGCCTTGGTGACCCTGCCCTTCGCCCTGCCCGCCCCCGGCTCCTTCCTGGACGGCACGCTGCGCTTCCACCTGTGGCGCCCGCCCGACGGCACCCTCAGCACTACCGGTCGCGTCCACGAGCTGCTCGGGTTCATCCCGGACAACTGGAGCGTGGTCGACGGCCGCCACGCCGCCACCGCCCTCCTCGCCGTCGGGGGGATGGCGGTGGCCACCTGGCGGGCCCGCCGGGCAGAGGCCCGGGCCGAACGGTTCTTTCTTGCCGCGTTCGTGCTGGTGGCAGCGGCCTTCCTGTCCGGCCGCTCCTACTACACCCACTACAACGCCCACCTCGGCCTGGCCGAGGCGGCCCTGGCGGGAGTTTTCGCCGGGGCCTTGTGGGACCTGGCCGGTCGGGCGCCGGCCCTCGCCGCTCCGGTCGCCCGAGTGGCCCTGGCCGGCGTGCTGGTGATCGCCCCGTGGTACTCGTTCCGGGAGGTGCGGGAGGACGCCCGCGTGCGGTCGCCCGAGCTGGAGGATCTGGGCTCGGCCGTCCGGGCCCTTCCGGGCGACGCCTGCCTCCTCGCGTTCGAGCCGACGTGGGGCTTCGCCGGCGGCCGGCTTCCGTCGATGCCGGTCATCGACCCCTACGGGATGATGATCTTCGACGCCGTGTCGGGCGGGGCCCGTTTCGACGACCTGGGCGCCCTCTTCGCCGCCGAGCGGTCCCAGCGGCGCATCACCGCCGCCATGGCCGCATGCCGGTTCGTGGTCGTCGGGAGCCGCGGCGACTTCCAGCTGTCGGGACCGACCAAGGCCTGGCTGGCACAGCACTTCGTCCGCCTCGACGTCCCCGGCGACATCTGGGAACGGATCGCGCCGCCGCCGTAGCCTCCCGGCCGATGACGGGGACCCTGAGCCGCACCGGCCGCCGGGCGCCGCCCGCGGCCCTCGTCGCCTCGCTGCCGCCCGTGCTGGTGGCGGCCGCCATCCTGGCCTCCTACGTCGTCTACGCCCTCCTGCAGAACGACGTCCCCCCGCCCGAGCGGGCCGGGCTCCCGGTGCTGGCCCATTGGGACGGGGAGTGGTACCTCGACATCGCCCAGTTCGCCTACGGGGACGGCGGCCGCACCAACCCCGACTTCCGGGCCGAGTTCTTCCCCCTCTTCCCCGCCCTGGCCGCCGCCGTGCACACGCTGCTGCCCTTCGTGCCCCTCGACGTGGCCGGCAGCGCCCTCAACATCGGCCTCGTGTTGGCAGGCGTGGCCCTGGTCGACCGGGTCGGGCTGGCCGCGGGCTGGCCGGTGGCGCACCGTTGCCTGCTGGCCCTGTTCCTCGTCACCGTCCCCAACGCCTTCTTCTTCGTGTGCTTCTACGGCGAGGCCCTGCTCGCCTTCCTGGCCGCGGTGGTGATCTGGGGCCTCCGCACGCCCGACCGGCTCCTCGTGGCCGCAGGCGGGGCCGCCCTGGCCTGCCTGGCCCGTCCGGTGGGCTTCCTGCTCGCCGTCCCCGTGGGCCTGACCGTGATCCGCCGCCCCACCGCCCGTACCAGCCGAGCCGCGGCGGGGCTCGTGGCCGCCGGCACGGGCGCCCTGTTCGTGACCTACCAGTTGCTGGCGGGCTCGCCCATCGCCTTCGTGCACGCCCAGTTCGACAACCCCGAGTGGAGGGACTTCGCCCTCGGCCGCTACGGCTGGAGCGGGGCGTGGCGCACGGTGAAGGACGCCTTCGTCGGCCCCGGCTTCGAGCAGCTCGGGTCCTCGCCCATCGGGGTCGGCGCGCTGGCTCTGGTCCTCGTGTTCGCCGGTCTGGCCTGGAAGTGGGACTGGCGATTCTCGGTGGGGGCCTTCGCCCTCGTCGTGGGCCCGCTGTGGTTCCAGCCCCTCAGCGCCCTGGCCCGCTACCTGGTGCCCACCTGGTTCGCCTGGGTCGGGGGGTTCGCCGTCCTCCGCCGCCGGCCCGCCGGCGTGGCCGCCCTCGCCACCCTGTGCGCCGTGGGCCTGGCCGCCAACTTCCACCTCCTCGACCGCTTCGCCCGCTGGTCGTTCGTAGGCTGACGGTCCAGCAGCCTGCGCCTGACCGCGGCTCAGCCTCGATCCTCGGGACGGCTCGTTGCGGTAGTCCCCTTGAGGTCTCAGCGGGGCGCGAAGCCGAATCGGAGCTTCTTGCCACCCCACCAAGGGATGGCGATGTCGAGTTCGCGGAAGCCGGCGTCGATGAGCACCGGGGAGTAGGTGCGCAGCGCCAGGTCCACGCGGACGGGCCGTCGTTCACGACGACCCTTGCCCGTGATGTCGAGGAAGTGCCGCCAGACCAGAGCCGGTCAGGTCAGGTGTGGCCAGCTCGTAGCGGGGCAGCTTGCGGGCCAGGAGGCGGTAGCAGTTGCCGCCCAGCACGGTGAGGGTCGTGTCGGGTGATCAGCAGGGCGGGCTGGTCGTGGCCGATGTTGCGCAGCGTGAGGTCAGACGCAAACCAGAGGTCCGCTGGCTCACGTCGTCATGCCGCGAGGTGGAATCGGGGGGTCGTCCCAGGGAGTCGCTGGCGGGACTGGTGTGACAGTTGAACCAGCCCCGGGCCAGAAGAGACAGAGTACGCGCCCGTCGGGCCTCGCCGCCGAAGGAGCGATCAGGCCAGCCCAACCAATTCCGTAGAGCCGCTCGCCGACATCTTGAAACTTGCCCCACGTGCGGCGATCCGGAGTTGGGGTCGTCAAACCGACCGTGCGCAATAGTGCAGCCGTTGAGAGGTCTGCCACCTCAACATCGACTACGCAGCTCCAAAGATCTCGCGGTAAAACGGCTGCAGGAGGTGTCCCGATCTCCGCTAGCCACCGGTACCACTCGGCGCTAGCCGTATCCAGCCCATCCGCCAGGTACAAGGCATCAACGACGAGGCCACGCTGCCAACGCCCGTCCGGTGCCACGGCAGGGCGGACGAGGGGAGGGACTCCCGCGGGAGTGTGTCGATACCAGGTGCCCTTGAGCCGCCTGGGCCTGACTCCGCGCACCTTGGCGCGCTATGACGCTACGGGAGACTCGAGTCCGGCCACAATACGGCTGACTACTCGGTAGTCGCCACGCGCTAGGAGATCGAGCGGCTTCTCATCGCCGAGGACCCGTAGCGGCTTCCGTAACCAGATGGCAATGAAGTCTGGTGTCATAGCGGTGGCAAGTCGATCGACAATGGCTGAAAGCTCATTGACCCGCCCGGCTTGTTCGCCGGTCGGGTCGCGCTCATCCTTCAGCCAAGCTTGCACAATCTCTACCGGTACGCCCGTGGCACCGGCAATGTCGCTCGAGGTTAGGAGGGCAAGGTCGAGGAGGTGCTGAAGTTGATCAGCGAATGGACCCGGAACCGCCTTCGACGGCGACATCACCTTCGGAGGCTCGATGCTAAATGCGTGGTGCAGCCTGCAGAGTTCAGTGCCACGGCGAAGGAGCCGAGCGCGAATCTCAGCTCCTTGGCGTCCACTTGCTGGACGTCGAGAGGCCGGCGGCGAACTCGCCAAGATAACGCTTAGGTGCGATACGACGCTTTCGTATAGATACCGAGAGCCGCCACCGCGACGACCGTCCTGAGGGCGCACCCAGATCCCCGTGACGTCGACCACCACAACGTCGCTTGTCGTACTGCGGCCCGGAACGGCAAGCGTGACCCAGCCCCTTGGGAACACTGCAACCTCGCACCTCACGTTCGCCGGCACGTTCATGCCGTCGGGCAAGGTGGCTGCGATTACAAGTTCGTGACTTATCGATGCGCTCGCTTGAAGTAACTCTCGGTCCAAACGGCTCACAAGCCGGAGCGCACCCGGAGGAACTGAAACCGATTTGACCAACCCAGCCTCAGTTGCGGATGGACGTAGCATGGGGGGCACTTCACTGCCGTTCAGTTCGTTAGCCTCATTCAGGACGGCGTCGATGCGCTTCCTCTCTTGGGGCGTCGCGGACTTCTCGATCATCTCATGCATGATCGATGTCAACCGAGGGGGAGCCACGACGTGAACTCGCCCGACCGCCTGAGGGTCCGCAAGAGCAGACACCGGTTCCCAGATAACGGAGAATTGGTCGATCGCATCTGCGTTGAACCTTACGGCAGCCGTGCCGCGGTCGACCTTGTCCCCCTCCCTGAGGTAATCACGACTTGTGAGTACCTTGAAACCCGAAGCCCTTTTGTCGCTCGGAAAGACGACAACCTCGACGGGAGCGCGAAACCCACCGAGCTGGTTGTACGGGGTGCACTCCTGAAGAAGGCTGTGCGGCGACAGCCGCGTCAGCCAGCTGTAGTGGAAGTCCGGCTCAGTCACGGTCGTCACGCCAAGTCCTAAGCCGCGTTGAGCGAATAGTCAAAACTGGTCACGAGTCGTTGTCCTCCCGCCACCGGAAGCCCTGAAGCGGGATCGACGCTAGCACTGGGTGGGCCGCTGCGACCGAGTTGCCGTGGTCGCGGCAGTACCGCCCGGCGCCCGCTGGCGGCACGATCAGCGATCACCACTGGCAACTCCTCTCGAGGCGTCCCGCAGGCAGATCTCGCGAACCTCCAGCGGCTCTCCAGGACTGCCCGTAACGATAACCCGGAGAGGTGCATGGAGTGTTGCCGGGAGGTGACACCCCTGTCGCACACGCTGAACTCGACCAACTTGCCTGACCCGCTGTCGGGCTTCGGACAGTTCTTGGCTCGGATGCGCGTGCCACGTACCCTGTGATCTTGCCTGATCGCTGGTGATACTCGCGCGGATCCCCACACCCCGTACCACAGGCAGCGCAGGACCGAGGCCTGCACGGTGGCGGTGAGCCCGTAACGGGTCACCGTGGTGGGAGTGAAGGTGGCGTGGGCGGCGAGCTCGGCCAGGGGGGCGAGCTTGGCGCCTTTGGTGCGGGGGCGGCCCCGGCGGCCGGTGCGGGGCGGGGCGGGCTCGTAGAGAGCGGCGTTGGCGCGCAGCGGGTGGTCCAGGTCACGGCCGGGGGCAGGGCGCGCAGCGCTTTGCCGGCGTAGGCGGAGTCAGCGACCACGTGCAGGGCCCGGCCCTCCAAGGCGGTGGCGAGTGCGGTCACGAGGCGGCGGGCGGCCTCGAGCCGGGACGCCTCATCGGATCCCTTGCGGATCAAGGCGAAGCCCACGGGCAGCGCCACCGGCCGGTCCAGGCACGCCAGCCGCACCACGATCGCGGCGATCACCCAGTTGTTGCCGTAGCCGACCTTGCGCTCTCCTCTCGCAGATCCGTCGTGGCACACCGTCCGCCGTGCGGTCTGGGCGACGAGCCCGCAGGCCAGGGCGCAGAACACCGGGAAGGTCCAGGCGGAGAAGCAGCCCCGGAACTCGGCGAGCAGTTCGGCCAGCGACGGCGGCGCGCCAACCTCGCTGCCGCCTCCCGATGCGGGCTCTGCTGGCGGGCTGGTACTCGGCGAGCTCGCCGTCGGAGAGCATGCGGGTAGCGGTCTTGCCGTCGACCTTGCGTGTCCAGAAGGCGTAGGGGCCGTGTAGCTGGGGCGGCTCTGCTCGGCAACGGCACTTGAGCTTGCCGCAACGGTAGGCCTTCACCGTGAGCGACCCGGGCAGGGCGAAGCCGACCTCTGCCAGGGCGGCGGCGATGCGGCGCTGCTGAGCCGCCCGCTTGCGGTCCACCTTCATCGGCTCCTCCTCTGCCGTCCGACCATCCACGCTACGCCACACCCGGCCCGCGGGCTTTCCACGGCGGGGGTCGCGCCAGTGCGTTTCTGGCACGTGCCAACCACGCGACCCGTGCCCCGTTGGCGTTCGGGATCATGCGGTCGTCGTCCTTCGGATCGTTTGGATCGGCCAAGAACCCCTGCCGGGCTTCCCGACCCATTCTCAGTGGCGGCCTTCCCCTTTCCCCGGGTCGTCAAGGCTTCCCCGCGGGCGGCCTCCGGCCGGCCTTGACAACCCTCGCCGGCTTTGCGCCGGTTGACGGTTCGCGGCCGCCGCCGGCAGAGCGTCGTCGTCCGTGATCTGTTCCTCGATCCGGCCGAAGACGGCGTTGATGCGCTCGACGAGCACGCCAGATCGCCTTCCCGAGCCGGCCGCGGCTCAGACGATCGTGCGCAGGATGGCGAAGGGCAGGGGCAGGGGCACGTCGCCCGGGGCGCCCCAGGTCACGAGGCCGGGGCTGCCCCCGTTGACGAACCACTGCCCGGTGGACGGCCGGTACACGGCGGTGTCGGTGCGGCCGTCGCCGGTGTAGTCGCCGGGCACGGGGACGTCGCCCTGGGCGCCCCACGCGACCAGGCCGGGGCTGCCCCCGTTGACGAACCACTGCCCGGTGGACGGCCGGTACACGGCGATGTCGGTGCGGCCGTCGCCGGTGTAGTCGCCGGGCACGGGGACGTCCCCCCCGGCGCCCCACGTGACCAGGCCGGGGCTGCCCCCGTTGACGAACCACTGACCCGTCGACGGCCGGTAGACCGCCACGTCGGCCCGCCCATCGCCGGTGTAGTCGCCGGGCACGGGGACGTCGCCCTGGGTGCCCCAGGTGACCGGGCTCGAGGCGCCCTGGACGAACCACTGCCCGGTGGACGGCCGGTAGACCGCCACGTCGGTGCGACCGTCCCCGGTGTAGTCGCCGGGCACGGGGACGTCGCCCGTCGCCCCCCACACGACCAGCCCCGGGCTCCCACCCTGGACGAACCACTGCCCGGTGGACGGCCGGTAGACCGCCACGTCGGTGCGACCGTCCCCGGTGTAGTCGGCGGGAACAGGCACGTCGCCGTCGGCTCCCCACGTCACGAACCCGGGGTTGCCGCCGTTGATGTACCAGTGGCCCATCCCCGGCCGGTAGACGGCCACGTCGGTGTCACGGTCGCCGTCGAAGTCGGCGGGCTGGCGGCGCCCAGGAGCGTTGACGACGGTCGTGATCACCGACGGGTGGTTGGCCACCGTCAGCAGGCTGGTGTTGCTGCGGGCCACGATCCGGGCCGAGAACCGGGTCTGGGCCCCTGCCGCCGGATCGGCGTCGACGGTCGGCACCTTCAGCGTGCTGAAGGTGAAGTTGATCGTGCAGGTGTCCGAGCCGGGCGCCCCGCCCGGAGGCGCCAGCACCACCGGGGACGACGGGGTGAGAGTGACCACGCCCGAGGCGTCCGGGCCCGACGGGGTGAACGTCGCCCCTGCGCAGGCCGACCCAGGCGCGCCCGTGGCCGAGGTGACGGAGAAGACGCCGGGATCGGGTGTGGGGCAGGGGTTGCCCCCGCTGGGGGCGCTGCCGCACCCGGGGGCGAGGCGGATCTCGGTGACGGTGTTGGACTCGGTCGAGTGGGGGGCGTTGTTGTTGTTGGTCATCGAGAGCGACCCCGGGTTGGCGGTGGTACCGACGATCGTGCCCACCGGCACGGTCAGCGACGACCCGATGCTCACGTTGGCCAGGGCGGGAGCGGCGGGAACCAGCACCGCCACCAGCACCGCGACCCCGGCGCACAGCCCCGCCGGCAACCTCGTCCTCGATGTCATCGCCACACTCCCAGCCTCGGCCCTGTGATTCTCCCATGCGCCGTCACCGTCAGCCCGCGCCGACCAGGGCCGCGACCACCGTCCGGCCTTCGGGCGGGGCGGTGACCTCCAGGCAGGCGCCACGGTGGTCGACGGTGAGGGCGAACGAGAAGAACGTGCAACACCGGTGCTCGCCCGCTAGGAGCGACGCCGCCTCGGCCAAGGCGTCGGGGTGGAGCTCGAGCCGGGCGCCCCCGGGGATCGCCTCCCTCCGTAGGGCCGATCCTGCCAGGCGCCGCCACGCCGCCACCCGCTCCGCGATCTGGTCGGGCTCGAGAGTGCAGGCGACCGCCGGCCCCGCCGTGGCCGTCGCCGCCACCGGGCCGCAGCCGCACGAGTCGTGGCACGGGCCTTCGACAGGCGGGGCGTCGAGCGCGGCCAGGGCGGCCGCGAGCTGGTCGGCCAGGACCCGGGTCTCGGCGATCCGCCGTTCGGCCCCGGCCACCTTGGCCGCCACCAGCTCCCGCAACCGCTCCTTCACGGGCCCGCAGCGGTCCCCCTCCCACACCGCCGCCAGCCCGGCGATCTCCGCCAGCGAGCAGCCCAGGTCCCGGGCCCGAGCCACGAAGGCCAGCCGCTCCAGGTCCCGCTCGGCGAAGAGCCGGTATCCCGCTTCCGAGCGCGGCGCTGGAGGCAGCACGCCGATCTCCTCGTAGTAGCGCAGGGTGGCGGGGCTGAACCCGCTGCGGCGAGCCGCCTCGGCGATCCGATAGCTCATGGCCGGACCATAAGCCTTCGAGCCGGCTTGAGGGTCAATGGACCGTTCGCGGGAGGACCGTGCGTGGCCCGGGCCACACCGACGTGCCGGCCGCCCCGACGTCATCAGCGGGACCCCAGGCCAGGGCCTTGGCCTCGAGGTTGACGGTCGCCGAACCGGCGGTCCCGGTCGAGGGCCAGCTCGGCCCGCGGCGCGTTCTGGGCCGAGGCCGACCGAAAGCAACCGGTGCGGAACTTGCACCTCCCAGAGGTACAACATCCGACACGGAAGGGCCCGGGCCCCGGCAGGCCCGGCGGCCAGGGACGCAGTCGGGATGAGGGCTCCGCCGCTGCGGGCCACCACCGAGCGGCGCCTGCTCGTGAACCATGGGCGCGTGCTCCGCAGTCCCCACGAGCGGGCCGACTTGGCGGTCGACGGGCGGGATTCGGGAGCCGGGACGACGAGGTACGCCGCGCCTCGGTGTGACCCGCGCCCAGCTCTGGCCGCTACGTATCCTGGCCGCGGTGGACCTCCACTCGTTCCGCGAGCTGCTCAGGGTGGTGCTGCGCAACGGCAAGCGGGCGGCGGTCTTCTCCCTCGGCGTGGTGCTGGTGGCGGCAGGCGTGGCCCTCCTCGTCCTCCCGGGCCCGGGGCTGCTGTTGATCATCGCCGGCCTCGCCGTCCTCGCCACCGAGTTCGCGTGGGCCGAGTACCTCCTCGACAAGGCCAAGGACCAGGCCGGGAAGGTCAGGAGCAAGGCGGGCAGCATTCGCCGCCGCCCCCCGAAGGCTTGATGGGCCTCCAGAGACTGGCACTGAGCTTGCTCCCCGAGCAGCGACAGCGCGCCCGGTTCGTCGAGCCGCGCGCCAACTCAAGCTTCGCCCCAGGGCCGGCCAAGGCCGCTGTCGGATGCTGGTGACGGCTCCGCAAGCGGCGGATACCCACACGAGGGAGGCACGGAGATGGACAACGACACGAAGGCAGGCAGCACGAAGGGTCAGTACGGCAGCCTGCGCCGTCGAGTGGCTGCGGGATGCATCGTCCTCGCCACCGGGCTGGGCGGGATCGCGGGCGCAGAGCCTGCAGCGGCGCACGAGACGCACAAGTACCAGTATGTCTACGGGAGCTGGGACACCTGCCAGGACGACTGGAACGTGGCCGAGTGGCCCCAGTACATCGATCACGGGTGGGGACACCAGGGCCGCACCGAGGCGTACATCGTCCGCGGGAGCCACTGCCTCAGGGCCAAGACCGAAACGTGGTCTGACCACTGGTCGAACGGCTACCGCCAGCGGGTCAGCTTCACCATCCGGGACGCCAGCGGCGCCGAGCTGTACACCACCTCCCAGGTGATGTTCGGCGTGGAGGGCTCGTGGTTCGCCAAGCACGCCCGCACGGACCACTACGTCGTCGACCTTCCCCAGTGGGTGGCCGATCGGGCCAACCGGATCCAGATCAACGCGACGCGCAACTGAGGCGTCGGACTGACCCGGGGGGGCTCCGTCCAGGAGCCCTCCCGGGTTCCGGCGCGCCGGGTCAAGGCCGGAGGCTGGCCAGGTAACGCAGGGCGGTGATGCTGGGGAGGTAGACGTACGCCCCGCCCTTCGTCGTCACGAAGGGGCCGAATTCGTTCAGCACCCGGTTGACGGGAGGGCGGGCCCCCTCGGGCCCGACCGGAAGGGTGAAGGAGCTGTCCTTCCGGTCGTTGACGCCGATGAGGACGTCCTGGCCGCTGATGTTGTACCGGGCGTTGGAGCCGTCGGCGGGGTTGGACCTCACGAAGTCCGACTTGTTCACCCACTCGCTCATGACGAACTCGAAGTTGAACGGGTCGGCGCTGATGAAGTAGCCCATCAGGCCCCGGCGCCTGCGATCAGGTTGCTCCGGCGAGAACTGCCGTCCGTAGGGCATCCCCCGGCGGACGATGCGGACGGTGTGCCCGGGCCCGCCCGTCACCGGTTGGCTGCGAGGATGCGTCCGCCTGATGTGCGACCCGATGGGGCACCGATACCCCAGCGGGTCGTCGAGGTAGTCGAAGTCGTTCAACTCCTCGTCGGTCAAGGGCGGTGCCGGCTCACACGTGTCCGGCGACCGCACGAGGGGCACGCCGTTGCGCCACCGCCCGCAGATCTTGGCCGCCAGCAGCTCGCGGTCGAGGCCAGTCTCCGCCGAACGCTCGTCGAGAAACCGCTCGAAGGCCGCCACGTCCTGCTTGAGCACCCGGAAGGCGGCGAAGCTGCTGTTGGTCGACAGGTCCTCGGGCTGGACTCGGCGCGAGTGGAGCAGGACGTGCGTGATCGGCACCCATCCGGCCCCCTCGGTCGCCCTCCGGCGCTTCGGTGCCGGCGCCGTCTCGATCACCGGCTGGGAGATGTTGTCGGTGTAGCCGAAGTGCACCTTGTTCCCGGGCAGGCTGGCGGCGTCGAGGACTGACAGCACCTGCCCGGCGGGGCCGAAGGCGTGGCGGAGGGTGTTGGTTACTCTCCGCCGCTCCGTCTTGAACCGCGTGATCCACAGGGTCAGGATCAGGTGGACGGCGTCGCCCTCGCCCAGGTGGCCGATCCAGTGTGACGAGTCGCTCGGCCCCGTGTCACCCACCCGCTGCTTGGTCAGCGTGTCGGTGGCGCCCCTTCGGAAGGCGCTGGGAAAGGTGGCGAGGAAGCGGTCCTCGACGCCAAGGCGACGCAACCCTGCGCACGTGATGCCCACGTTCAGGAAGGACTCCGGTTTGGGCTTCCCCCACGCCTCGGCGGTGGTGATCTGGGGCACCTCGGACGAGCCCGACACGAGCGATCCCAGGAAGTCCCGGGCCCCGACAGGGTCGTCGATGCGAAGGACGAGGTGGCGGGCATACTCCACGCGGTATCCCCGCAGGAGGGTCCCTTGCACGTCGGCCGGGTCCCCCAGCTCGCTCACTCGCCGAATCTCGCCTTGATGTCCTGGACGCCGTAGTCGTACGCGCCGTACTGCGACGGTGGCCGCCCGCCTTGCTGGGACGCGTCGTGCTCCTTGACCCACGCCGTCAGCTCGTCCACGTGGTCCTCCACCGGCCTGAGTGCGTCTCCCCCGACCGTGAGCCCCAGCAGGGTGTTGAACACCTCCGACAGATGTTCGGTGAACGCCCGGATGTACATCTCGAAGTCGCCGTCGTAGGTGGTGATGACGGCCAGCTTGTAGGGCCCGCGGGAATCAGGGGCGGGCTTCAAGTTCTCCGTCGACGCGTCCAGCAGGACGAACCGTGCGTAATGAACGGTGCCGATGGCGTCCAGCCAGTCGCGGATGTTGTCGTTCTGCTGGCCGAGGTAGGCGAGGAGCTGCGGAACATCCACGCCCTCCCGCAGCGGGAGCACGAGGGTCAGGGGAGACTGGGAGTTGGCGGCGCTGCCGGCCATGGTGGTCCTTTCCTTGGTCGCGGGCGGTCAGGGGAGGAGGGTCGCGGCCACTCCGGCATGGTCTGACGGCCACATGCCGTCGACCGTGCGGTTATCGGGATCGGTTCCGTAGATGCGCGACTTCACGATGCCCACGCCCGGGGTGACCATGACGTGGTCGACGCGATGCTCCAGCGTGGCCGCCGCCGACGGGTCGTTCAGCAGCTCGTTGAATCCGGCGGTGAAGCCGGCTTCTCCCGGGTGGGTGACGGCCCAGGTGTCGATCAGGCCGAAGTCGAGCAGTGCCTGGAAGGCGAGGCGGTTCTCGGGGACGGGGAGTTCGGGGCTCGAGTTCAAGTCGCCCACGAGGATCACCGGCCTCGTCGCCGACCCGATCGGGCCGTCCGGGGCGATCAGCTCCCGCACCTGTTCCAACCGGAGGCCGGCGGAGAAGGCCTCGAGGTGGGTGTTGACGAAACGGAAACTCCGCTTGTTCACCACCGCGTCGACTGCTACCCAGCCCCGTTGCACAACGGTCGGTTGCCCCAGGCCGTTCACGATGGTCAGCTTGGACGTGAAGTTGGCCGAGCGGGGGGCGGAGAGCACCACCTCGTTGCCGGCGTTGGCCTTCACCAGGATGGCGTCGTGCTGGACGACGCGGATGTCCTTGGCGTAAGGGGCACCGGCGGGGGCTTCGAGGTCCGCCTCGGGCTGCACCATCACGACGTCGTAGGGAGCCCCGATCGCCGCCAACTCCCGCTGGAGCAGCGCGATGAAGTCGAACTCGACGGTCGTCGCCGGCGACGGGTCGAACTGCGGGCCGCTGTACCAGGTCGCAGCCTCCTGGATGCCGAGGAGCACCGGGTCGGCGTCGACGATCTCACGGGCCAGCGCCCGTGCCCGCTGCGGGAAGTCCGTCTGGCGAACGACGGAGAAGACATGGGCGACCGCCGTGAGCAGCTCCGGGACGGACCGGGCTCGCAGCGCGGGGTCGAGGTTGGCCCCCAGGTAGAGGTTGCGCGTCATGACCTTGACCGGTCGTTGCTGGCGAGCCTCGACGGGCGAAGCGACAGCCGCAGCGGCGAGCCCGACGGCGAGGATCGGCGCCAGGGCCCGCCCCAGGCGTGGTCCCTGGGCAGAACTGTTCCGGACGCCTTCGACCGTCTGACGCACGTTCACGGCCCGGTCCTTTCGTGTCGGAGATGAGGAACCCTCAGTCCTCTCCACCATGGCTCGGAGTGCTTGGGAAATCCTTGGGCCCGTTCGTGCCGGGCGTCGTCACACCTCGACCGCCCGGAACCGGCTGATGGCCTCGTGCAGTGACAGATCGCGACCGGCGGCGAACGCGTGGGCGACGACCTCGGCTCCGACGGCGCCACGGGCGTCGGCCAGGTAGCGCTCCCGTTCGTGCAGCCGCTGATCCAGAAGGGGGATGACCCAGGTGGAGCGGAGCTCGTCGGCGTAGCCCCAGAGCTCCACTCCCAGGCGATGGCGGCCCTCGTCCTGGGCGATGATGGCGAGCCCCTCGACGGCCAAGGCCACCATCAGCTGGTGTTCCATCCGCCGCGAGGAGCTGACGCTGGCGAGCAGCAGCTCCCTGGCCTCGTCTCGCCGGCCCTGGGCGAGTCGCACCCGCCCGGCGATGCACCGCGCGCCGTAGGCGAGCTGGTGCCCCCGCAGCTCGTGACCGAGCCTGATGGCCTCGTCACACAACCGGATGGCCTCGTCCCATGCACCGGTCTCCTGGGCCAGCAGGCCCAGCTGCATCAGGGGGATGACCTGACCGAGCCCGTCGCGAAGGTCGCGAAAGAGGGTCAGCGCCTCCTCCAGTTGCTCCTTGGCCAACGCCTCGTCACCCGCCCGGCGGGAGGCCGTCCCCCAGAACGTCAGCGCCCACGCCGACCCCCAGCGGTCGCCCACCTGGCGCGAGACGTCGAGGCTGCGCTCGAGGTAGTCGACTGCCGGGGCCAGCTCGCCCTTGTAGACGGCTGCGCCTCCGCTGAAAAGCAGGGCGGCGACCAGCTCCGTCCGGTCGCCCAGCTCGTCGGCGAGGCCGATTGCCTCCTCGCCGATGGTCGACGCCAGCCGGTAGTCGGCCTGGATGAAAGCGATGGCCATGGCGGGCGTGAGGGCCTTCAACCGGAGCGAGGGCGACAGCTCGTGCCGCCGGGCCAGGGCCTTGTCGAGCAGATCCTTCACTTGCGTGAACTGGTCCATGCGGATCACGAACCACCAGCGCAGTGCGCCCGCCAGCCGCAGCCCGAGCTCCAGCTCCTGCTCGGCGAAGGCCCATTCCAGCGCAGCACGGATGTTGGGCAGCTCCCGGCTGAGCTGGGTCGACCAGTCACTCTGGTCGCGACTGTGAAGTTGGCGGTCGGCCGCTTCTGCGAACGACGTGTAGTAGCCGGCGTGCCGCTTGCGGACGTCGGCGTCGGCCCCGGACTCCCGCAACCGGTCCAACCCGTACTCCCGGAGCGTGTCGAGGAGGCGGTAGCGGTGCGTACCCGCCGGACCGGAGATCGTCACCAGCATCGACTTCTCGACGAGGGCGCAGAGGTCGGCCACGAAGCTGTCGCCCGACGCGGCGACCGCCTCCGCAGCCTCGAAGGAGAACTCGCCGACGAACACGGCCAGGCGGGCGAACAGCTCGCGCTCGGACGGTTCGAGGAGGTCGTAGCTCCAGTCGATCGCCGCCCGGAGGGTCCGCTGCCGGGGGACTGCGCTGCGGCTGCCCCGGGCCAGGAGGGAGAAGCGGTCTTCGAGGCGTCTGGCGATCTCGCCGACGGGCAACACGCCGAGCAGGCCGGCAGCCAGCTCGATGGCGAGCGGGATCCCCTCGAGCCGGCGGCAGACGTCGGCCACGCTGAGCAGGGTGTGGCGATCGGGCATGCTGGCGGGCAGCGCAGGAGACGCTCGTTCGAGGAAGAGCTGGACCGCCTCCGAGGCCGCGATCTCCGTGGCGGGAGCGTCACTGGGAGGAAGCCCGAGGGTGGGCATCCGCCACACCGTCTCACCCCAGATGCGCAGCTCCTGGCGGCTCGTGGCCAGGACCGTCACGCTCGGGCAGCGAAGCAGCACCGACGACAGGAACGAAGCGCATGCCTCGACGACGTGCTCGCAGTTGTCGAGCAGCAGGAGCGTCTGGGAGCCCTCGAGATGATCGAGCAAGGACTCCGTGTCCGAACCTCCGTGCTCGCTGAGGCGCAGTGCAGCGGCGACCGCCCCCGGCACCGAGCTCGAGTCGGTCACCGCGGCAAGGTCGACGAAGCGCGCCCCGTCGGCAAACGACATCGCCTGCTGCGTGGCCAGCTCGATGGCGAACCGAGTCTTGCCGGAGCCGCCGCTCCCCGTGATGGTGAGGACGCGACCGGCGGCGAGGAGCCGCCGGGCCTCCTCCAGCTCCCGGGTGCGACCGATGAACCGGGTCAGGGGCGCAGGGAGGTTGTGACGGGGCGAGGACGGCGCGAGGTCGGCGCTCGCCGGGGCGGTCACGCTGCCCTCGGCCGGCGCTGCGAGCGAGGCGTCCTGGGTCAGAATGGCGTACTCGAGACCCTGCACGCTCGGGCTCGGCTCGATGGCCAGGTCCTCCCCGAGGCGGTGCCGGAGCTCCTGGTAGGCCCGGAGCGCCTCTGCCTGACGCCCGCAGCGATACAGGGCGAGCATCCACTGGCCCCACAGCCGCTCCCGCAGCGGGTGCTGACGGGTGAGGTCGCGCAACTCCGTGGCCAACTCCCCGTGGTGCCCCCGGGCCAGGCCGATCTCGACCCGCTCCTCGACCGCCCAGAGGCGGGCCTCCTCCAACCGGGCGATGACAGGCTCGGCGAACAGCTCGCCGGCGAAGTCGACCAACGCCGGCCCGCGCCAGTGGCGCAGCGCCTGGTCGAGGAGGGTCCCCACCAGCTCGGGCTGGTCGCGTGCTGCCGCCCTGGCCATGTCGATCAGATGCTCGAAGGCCAGGATGTCGAGCTGGCTGCGGTCCACGTGGATGACGTAGCCCGGCCGCTGCGTGACGATCGGCGCAGGGCGGCCTGACCCTTGGGCCAACGTCTTGCGCAGCTCGCTCAGGTAGCCGTGGAGCGTGGCGGTGGCCCCGGGGGTGGGGTTGCCGGTCCACAGGTCGTCGATCAACCGGTCGGAGGGCACGACGCGATTGGCGTTGGTCAGCAGGATGGCGAGCAGCATCTTCGGTCGCCGGCCAGCGATCTCGACCGGCGTGCCCCCGGCTTCGACCAGGAACGGGCCCAGCAGGCCGAAGCGGAACGACGCCACGGCCCGGAGGTCGTTCCCGCCCGCGCCGGCATCGGGAGGCTCGGGCCGCCAATCCCCTCTCACGCGACGGCAATCTACTGCGACGCCCCGGGCGGCGGCCCTTCGGAAGATCCTCTACCTCTTGCTTGCGGCGGCCTTGGCCCGTCAGGCCCAGCGCGGCCGGAGGTCGGCCCATGGGGCGGCTCTCAGAGTGGCGGAAGTCCCCGACAAGGCGGGACATCGACGGGTACGAAAGGAAACGTCAATGAAGCTTCGTAACAAGCTGGCGGCGCTGGCATTCATGACGGCCACTCTCGCCACGACGACCGTGATGGCGACGCCTGCGTCGGCCCACCACTACTCCGACCACGTGTACGCCTGCAAGAAGAGCCAGGTCTTCCACCACTACGACTGGTTCACCGGGCACTCCTACGGATACCTGGAGACGTCTGCCAACCTCTACAAGAGCTCGGGTTCGCTGTCGGTGAACACGAAGAGCTGGACGACCGGGGCCTTCGGCTTCCACGGTGCGTCAACGTGGACCTCTACAACGGCTATGGACAGTGGCTCGGCGCTCCCGTCTTCCAGATGGCGGGCACGACCGGGACCTACGGTCACGTCCGCTACGTCAACTCCTACGCCTCCGTGAGCCCGGCCATCGCCCAGCAGGTCGCCTACATGGTGATCTCGCAATGGCACTGCCCTCGGTGATCCTCTCTCGCTGCGCAGCCTCGGTCCGTGCCGACCGGGGCTGCGGCGCGTCGCTGGATCGGGCCCCCCGGGGATACCGTGGCGCCGATAGAACCCGGCGACTCGCACTTCTGCTACGTCACGACCACCGGCCGGCGGACGGGGACGCCGCACACGATCGAGATCTGGTTCGCATGGTCGCCGACGACACGCACGACCTACATCCTCACCTACCGGACGTCCGACACCGTCCGGAACCTGCGTAGGAACCCCGAGGTCACGGTGCGCATCGGCGGCGAGACGTGCCGGGCGACCGCTCGCCTGGTGAAGCCCGCCGGCGAGGAGGACGCCACGGCCCGGCGGCGGATCATCGACAAGTACCAGGCAGCCGGCGCCTCCGACCTCGAGTCGTGGGGCGCCGGGGCGCTCCTCGTCGCCTTCGACCTCGCCTGACGACCGGCGCTCCCGGCCTCACCCCGGCCGGTTCACGCATACTGGCGGGGTGACCGATCGCAACGTCCTCGGTGGGCCACTGGAGCCCTGCAGCGTCGACCCCGTGACCGGCTGGTTCCGGGACGGCTGCTGCCGGACCGACGAGGCCGACCGCGGCAGCCACACGATCTGCGCGGTGGTGACCGCCCCCTTCCTCGAGCACCAGCGCAGCATCGGCAACGACCTGATCACGCCGATGCCGCAGTTCTCGTTCCCCGGACTCGTCCCCGGCGACCGCTGGTGCGTCACCGCCCGCAACTGGTTCCGTGCCCACCTCGACGGTGCGGCCGCCCACGTCGTCCTCGCCTCGACCCATGAACGTGCCCTCGAGATCGTGCCCCTCAACGCGCTGCAGGAGCACGCCGTCGACGTTCCCGCCCATCCGGGTGACCTCGAAGCGTGAAACCGGCCTGACCGGCCGGACCGCCGTCAGAAGGACCCTGGCCCGTCTGACGAGCGCGGCCTTCGTGGGCCGAGCCGTCGATTCCGGGAGTGCCACCAGCGCCTCAAGCGTGACGCCCACTTCGAGCGGACACTCAGATGGCCCATGTCGAGAAGAGGGGTCCGGGGCGGTGGCGAGCGCGCTATCGCGACCCGGACGGTAGGGAGCGGTCGAAGACGTTCGCCCGCAGGGCCGACGCTGATCGCTTCCTGGCACTCACTGAGGCGGACAAGGCCCAGGGCTCCTGGATCGATCCGACCGCGGGGCGCATGCCGTTCGGGGCCTACGCCCGGGGATGCCAGCAGGCCCAGGTCCACCGGGGCACGACGGCCGACCAGGTGGAATCCAACCTTCGCAACCACATCCTCCCCACCTTCGAGGCCCGGTCACTGGCGTCGGTGCGCCCGAGCGACGTCCAGGCCTGGGTCAAGAGCCGAGCCGAGGTCCTGGCGCCGACCACCGTCGAGGTCGTCTACCGGTACCTGGCCGCCATCTTCGCCGCCGCCGTCCGGGACCGACTCATCGCCCGCTCGCCCTGCGTGGGGATCAAGCTGCCCAGGCCGGCGCCGGCGGAGCTGCGCCCGTCTTCCACCGCCGAGGTGCTGGCGCTGGCCGACGCCGTCCCCGCTCGCTACCGAGCGCTCGTGCTGCTGACCGCCGGCACGGGTCTCCGCCAAGGCGAAGCCTTCGGAGTCGTGCTTCCCGAACATCGACCTCGTCGAGGCACAGCTGCGGGTGGACCGCCAGGTCGTGCTGCTGGCCGGCAGCCCGCCCGTCTTCGCGCCACCGAAGACCGATGCCAGCTCAGGACCATCCCCCTGCCGGGCGGCGTCGTGGCCGTGCTGGTCGAGCACCTTGATGACTACCCCCCGTGCCGGGTGCCCCGGGAGCGGGCAGAGGCGGTCTTTACCACCCCCGCGGGCGAGCTGTTGCGCCGCAACCGCTTCGGCGATGTCTGGCGCAGCGCCGTACGCCGTGTCGGCGTTCGCCCCGACCTGACCTTTCACGGCCTGCGCCACTACGCCTCGCTGCTGATCCGCCACGGCGAGTCAGTGAAGGTCGTCCAGCGCCGGCTCGGCCACAAGACCGCCCAGGAGACCCTCGACACCTACGGCCACCTCTGGCCGGACTCCGACGGGCAGACCCGTGAAGCCGTCGACTCCGAGCTGTTCGCCGCCCGGAGAGGGCAGGCATGAAGCGGCGCTGGCGTGACTACCGCACCCGGGCCGGCCGGCGCCCAGTCAAGGAGTTCATGGCTGCGCTGTCCGACGAGGATGCGGCCGAGGTCGTGGCGGCCATAAGGACGTAGCCGTGCTCGGACTCCGGGCGGCGCGCCACGTGGCCGGCGACATCTACGAGGTGCGGGCCGAAGGCAAGGACCAGTCGTTCCGGATCCTGTTCGCCCAGGAAGGGGCTCGGGGCCAGGTGCTCCTGGCCGTCGACGGCTTCTCGAAGAAGACCAGGCGGCCGCCGCCGGCGAAGGTCCGGCTGGCGCAAGAGCGGCTGGCCGACTGGCGCCGCCGGGGGGCCGAGTGACTGTGGCGTCCGATATCGTATGAGCGATATCAGCTATGAGATGAGAGGCGAACTCGTGGCCATGCCCGACTTCCTCGACGAGGTGATCGACGAGCGAACCAGATCGAACGCGTCGTTCCCGGCGCTCGTCGACGCCGCCCTCGACCGGCGGCAGCTCCTGCGCGAGCTGGCCGGCGAGCGAGAGAGCCGGCGGCTCTCCCAGACCGCGGTCGCCGCCCGGATGGGGACATCGCAG
>Ga0187892_10002207_pt1 | contig 40443 bp, 30 predicted proteins | sample MA1701073metaG_FD_139345 | JGI IMG/M metagenome (GOLD analysis project Ga0187892, IMG submission 139345) | Bio-ooze microbial communities from a basaltic lava cave in the Kipuka Kanohina Cave System on the Island of Hawaii, USA - MA170107-3 metaG ... | reverse complement strand
TAGGTCTTCACTACAAGCCGCTTTCGCCGTTTTTCGAAAAGCCGGCATTCATAGCGTACGACTTAGCACCGAAAGATTTTTCGTTTCGGTGAAATTCGAGGCTCAACTGCGAAAGTTGGGTTAAAGTCATCGTGGCCGAAGAACTGCCAGTAGGTTCCAGAACCCCCAAAAGTATTGCCTGGGAAGGCTCGCAATACCGTTGCGGGAAGCCCCAGCGCCCAGTCGGCGAAAGAGTTGCCTGTGCCCGTGGGACTTGCGGGATTCTCGGTATTGATGCCGGTGAAGCTCCAATCCCCGACGTACTGCTTGCTATCAGTGAAGTAGGGACGGTAGTAGCGGACCTTGCCACCAAATTTGGCGATATGCCGGCCACGAATCCAAGTCAGGTTGTCACTGAATTCGTGCACGAGGCGGTCTTGCGTCTTGGGGCGCTGATCGAAGGAAGAACTCCGCATGGCACTGTAGCCGCTCCACAGGAAGTCTGGAAAAGAGCCATCCGTACCAGGCCTGCGGGTCTCGGTAAAACCTTTGATGCCAGCCTCGGTATTGAGATCCCTGCCCTGCATGAACCCCTCTAAGGTGATGATGCCGGTCAGGACGTTGTAGCGAACCTCGTGGATCAAATTCGGCCGAAGCGTGCTGGTGAAACTGGCCCCCAGATTGTGGGCATGCGTTTTCAGTGGGGCTCGTCCCACAGCCGGGTAGGCGTTGGGATCCTGCTGGCGGTTGTCGTGCCAACTCCAACGGGCGAAGAATTTGTGATTGTTGGTCAGGTTCCAGTCTCCACGGACGGTGAGCTGGTCCTGATCCAGTGAACGAGAGGGCGCGAAGGCTGCGGTGCCAGAGCTGGTGTTGGGATCTGCGATGAATTGATTAAAGAACCTCGCCTGGGCGGAAAGGCGGCTCTCGGGGATGATGTTGTTCGGGAAAGGCGTGCGGATCGTGCCAGTTCCACTGGGATTCGGCCGGGTGGTGAGCGGGTCGTAGATGATCGGCAAACCAGGACCACTGAAATCGCCTCGCTTCATCGCCGCTGTGGGGACGATGTTGTTGAACACCAATCCCTGCCTCTCTCGCATGCCTTCGTAGCTCGCCATGAAGAAGAAACGATTTCGGATCACCGGCCCGCCGACGGTTGCCCCAAACTGGTTGCGCTTGAGGATTTCGCGTCGGGGCGAGAAGAAACTGCGTGCGTCCAGCTTGTCATTGCGGAGAAAGTCGAACAGCACTCCGTGAAGGTCGTTGGTGCCCGACTTCGTCGTGGCGTTCAACATGCCGCCTGCACGGCTAAACTCGGCAGAATAGGCGTTCTGTTGCACCTTGAATTCCTGCAGGGCGTCGATGGAAGTCTGAATAAAGTGCCTCCCTGGTGCTGTTCCGAGATGTCGATGCCGTCCAGGGCAAACGTGATCATGCGCCCGCGAACGCCGCTGATCGCAGTGCCGTTGACAAACTCCGGGCGGACACGCAGTACGTTCCCGGTGCCGGGCAGCAGCACTGCACCTGGCGTCAGACTGGCCAGCTCGTAAAACCCACGCCCGTTGAGAGGCATATCCACAATCTGCGTGTTATTGATGACATGTCCCAGAGTCCCGGACTCGGTATTGAGCAGCGGCGCTTCGGCGGTGACTTCCACCTTCGTGGCGACATCTCCCAGGATCAGTTCCAGATCGACGCGAGTTGAGCGATCCACCTGAACCTCGATGCCTGTTTTCACAATAGTCTGAAACCCCGGAACAGAGGCGCGCACGCTGTACATGCCTGGATTCAAGGGCGTCACCACGAAATCGCCCGTGGCGCCCGTTGTCGCCGAGTGCAGCACGTTCGTCCCCAATTCAGTCACCACCACCTCCGCCGACGGGACCGCAGCTTTGCTGGGATCGGTGACTGCCCCGACAATGCGGCCCGCCTGGACCTGGGCTAACGTGGCTTGACCACGAATCAAGATCATGAGTACCCCGGTCACGGCGACGCGAAGAATCCAATGGAAGAGACGACAACTCTTGGAAGCAAAGACCCGTTCAATGAGAAGCGCCACAACACACCTCCGATGACGAATTTCAATCCTTTGGAAGCGTGAATGGTAGAGCCAATATTTTGAAGGTGTCAAGTCGAAAGTTGGAGAGTTAGGGAGTATTCGGCGACCGGTAATCCTATTTTAGGCCATCTCCAGGCTTCATTTTGTGTTAGTATCCAAGTCTCTTTTCTCTTGAGAATTCCAATACTGATGAAGAAATTGGTTGGTCCTATGAACGCCACGATTCGTCAGGTCGTCACGGGTAAGGACGATCTCACGGCGAGACTCATTGCCACATTTAAGCAACTGATTTCGGAGGGGTCTCTGGTTCCGGGTTGCCGGCTTCCAGCCGAGCGCGATCTTGCCGAAAGTTTTGGCGTCAGCCGATCCTCTTTAAGGCAGGCGCTTAAGGTTCTGGAGATTATGGGGATTATCTCCCAGCGCGTTGGCGACGGCACCTATCTCAACATCGCCGCGACTTCGATTCTGGGCGAGCCGTTGGAGTTCATGATTCTGTTGAACGGGATTTCGTTCCAGGAGTTGATCGAGGCGCGAATTATCGTCGAGCCAGAGCTGGCAGCGCGGGCATCGGATCGCGCCACCAGCGATGACTTGTGCGTCCTAAGAGGATCTTTGGAAGCGATGAAGGAAAGCCGGTCGGATCATGCCCGGCTGATCGAGCAAGACCTGTTGTTTCACGAAACCATCTTTCGCGCTTCTGGAAACCGGGTCTGCAGTCTGATGTTCGCTCTGATTCACAAGTCCATTCACCGCATGATTGAATTGACTTCCCAACTCGTCGAGTTGGAACACACCCTGGCGCTTCACAAAGCCATCTACATCGCCCTCCAAAAAAGAGATCCGGAAGAGGCGCGCCGCCGCATGGCCGAACACCTGCTGGATGTCAGAAGGCTGCTGCAGCGCGCGAGCGACGAGCAGGTACGAAACCGGTTGCAGAACCGCATTACTACTCTGTCTGCTGCCAGGAGCGGCGTTAGCCTTCTGCCTAGGAGAACTAAACCTTCCCTTAGCTGATGGGTTTGAACGCAGGACTAATGACGAAGCAAGGACGGAGCCGAAATGTCAGAACCTCGGCTCTTTGTCGTTCGGGTTTCGGTGTCTCTGCGGTGAAGAGAACCGAGTCAGTTTTGGTGCAGGTTAAGCCAAGCTAATGCCATGGAGTGGGGTTTACTTCCGGCGGACCGGACCGGTCGATTCGCGGATGATTAATTCCGGCTCAATATGGAGTTCCAACCCGCGGATCGATGCCCTGTCGCTTTCCGGCACTAGAGCCTCCAATGTCAGGTGGCCGATCTTTTCGCGCGGGATGTCAAGGGTTGTCAGGGATGGGCAGCAGAACTCAGAGAGGTTAATGTTGTCGTATCCCGCGACCGAGATTTCCGCCGGAACGGAGAGATCCTGATTGTAGAGTTCGCGCAAGACGCCGAGAGCCATAAAGTCGTTGACACAAACGACCGCCGTTGGCTCAAAACCTGACGCCAGTAGTTTCCGTGTTGCTTGTCTCCCTCCGGCCGGACTATCCTGGTCAGTAACCACAGAAAACTCTACCTCTCTGGAATATTGCTTCACGGTTTCGAGGAATGCTTTCTTCCGGTCTTGCAACGGGGTCAGCCCGTAATGATGACCGACGAAAGCCATCCGCCGATGTCCCAAGCTATGCAGGTACTCGACTACCCTCTGAGTGCCTCTCTGCCAGTTGATGTTGATGCTCGTGACCTGGTGGCCGCCCCTCACATTGCCTAAAACGACGACGGGCACCTTGCTATCCCTCAGCTGTTGCATGAAAGTGTCGTTAATCTCCGAGACCATTACAGCGAGCCCGGCCGGGCGCTGGCCGATCATGCTGCGTATACTCGCCTCCAGCCTGGGAGTTTCATAATCAGTATTGGCCACAACGATTTCATAACCTCGGCGTTCGGCACTTGATTCAAGGGTGCGAAAAATATCCTGAAAAAATGGATTCGCCAGGTTGGAAACAATCATTCCCAGGGTTCGCTTTGCAGTTCCTGCCAGGCGCTGGGCATGAACGTTCGGGTGATAGTTGAGCTCCTTGATGGCCTTCAAGACTCGGATGCGAGTGGATTTCTTGACTGTACTGGTCTTGTTGATCACTCGCGAAACCGTCGCCGTAGACACTCGCGCGAGCTTGGCTACTTCGACAACACCCATGCAGTCTTCCTCTCAATCATCAGGTTGTGAAGCATTGGGACCATCGTCAGGGAGCCGTGCTTTCGATGGTGCGTGTAAGACAGCCATTCCACATTCGCCCCCGCCGAACGCTGGTCGAGCACCTGCAGCAGCCCTGGTTTTCGTGAATCTATTAAAAATGGAGAGGGACATCAATGATGCATAATTTTTTCCTGCAGTGACTGGAATAGTTCCATGCGCAGTCACTCTGGTGTTCCACGAAGTCATGTTGCAGGCCGATTGCTTTGGGGGCATCCAAGAATGGATGCGAAGCCAGAACTGTAAGCTGTTACATCATCCCAAGAGCACCGAATGACGGGCTTCTCTCCAGTATTGCGTCCATTCACCCCCGGAGCGATCCTCAGGACAATTCGGTTCTTCCTGCCAATCTCCTCTCGCGCCCAGGAAGCTGTGAACAAACCAAAAATTCAGTCCCCTCGCACCCGCGAGGAAAGCGAGGGATGAGGGCGCGGTGCACGCCACAGCGATTTTGGGAATGAAGTCCGAAGAGGCTTTCTGGATGGGAAAAACGACTAATTGGTCCCATCACGGAGGTTCTCCTCACCTCCAATTTCTTTCCCCCGTTGGGGCGAGGGGAGCCGACGTCTCTTAATTTCCTTATAGCTGCCCCCTCGTTATGGGATTCAGGCCTCAGTCCCGGTTGCGGTCAGAGCCGAGGTTGGCTTCATCGATCATGAATAACCGCGGCTTGTCACAGAAAATCAAAAAAATCTTGACAAGGGCTGAAGAGCTGATTACAGTGCAGGAATTGTAAGCCTTTACATTTGGATTATCTGGATTTGAGAGAAATGCATCGCCTTCGGCAAAGGGTTGCGGATTTCTGCTGGACGACTCACCGTCACCCGCGCTGTGGGACCACTCTCTGGGCAAGGCTCTTTCGGTGGGGCGGTGGAATCCGATCCAGAAGACGAGGAGAGGAGTAGCGTATGAATACGAACCGCGTGAAAGTACTTTCAGGGCTCATTGGCTTGGTCTTTGCGCTGACTCTCGGCAGTTCCGCGCTATGGGCCCAGTTTACCAGTACCCTGGAGGGGACCGTGACTGATCCTTCGGGCGCTGTGGTGCCCAAGGCTACTGTGAAGGTAAAGAATGTTGGGACTGGCGCCGAGCGATCTGTCGAAACCTCCGAAAGTGGCTACTACCGCATTTCGTCCCTGCCGGCATCAGCGTTTACAGTTTCGGTCACTGCAGCAGGCTTCAAGACCATGGTCCAGCAGGACATCAACACCGAAGTGAGGCAGATCAAAACCTTGAACGTCACTCTCGAATTAGGTGCCGAAACGACAGAGGTCGAGGTAACTGCTGCTCCGCCCGCGATCGACACGGCACAAGCGTCAGTCTCCGGTCAGATCAATCAGAAGCGAGTGGCAGACCTTCCTTTGGTGGGCAGAAACTTTATGACCCTGGTTGTGCTCACACCCGGCGTGACCGGGTTGCCTTCCGGGGGTGGCCAGGCTTACGCCCAGGCGAGTGGAGATATTTTCTCCGCGGAGTATGGCGTGAATCTGAATGGAAATGGGCAGCGAGCGGAGTCCAATGGCTTCCTAGTGGACTCGGCCAACGCGGGTGCTACTCCGCGGGGCGGTGTTGTCAATGTCAATCCCAGCGCCGACACAGTCCAGGAGTTGCGGGTTTCAGTCAATGAGTATTCAGCCGAATACGGAAGAAACAGTTCCGTTTTGGTGAACGTTGTCACCAAGGGCGGCACAAACAACTACCACGGGACTCTCGGCTACTATCATACAGATAACAAGCTGGCATCGCGGAACGTCTTTCAGTCCAAAGTCCCTGTCTTTCGCCGCAACGAATACAACTGGACGTTTGGGGGGCCCATCGTCAAAAACAAGACGTTCATCTTTGCCTCTATGGACATCCTTCGCTCTGGTATCGGAGCCGGGTTTCGGAGCAGCACGGTGGCCCCGGAGTTTATTGACTTCATGAAGCAGAGATATCCCAGCAATATCTCTACTTTCGTCATGTCGAACTTCAGGGATCAGTTGACAGGAACGTCAGTCGCCCAGACAGCTGGTTCACTCTCTGGGTCAAATTGCACCGGAAGCACGACCATCACAACTCGCCTGGGATCCATGCCGTGCAACCTCCCAATGATCCGAACGGGAACCTTCGCTCAGACCTTGCCTCGGAATTCGGAACAGTGGAATGGCCGGATTGACCATCAGTTCAACAATGGCCAGGACCGGATTTACGCCAACGTTTACAGAACTACTAATCGACAGGTCACGTTCGGCAGTCCCTCCACCTATCCGGATTTCACCACGATTCAGCCGGAATATACAATGTACGGGAACCTAAACTACACGCACATCTTCAGCCCGAGCTTGCTGAACGAGATGTCTGCGGGTGCCACGCGCGCTTTCGGTAACGCGCCCCTCAATCACGGGGAGATTCCTCTCCTGAATGTGCCGGGAATCGCCAGCTACGGCACCGGCTTTTCCGACGCCACGTTTATTCAGAACAACTTCGAATGGCGCGACGTGATGTCTTACAATCGCGGCAAACACAACTTCAAGTTTGGCTTCCGTTACGCCAAGGACGATGCTTTTGGCGGAGGGGCCAAGTTTGCGAATGTTTTCACGCGCCCCCAATTTTCCTTCGACAATCTTTTTGATTTTGCTCTGGATGATCCATCTTTCGAGGGCAATATTGGTTTCAATCCCCAGACAGGCCAAAGCGTGGGCTTGGACTTTCGTCCTTACTTCTCGAGTTTTGGGCTGTTCGTTAACGATGACTGGAAGGTTCGTCCCAACCTGACTATCAACCTCGGCCTGCGCTGGGAGACCTTCTTCCCACCAGGTGACTACGACAACATCTTTACCGGGATTGTTTTTCAAGGGGGCAACACCTTCCAGCAGAGGATTGCCGGCGCAAAGATGGTGCAAAAAAAGCCAGTAGACAGCACCGACTACAATAACTTTGCTCCCCGCCTTGGCCTTGCCTGGGACCCGACGCGTAAAGGCAAGATGTCCATCCGTGCCGGAATCGGGATGTTCTACGATCGGTTTGCGGGTCAGTTCTTCCACGACGCCCAAACTTTTGCGCCTGTGTTCGCCCTCGCCAGCGCCAGCAAGAATACACCTCCCGTCGTGCCCGTGTATGGCTTGAGCAGCACCACGCAAAAGCCCTGGAAGTTTCCGGTTATCCCGAATCTTCAAAAGGGACTGGACGCCAAGGGTGGGCTCATCGGTGTCCCATCCGAGGTCTCAGTGGCTGATCCCAATCTGAAGATTCAGTATGCCATCAATTGGTCTCTCGGCGCTCAGTACGCTCTCAGCAACAGCCTGACGGTGGAAGGGTACTACCTCGGCTCGGGAGGCCGCAAAACTTACCAAGAGTACGATGTCAATCGCTTCGCTGGAGATTTACTTGACGGCAGGCTGGACCGCTTGAACTCAAGCTTCAGCGTCATTGGTTATGCGCAGGCCAATGGGACCTCTGCCTACCATGGCGGGACGTTTAGTATCAGAAAGCGCTTTACTCATGGGCTCGATTTCCAGGTGGGTTATACCTTTGGGAAAGCCATCGATACGGCCAGCAGTTTTGGAAGAGGGTTGCCCTTTGCCGATGCGTATAACACGCGTCTCGACCGGGGATTGGCCAATTTCAACATTGGTCGAAAAGTCGCTAGTAGCCTTGTCTACGAAATCCCAGCATGGAGAAAGGAGGGTGCTTTGGGCAAGGTATTCTCTGGATGGCAGATTGGAGCAAACACCATTCTGCAGTCTGGCCCTCCGTTTAGTGTGGGCTGCAGCACGCGATTCATCCCGGTGCGCGACGCCGCTGGAAATATCATTGGGAACAGCGGCTGCGACTTCAATGCTGACGGAAATAACGCCACCGTTGCTAATCGCCTGAATGTGCCGTCGTTCGGCAACTCGTTAACGGGTCTCAGCCGATCCAGTTACTTGACCGGAATCTTCAAAGCTGCAGATTTCCCAAGGCCGGGCCTGGGGCAGACCGGGAACTTGGCTCGCAACACGTTCTCTGGTCCTGGCTATGCCAACACGGACCTCAACATTGTCAAGAAAACCAAGATCCCTGCCTGGTCCGAGATGGCCAATATCCAGTTTCGGGCGGAGTTCTTGAATGCGTTCAACCGTGTGAACCTACAGAATCCCGCCAACGACATCACCAGCTCGAATTTTGGCAGATCTACCAGCTCTTTCGGGGCACGGAACATCCAGTTCGGGATCAAGGTGGAATTCTGAAGCTGATTTGAGGTTGAAAAATGCGGATTCGAAACTCTGATCGAATCCGCATTCGTTCCAAAGGATGAAAACATCCTTGCCTGGCTTGGAGCCAAAGCCAAAACGTGTAAGGGCAGGTCGTGTTTTCTGCGGTCTGCAGCTTTTGAAGATTGGCGGTCGCACTGACCCAACTGTAGCGAGCAACCTCATACCACCTAGAGGTACATCGTCGTTGAGCGGGAATCCAATGGATGTCATTCCCGCGAAAGCGGGAATCCAGAAGCGGCATACCTGCTGAGAAGGCTCTGCACTACGTCTGTGCCGGCTGCCGCTATGCGGCACTTCCCCTCCGGATCTCAGGGATCTTAGGAGAGGGCCCGAAGGACGCCCAATTTCCGAGGGTCTTTCGGGCCCATTCGACTGCTGTATTTCTCGTCCTTTCGTTTTGTCGACCGATCCAATGAAACCCAACCAAGCTGAGTTTCTTCGCTCCAAAAGCCAAAGACTGTTTTGTTTTGGTCTGCTTGCTTTGATTGGCTGTGGTGAAAGACAGCCTTCCGCCGTGCAAGAAACCTCTGCGAGCCAGCCAGCGCCTCCCACCAAGCTGACCGATGTTTCCTTCAAGCAGGTTCGCATTGATGGCAAGTTTTGGAATCCGCGTCTCGAGACCAACCACAGGAAAACGCTGGATGCTGTCTACAAGAAAAACACGGAGAGCGGAGCGATTCAGAACCTGGCCATCGCTGCCGGAAAGGCCAAGGGTCAGCATCGCGGACCTTTCTGGGCAGACTCCGATGTCTACAAGTGGCTGGAAGGTGCTTCTTACACCCTGGCGCTCACGCCTGATCCTGCTTTGGAAACCCAAGTAGACGAAGTCATCAGCCTGATCGCCGCGGCCCAAGAGAAAGATGGGTATCTCGACACGTATATTCAACTGGCCAATCCAGAGGCAAGATGGAAGAACCTCGCTTTCTTTCACGAGGATTTCAATGCGGGCCACTTCTTTGAAGCGGCAGTGGCTCATTATGAATCCACAGGAAAGAGAACGCTGCTCGATGTCGCCGTCAGGAACGCGGATCTCTGGGCGTCGGTTTTTGGGCCCGGCAAGCGAGACGGAATCCCCGGACACGAGGGCATAGAATTAGCACTGGTCCGGCTGTATCGTGCCACGGGTGAGAAACGCTATTTGCGCCTCGCCCAGTTTTTCATTGACGGACGCGGCCAGAAACCGTCCTTCTTCGAGCGGGAGTACGAGCGCTTAGACCCTAGCAAGACCGCCAACTTTCTGGGTCAGGTAAGAACGATTCGCCATTGGCAAGACCGGATGTTCCGCAAAGACCCAGATAGATTCGACACGAGCTACTGCCAAGACCACCTTCCAGTGCGGCAGCAAGCCGAGGTTGTGGGTCACGCCGTTCGAGCCATGTATCTGTTTTCTGGAATGGCCGATGTCGCGTACGAGACGGGTGATAAAGGTTTGCTGGAAGCGCTCGACCGCTTACACCGTAACGTGACCACCAAACGCATGTACGTTACCGGCGGGATCGGTCCTTCGGGCGAGAATGAGGGCTTCACCACCGACTACGATCTTCCCAATGAGCACGCTTATCAGGAGACCTGTGCTTCGATCGGGATGATGATGTGGAATCACCGGCTGCTCAAGTTGAGAGGAGAGGGCCGTTACGCCGACCTCATGGAGTTGCTGCTCTACAACGCTGTCCTGGCGGGCGTCTCATTCAGCGGCGATCAGTTCTGTTACGTCAATCCATTGGCAAGCAGCGGGAAGGCCAAGCGACACGACTGGTTTTCAGTACCTTGCTGTCCCACGAATGTGGTTCGGATACTGCCCTCGCTGGGACACTACATTTATAGCCAATCTGAGGATGGGTTGTGGGTGAACTTATATATTCAGAGCGATGTCACGACGAAGCTGGCTAACGGCACGGAAATCAAGTTGTCGCAATCTGGCAACTATCCCTGGGATGGCAGGATCCGATTGAGTGTGGGAATCTCAACTCCCATCGAATTCAGTCTGAATCTCCGGGTTCCCGCATGGACGAAGGGAGTTGTTGGCAGGCTGAATGGCCAGCCGATGACCTTGTCGGTGAGCAACGGCTACGCCAGGATTCGCCGGCAGTGGACTAACGCGGATGAGATCGAACTCAACATTCCTATGGAGACCGAACGATTAGAGGCCCATCCTCAGGTTGTCGAAGATCGTGGCAAGGTGGCCCTGCGTCGTGGGCCTCTCATTTACTGCCTGGAGCAGCCCGATCATCCGGTTGATGTGGAGCGCATCGTTCTGTTGCGGAGTGCCAAACTGGAAAACCGCTTTGAGCCTCAGTTACTAGGAGGCGTAACGGTGATTACGGGGCAGGCAATCCACATCAATGCGGAAGGCTGGGAAAACCAGCTTTACCGGCCACTCATGCCGGCTCAGCCGCATACGGTACCGATCAAGGCGATTCCTTACTATGCCTGGGGCAACCGGCAGCTGGAAAAGTTTGTAGTGTGGGTCCCGTCAGTACAATGATGTTCTACGAAGCACATCCACGAAGGACACTAAGATCACTTTGCTACGGGTAAGCTCAAACCTCGGTCAAGTTCTCGATTTGGATTCCAGCCACAACGGAGCCACGTCCCTTGGCGGTCTGAGGTCGCTCCCAGGGCCTGAGAGACCGACTGGTGTCTGTGTTCAACTGAGCGATCAGTATCCGCCAGTGTCACACGAGCTGACTGAAACCTGATTGCTATTGAATCGCTGATGGCGAACTCACTGAAGGGGAGATCTGGCGCCAGGAAAGCATCGTCGGCAGCGTGTTTGAAGCATCCGTTAGAGTCGTTGAAGGCAGAGTCCTCCCGAGCATCACGGGCTCGGCCTTCGTCAGTGCGGAAACAAGGCTGATTGTTGACGAAGTGGACCCTTTCTGTTATGGCATCAGGAAATGAAACGAGCGAGTTATGACATTGTCATCGTCGGTGCCGGGATCGTGGGCGCCGCCTGCGCCGCTGAATGCTCCAGCGAGGGACTTCGAGTAGCGGTCATTGAAGCTCAGGTTGTCGGTGGCGGGGCCACGGCTGCGGGAATGGGGCACATCGTGGTGGTGGATGATTCTGAAGCGCAGTTCGCCTTAACCCGCTACTCACGCGATTTGTGGAACGCACTTTCGGAGTCGCTGCCGGGCGACACCGAGTTTCGGCCCTCCGGCACGATCTGGGTGGCCGCCAATGAAGAGGAGATGATCGAGGTCAGGCGTAAGCAGCAGTTCTACCAGGATCGAGGAGTGACTGTCTCGGTTTTGGATGCGAAAGAGCTCGCCACGCTGGAGCCAAACTTGAGGCCAGATTTCGCGGGTGGTTTACTGGTGCTGGACGACGGAGTTATCTATCCGCCTGCAGCGGCCCGTTTCCTGCTCAATCGGGCTCAAGAGAACGGCGCGGTCGTGTATGTCGGTCGGCCTGCCGTGGAGCTGACAGGCCGAGGCATCAGACTGAGCGATGGTTCCTTCATGGAAGCAGCCATGACCGTCAACGCTACGGGCAGTTGGTCACAGCAATTGACCCCAGGCATCGACGTTCGAAAGCGGAAGGGGCATCTGGTGATTACCGATCGCTCTCCCGGCTTTGTAAACCACCAGCTCGTTGAGTTGGGCTATTTGAAAAGTGCGCACTCGCTCACCACCGATTCGGTAGCCTTCAACGTCCAGCCCCGCTCCACCGGGCAGGTCCTGATCGGTTCTTCCAGACAGTACGACGTTGAAGATTCTTTGATTGATTCGAGCATTCTGCGAGCCATGCTGAATCGCGCCCAGTATTACATGCCAGCCCTCTCGAATCTCAGTTGCGTGCGTTGCTGGACCGGATTTCGCGCTGCGACTCCCGACAAGCTGCCGCTGATTGGCCCGGCTCCGGAACAGGAGACGCTGTATGTGGCAACTGGGCATGAGGGGCTGGGAATTACCACTTCTTTAGCCACGGCGAAGCTTCTCGTCGACCAGATACTCCGACGGAGGTCGGAGATTCCTATCGAGCCTTACTTGCCTTCCAGAAGTTTTGCCGCCCAAGTGCTGTAGCTGGTGGAATGCAACGGGAGTTTGCCCTGCTCTGTGGAGGTCTCCGGTTAACGCCTTTCGGAGGTTTTCATGGTAGGCCCGGGTTCATGCCTGCTCGCAGACCTGTGACTCTAAGGTCTGCGCTTCACGATTTTCAGATGGAAACTACGCCTGCTCCAGAGTGGCATACAGGAACACTCGTCACGTTGAGCGTCAACGGGCAACGGGTCGTCGTGCCGGCTGGAAGCATGGTCTCCACAGCAGTGGCTTTGGCCGGAGTAACAACTTACCGCCGCTCCGTGACCGGTGAGCCTCGTGCCCCACTTTGTGGCATGGGGATCTGTTTCGAATGCTGCGTGCGCATTAACGGCCTTCCGCACTGCCGCAGTTGCCTGATTCTGAGCGAGAGCGGCATGGAGGTTCAGACCGATGAGTAACGAACATCAGTTTGAGGTCGTTGTCGTGGGAGGGGGCCCGGCAGGCATCGCCGCCGCTGTCTGTGCCGCCGAGAGCGGCCTGCGCGTTGGCATTGTGGATGACAATCCTGCGGCAGGCGGCCAGATCTGGCGCGGGGAGGAGCCGGCGCAGCCAGGTGCCGGCCAGGCTGCCTGGTGGTTGCAGAGGCTGCGAAACTCGCGCGTGCAGTTCCTTGCTGGAGCGAGCGTGATCGACCAGCCAGAAGAACGGGTTCTGTTGGCCGAGACGTTTCGCGAACTTCAATGGATCGCTTTCGGAAAACTGATTCTGGCCACCGGGGCTCGCGAGCGATTTCTGCCTTTTCCTGGTTGGACTCTGCCCAACGTGATGGGAGCGGGCGGATTGCAGGCGCTTGTCAAGTCGGGCCTGCCAATCGAGAAGAAGCGGGTCATCGTCGCTGGCAGCGGTCCACTGCTGCTGGCTGTTGCTGCCTATTTGAAGAAACGTGGTGCGAGGCTGAGCCTCATCGCCGAGCAGGCGCCCTGGAGCCGATTGATACGCTTTGGCGGCGGTCTCTGGAGACACCCAGGGAAATTTTTTCAGGCGATCGGACTGAAAGGCCAACTCTCTGGTGTTCGTTTCATCACGAGTTGCTGGCCGGCATCGGCTCAAGGCGATGAGCAACTAGAAAACGTCACTCTCCACACTCCAGCGGGTAAATGGACAGAGGCGTGTGACTACCTCGCCTGTGGTTTCGGCCTCGTTCCGAATCTCGAGCTCGCGACTCTGCTCGGCTGCAAGATTGAGAAGAATGTCGTGACCGTGAATGAGTGGCAACAGAGCTCGGTTCCAGACATCTACTGTGCGGGTGAGTTGACCGGAATCGGGGGTGCGGAACTCTCGCTGGTTGAGGGCCAGATCGCGGGCTATGCGGCTGCCGGGCAAAGGAACGAGGCGCGCGGCTATTTCAGAAAACGGCTAAAGCTGAGAGGCTTTTCCGAGTTGTTGAACCAGGGCTTTGCTCTCCGTGATGAGCTCAAATTAATGGCGTCGCTGGATACCCTCGTTTGTCGTTGTGAGGATGTGGCTTTGAAATCGCTGCAGCACCACCATTCCTGGCGCGAAGCCAAGTTGCAGACCCGCTGCGGCATGGGACCATGCCAGGGGCGCATCTGTGGTGCTGCCACAGAGTTTCTGCTGGGTTGGGAGGTAAAGTCAGTGCGGCCGCCGCTTTTCCCAGCTCGACTGTCGAGCTTGGCTAGGGCGCGGGAACGCTAGCGACGGATGAAAGCGAACCGCAGAGGCGCAGAGACTGAAACGGAAATCAGTATGGGATCGCTATCGGCTAACTCATCGACCGTTCTGTAATTCTCCAAATTAGAAAGCGAATAGAATGATTGTTGCTAGAACGAGCTCCAGTACGGTTTTGAGTTCTTCGTGTCCTCCAAAGCCACGCCTTGTGCACGAGCTCTCTGTGTCTTTGCGTCTCTGTGGTTCGCTTCCGACCGACCGCAAGGACGAACTGTTTCATGCAAAAGACCAGGAAGCTGGAACGGTGTCATCCCTGCTTTGGCGACCTTGTTTCAAGAGTGACCTGAGCGTTCAGGATCGTAGTTTTGGTACCTGAGGAATAGAATTATCAGGTTCCTGCAACAGAATTCTTGCCGCGCCCTGAAAGCCGGCTCCAGATCAAGGTTTCTGGCGATCTTTTGAGTGTCCTCAACTTTGTGCCGACAATTGCTTTCAAACCGAGGAGCCCTATCGTGAACTGTTCTAGCAAAGCGTTTCTGCTTTTGGTGCTTGGGATGTGCTTCCTACCGTTTTTGAACGTTATGGTTAACGCGGCGAACAAACTCCAGATTCGCAAGCAGCCTTTCGGAAAAACGTCCGAACAAAAAGCGGTCGATCTTTTTATTTTGACCAACGCTCGCGGTGCTGAAGTCCAGATCATGACCTACGGCGGCATCATCGTCTCACTCAAAGTCCCGGACCGCAGCGGCAAGCTGCAGGATGTGACGCTTGGCTATGATTCTCTAGATGGTTATTTGAGGAACAATAGTCCCTATTTTGGTGCTCTCATTGGACGTTATGGCAATCGGATCGGCAAAGGAAAGTTCTGGCTCGCGGGCCGGGAGTATCGGCTGGCGACAAACAACGGCGAAAACCATCTGCATGGCGGAAACCGGGGCTTCGACAAGGTAGTCTGGAAGGGCAAAGAGGTTCGCAGCCGGAACGGCGTGGGACTCGAATTGCTCTACGTTAGTAGAGATGGCGAAGAAGGCTACCCCGGGAATCTGTCGGTAACTGTAGTCTACACGCTGACCAACGAAAACGAACTCAAGATTGAATACACTGCAACCACCGACAAAGAGACCGTAGTGAACTTGACGAATCACGCCTACTTTAATCTGGCCGGTGAGGGCAAGATTCTCGATTACCAAGTGATGATTAACGCTGACCGCTTCACACCAGTTGACCAAGGGCTGATACCGACGGGCGAACTGCGAAGCGTCAAAGGCACTCCGATGGATTTCACGAAGCCCACGACGATCGGTGCCCGCATTGGCCAACAAGATGAACAGCTCGTGCTCGGGAAAGGCTACGACCATAACTGGGCGTTGAACCGTACAGACAACACCCTTATGTTGGCGGCTCGGGTTCAGGATCCCTCGAGTGGTCGTGTGTTGGAAGTCTTCACGACCGAGCCGGGCATACAGTTCTACACCGGTAATTTTCTGGATGGGACCATCAAGGGCAGAGGAGGCCAAGTCTATCAGCAACGTGCTGCATTCTGCCTGGAGACCCAACACTTTCCGGATTCACCGAACAAGCCGGGCTTCCCGTCAACCGTTCTGAAGCCTGGTCAAAAATACTCGACGACAACAATCTATGGGTTTTCGGCAAAATAACCGGTCACAGCTGACAAACGACGTGGCGCAGACCGTCGCTTTTGGACGGTCGGCGGCTTCTCAGCTCAGAACCTGCCAAAGGCCGCAGACCTGCCTGAGAAACGGGTTTGGAGTTACAGCCTTTAGGCGGCTCTCTTTCAGGCTGAAGCCTATACTCCGAACGCAGTTTTGGAGGACAACTAACCATGCGGCACACTTTGGCCAGTCTTCAATCTTGTCCAAGAGGAGGCCAATGAGGACAAGGAATCTGCTACCAATCCTGGCCCTATGCTTTCCGCAGACCGCTCTGCACGCGCAGGGGACATTGGAGGATTACCAGCGGGCCGAGCGTTTTTTGCCGGCCAGCATCAAGCGTCTGGTCTCCGAAGGCCAGGTGTCTCCGAACTGGATCGAGAAAGGTTCGCAGTTCTGGTATCTCAGCGAAGTTCCGGGGGGCAAAGATTTTGTTCTCTACGACGCAGCTCAAGGCACGCGGCAGCCCGCATTCGATCAGAACAAAGTCGCAGGCGCACTTTCAAAAGCCGCGGGCAAGGCTTATCAGCCACTCGAATTGCCCTTCGATTTCTTTGAATTTGTGGAAGGGCGAAGCGCCATCGAGTTCAGCCTGGAGCGAGCTCGCTGGACCTGCAACTTGACGACCGAAGAATGCAAGACAATTGGACCGGCGGAGCCAGGTGGCGGGCCCGGGCAGAGGAGGCAGGAGAGCCGCGAACCCCGCGCGAACGCCGCATCGCCAGACGGCAAGTTCACTGCCGTGGTCAAGAGCCACAATCTCTATGTGCGGGTCGGGGCGACGGGTGAGGAAATCCAGTTGAGCCGTGACGGGGAAAAGTTCTTCGATTATGCCACACCGCTACCATCTCCGGCCCTTATGGTCGAGCAAGGCACCGAGGAGGTCACCCAGCCGCCAGCCGTCTTTTGGTCACCGGACTCGAAACGATTGGTCACCTTCGTTATGGATCAGCGGAGTTTCCCTCGATTCTCCATGCTGCAGTCGGTGCCACCGGTTGGCTTCCGCCCTCGGAGCTACAGTTACGCCTACCCACTGCCGGTTGACTATAAGCTCCCCGCCGCTACGCCAGTCGTCTTTGAAGTAGCTACGAGAAAGCAGATCGAGGTCGAAGCCAGACCGATCGAGATGTTCTACTATGGCGGCCCGAATTTCATCTGGTTTGCCGACAGCCAACGATTCTATTACCGCGATACCGAACGCGGGCACAAAAGCCTCCGGCTTCTGGAAGTCAACGCCAAAACCGGCGCGACACGACCGTTCGTCGACGAGCGAGCCGAAACGATGGTGAACTCCACAAGTCTCTGGATGCGTCTGATCAACCAGGAAAGCGAGGTTATCTGGTCGTCCGAGCGGGATGGCTGGAACCATTTCTATCGCTACGATGTGAAGACCGGCCAGTTGAAAAATCAGATCACGCGAGGAGAGTGGGTCGTCCGTGGCATTGAGCACGTTGACGAGCAAGCGCGGCAACTCTACTTTACGGCGGCTGGGCGTGAAGCGGGTCGTGACCCTTACCTGCGCCATCTCTATCGGATTAACCTGGACGGCACTGGACTCAGGTTACTGACCCCTGAGGAAGCGGATCACACCGTCTCGTTTTCACCAGATGGCAAGTACTTCGTGGACGCATATTCGCGCGTGGACCTGCCGACAGTCTCAGTGCTGCGCCGCGCGGGGGATGGCAGTCTGGCTCACGAGTTGGAGCGAGCCGAAATTGCCAAGCTGCTGGCCACCGGCTGGAAGTTTCCTGAACCCTTCAAAGGTAAAGGGCGCGATGGCAAAACGGACATCTATGGCCTGATCTGGCGGCCGTCGAATTTCAATCCTGCAAAGAAGTACCCGGTCGTCGAAAACATCTACACCGGGCCGCACAGCGCGTTCGTACCCAAAACGTTTGCCGCTTACCGCCATCATGCCCAGGTTATCGCCGAATTGGGCTTCATTTGCGTCTTCGTCGACGGCATGGGCACAGCCCTTCGTTCCAAAGCATTCCATGACGTCTCGTACAAGAACCTTGGAGACGGCGGCCTTCCGGACCATATTGCCGTATTGAAACAAATGGCGGAGCGCTATCCCTACATGGATCTAAGCCTGGTGGGCATTTGGGGCCACTCGGCAGGAGGGTACGATTCAAGCCATGCGGTTCTCACCCACCCGGAGTTTTACAAGGTGGCGGTTTCTTCCGCAGGAAACCATGATCATCGGATGGACAAAGCGTGGTGGAACGAATCATGGATGAGTTCTCCTGTCGGGAAGCACTACATCGAGCAGTCCAACGTGACGCTTGCCGGCAACCTGCAGGGCAAACTGCTGATTGCCCATGGCGACTTGGATGAGAACGTGCCGATTGCAGCCACGATCAAGTTCGTTGATGCGCTGATGAAAGCCAACAAAGATTTTGACCTGATCTTCATGCCCAACCGCAACCACGCCCTTGGCAACGACCCTTACTTCATGCGGCGCCGGTGGGATTTCTTCGTCCGGCACTTGTTGGGCGTGACTCCGCCTGCGGGTTACCAGATTCGGGAAGAGTCCATTCAGCTCGGGGAACGGACAAGTTCATCGAATTGATGAGAGTAGGGCGTGCTGTCCTCAGCCCGCCGCCATATGCGGACTTGCTGCGGCGCGGTGAGGACACGGCGCCCTACTTTCGATTCTCAGAAGGAGAAGCCCATGGTCAACCGCAGAACCTTTCTTGCTGCCGGCGCGGCGACTTTGGCCCAACCTGCCCTTGGCCAGCAACTGAGCGCCATTTCACAGACCTCCTCTAGGACAAAAGCTCCGTCAGGCAAGTCAGGCGGCCTGTTCCTACCCGAAGATGATCTGAAAGCCGCCAGTTACGACCGATTGCCGCTGGAGTGGAACAAGCAGCGGGTGAAAACGTTGCAGGAAGTTCTCGCGGCGGAGGGATACGACGGTGTCCTGTTCACTGACCGGTGGAATGTCATCTACTTCACGGGACTTTGGCACACGACAACCGAGCGGCTGTTCTACGCCTTTCTTCCTACGCGCGGTGGGCAGCCCGTTTGGTTCTATCCAGCGTTGGACCGGGACTTGGTCAAGACCTGGTGGTACGGCGATGGCGACATGTACTTCGACTGGCATCACGCCGAAGGCGCGTTTCCTCACGAAGGAAGAGTTCAAATGGGCGCCAAAGTCGATCTTTTCGAGTGGGTCCTGCAAGGCATCAAGAAGCGCGGCTTCGCCGGGAAAAGGCTAGCTGCCGACCATGAGCTCACTCCTTCCAGCCAGCGCAAAGTTGTCCAGGTATTGGGCAAAGACATGGGCTCCGCCGACGATTACTGCATGGCGATGCGCATGCGCAAGACTCCAGAGGAATTGGCGCTCTGCCGGCGAGCCTACAACTATTTCAACCAAATCCATGCTTTCGCGCGGGATTTGCTGCTGGAGCGCGGCACTGACCTGACGGACTTCGATATTGGGAGTGCGGCCACCAAGTACGGCACAGATCTGGTCATGGCCGGTATCAAGCGAGACGGCGCTCCGCATACCGCCGTCGGCATCAGTGTGGACGTGAACTGCCGCACAGGCAAAGGAACCGGCTACCCGCACCCAAACCAGTTTCACCACAGCAAGGTGCTCAAGGGAGACGCGCTGCAAATCGCTGGAGCGATCAGCATCGGAGGCTGCGGAGGCGAACTCTACCGTCCGTTTCTGGTTCATCCCTGGACTGATCAGATGAAAAAGTTGTGGACCGTTAGCCGTGACTGCTGCCTCATGCAAAAGGAGGAGTCTGTTGCTGGCGTCACTTGTTCAACGGTAGCCTACAAAATTCACAAATATCAGGTAAAGCAGGGCGTGGCGCCCTACATCTACCATCGGCCCGCGCATGGAGAGGGGACCGAGGGACACCAACCTCCCTACCTGGCTCTGGGTGATTACTCAATGCTGGAGCCCGGCATGGCCTTCTCGGTAGAGCCGGGCTTGTTCGATCCTGAGCACGGCTTCGGCGTGAATTTTTCCGACAATTTTGTGATTCAGCCGGAGGGCCCGGCTCGACAGATGTCCCGTTTACCGTGGAGCGAGGAGTGGGGGTTGTTGAAGTTGTGAGCTGACAGATTTCGGCTGCTTTTGCCTTTGATTGCAGTCTGATAGTTGGCGAGCCTGCCGCAACGTTTCACCGCAGAAAGCAAAGGCTGCGGCGCCTCACCCAGGTTTCAGTACCTCGAACCGAAACCCTGCGGCGGCTGAGGACAACTGTCACCTGTTAGAAAGGAGTCGCAAAGTGAGATCGATCACGCTTTCATCGCTGGTTTTTTTGCTTGTCGCGCTGCTGAAGGCGCCTGGTGCATTCCCCATACAGGAGAACGCCAAGGCAAAGGTTCCAATCAAGGTACCACTCAAAGCTGCTCCCTTTGGCCTGCAGGAGGTGCGCCTGCTCGATGGGCCGTTCCGTGAGGCCATGCAGCGCGATCGGAAGTATCTGCTCAGTTTGGATCCAGACCGGCTCCTGCATATGTTCCGCGTCAATGCCGGGCTGCCTTCTTCCGCCAAACCGCTGGGTGGGTGGGAAGCGCCAGACGTCGAGTTGCGCGGTCACAGCTTGGGACACTTTCTCACGGCCTGCGCGCTCATGTACTCCAGCACCGGCGATGAGCGTTTCAAAACCAAGGCCGATGGCATCGTTACAGAACTGGCAAAGATTCAACAGGCGTTGCCGTCGCGTGGCTTTAATGCAGGCTATCTGTCGGCGTTTCCGGAAGAATTCTTTGACCGAGTGGAAGCCCGCAAACGGGTTTGGGCACCGTACTATACGCTGCACAAGATAATGGCTGGTTTATTGGATACGTACCTGCACTGCGACAACAGGCAAGCTCTCGACGTGTTGGTGAAATTTGCAGACTGGGTCGGGCTCCGCGTGGACCGCATCAGTGAAGAACAGCAACAAGCCGCGCTCGAGACTGAATTTGGCGGCATGAACGAGGTGTTGGCAAACCTCTATGCCGTCACCGGTGATCCACAGCATTTGCGGCTGGCGCGAAAGTTTGATCACAAGGCGGTGTTTGATCCGTTGGCTCGTGGTGAGGATCGCTTGAGCGGCCTGCATGCCAATACGCAAATTCCCAAAGCCATCGGTGCTGCCCGTGAATATGAACTCACCGGCGAAAAGCGTTATCACGACATCGCCACGCATTTCTGGGAACGGGTGGCCCATCATCATTCTTACGTGATCGGCGGCAACAGCGATGGAGAGCATTTCTTTCCCGTTGAGACTTTCTCGAGGCACTTGGGCGCGGCCAGCACTGAGACCTGTAATACGTACAACATGCTCAAACTGACGCGGCACCTGTTTGCCTGGAATCCTTCGGCTGATACGATGGATTTTTACGAAAGAGGGCTGCTGAATCACATCCTCACCTCGCAGGATCCGGCCACCGGCATGATGTGCTACTACGTCCCTCTCCGGCCAGGGGCTTTCAAGACCTTCTCGACGGAAGACGAATCGTTTTGGTGTTGCGTAGGCACCGGAATGGAGAACCACGCCAAATACCCCGACACGATCTATTTCCACGACGACCAGTCGCTGTACGTCAACCTCTTCATCGCTTCAGAGCTGAACTGGAAAGATAAGGACTTGATCGTGCGGCAGGAAACGCGATTCCCTGAAGAGGATACGACGCGGCTGACACTCACAACGAGCAAGCCGACGCCGCTGGCTCTGAAGATCCGGTATCCTTCATGGGCACAATCGGGGATGAAGCTGACCGTCAACGGAAAGGAAGAGCCGGTTAAGGCTGCGCCTGGCTCCTATGTCGCCGTTGACCGCGAATGGAAAACCGGTGATGCCGTGCAAGTGCGTTTGCCGATGAATCTCCATCAGGAAGCGATGCCGGACGACCCCAAGATGATTGCGTTTCTCTATGGTCCCATCGTGCTTGCCGGCGACTTGGGCAAAGAAGGCCTCGATGACGCCAAACAACGCTATGGGCCCACCGCGCCAAGGGTTGGCCGAGTGAAACCGATCGAAATTCCGGCGTTTGTGGGTGATCTGAAGAAAGTGCTGTCGAGCCTCAAGCCTGTAGCAGGCTCGCCGCTGACCTTCCAAACCAGCGGCCTGCTGCGGCCTCACGACGTTACGCTGCTCCCGTTTTACAAGGTTTTCGAACCGCGCTACACGGTTTATTGGAAAGTTTACTCTTCGGAGGAATGGGAGAAGCGAAGAGCGGACCTGGCGGCTGCCGAAGCCCGGCGCCAGCAAATCGAGCGAGCAACACTAGACACGGTTCAGGCGGGGGAAGAGAGTAGTGAGCCCGAGCACGGGTTTCAGAGCGAGAATAGCGACACTGGATTCTTCGAAGGCCGGCGGTCGCGTGCGGCTCGTAACGGCTGGTTTAGCTATACCTTGAGGGTAAGTCCCGACAAGCCAGTAACGCTGGTTTGCACCTACCGCGGCAGCGAAGGCCGCAGGCGTGTCTTTGATGTCTTGGTCGATGGGCAGAAAGTGGCGACTCAATCGCTCGAGATTCACCCGACGGAACTTTTCGACGTTGAATATCCCTTACCGGAGGCTCTCACGCGTGGCAAGCAGCAGGTGACCGTCAAGTTCCAGGCCCATCCGGACGCCATTGCTGGAAGCGTGTTAGACGTGCGGACAGTGCAGCTTAGTCTGGAGAAGCGGTAAGTTCACCCGTCGGAAACGCCGCCGTGGCGTTCCCTGTCACGTTTTCCCGCGCCGTCTCAGGGATCGGCACCGACCACCGACGCGCTATCGACTCGAGCTGACGACCTGCGGAAATGCGGTCACGCGGAGGTTCGTGCATCCATACGGAATCAGACTCACCGTCTCTTCAGGCTCGTTCGAACGCGCCGGGCTCATCGGCATTGGCCCGGCCGATCCGGCAACGAGCTTCCATTCGGGCAGTCGGCGGACCTTCGCCTTCAACACCAACGGAGCACCGTCGGGAGAAAAAGGCGCTCCGCCCACCGGTCTTTCCTCCACACTGAGGCTGGCGACCGGATTGTCTGCGTCAACTACCAGCCCATAATTCCATGAGGTGGTGGGATACACTCCCCAATCGGCGTGGGGTTCTTCGCCTTTGAGCTGTTTCCAATCTTCGCCCATTTTGAGTGCGAAGACTGTCGGTCCTCTTTCCACTACCACCGAGTTCTGATGATGCCGCGTGATGTTCAACTTCAGGGGTAGCACCAAGGTCACGTTGTCGCCTGCCTTCCACTCACGTTCGATTTTGTGAAAGGTGCCCGGTTTCACGCCGGGAACCTCAATTCCAGCCAAAGTGAGCTTTGCGCCTTCAGCCCAGGCGGGAATGCGCAGCAGGAGGGGGAACGCGACCGGAGAGGCGGGATAAACGGTGAACTGAATGCTCTCCCGAAAGGGATACTCCGTCTCTTCGACGATGGCCACAGCTACGTCACCGCGGATACGCGCGTCAACGCGCGAGGGGCCGTAGGCCACTGCTGCTAAGCCCTGTTCAGGAGTGCCCATCCATAGGTGCGAAGCAAACTTTGGCCAGCCCTGGTGCATATTAGCCGTGCAGCAGCCGAAGTTCGGCTCCAGGCCAAAGATGTTGGAATCGGGTCCATTCGTCGTCCAATTACGTCCTGGCAATACGCTGCACATCACTTGATTGACCTGCTGGTCATACTGGTGCGCCCACATGTCGGGCTTAAAGGTAGCAGGCAAGGCATTGAACACTATTCGCTCGAGCCGGTCACCAAACGAAGGGTCACCCAAAATGGCGATGAGCTGCTCCAATGAAAACATCGCCTCAACCACCGAACAGAGTTCCGTGCCCTGCGAAGGATCATGTCCGGCGTAATGTTCGTCTCCACTGTGCACGCCACTTGCCTGGCCATGATACTGATCCATCACTTGCAACATCCGGTAGATGGCCCGGCGGTCAGACTCCTCCCCCGACAGCAGCCCCCACACGGCACAAGTCTTCAGTGCCATGGCGTTGTTGACCACATGCGTCCTCAGAGACGCCTCCTTTTTCTGGATCTTCCCCTTGTAGCGAAAATCTGCAAAGTGGGCCTTCCAATCAAAAGCTTGAGGACGCAAGGCGCGAGCCAGATCCAGGAGTCGAGGTTCACTAGTGCGGTTGTAGAGCCAATAAACACTCAAAAGTTCTTCCGCGCACCGATACGAGGCCCATTCGATCAGGGGACGCTGTGCAGCGTATTTCAGATGATAGTCAAAGTATCGCTGCATCAGAGGAATGACACGAGAATCGTTGGTTGCTTCGTAATACTGAGTCAGGACCTTCAGCATCACCATGTTGGGCCACCAGTCCTCAGCCTGCCAGGCGTGTTGAAATTTTCCTTTGTTCTTATCAGGACCGATGCCGCCGTCTGGTCGTTGATTATCAAGAGTCCAGCTTACCCATTTCTTCACCTTGGCTATTAGTGCAGGATCTTCCAGCAGATACGCCAACGGCACAATGCCATCCAGGAAGTAGGGACCCCGCTCCCAGCTTTCACCAGAGCCCCCCAACCAACCGCTGTTGGGGCCCAGGTCCGGCCAGAATTCGTCCAGATGCCCGCTCAATCCGTTGGCTTGAATCCGCAGTTGCTGTCGCAGCCATCCCTGGGGCTTGATAGAGCCCAGTGGCAGTGGCGCGAACGCAGTTGGAACCAAAGGGCTCTTGTTCCAGTAGAGGGTTCCCGCAGAAGGGTTCGGCGTGATCGGCGGATTGTGCACCGGTTGCGGTTTGGGGGAACATCCGAAAAGGAATGCGAACGTGAGCAGAAACGTCAGAAAACCCACGAGGCGAATCTGGGTGCCCTCAGGCATTGGCCTAAGAGTAGTACTTGCGCAGACCGATGAAGTTCCTTCTCTTCCGTCGCAGTTTGCGAGCCAATAAGAGACTGATTCTCTGCAACCCATGACATTCCTCTTTCACTATCCTTAATGAAAATGCGACTCAGTCGATCCATGTCGGGATACAGCCGGCTTTCTTCAAAATCTTTGTGAGTGAGAGTTTTTGAACCGTGGCGCTTTCGCCCTGAGGAGGCTCGATCGCTCTTCAACTGCCGTTCTTGGGGATGACTGAATCGTGTGCTGGCAAAGACAAGTACGCGCGGTATTGGGAAGGTGACATTCCCTTACACTGTTTGAACGTTCGCGTAAAGTGACTCTGGTCAGCAAAGCCGGCAGCCAAGGCAATCTCGACCAGGGAAGTACTGGAAGTGGCGAGCTGGCGGCAGGCGCACTCTACCCTCAACCCACGAATATACTCTCCTACCGTACACTGGAAGTGCTTATGGAATGCCTGGGCCAGATGGACACGATGGACACCAACGGCTTTGGCGATTTCTTCCAGCGTTAAGTGTTGGGCAAAGCATTCGCGCAGGAGATCTTGGGCCTGCAGAAGCCAACGCGGGTGACGCGCTTCCAAAGCTGGAGCGGGCTGTCGGGATGCTTCACCGATCATTTCTAGCAGCAGCCCTTCAACGACTAGCGGAGACAGCCCATCCATTGAGAGAAACTCCCGGTAAAGCCTTGTCCCTAAAGCCGCCAGGATGCCCCCATAAAAGTCCGCTGAAGTCTCGGCAATTGTCGCTTGATCCTGAATAGCCCCAAGCCAGCTGGGCTCGATTTCGATGATGAAGGAGCGTCCACCTGAATCGTGGAAATGTTCCGCGTGGAGTTCATGGGTGGGGTGAAACAGAAGGGTTGAGGGTTTGCAGGAACGAGTCTTTGTACCATAGGTTTCCGTGTAGGAGCCCTGTATGACATAACAAAAGAGGGGCCATTTGTGCGAGTGCTTAGGTGTGGCGAAACCCGGCGAATAGACTCGTTCTGACAACTTGAACGACCCTACCTGACGGGTCTTCAGACTCTCGCCAAAGAGGCTTCCGGGGGACAACTTCAGATTCACTGGATTCTCCTAACGAATACCTCATTATAGTCGAGGGTTGCTGAGATCAAAGATATTTCGGAGGATGTCGTGGCCTTCCATTCGATCCTAATTGTGTTCAAGTCGTCCTAAGCCGTTTCAAGACAGAGGCCCTGATGGCGTGCTTTAGTACAGGCGCACTAGGCTACGTGAGAGGCGGCGTGAAGAGGGCAACCATCGGCGTGCGCCGATGCTGGTCAGGTAGTGCCTACGATCATATGCGGGCCGCTAAACGGAAGCGCCAAAAAGGAGCGACTCCGTATGCCAACGATCTCAACATTTTTCGGAATCGAACGCCGCGCCTCTGTAGTTCGCTTACATCGCGGCGTCATTCGAATGTTTTACAGCGACGAAGAGGCCCCCCACTTCTTCGTGGAATACCAGGGACAGCGAGGCAAGTTTGACCTCAAAGGACAAATGATCGCGGGTGACATCCAGTCAGGCACAGCACGCCGCCTCATCAGAGACTGGACCGGGTTGCATCGCTCGCAGGTGCATGCCAACTGGAGAAGCATGAAGGCCGGTAAACCCCTTGAAGTCATAGACAGTAACAGTGAGCCGCAAAAATGACCTCCGTACCCACCGTGGCAAGAGCTGAATACCGTGGCGGCTACCGCATTCGTGTGACCTTCAGTGACGACACGGCAAAAGACGTCGATTTCCGGACCTGGCTGCAAGGCCCCGTTTTCGAACCTCTCAAAGATGTTGTCTATTTTCGGAAGTTCTTTCTGGATGGATGGACTCTCTGTTGGCCGAACGGGGCCGATTTCTCTCCTGAAACACTACACGAGTACGATCAGACGCGCCCGGCACGCCACGCACTTCTGCGCCAGAAGGCCAAGGCTGCTTCCTGTCTTCCTAAACGCCTATCCTGAAAATGAAACCAAAGAGTCGGAGCCGCCGTCCCGGCTGCGATCTGAGGTCCTCGGGTGAGACGACCAATCACCGATCAGCAGCAGGACCAGAGCGGCTGACGGGCTGCTCGTCCTCCCGGCGCTCCTTTCGGCGCCAGTAAAGGTAAAACGGTACACCGCCGAGGATGGTCAGCAACCCGAATCCAGAATTGCGAGGATCGCCCAAAGCAATAAAGACCAGGAAGAACAAGCCCACCAGCAGGTACAGCAGGGGAACGAAAGGATAGCCGGCGACCTTGTAGGGACGGGGAAGGTCGGGTTGTGTCCTTCGGAGGCGAAACAATCCGAAGATTGTCAGCGCGTTAAAAAGCAAAGACGCGAAAGCAGTGAATGTCAGCAGATCGCTATACAGCTTTGCCCCGCGTTCTCCGAAGCTGCCCGAGAGAACCAGCAAAGCCGACCAGAGTGCCTGGTATTGAAGCGATCGGACGGGTGTTTGGGTGACTGAATGGAGACGAGCGGCGCCACGGAAGAAGACCCGGTCATTGGCCATGGCGTAGTAGAGCCAGGGACCGGAAAGGATCAGGCCGTTGTCACAGCCGGCCGTCGAGATAAGAACCGCTACCGCAACCAAAGTGAGTCCCAAAGGGCCGATCGTGAGGCGTGCCACCTCAGCCGCAATGCGCTGGTCGGGAACCGCGGAAGCCAGCTCCACGGGCAAGACGTACAGGTAAACAGCACAGGCTAATGTGTAGATGAGCGTTACTCCCAGCGTCCCCAGCAGCAAAGCTCGCGGCAAAGTTTTCACGGGGTCGCGTGTCTCTTCAGCAACAAATGTGACCACGTTCCAGGAGTCGTAGGCGAACAGAGCCTTCGACATGGCGACGGCAAAAGCTGCGAGGGTCGCGATTGTCACACTCTCTGGCAACAAGGGCTGGAAATGAGCCCAGCTCCCCTTGCCGCTGGCCAGCCCGAACAGCACGAGCCCAAGCAGGGCCGAGATCTTCGCAAAACCCAGCACGTTTTGAAGGATGGCGCCTGCCCTAAGCCCCCGGGAATTGATGCCGGACAGGATGACGATGAGCAGGATTGCCACGATCTGAACAGTCGATACTCGAAACGATCCAACGGCAAAAAGGACGTTGGACTGGCTGACTGAACTCAAAAAGACGCCCAGGTAATTGGCAAAGGCCACGGCAACTGCCGCGATGAAACCGCTTTGAATGACCGTGAAGAGTGTCCAACCGTAAAGAAAGCCCCAGAAGGGCCCTAGCGACTCGCTGAGATATACGTATTGGCCGCCAGTGCGAGGGAACGACGCAGCCAGTTCGCCAAACGATAGAGCCGCACAGAGAGTGAGGAGTCCGCCAATCAGCCAAACAAAGACAAAACTCCCAGCGCCAAGCTGCGACTCGGCCGCGATGGCGGCGATCAATGCAGGCGCCAGAAAGATGCCGCTGCCGATCATCGACCCCATGATGATCATAGTGGCATCCAGCAGTTTCAGCCGGGGGCGGTCGTTCTCCGGTTGGATCATGGGAGTGAGACTGCGAAGTCAATCAACAGCGGTACTTGGCGCCTTGACGATAGTCAATGTAAACGCATACACTAATTTTCCGGCTGGGGCGTGTCAATTTTTTTCTGCTCTTTCGGGAATAGACATCGCAACTGGGCGCTGCTCTCTGAGCGGCAATCTGGATCGATGGCAAGCAATTCCGGGTCGCCGCTGGGGACAGCACCTCCCACATTCGGGTTTTCACCCGAGGGAATTTTCGCCCCCAGTTTGGAGTCCAGGCTTCAACCTGCCGGCAGCCTGAAAGCTGGATTCTGAGCTGATGCGAGAAACCGCGAAGAACATGCAACCAATCCTCCGACGTCGCAAGGATTTCGTTATTGGGATACTGATTGTTGCGTTGGCCTCCACATGCGGGGGTACACGCTATCTCTCGGCTTCTGGGCAGGAGCGCCCGAAGAGCGACGAAGATACACAACTGACAGAACCTTCCCTGAGTGAAGTTCGAATCGAGGACAGTTTCTGGAAGCCTCGGATTGAAATCAACCGTACCCTGTCCTTGGACCATCAGCATGAAGAATGCGTCCAGACCGGAAGAATCGCGAATTTCGAGGTCGCGGCGGGGCTGATCCAGGGCACCTTTCAGGGTCGCCACTACAACGATGCAGACGTTTACAAGTGGATAGAAGGAGCCTCATATTCCCTGGCCACTCATCCTGATCAAAAACTGGAAGCGAGACTTGATGCGGTTATCTCGAAAATCGCGGCTGCTCAGGAAAAGGATGGCTATCTGAATACGTTCATTCAGTTGTCCTATCCCAGGGGTCGGTGGACAAATCTGGGAATGCTCCACGAGCTCTATAATTCCGGTCATCTATTTGAGGCTGCCGTCGCTCATCACCAGGCGACCCGGAAAAAGAACCTTCTCGTTGTGGCCACTCGGCTGGCGGACTACATCGATAGTGTCTTCGGTCCCGGCAAAAGAGACGGGACCTCAGGGCATCCGGAGATTGAACTGGCTCTGGTCAAGCTATATCGGACTACCGGGGAAAAGCGGTACCGGCGTTTAGCAGAGTTCTTCTTGAACCAGAGAGGTCAACAGCCTTCTTACTTCGCGAGAGAGTACCAGCGGCTGGATCCATCCTTCACGTTTGAGTTCAAAGGGGAATCCATCAGCCATCGGACCTTGAATGATCGGCAGTTCCTTAGAGATCCTAACAACTTTGACACGCGCTATTGCCAAGACCACTTGCCGGTTCGGCAGCAAAGTGAAGTTGTTGGTCATGCAGTTCGGGCGATGTATCTTTATTCAGGAATGGCCGATGTGGCCTCCGAGACCGGGGACCCCAGCTTGCTTCAAGCGCTGCGAGGACTTCACGATAACGTCACGCTGAAGCGCATGTATGTGACTGGAGGCCTCGGGCCCTCCAAATACAACGAAGGATTTACAACCGATTATGATCTGCCCAACGACACGGCCTATCAGGAAACGTGTGCCTCGGTGGGAATGGTGTTCTGGAACCACCGAATGCTCAAGCTGACGGGAAACGGCCGTTATGCGGACGTCATGGAACAGTCTCTTTACAACGGCGTGCTTTCCGGAGTTTCTCTCACCGGAGACAAGTTCTTCTACATTAACCCGCTCTACAGCTCGGGAGTGGAAACGAAAGATCTCAAACCAGAGCTCAATCGGTTTTCGATATATCGTCAGGCGTGGTTTGGAACAGCCTGCTGCCCCACAAACCTGGCTCGTCTCTTCCCGTCACTTGGGAAGTATATTTTCGGCGTCGCAGCGGATGGGCTTTGGGTCAACCTATACATCGGCAGCAACTTGATGACGCGATTCCCTGATGGCAGCAAGGTCAACCTTCGGCAAACCGGCAGCTATCCATGGGAAGGCAACATTCGCATGGAAGTCGGACTGGAGGCGGCACGGGAGTTCAGCCTCCGTTTGCGTGTGCCCGCGTGGGCAAGTGGTGCGGTTCTCAAGCTCAATGGAGGCCAGGTTCACCCCACTGTGTCAAAGGGGTACGCAGAAATCCGCCGACAGTGGAGAAACAGCGATGTCGTCGAAATAGTCTTCCCTATGGAGGTTCAGCGTTTGGAGGCGAACCCGAGAGTGACACAGGATCGAGGGAGAGTGGCATTACGGCGCGGGCCCCTGATCTATTGTCTCGAGCAAGTGGACCAGCAAACCGACGTGGACCAGATCGTCTTGCCCATGACGGGCAAATTGGAGACACGATTTGAAGCCGGTCTGCTGAATGGCGTGGCGGTGATTACTGGCGAAGGAAGGCTTAAGGACTCTTCAAACTGGAGAGACGAGTTGTATCGTCCGGCTCCTTCCGCGAGGTTCGCCTCAACCACCGTCAAAGCTATTCCCTACTACGCCTGGGCCAATCGTAAGCAAGGCAAGATGACCGTGTGGATTGAGTCAGCCCGCTGAACGTTCACGGTCAAGTTGATGCCAGATCCAACGGAACAACAACCTGCGAAGACGCGAAGGAGATAACAATGTAGGGTGCGTGGCGGCTGCGGAGCACTGGCTTCGCCAGAGTGGGGCAGCCCTTTCCAGGTGCCTCAGCTCAGCTGGCTCTCGAACGATAGGGCAAATGTAGAATAGAAGGTCCAAGGTGCGTCAAGAATCATGGCCCCGTTACGCGTTCTCCTTTCATTGAGACTCTTTGGAAGTGGCCTCATCGCATGAAACTGCTAACTTTCACAACCTCGGCAGCACCGATGCTCCTGGCTCTTCTCGCTTTCGTCGCTGCAGGACAAACTCCCACACCCTCCAATCCCTACCAGGACGCCGTAGCCCTCATTCAGCGACAGCAATTCCAACCTGGAATTGCGCTGTTACAAAGGATTCTCGAGCAGTCGCCTAATGACCTGAAAGCGCACAACCTCATGGGTATTGCGTTGACCGCCTCGGGCAAAGTTGAGGAGGCTAACACTCATTTCCAGAAAGCGATTTCATTAAACCCGAAATTCTATCCGGCACTGAAGAATCTGGCACTCAATGAAATGAAAATGAAACGAGTGGAGGAGGCGAAGGCACACTTCACTGAGGTCCTTCAGTTCGATCCGAAAGATCCAGCTGTCCACCTGGCACTTGGAGTGATTCATTTTTCCGGTCAACAGTTCAAAAAGGCAGCACTGCATTATGACCAAAGTGGCGATCTTGCCTTCCGAGATTCCGGCATTCTTCTCAATTTTGCCAGAAGCTGTCTGCAATCAAACCAAGCAGAAAAGGCTGCTGCTGTGCTGAAGCAATTGCCTTCCGGAGCCGATGCTGCTGCGCACTTCGAAGCTGGGTTGATACTGGCGAGCCTGGCAAAGTATGACGATGCGGCCCGCCAGTTTGAGCTGGCAAAGCCGCGATATTCGGACGCCTACGCGGTGAGCTTCAACCTGACTCTGGCCTACTTGAAGCATCTTAATTACGCAGCAGCCATACGCACAGCGCAGGAGTCCATTGCCAAAGGAATCCAGAAGGCAGAGCTGTACAATCTGCTTTCCCAAGCCTACGAGGGCAACGGGCAGACCCTGGAGGCTTACAATGCCTTGAGGACTGCCGTAAAGCTGGATCCTCAAGACGAAAACAACTACCTGGACCTCGCCGCTCTGTGCGTTGACCATGCGAACTACGATCTGGCTATGGAAATCGTCAATATCGGGGTTGGGAATTTTCCGCAGTCGGATCGGTTACACCTGCAAAGAGGTGCCGTTTTGGCGATGAAGGGCAGGTCTGCCGAGGCCGCCGCGGACTTTGAAACTGCCAGCAAGCTGGCTCCCCAGAAGGACCTTCCATACGTCGCTCGCGGAATCACGCTGCTGCAGGCCGGTGAAGCGGCGAAAGCGATCGAGCTTTTGCGGCAACGGACAGCTGCCAGTCCGAACGACTATATGGGCCATTACATTTTGGCCGAAGCACTCAACCGGGATGGGCCGGCACCTGGAAGCCCAGAAGAACGGGAAGCCGTTCTCAGTCTGGAAAAGTCCATTCGCCTGAAGCCCGATTTTTCCGGGGCAAGGGCGACACTCGGCAAGACGCTGCTTCGACGAGGTGAGGTGGATCGCGCCATTCGAGAACTGGAGAAGGCGCTGGAGCTTGACCCCAAAGACGAGAGTCCCATGTATCAGCTCGCTCAGGCCTATCGAAGAAAAGGCGATTTGAACCGCGCCAAGGATTTGTTTGCGAAAGTGGATCGCGGCAAGAGCGAAGAGCGCGACAAGTTTATGAATCGAACCTTGCTGCGGTTGGTTCGAGAGGGCGCAAAGCAGTAGGTTTACAGAAAGACACGAAAGCCGAACCGCTGAGACGCTGAGAGAAGGCTGAGCGGTGGTGGCTGCCCGCGGAGCGGGGGCGCCTCAGAATCAAGGCTGCCTTCCAAAACAGCCAGCTATCGAAGCTCGGAAGGCAGCGCACCCTTCACTTGCGTTTTTCGTTGATTCGTGGCCATGATTTGCCCCGTGTTCCCCATGGTTCTTTTTGGTAGCGTCCCTTGCCCGCGCTGGGCCTCCGCGTCTCTGCGGTTCGTCTTTTCCCTTCTAATCCCGGCAGTCATCCTCGGTGCCCTTTGCGTGTTCACCAAAGTCTCCTCGAAGGCAAACAACAGCCCGGGAGGCCAGGTTTTCTTCCGCGATATTGTGGAAACTGCGGGCATCCAGTTCACTCACGACAACGCGGCCACCTCGGAGAAGTACATGATCGAAACGATGGGATCGGGTTGTGGATGGATAGACTACGACGCCGATGGCCTGCTGGATCTGTATCTGGTCAACAGTGCCACTACACGCCTTTACACGCCAAAGAAACCTCTCCGCAGTGCACTCTATCGCAACAATGGTGATGGCACCTGGACGGATGTAACCGGGAAAGCGCGTGTGGCTGCAGAGGGTTTGTTTGGCATGGGGGTCGCCGTTGGCGACTACGACAACGATGGGTTTCCCGACCTGATGGTGCTGGGCTACGATCGCTCAATCCTCTATCACAACGACCGTGACGGGACTTTCTCCGACGTCACCGCGCGCGCCGGGGTGGCCAACGAGAAAAAGTGGGCCTCCAGCGCGGCCTGGTTCGATTATGACAACGACGGCAAGCTCGACCTGACCATCGCAAACTATGTTGCCTGGTCGCCGGACAACAACATCTGGTGCGGAGATCAGAAACCCGGCTATCGCGGTTATTGCCACCCAAACAAGTATGCAGGCCAAAGGCCGACACTCTACCGCAACCAAGGCAACGGCACCTTTGCCGATGTCAGTAGTTCTTCCAAGGTGGGGCTCAAAGCCAGCAGCGGCCTGGGGGTTGTGACCTTCGATTTCGACCTCGACGGCTGGCAGGACATCTTTATTGCAAACGATGCCAATCCGAATTTCCTCTTCCAGAATAACCGTGACGGAACGTTCCGCGAACTGGCGTACTTGGCCGGCGTTGCTGTGGCCGAAAATGGCAAAGCCGAAGCGGGCATGGGAACGGATGCCGGAGACACGACTGGCAATGGATGGCCGGACGTGTTTGTGACACATCTCGATTTCGAACACGCACGCTTGTATCGCAACCTCCGTGACGGATCGTATGAAGATGCCACTTTTGCTGCCAAACTGGGTTACGCCACCTTTCGCTATAGCGGTTTTGGCACTTGCTTCATAGATTACGATAATGACGGGGCTCGCGATATATTCATGGCCAACGGACACATCCTGGACAACATCGAGCTCTATCACGCTGAAACGCATTATGCGGAACCCAAGCTGGTCTATCGCAACACGGGCAAGGGTCTGTTTGAAAACGTCAGCAGCAGGTTGGGATCCGATCTTCAGCGCCCGCGTGTGAGTCGTGGTGCGGCGTTGGGCGACTTCGACAACGACGGAGACCTGGATGTGCTGGTGAGCAACAATGGCCAGGCACCGGAATTGCTGCAGAACGAGGGAGGAAACCGCAACCATTGGCTGCAACTGCAACTGATTGGCACTCGATCAAATCGAGATGCAGTGGGCGCGCGTGTGAAGGTCATCTCAGGCGATTGGACGACCCATGATCAAAGGAAGGGCGGACGTAGCTACCAGTCGGCGCACGATCCCCGGCTCCATTTTGGTCTGGGGTCGAGAACCAACGTAGATTCTGTTGAGATTCGCTGGCCAAGCGGCCTCGTCGAAACTCTGAAAAATGTTCCCGTCGATCAGACCATTACGGTGAAAGAAGCAAGCGGGTTGATGCCGTCTGCTTATCCCCGTTGGACGGACAAAGAAAGGTAGCGATTTCGTCTCTCAACAATGAACATTCTTCTCTCATCGACGCCACGTGCCGGCAGCCAACTAGTATTCATATGAGGCAACAAGCACCTCGCTGGCTGCTCGGCATAACGGGCCTGCTCTGGCTATGCTGCACCACTGAAGTTTTTGCGGCGGCCCAGGCTTCCAGCGCTCCAACCCTGGTTCAACACAAACAGGAAGGCCTGCGCTATCTCCAACAACGCGAGCCCCAGAAAGCTCTCAATCATTTTCGCGCCGCGGCTGAATTGGATTCGAGAGACGCTGAGTCTCGATTCTACGTTGGTGCCATTCTGCTGGACTCAGGAAAGCCGGGAGAGGCCGTATCAGAGCTTCAGAAGGCCGTTGAGTTGAATGGCAAAATGCACCTCATCCGTTACTACCTGGCGCTTGCGTATGACCGCACCGGGCGGAGCGGCGAGGCGATTAACGAGTTCCAGGAGGCCCTGCGGCTCAAACCCGAGTTCGTCGAAGCCAAGTATGCATTGAGTTCCGCGTGCTGGAAGCTTGGCGACCTTTCGGGCGCCATCCAGCTGCTTCGAGAGGTGATCCAAGCCAATCCGGCCCTGACGGAGGCTCGTTTCAATCTGGCGGTGGCCTTGAAACAGCAGGGAAATGTGGAAGCTGCCATCGACGAGTTGCAGACGGTAGTCCGTACGGAGCCGAAGAAGACTCAGGCCTATCTTGCTCTTGGCCAAGCCCTAGCCGAAAAGCAAAAACTCGACGCGGCGGTGGAAGCACTGCGGAAGGCGACAGAGCTGTCTCCGGGAGATCCCGAATGTCGCTACAACCTGGGTGTGGCGCTGAGACTGAATGATGAGCTAGACCTCGCCGTGGCGGAATTCCGTGAGGCCTTACGGCTCAATCCCAAACATACGCTGGCCAGGAGATCGCTGGGCCTGGCGCTCCGCCAGAAAGGAGAATCTGAACCCGCTGCCGAGCAGCTCAGGATCGCGGTCGCTGACAACCCGAGTGATGCAGAAGCTCGCCATAGTTTGGGCACAGTGCTCTTTAGGCTGAACGATGTGGAAGGAGCGATTCGCGAGCTCACCGAGGCAATTCGTCTCGATCCCAACCTATCGCAGTCACACGTCAACTTAGCCCAGGCATTGCAGAGGGCGGGGCGGAGCGATGAGGCCCGCAAGGAGATGGCGGAATCGCAGAGACTCCTCACTCAGCAGGCAAACTCTGGCAAGGCACTCGTCTTGCTGGAGTCGGCAGGCCTGAAAGTGAAGGAAGGCCACCTGACAGCTGCGATTTCTGAACTGCGGGAGGCGACGGCACTCGATCCCAGCCTGCTCCAAGCGCATCTGCTGTTGGCTTCAGCCCTGCACCAAGGTTCGAGTGATTCTGAGGCTGTTCGATCGCTCAGGCGAGTTCTTGAGTTGAATCCCAATCATGCGGATGCTTACTACGAGTTGGGAGTGGCACTGGAATCTCAAGGCAAGAAGCTTGAGGCCATCGCTGCTTATCGTCATGCGGTAGAGCGCTCCCCGAGCCTTGTCGTAGCACACCGCGCCTTAGGCCGCGCGGCGATGGAAATTAAGGATTGGAATACGGCAGCCAGACAATTTCAACACTTGATTGCCTGGGCGCCTCAGGATGCAGTGGCCCATCTCAATTTGGGGCGTTGTCTGGCGGAGCAGCAGCAGTGGGAAGAAGCTGTGGCGGCGCTCAGCACAGCGACCCGTCTTAGAAATGACATGGCGGAAGCCCATCATCTGATGAGTTTGGCCTTTAGGGCGTTGGGCCGGTTTTCTGAGGCCGATGAGGAATTGCGTCTTGCTCGACGGCTCAATCGGACCCTCAAGTGAGGAGAAAACACATGTATCGATGGTTTCTTATGTTCCTTTACGCGCCATTGCTGCATGCGCAGACTGACGAGATCAACCTGATGCTCAATGGCTCTGTCGAGGCGTGGAATCGGGGTGACCTCGTCGCGTTTGTGTCGGACTACGAGGATTCGCTCGAGACTACCTATGTAGGCCGAGAGGTCGTCCGCGGGAGGAAGGCGATTCTTGCTCGGTACCGCAGGAATTACCCGACGCGCGCGAACATGGGAACGCTGGCTTTCGCGAATATTGAGGTTCGTACTTTGGCAGGCGACTTGGCATTGGTGACCGGAGAATACCATCTGAAGCGCTCTCCGGCTGCTGGCGGCGATGCGCGCGGCCGATACACGCTGCTTGTGCGTAAGAGGGGAGCAGACTGGAAGATCATTCACGATCACTCAAGTTCCATCTGACACCGGCTGAAACGGTGTTCGTCCACTGCCTTAATGATCATGAAACCACGATTTCCTTCGTCCGATATTTCTGATTGTAGGCCTTCTCATCCACTCGAATGCCCAGGCCTGGAGCATTGCTGACCGTATAGCTGCCCTGCCTAAACTCGTAGCCTTCTGCTATCAGCACATCGCAAGTAGAACGGTCATCTTCGGCCGCGTTCACGCTGCGGACCGATTTAGCCAGGTGCAGTCCCATGAAAAGTCCCACTTGGGATGCCCAGTTGTGCGGGACTGAAACGGCGCCGGCAGCTTCGCCTAGGCGCGCCATCTCGAGATTCCCCAGAAACCCACCCCGCCTAATATCCATCTGCAAGACATCCATCAGCCGCTGCGGCGCCAAATAAGGACGGAACTCGCTTGCGTACTCAATGTTCTCACCGTCGGCGATGAGCGTCTTCATTCCAGCTTTTTGCATGCGGGCTTTGAGATCTTGATAGTGTGCGACATTCTCCGGGAAAAGCTCCTCCGCCCAGTAGAGATTGTCAGGCTGGGTCTCACTCAAGAGCTTCCAGGCGCCTTCGAAGTTGTCAGCATAGCCGTTGTTGGCATCGACCAGGACTTTGACGTTGGCGCCCAGCGCGTTCCGCACGGTCTTGACTACCTCAATATCGCGGTGCAAGCCGGCCGTTTTTTCCATCCACTGGGAACCGCGGCCCAGCTTGAGCTTCAGTCCCTTATAGCCGCTTTTGACTGCTTCTTCAGCTTCCTCGACCACGGCGAGCAGACCGCGGCCCCGGAACCAGACATCGCTGAAGTAGAGGGTCCCGTCGTAGACCTCGACCCGCTCCCGGACAGCGTCGCCCAAAAGCTGCCAGCATGGCTTCCCTTCCAACTTGCCAATCAAGTCAAATAACGGGCCATCGAGGTGCTGGTATTGAGTCAGCAATGCGTTGAAAGCTGCAGACCGTCCGACGATCCGGTCCGACTTCTTCAAATAGACTTCGAGCGGATTGGCCCTCAGAAGCGCTCGCACGGCTCTCAGAAAGGCATCGTCCGGAACGGCGTAAGCCATCACTCCGACCCCTTCGATTCCTTGATCCGTTGCAACTCGGACGAGTGTGTTGGAGTAGGTGTGTCCTTTGGGGAACTTATCGTACGCGTTCATGGCGACGAACTTGTGGAACCGGCCGTCGATAGGAGCGAGAGTGATGCGCGTGATGCGAACCGGGGAACCTGGCAAGGCGCGGAGAGCTGCCGCCGAAGCCACCCCTGAAACGAGGAAGTTTCTTCGATTCATGAAAGATTCTCCTTTCCAGATTCCGAGGCAGCTCAACACCGCCCTCGGTTGTCTTCGTCCTTCGCGCCACTCGCCGACGCCATTACGACGGCGGTAACTTCACTCGGAGCGGCTCAGACAAGGACGGGTACGCACACCGCGACAGCGCATTTGGGACGGCATTGAATTCTGCTTAAGGAGTTGTCCCAACTGCGCTGCGCATGAGCGTCGACCAACTGGCCCTTGCAAAAAGCGGCCGCCGTCGCGCTGAATAGAAGCTGACTGACCAGGCGCCCCAACGAGCGCATCAATGCTTGGCATTTACCGAGAAGAAAACAGTCCAAACCTGTCAAGAGAAAATCAAGGCGAAGTTCTTGAGCAGGATGAACTCAGCGGAACTCAGAGGAATCTACAGAAACCCGCAGAAACAGGACGCTAGCTTCGGGCTCAAGCGGCGGAACTCGCGAGAGAAAAGTACCGCGTATACTTCAGGACTCCTGTAAAAGGGGGGAACGCACCGGAATTATCAAAATGAGTCTTTACTGTTTTGGCCTCAGGAGACTCATTATAGATGAGGGATTGGACAAAAGGGGAGAAGGAGCAGCGCTCCTCTGTAACTCTTTTGGGTTCTCGAGCCTCTTTATAAACCTACGCCAAGAACAAAGAGACTCGCAGGATCCCCATGAATGCGGTCTTGAGAGTAGCCTTTGAACGGATGCGAGTAGAAGGTGAGCTGGAAGGCGTCATTTTCCGCTGTTGGAAGGGCCGCAGGAAAGGCCAGGCGATCAAATCGGTTCGCACTGCCTTTACAACGGCCTGCAGGAATGCTAAGTTACCCGGCGTTTCACTCCACACCTTGCGTCATAGGTTTGCTTCAAGGCTCATGATGGCAGGGGTGGATATCCGGACGATTCAAAAACTCGGAGGATGGAAGGAAATCAAGATGCTGGAACGCTATGCACACCTTTCGCAGGAGCATAAAGCACTGGCAGTTGAGAAGCTTATCCTCCAGGAATCGGTCTCGAGTCTGGCCCCAACACGCCATTTAGAGGGTGTCGCTAAGTCCTTTCGCGCCCGTAGCTCAGTTGGATAGAGCGTCTGACTACGAATCAGAAGGTCGCAAGTTCGAGTCTTGCCGGGCGCACCATAAATACCAATAAATAAATAATTTGGTATGATGCAGCAAATTCCTTGCACCTCAACATGTTTTGGGTGCGCCCAGGGTGCGGCTGCCAAGCAAATTTTTTTACTGCGTTTGGGACGTCGCGACCTTGAGTTGTCGTAAAGCTGGCAGTCGGTTCACGGCCTGTCGGTTTGCTCCTGGAACTAAGTGGCCGTACACATCGACCGTCATCTTGATGCTAGAATGCCCGAGCTGTTCCTTGACGTAGGCCAGCGATTCGCCGTTCTGGATTAGCAGGGAAGCGAAGGTATGACGCAGGTCGTGGAAGCGGATCTGACGGAGATTGGCCTTCGCGAGCGACTTCTGCAGGTGGCGCTTCTTCACATGAGAGAAGTCCAGCCAGCGTCCTTGCTCGTTGCAGAAAACCCACTCCGGAATCTCATTCTTTCCTTTCGCAAGCCATTCCTCCTGCCGAGCCCGCCGAAGCGCCTCCAGGGTCAAAAGCAACGAATCTGAGAGATCGACTCTCCGAATCCGATTGGTCTTGGTGTTGTTCACCCGCCCACGGACAATTGAGCGGCGCACCACGAGATACTTTCCGTTGAAATCAATATCGCCCCACTGAAGGTTCAGAGCCGACTTGATGACCAAGAATCGAGCAAAGGAAGAAGACCCTGAGAAACGACTAGCCAAGGATTCAATTCGGGTGATTCTGGCCGCGCTCCATATTCTTTTCAGCAATGCTCAGGAGAAGGGAATCAGTCAGGTCAACCCCGTGTCCAACGTTGGCAAGATCTATCGACAAGCGCACAAGACCCATGAAGAGATCCAGCCTTTGACGGCCGCCGAAGTGCCGCTGTTTCTTCAAACAGTGCAGGCGCTCTACCCTGAGTCCTGCGCCATTTTCTTCTGTGCCATTCACACGGGTTTAGGTTCGCAAGAAGATCACTGTCAATGGTGCGGGCCGTGTCGAGGCGTACTTTAGCGGCGACTTTTTCGGGCACAGCTTCAGCACTGAAATCGACAACGGCAACAACTATGCCGTGCCCAAGAAGGTGACACCCAATACCGAGGCCAATCTCGCGACCAGCTTCAGCTACAACACGGCTCTGGTCCCGACGCAGGTCACCAGCCCCAACGCCGCCATCCGGCACACCTATTACGACGACTACGGACGCCCCACTCAGACCGTCACTGTGCACGGCACAGTCACCGACTACACCTACGCCGTCAACCCAATGACGACGACGGCCACTACAGGTGTCACCTGGACCAAAACCACCCTGGATGGCTTTGGGCGGACAAAGAAGGTAGAAGTGGGAGACAACGCTGGCACCAAGTCGATTGTCGACACGGAGTACGCAGCCTGTGCCTGCTCGCCTTTGGGAAAGGTGAAGCGGGTCAGCCAGCCCTATGAGCCGGGCCAGACACCCGTCTGGACCACCTACACCTAC